>Ga0065165_1002897_pt1 | contig 13172 bp, 12 predicted proteins | sample AraplaMF_Cvi_mMF_FD_63813 | JGI IMG/M metagenome (GOLD analysis project Ga0065165, IMG submission 63813) | Arabidopsis root microbial communities from the University of North Carolina, USA - plate scrape MF_Cvi_mMF (version 2) (version 3) | ecosystem: Host-associated > Plants > Roots >...
GCGGAAGGAGAAGATGCGCTCCTTGGCGCGGGCCTTTTCCTCGTCGCGGCGGGCGCCGCCGATGCAGGCGTCGAAGCCGTGTTCGGCGATGGTTTCCAGCAGCGTGACCGCCTGGGCCGCGTTGCGGGAGTCGGTGGCCGGATTGCGCAGGCGCACGGTGCCCTTCTTGATCGAGTCCTCGACCGAGCCGACGATCAGGCGTTCGCCCAATTCCGCGACTCTAGCATCGCGGAAGGCGATCACTTCGTCGAAGTTGTGGCCGGTGTCGATGTGGACCAGCGGGAAGGGGAATTTACCCGGGCGGAAGGCCTTTTCGGCCAGGCGCAGCAGTACCACGGAATCCTTGCCGCCCGAGAACAGCAGGGCAGGATTGCTGCACTCGGCCGCCACCTCGCGCAGGATGTGGATCGCTTCCGATTCGAGGGCGTCGAGGTGGCGCGAATTGACGTCGCCCAGGGTTGGGGTGTCGGTAAAAGTCGTCATGATGGCTGTGCCTGTCTATGTCTTGTGTTCGTCCGCACCGCTCAGGCGGCCACGGATTTAATACGGATGAGCTTGCCGTCAACGAGGTGCAGACCGCATTCCTTGGATTCCGGGTTTTCCCACCACCAGCGGCCGGCGCGGATGTCCTCGCCCGGCTGGATCGCGCGGGTGCAGGGCTCGCAGCCGATCGACGGATAGCCGCGCTCGTGCAGGCTGTTGTAGGGCACGTTGTTATCACGGATATATTGCCACACATCTTGCTCGGACCAGTCGGCCAGCGGGTTGAACTTGGCCATGCCGTGGGCGGCGTCGTCTTCCTGCACGGCCAGCTCGGCACGGGTCGTCGACTGGGCGCGGCGCTGGCCGGTGATCCAGGCCTTTTTCCCAGCCAGGGCACGGCCCAGCGGCTCGACCTTGCGCACGCGGCAGCATTCCTTGCGCATCTCGACGCTGTCGTAGAAGGCGTTCAGGCCGTTCTGCGCCACGTAGGCATCGACCAGCTCCGGTTGCGGGCGATACAGCGTGATGTCATGGCCGTAGTGCGCCTTGACCTTGTCCAGCACTTCCAGGGTTTCCTTGTGCAGGCGGCCGGTCTCCAGCGAGAAGATGCCGATCGGCAGGCCGGCTTTCAGGATCAGGTCGGTCAGGACCATGTCCTCGGCCGCCAGGCTGGAGGCGAACACGGCTGGTGTAAAGTCGCGCGCGATGCGCTCGAGGATGCCGCGGGTTTCTTCCACCCGCGCGTGCAGGTCGCTCATCTTGGTTCCTTGATGTCCTTAAATGCCGGCGCCGACGTCGCTGTGCTCCAGCGGGACGTCGCGCGGATGGCGGCGGAACAGCGGCAGCGGTTCGTCGACCGATGCCTGGTAAGTCTCGGAAAACACGGTCAGTCCCTTCAGCGCATCGTGGATGTTGCGGTCCTGGCGCGTCGCATAGGCATCGAAGCCGCAGCGATGCATCTGGAACAGCTGGTCGCGCAGCACGTCGCCGATCGCGCGCAGTTCGCCGGTGTAGCCGAGGCGCTTGCGCAGGTTGAAGGCGATCGAATAGCCGCGGCCGTCGCTGAACTTCGGGAAGTCGATGGCGACCACCGCGAACTTGTCCAGGTCGTCCTTGACGGTGTTGGCCAGCTCGTCGGAGGCGAACCAGATGCCGATCTGGCCGTTCGCGCCGGCGCGTGCGATCAGCGCCTCGCGCTGCGCCTGCCACACTTTCAGCGGGACGATGAGCTTGCCGGCCGGGACTTCGACGGCTTCCGGGGTTTCGCTCTCGTCGAGACGCAGGACGTGCCAGTCGTCGGCGACCACTTCACGGCCCTTGATGATCTGTTCGTGGTGCTGCAGCTTAGGCATATTGGTCTTCTCCGACTGCCAGTTCGCCCGCCGGGATCGGCGTGGCATACACATGTTCCTTGAAGGGCGCGATGCCCAGGCGCTGGGCGACGTCGACGAAGCGCTCGCCCTCGACACGCTCGCGCAGGTAGACGTCGAGCAGGCGCTGCACGACTTCCGGCATCTGCGGCGCCGAGAACGAGGGGCCGATGATCTTGCCGAGCGCCGCGTCATTGCCCTGGGCGCCGCCGATCGACACCTGGTACCACTCCGAGCCGTCCTTGTCGACACCCAGCACGCCGATGTGGCCGACGTGGTGGTGGCCGCAGGCATTGATGCAGCCCGAGATGTTCAGTTCGATGTCGCCGATGTCGTGCTGGTAGTCGATGTCGTCGAAGCGCTGGGCGATGCTGGCGGCGATCGGGATCGATTTCGCGTTCGCCAGCGAGCAGTAGTCGCCGCCCGGGCAGGCGATGATGTCGGTCAGCAGGCCGATGTTCGGCGTCGCCAGGCCCTTGGCCTTGGCCTGCTGCCAGATCTCGAACAGTTTCGACTGCTCGACGTCGGCCAGCACCAGGTTCTGCTCGTGGGCCACGCGCAGTTCGCCGAAGCTGTACTTGTCGGCCAGGTCGGCCACGAAATCCATTTGCTCGGCGGTGGCGTCGCCCGGCGGCACGCCGGTCTTCTTCAGCGACAGCACGACGGACGCATAGCCCGGCACCTTGTGCGGCTTGACGTTGCGCTGCAGCCAGTTGGCGAAGGCTTTATTGTCTTCATGACCGGCGCGCGGGTCGATATTCTCGAGCTGCGCATACTGGGGCGGGTTGAAGTAGGCGGCGACGCGCTCGACTTCCTCACGCGTCAGGGTCTCCGGACCATCCTTCAGGTCGGCGAATTCCTGTTCGACCAGGCGCGCGAACTCTTCCGGGCCCACGGCTTTCACCAGAATCTTGATGCGGGCCTTGTACTTGTTGTCGCGGCGGCCGAACTGGTTGTACACGCGCATCACCGCTTCCAGATAGGTCAGCAGGTGCTGCCAGGGCACGAACTCGCTGATGGTGCTGCCGATGATGGGCGTACGGCCCAGGCCGCCGCCGACCATGAACTTGAAGCCGACTTCGCCGGCGTCGTTGCGCACGGCGGTCAGGCCGATGTCGTGCACGGCGATCGCCGCGCGGTCCTGGACGGCGCCGTTGACGGCGATCTTGAACTTGCGCGGCAGGGCGATGAATTCGGGGTGGAAGGTGCTCCACTGGCGGATGATTTCGCAGAAGGGGCGCGGATCGACGATCTCGTCCGCGGCCACGCCGGCGAACTGGTCGGTCGTGGTGTTGCGGATGCAATTGCCCGAGGTCTGGATGGCGTGCATTTCCACCGAAGCCAGCTCTAGCAGGATGTCCGGGGTCTGCTCCAGCTCGATCCAGTTGAACTGGATGTTCTGGCGCGTCGTGAAGTGGCCGTAACCGCGGTCGTAGGTGCGCGCGATGTGGGCGAACATGCGCAGCTGCTTGGTCGACAGCAGGCCGTAGGGCACGGCGATGCGCAGCATGTAGGCGTGGCGCTGCATGTACAGGCCGTTCTGCAGGCGCAGCGGCAGGAATTCTTCTTCGGTCAGCTCATCGCTGAGGCGGCGGCGCACCTGGTCGCGGTATTGCGCGATGCGCTCGCGGACGATGAGATGGTCGTACTGGTCGTAACGGTACATGGCATGGATCCTGGTAACGGCCCCGGCAAAAGATAGAGGGCCCGGTAGACTATGCGGAATATTAATAAAATGGCGTCTTATTCCAAACTACTGAGAATTTATTTGCTTATATGAGCCAGCGGCATAAGCAAGCTTGTAAAATGCGCATACCGCTGTTATCAATACAAAAAGGGCAATGAACCTACATCAATTGCGCTTCGTCCGCGAAGCGGTCCGCCAGAACTTCAACCTGACCGACGCCGCCAAGGCGCTGTTCACCTCCCAGCCGGGTGTGTCCAAGGCGATCATCGAGCTCGAGGAAGAGCTCGGGGTCGACATCTTCACGCGCCACGGCAAGCGCATCCGCGGCCTGACCGAGCCGGGCCGGCTGGTGCTGGAATCCGTCGAGCTGATCATGCAGGAAATCGACAGCCTGAAACGGATCGGCAAGGAATACGCAGCCCAGGACAGCGGCAGCTTCACCATCGCCACCACCCACACCCAGGCGCGCTACATGCTGCCGAAGGTGGTGCAGGCCTTCATGGTCCGCTTCCCGAAGGTGAGATTGTCACTATTGCAGGGCAATCCGCGCCAGATCGCGGACATGGTCAAGAACGACCAGGCCGACCTCGCCATCGCCACCGAATCGATCGCCGCCGTCGACGGCCTGATCACGCTGCCCTGCTACCAGTGGGAACACGTGCTGGTGGTGCCGCCGGAGCACGCGCTGACGCGCTCGAAGGCGATTTCGCTGGAAGAGATTGCGGCTTATCCGCTGATCACCTACGATGCCGCCTTCGCCGGCCGCAGCAAGATCGACCACGCCTTCGAGCTGCGCAACCTGAAGCCGGACGTGCTGCTGGAAGCGATCGACGCCGACGTCATCAAGACCTATGTGGAACTGGGCATGGGCGTGGGCATCATCGCCGGCATGGCCTTCGACCCGGAGCGCGACCGCAACCTGCGCGCGATCCCCGTCGGCCAGCTGTTCGGCATGAACGTCTCGCGGGTGGCGGTGAAGCAGGGCGCTTATCTGCGCAGCTATATTTATACTTTCATCGAGCTGCTCGCGCCTACGCTCAACCGCAAGATGGTCGAGTCGGCAATGCGCGGGACGGCCGACAACTATGAGCTGTAATAAGGCTGTAAACATGAATCACGACGACGATTACGAAGATTACGACGACGAAGACTACGAAGACGACGGCGAGGGCCTGTCGGACCGCGACGCCGACCTGGCCGACGTGCGCGAGCAGGTCGCGCAGCTGACCGACGGCCTCGAAACCCTGACCCTGACCGGCGATGACGGCGTGGTGCCGGCCATTCCGGACGGCGTTGCCGGCTGTGGCGCCGTGGTCGCGGAATTCTGCTGGTCGCGCCTGAAGCGCGAAGAACAGGACGACTTCCTGGCCAAGGTGAAGAAGGCGGCCGGCAAGAATGCGCTGCTGGTGCTGCTGGATGAGGTGTATGTAGAGGGTGAGAGCAACCCGGTGGCGCGCACCGATGCGCAGGGCAATACCTACGAAATGGTCAGCACGGAAGATGGCCAGCGTGTCGAACGCGTGATGAGCTATCCGACCGACAGCGCGCTGCGCAAGCGCCTGGCGAATGCGGCCAAGGAGATCCGGGTCGCGCGCTGGGAGTATTTCTGGGTGCTGACCTGTAAGCTGAAATAAGCTTTATAAGAATAAGCTTTACTTCGCCTGCTTCAGCACTTCCAGCACCGCGTCGGCCACGGCCTCCGGCTTCTCGGCGTGGATCACATGGCCGGCGCCCGGCACGACGCGCTGCTTGCCATGCGTCGACAAGGCTGCGATCTCTTTCTGGATCGCGGCATTCTCATCTTCCATCGCCTTGTTCAGGGCGCTCTGAGGCTTGCCCGGAACGGCATAAGGGCTCACGCCGCGCGTCAGCACCAGCACCGGGATGTCGCCGAAGGGACGGCGCAGCTTGCGTAGTTGTTCCTCGCTGGTCTTCATGGCATCCCATTCGTCGACGACGGCGCGCCAGTAGGCCGGCCTGGTGGTTGCCGACAGCACGGACGCGCCCAGGGCCGGCCCGTAAGTGTCCGCCGGCTTGCCGATGCAATTCATCTGTTCTTCGCCGCCTGCCTTGAAGCCTTTCTGGGCGGCCGCCAGGCAGTACTTGTTCTGCTCCTCGACCATCGCATAGACCTTTTTCAGCTTGCCCTGGCTGGCCTTGTCCAGGCGGCTGGTTTCATCCTCGTGGTGCGGCTCGACGAGCACCAGGCCCTTGACCTCTTTCGGATAGCGATAGGCGTAGACCTGCGCGTTCGCGCCGCCCAGCGAATTGCCGACCATGACATAGGGCGGCTTGACGCCGGCAGCAGCCAGGAGCTTGTGCAGATCCTCGGCCACGTTCTCCGAGGTATTCGGGCGCTTTGCGGGATCGCTGAATCCGAAACCGGCGCGGTCGAACACGCAGGCACGGGTGTGCGCGGCAACGACGGGCTGCACCTTGAACCAGTTCCAGCCCGCTTCGCCGGACGGCGCGTCGAACACCACCGTGGTGGCGCCCTGGCCGCTGCAATACAGGTTCATCTTGCGGCCGCCGATATCGACCAGCTGATGGGGCTTGGCAAAGGCGTCGGCGCTTGCCGGCTGCGCCGCCGAGGCGGCCAATACGGAAGATGAAGATCCGCTGGTGAATGCCAGCACCGCCAGTCCAGCCAAGCCGTTGCGCATCGATTTCCCCTTTATTGCATGTTCAATAATGAAGTGAGCGTATCGGATTAACTGCTGAGCTGGCTTAGCCGAAAATTAATGGAGCGGGCGCCGGCGGTCTATTTGAGTACGATGCGCGCCACGACCGGAAAATGGTCGGACGGATAGCGCTGGTCCAGCGAATCGCTCAAGGCCGCATATTTCAGGACATCGAAATGGCGGTCGACGAACACGTAGTCGATGCGTTCAAGCGGCGCCTGATCGAAATGGAAGCCGTTGAAAGTCCCAGCGGGTCCATAAGGCGGCGTTTTGCTGGCCTGGCGGGCATCGCGCATCGCCTTGCTCATCGTCCGGATCTGCACCGTGTCCGGCGTCGAATTGAAATCGCCCACGCAAATGGCCGGTTCGCCGCGGGCGATCTCGGCGATCTTGCGCAGCATCAGATCCGCCGAAGCACGGCGCGCTTGCTCGCCCTCGTGGTCGAAATGGACCGAGAAGACGAACAGCACGCGCGCATTGCTGCGATCGCGCAGGCGCGCCCAGGAGGCAAGGCGGTGACAGCATCTGGCGTCCCAGCCGAAGGAAGGACGGTCGGGCGTTTCGCTGAGCCAGAAATCGCCCTTGTCCAATAGCGTGAAGCGGGACTTGCGATAAAAGATGGCGGAATGCTCGCCGGCGCTTTTGCCATCGTCGCGGCCGACGCCGACATGGCCGAATTCTTCCATCTGCGCCAGGTCGCCGATCTGGTCGGCGAACCCCTCCTGCGTACCGACAATGTCGAATTCGTGATAGCGGATCAGGGCCTTGACCATGTCCTTGCGGGCGGGCCAGGCATTCGGGCCATCGTCGGCATGGCTATTGCGCAGGTTATAGGTGGCGACCTTGATTGGCGACGCCGAGGCGGCAAGGGCCCACAGGGTGCAAAGCAGGAAGAGGATTGTTCTCATGCGGAGAGTTAATCACATTCCGCGCCCTTCTTGCGCAATCGGGCCGGAAGGCGATGCAGTTTACGTCCTTGCCCTAAACGAAAACGCGGAAGCAGGGCGCGCCTGCTTCCGCGTCGACTGTCAGCCGAGCGGCTTAGAAGCTGTGACGCAGACCCAGCGAGAACACGTCCGGATCCTTGCCCGGCGCGGTCGCGGCCGGGGCGATGGTGACCGACGAGGAGCTCAGGCCGAACACGCCGCTGCCGTTGTTGTCCAGGGTGGCGTAGCTGGCGTAGATGTTGGTGCGCTTGGACAGCGAGTAGGTGTAGGCCAGCGCCCAGCTGTTGCCCTTGGCATTGCCCTGTTCCTGGCGCTGGTAGTTGGCGTACACGCGGTGCGCGCCGAAGGGCATCGAGCCGCCCAGGTTGCTCTGCTTGTACTTGGCCGAGCCTTCGCGGTCGGCGGCCATGTAGTTGCCCTTGATCTCGAAGCCGCCCAGCTGGTCGAACTTGTAGGCGGCGCCGAAGGAGGTTTCCTTGTCTTCGTCGGCCGCCACGCGCTTGATCTGATGGTAGGCCGCGCCCAGGTAGAGGCCACCCAGGCCGTATTCCACGCCGACGCCGCGCAGGTCACCCGAGGGGGTGTTGGCGGTGGTGACTTCGCCGGCCGAGTAGGCGGCCAGTAGCTTGAGGCCGTTCCACGACGGGGATTTGTAGTTGACCGAGTTCGACAGGCGGCGGGTCAGGCGGTTGGTGGTGAAGGCCGACAGGTTGCTGCCGTAGAAGCCCTGGCCGAAGGCGTCGGTGGCGGCGGCGATGGCGGCGATCGGCGAGTATTCGCGGCCCAGGGTCAGGGTGCCGAAACCGCCTTCCAGGCCGACCACGGCGCGGCGGCCGAACAGCGCGGAGTCGCCGGCGCCGGTGTCGATCGAGGCGCCTGCTTCCAGGTTGAACAGGGCTTTCAGACCGTCGCCCAGGTCTTCGGTGCCGCGGAAGCCGAAGCGGCTGCTCGACTGGTTACCGGAGTTGACCACGGTGGTGCGGCCTTCCGGGCCGCCGACGTCCTGCGACGAAATGGCGGCATCGAGGATACCGTACAGCTGCACATTGGTTTGGGCGCTGGCGAGCAGCGGAGTGGCGGCGATGGCGGAAACTGCGACGGCGGCTGCCAGGCGTTTGACTTGCATTTCAGGACTCTCCAATAAGATGATGAAACGAGCGGCATCTTATTGAAGAGATATGTCGTCCTGATGACAAAAAGAAACTTAGACTAAATGATCATGTACCGGCATCACGATGTCGATGCGGGTGCCGGGCGGTTCATCGCTGGAGATGCTGATCTCGCCCTTCATCGCCCAGACCCGCTCGCGCATGCCGATCAGGCCCAGCGACTCGGCCTTTTCCATGTCTTCGGGGCGGATGCCGCGGCCGTCGTCGCGGATGGTGATCAGGAGTTCGCTGTTCGAGCGGAACAGGTTCATGGTCACGCTGCTGGCCTGGGCATGGCGCGCGATATTCGTCAGCGCCTCCTGCACGATGCGGAAGATGGCGGTGCTGGCGGTGTCGTCCAGGCGCAGCTCGGCTTCGTCGGCGAGCAGGGTGCAGGGCGTGCCGAAGCGCTCGGTGAAGTCTTCGCACAGGCCCTTCAATGCAAAGTACAGGCCGCCCTCGTCGAGCGCGCGCGGGCGCAGGTTGGTGGCGATGCGGCGCAGCGACGCGATGGCCGTCAGCAGGTTCTGCTCCATGCCCGCCATCAGGCGCAGGCTGTCGCTTGATGTGCCGTCTTCCTGCTGCAGCAGGGTCAGGTCCATGCGCAGCGAGGCCAGGATCTGGCCGAGGTCGTCGTGCAGCTCGCGCGCGATGTGGGTGCGCTCTTCCTCGCGGATGGTCTGCAGGGCGGCCGACAGCTGGCGCAGCTGGTCGTGCGAGCGGGTCAGTTTTTCCTGCACCCGCTTGCGCTCGGAGACGTCGCGCATGATCACGGTGTAGAAGGGCGCCCCTTCGCCGGCGCGCGAGATCGAGCCCTCGATGGGGAAGCGCTGGCCGTCGGCACGCACGCCGGTGACGGCGTAGTCGGTGGCGCGGCGGCCGGCGCGGCCGCTGCCGGCGTCGAAGTAGTCGGGCAGTTCGCCGGCATCGGACCTGTCGGATTCGATGAAGCGTCCCAGCGGGCTGCCAACCATCGCCTCGACGGTGGTGCCGAACAGGCCGGCGGCTGCGGGATTGGCCATGACGATGGTATGGCTGCCATCGGCGGAAAGGATGGCATCGCTGGCGTTGTCGACGATCTGGCGGCTGTCCTGCACGGTGTCGAGCTCTCGAGGGGCACCGCGGCCCAGCCGGTGCCCGGCCGCGAACCCGAGCAGGAAGCAGGTCGCGGCCCATGCAGTCGAGCGAAGACGCGGTCGGTTCATGGATGCCTATGAAAAACGACCCGCTGAGCGGGTCCGGCATCCAGCTTACGCGGCTGCGCCCGGCTGGGGCTTGATTTACATCTGCTTGAACAGGTGCAGGAAGCTGCGGCTGACTTCAAGCTTGTCCGGGCGCCCCTTGATCAGCACCAGGTGGCGGCCGCGGATGTCGCGCGTCACGCCTTCGATCGCGTTCACGTTGACCAGGGTCGCACGGTGGATCTGCCAGAACAGCGAGGGGTCGAGCTCCTCGGCCAGGTCGCGCACCGGCTTGCGGATCAGGGCTTCGAACTTCTCGGTCTGCACGCAGGTGTATTTCTCGTCGGAGCGGAAGAACAGGATTTCCTCGACCGGGATCATGCGCAGGTCCTGGCCGATGCTGGCCTGGATCCATTGCAGGTATTTCGGCTTCGGCGCGGCGATCTTCTCGGCCAGCTGCGACAGCATGGCGGTGACGGTATCGCTGACGTTGGCGCTGGCGGTGGCGCCGGCGCCGCCTGGCGAGGCGAGGCGTTCCTTCAGGCGTTCGACGGTGATCTTCAGGCGCTCGGGCTCGGGCGGTTTCAGCACGTAGTCGACGGCGCCGCGCTCGAAGGCCTCGACGGCGTACTGGTCGTAGGCGGTGACGAACACCACCTGGCTGGCGCCGCCGATGTCGCGCGCCGCTTCCATCCCGGTCTTGCCGGGCATGCGGATATCGAGGAAGGTCAGGTCGGGCTTCAGCGCGTTCACCAGCTGCACGGCTTCGTCGCCGTTCTTGGCCTCGCCGACGATCTCCAGTTCCGGCCACACCTGGTTCAGGCGGGTACGGAGCAGGTCGCGCATCAGTCTTTCGTCGTCGGCAATGATTGCAGTAGGCATGGCTTAAAGAATAAAAGGCAAGAGTGACGATTATTCAACGAAATGCCCTGTCAGGCAATCATTTTGATGCCAACTGGTAGGGGATCTCGATGGTGGCGATCACGCCGCTGGGGCTGTTGGCGGCGATGTGCAGCTTGCCGGACTCGCCGTGCAGCAGCTTCAGGCGTTCGCGGATATTCGACAGGCCGAGCCCGGTCCCCTTGCTGGGCATGACGCCGAAGCCCACGCCATCGTCGGCGACGGTGACGCGCAGCCGGCTGTCGACGATCTCCGCCGTCACGGCCAGGTGCCCGCCCTCGGGCTTGCATTCCAGGCCGTGCTTGATCGCGTTCTCGACCATCGACTGCAGCATCATCGGCGGGAAGGCCGCGCTGCGCAGGCCTTCCGGCACCTGCATGATCACGGTCAGGCGCTCTTCCATGCGCATCTTGAGCAGGTCGAGGTAGGAGGTGACCATGTCGACTTCGCGCCCGAGGTTGGTGGTCAGGTTCGTGTCGCGCATCTGTGGAATCACGGCGCGCAGGTACTGGATCAGGGTGCGCTGCATGGCCGAGGCGCGCGGCGGATCGGTCTCGATCAGGTGCTCGACCGAGGCCAGGGTGTTGAACAGGAAGTGCGGCTCGACCTGGGCCTGCATCGCCTGCATGCGCGCTTCGGACAGCTGGCGCTGCATCGATTCGCGCTCGGCGACGGCGGTGGCGCTTTGCATCTCGGCTTCGGCGCGCTTCTTGCCGCCCATCAGGGCCTTGGTGCCGAACAGCGCCATCACCAGCAGCCAGACGAAGCTGGTGAACCAGGTCGAGGCCTGCTTGTGGTAGCTGCGGGCCTTGGCTTCGGCGGCATCGTCGATCTGCGCCTCGATCGCGTCGGACAGCTCTTCGCCGATCTGCGGCGGCAGGTCGATGTGGACTTCCTCGCCGTTCGCGCCGCGGATCAGCTTGGTGCCGGAGGTGGCTTTGGCGTGGCCCCCGGAGACAGGCGGCACGGGCGTTGCCGGCGTGGCCGGCGCCGCCGGCGCGGCGGGCGCGGCGGGCGCCGGCTCGTCGAGCACCGGGCTCGCTTCATCGGCGTTGCGGCCCGCCTCTTCGGCTTTCTTTCCCGCATCGGCGGCGTCCTTGCTGGCCTTCTCGGCCGCATTCAAGGCGTTGGCCGCAATCCTGCCGGCCGTGGCGGCGGCTTTGTCAGAATCTTCCTCATTGCCGCGGCGCTTGGCGCGCGGATTGATGTGGATACCGCTGTCGTCGATCATGATGGCCGGCTCGGCCTTGCGCGCATTGCGTTCGGTGCGGGTGATCTCTTCCTCGCCGCCGGAGAACAGTTCGTCCTGCAGGATCTGCCCGGCGACCAGCATCAGCGCGGCGAACAGGAAGAACTTCCACCACGACAGCTGCGTGACCCAGGTCGCGACCGCGTCGAACGCGTGGTACAGCCACGACAGGGTGTTGGAAAAAGTCTGCTGGGTCGAACGCCGGGTCTGCATGGAGCGCTTCTTGTCTAGATCAAACGGTAATCGGGGAGTGTAACTGATACCAGCTTCACTGTTGGGATGTTGCAACTTTAAATGCTGGCCGATCTCAATGCCAGAGGAATGCGACAGCCTGCAGGAACCGGGGAGTGGACTGCGAATCGGCTAGAAAGGCGGCAAATGCCGCTTTGAAAGATGAAAAATTGCAAGGTATGATGAAGGGACGCCCTGGCTGCGCCAGCCCATTATTCGTTCCGCATGAAATGAAAGGGTCAAGCCGATGTCCGCCGCTCCTCAACGCTACCGCCTCGTCACCCGCAGCGACTTCGACGGCCTCGTCTGCGCCGTCCTGCTCAAGCACCTCGACCTGATCGACGATATCCTGTTCGTCCACCCGAAGGACATGCAGGACGGGAAAATCGCCATCAGTGCACGCGACATCACGACCAACCTGCCTTACGTCGCCGGCGCCCACCTCGCCTTCGACCACCACCTGTCCGAGACCATCCGCAACAGCGGGCGGCGCGAGAACCACGTGATCGATCCGCGGGCGCCGTCGGCGGCGCGGGTCGTGTACGACTACTACGGCGGCGCGCGCACCTTCCCGGCGTCCTGGCGCGACATGATGGAGGCGGTCGACAAGGCCGACGCCGCACGCTTCTCGCGCGCCGAGGTGCTTGATCCGCAGGGCTGGAACCTGCTGAACTTCCTGATGGACGCGCGTACCGGCCTGGGCCGCTTCCACGATTTCCGCATCTCGAACTACCAGCTGATGATGGACCTGATCGGCCACTGCCGCACGCTGGGCATCGAGCAGATCATGCGCCTGCCGGACGTGCAGGAGCGCACCGCGCTCTACCTGGAGCACAACGAGCTGTGCAAGCAGCAGATCCGCCGCTGCGCGAAGCTGCACAAGAACCTGGTCGTGCTCGACCTGCGCGAGGAAAAGACGATCTTCGCCGGCAACCGCTTCCTGATCTACGCGCTGTTCCCGGAAACGAACATCTCAATCCACGTGCTGTGGGGCCTGAAGAACCAGAACACGGTCTTCGCCACCGGCAAGTCGATCCTTAACCGCACGTCGAAGACCAATATCGGCATGCTGATGCTGGAATACGGCGGCGGCGGGCATGAGAATGCGGGAACTTGCCAGGTGTCGAATGAGATGGCGGAGGATGTGCTGGGGGCGCTGATTCAGCGCATCACCAGTGAGGGTTAATGGTTTTTGCTAACCAGAGCTGCACAGTTGTGCTCGCGCAGGCCGCGCCCCGGGCTGCGCAGCAGCTTTGCGAGTACAACTAGGCAGGTTGGTGACTTCTCAACATTTG
>Ga0065165_1002898_pt1 | contig 13161 bp, 11 predicted proteins | sample AraplaMF_Cvi_mMF_FD_63813 | JGI IMG/M metagenome (GOLD analysis project Ga0065165, IMG submission 63813) | Arabidopsis root microbial communities from the University of North Carolina, USA - plate scrape MF_Cvi_mMF (version 2) (version 3) | ecosystem: Host-associated > Plants > Roots >...
GGCTACGGCCTGCTGTCGGAAAGCCCGGAATTCGTCGAGGCCTGCAACGAGGCCGGCATCATCTTCATCGGGCCGACGGCCGATACCATGCGCCGGCTCGGCAACAAGGTGGCGGCCCGCAACCTGGCGATCTCGATCGGCGTGCCGGTGGTGCCGGCCACCGAGCCGCTGCCCGACGACATGGCGCAGGTGGCCCGGATGGCCGCCGAAGTGGGCTATCCGGTGATGCTGAAGGCCTCCTGGGGCGGCGGCGGGCGCGGCATGCGCGTGATCCGCTCGGAAGGCGAGCTGGCCAAGGAGGTGACGGAGGCCAAGCGCGAGGCGATGGCCGCGTTCGGCAAGGACGAGGTCTATCTGGAAAAGCTGGTGGAGCGCGCCCGCCATGTGGAAAGCCAGATTCTTGGCGATACGCACGGCAATGTCGTGCATCTGTTCGAGCGTGACTGCTCCATCCAGCGGCGCAACCAGAAGGTCGTCGAGCGCGCTCCCGCCCCCTACCTGTCGGAGGCGCAGCGCGCCGAACTGGCCGCCTATTCGCTGAAGATCGCCGGCGCCACGAACTATATCGGGGCCGGCACGGTCGAGTATCTGATGGATGCCGACAGCGGCAAGTTCTACTTCATCGAGGTCAATCCGCGCATCCAGGTGGAACATACGGTGACCGAGGTCGTCACCGGCATCGACATCGTCAAGGCGCAGATCCACATCCTCGACGGCTTTGCGATCGGCACGCCAGAGTCCGGCGTTCCGGCACAGGAGAACATCCGGCTGAACGGCCACGCGCTCCAGTGCCGCATCACCACCGAAGACCCGGAGCACAATTTCATCCCCGACTACGGCCGCATCACCGCCTATCGCTCGGCCTCCGGTTTCGGCATCCGTCTTGACGGCGGCACCGCCTACAGCGGCGCCTTCATCACCCGTTATTACGATCCGCTGCTGGTCAAGGTCACGGCCTGGGCACCGCAGCCGCTGGAGGCGATCGCCCGCATGGACCGGGCGCTGCGGGAATTCCGCATCCGCGGCGTCGCGACCAACCTGACCTTCCTCGAAGCGATCATCACGCATCAGAGTTTCCGCGACAATTCCTACACGACGCGGTTCATCGATTCGACGCCGGAACTGTTCGAGCAGGTCAAACGCGCCGACCGCGCCACCAAGCTGCTGACCTACGTCGCCGACGTCACAGTCAACGGCCACCCCGAGACCAAGGGCCGGCCGGAACCTTCGGCGAAGATGGCAAGGCCGGTGCTGCCCTACATCGAGGGCGCCATTCCCGACGGTACCAAGCAGAAGCTCGATGAACTCGGGCCGAAGAAGTTCGGCGCGTGGATGCGCGAGCAGAGCCGGGTGCTGATCACCGACACGACGATGCGCGACGGCCACCAGTCGCTGCTCGCCACCCGCATGCGCACCTATGACATCGCCCGGGTGGCCGGCGTCTATGCGCGCGCCCTGCCGAACCTGCTTTCGCTCGAATGCTGGGGCGGCGCGACCTTCGACGTGTCGATGCGGTTCCTGACGGAAGATCCCTGGGAGCGGCTGGCGCTGATCCGCGAGGGGGCGCCGAACCTCTTGCTGCAGATGCTGCTGCGCGGTGCCAACGGCGTCGGATACAAGAACTACCCCGACAACGTGGTGAAGTACTTCGTCCGTCAGGCCGCGGCCGGCGGCATCGATCTTTTCCGGGTGTTCGACTGCCTGAACTGGGTGGAGAACATGCGGGTCTCGATGGATGCGGTGCAGGAAGAGAACAGGCTCTGCGAAGCGGCGATCTGCTACACGGGCGATCTCCTCAACTCGGCCCGCCCGAAATACGACCTGAAATACTATGTGGCGCTGGCCGAAGAGCTGGAGAAAGCGGGCGCCCACATCATTGCGCTCAAGGACATGGCGGGCCTGCTGAAGCCGGCCGCGGCGCGGATCCTGTTCAAGGCGCTGCGCGAGGCGACCAGCCTGCCGATCCATTTCCACACGCACGACACGTCGGGGATCGCTGCGGCAACCGTGCTTGCCGCGATCGATGCGGGCGTCGACGCGGTGGATGCCGCCATGGACGCGCTGTCCGGCAACACGTCGCAGCCGTGCCTCGGCTCGATCGTCGAGGCGATCTCCGGCTCTGACCGCGATCCGGGGCTGGATCCGGAATGGATCCGCCGCATCTCCTTCTACTGGGAAGCCGTGCGCGGCCAGTACGCCGCCTTCGAAAGCGACCTAAAGGGGCCGGCTTCGGAAGTCTACCTGCACGAAATGCCGGGTGGCCAGTTCACCAATCTGAAGGAACAGGCCCGGTCGCTGGGGCTCGAGACCCGCTGGCACAAGGTGGCCCAGACCTATGCCGACGTGAACCAGATGTTCGGCGACATCGTCAAGGTGACACCGTCCTCCAAGGTGGTGGGCGACATGGCACTGATGATGGTGAGTCAGGATCTGACGGTCAAGGACGTGGAAAATCCGGCAAAGGACATCGCCTTTCCGGAATCGGTCGTCTCGATGCTGAAGGGCGATCTCGGACAGCCGCCCGGCGGTTGGCCACAGGCGCTGCAAAAGAAGGCGCTGAAGGGCGAGGACGCCTACACGGTGCGCCCCGGTTCGCTGCTTGCGGAGGCCGATCTGGCGGCCGAACGCAAGGAGATCGAGGAAAAGCTCGGGCGCCCGGTCAGCGATTTCGAATTCGCCTCCTATCTGATGTATCCCAAGGTCTTCACGGACTTCGCGCTTGCGTCCGAGACCTATGGCCCGGTCTCCGTTCTGCCGACGCATGCCTATTTCTACGGGCTGGCGGACGGCGAGGAAATGCTGGCGGATATCGAGCGGGGCAAGACGCTGGTGATCGTCAACCAGGCGATGAGCGCGCCCGACGTGCAGGGCATGGTGACGCTGTTTTTCGAGCTCAACGGCCAGCCGCGCCGCATCAAGGTGCCAGACCGGGCGCATGGTGCCTCCGGCACGGCCGCCCGGCGCAAGGCGGAGGCGGGCAACGGCCTGCATCTCGGCGCGCCGATGCCGGGCGTCATCTCCCGCGTGTTCGTCTCCTCGGGCCAGACGGTCAAGGCGGGCGATGTGCTCCTGTCCATCGAGGCGATGAAGATGGAAACCGCGCTGCATGCGGAAAAGGACGGCGCGATTGCCGAAGTGCTGGTCAAGAACGGCGACCAGATCGACGCCAAGGACCTGCTCGTGGTCTATGGCGGCTGACGTTGTCCGCTAACCATCCCGGCCGGAAGCTGACTTTCGGCCCAGTTTTTCGCCAAACACGATGAGCAGTCCGGCGCCGCTGATCAGCACGGCGCCGGCCGTCACGTTGTGGGCGGGGATATCGCCCCAGATCAGGTAGCCGAGCACGAAGGCCCAGACGAGCGAGGTATATTCGAACGGCGCAAGGATAGAGACCGGCGCACGCCGCATCGCCTCGAAATAGGTGTACTGCGCCAGTCCGCCGAGACCGCCGACGGCCAGTAGCATCAGGGTTTTCGCCAGATCGATGTCCCGCCATTCGAAGGCCAGCACGAGCGCCGTCAGCAGCACGAAGAAGAAGTTGGTGATGGTCATCTGCACCAGGCTCGTCTCGTGCAGGGCGGTGCGGCGCAGTAGCACGGTGCTGAAAGCCCAGAGGCAGGCCGCCTGAAGCGCCAGATAGGCGGGCAGGGAGAGGCTGAGGCCCGAAGGATCGCTGGCGACGACCACCCCTGCAAAGCCGATCGCGACGGCGATCCAGCGCGAGGCGGGGACGTGCTCCCGGAGCATCGGGCCGGCGAGCAGGGTGGCGACGACCGGTGCGGCGAAATAGATGGTCGTCAGTTGCCCGAGCTGCAGCGATTTCGCCGCCGTATAGAAGGAAATCCACGCGGCGATGAGGAAGAGGCTGCGGATCGCCATCGGCCTGACGATGTCCGATGTGGCGGCCCGGACCGCGTTTTTCCTGCCGCCGATGATCAGGCAGCAGGCGAACACCGTCACGCTGCGGAAGAACAGAACCTGCCAGACGCTGACCGACTGGACGAGAAGCTTGATCACCGCATCATGGCTGCTGAACAGGAAATAGGACAGGCTGACCAGGACGATGCCGATGCCGTGGGAATTTTTCAAGGGAGCACCATCTACGACACGAGGCCGTGATACGGGGACGGGCGGGGAGGTTGGATGATAGCTAGAGCCCTTTCTTGCTCCCGCTGTCAATCACCGCGGCACGTGCCGCATCACAGGAAGACACAATTTGTGAGTGCGCGGGCAAAGGGATCCACTTGCGAATCTAATCGATTGAAATAGTCTCGCGGCACCATCAGGAGGATTTCATGGACAGCCCGATCTCACCCAAAACCGGCCCGGTGACCGGGTTCATTACGCGTGAACGCATCGGGGTCGCGCTGCTGTTTCTGATGAACGGCTTCATGATCGGCGCCTGGGCGCCGAAGATCCCGGAATTTGCCGCGCGTCTCGGCCTCAGCGAAAGTTCGCTCGGGCTGATGATCCTCACCTTCGGGCTCGGCTCCATCGTCATGATGCCGCTCGCCGGCAGCCAGATCGCCAGGCTCGGCTCAAGCCAGGTCTCCAAGATCGGCGCCGTGCTTCTGACGCCGACGCTGCTGCTCCTCACCTTCGTCGGCAGCATCTGGTCGGCCGCGATCGCGGTGTGCCTGTTCGGCGGGCTGATCGGCGCCATGGATGTCGCCATGAACGCCAATGCGGTTGCCGTCGAAAAGCAGATGCGGCGGGCAATCATGTCGTCCTGCCATGCGTTCTGGAGCCTCGGCGGGCTGATCGGCTCCTCGACGGGCGGCTATCTGATCGAGCAGATCGGGGTCGGCGCGCATGCCGTGCTGGTCACGGTCGCCGCCGCGGTGATGGTCGCGGCAAGCTGGCCGCTGGTGCTGCGCGACGTGCCGCATCCGGAGGAGCAGGCGGCTGCGAAGAAGGCCGGCCTGCCGACCTCGCCGCTGCCGTGGCTGATCGGGATCATGGCGCTGTTTTGCATGGTGCCGGAGGGTGCGGTGCTCGACTGGGGTGCACTCTACCTGCGCAACGAGCTTTCGGCGTCCGTCACCCTGTCCGGCTTCGGCTTTGCCGCGTTTTCGCTCGCCATGTCGATCATGCGGTTTGCCGGCGATGTCATCCGTGACCGGTTCGGCGCGGTGACGACGCTGCGTGCCTGCGCGGTCGTCGCCATGATCGGGTTGCTGGTGGCGGGCTTTGCGCCGACGGCGCCGGTGGCGATCGTCGGTTTCGCGCTGGCCGGGATCGGCATCTCCAACATCGTGCCGATCGCCTTTTCGGCGGCCGGCAACCTGCCGGGCATCGCGGCGGGTGTCGGCCTGTCGGTCGTCACCACGATGGGGTATTCGGGCATCCTCGTCGCGCCGTCGGCGGTGGGGTTCGTCGCGGAGCATACCGGCCTTGCCCGCGTCTTCATCGGGCTGTCGGCACTGATCATCGTGGTCCTGGCGTTGTCGTCGCTTGCCCGGCATGCGGACGGCGCCCACGAGGCCGGACCGACCGCGCACTAGGAGATGGCAGAGGGTCGCAGGCGAGCGCGCGCCCGTTGACAACCGCGACCGCATACGCCACCTGATGCCTTATCCATCCGAAGACGACCCGTTCCAAAGGCGAAAAAGCCGATGTCCTCACCCGTCGATTACGATCCCAAATCTCGCCGTACCACCGTTGCCGTCGATGTCGGCGGCGTCATCGTCGGCGGCGGCGCGCCCGTCGTCGTGCAGTCCATGACAAACACCGATACGGCGGATATCGATGCCACGGTGGCGCAGGTGGCGGCCCTTTACAAGGCGGGGTCCGAGATCGTGCGCATCACCGTCGATCGCGACGAAAGCGCGGCCGCCGTTCCGAAGATCCGCGACCGCCTGCTGCGGCTCGGCCTCGACGTGCCGCTGGTCGGCGACTTCCACTATATCGGGCACAAGCTGCTCGCCGATCATCCGGCCTGCGCCGAAGCGCTTGCGAAATATCGCATCAATCCTGGCAATGTCGGCTTCAAGGACAAGAAGGACAAGCAGTTCGGCGATATCGTCGAAATGGCGATCCGCTACGACAAGCCGGTGCGCATCGGCGTCAACTGGGGATCGCTCGACCAGGACCTGCTGACGACGCTGATGGACCGCAATGCCGCCGAGGGCTCGCCGCTATCGGCCCGCCAGGTGATGCACGAGGCGATCGTCCAGTCGGCGCTGATCTCGGCGGAACTTGCCGAAAGCATCGGCCTGCCGCGCAACCGGATCATCCTGTCGGCCAAGGTCAGCCAGGTGCAGGACCTGATTGCCGTCTATTCGATGCTGGCGGAGCGCTCCAACCACGCGCTGCATCTCGGTCTGACCGAGGCCGGCATGGGTTCCAAGGGGATCGTCGCCTCGTCGGCGGCGATGGGCTATGTGCTGCAGCACGGGATCGGCGATACGATCCGCGTGTCGCTGACGCCGGAACCGAACGGCGACCGCACCCGCGAGGTGCAGGTGGCGCAGGAACTGCTGCAGGTGATGGGTTTCCGGCAGTTCGTGCCGGTGGTCGCGGCATGTCCCGGTTGCGGCCGGACCACGTCGACGGTGTTCCAGGAGCTTGCCCAGAACATCCAGAACGACCTGCGCAAGAACATGCCCGTCTGGCGCGACAAGTATCCGGGCGTCGAGGCGCTCAACGTGGCCGTGATGGGCTGCATCGTCAACGGACCGGGGGAAAGCAAGCACGCCGATATCGGCATCTCGCTGCCCGGGACCGGAGAGACGCCGGCCGCCCCCGTCTTCATCGACGGCAAGAAGGCGCTGACGCTGCGCGGTCCCGACATCGCTGCCGACTTCGAGAAGCTGGTCGCCGAATACATCGAACAGCGCTTCGGGCAGCGGACGGCGGCGGAATAGCTGCAGGACTGCGCCCCGTTACCGCAGGTGTGGCCGTCCGGCCGCAGCTGTCTTTGCTGTGCCGGCTAGGGGAAAACCCGTAGCCGCGGATGCGAAATCCGTCCTCCGTATTGCCGTAATTGATGGTAATTGAAAGCACATCACGGACGACGGGACAGCGATTCACATGCTCAAGAAATTCACGCTCATCGCGCTCTGCGCGACCTATCTTTCTGCCTGCACCACGACCGACCCCTATACGGGCCAGCAGAAGGTTTCCAACACTGCCGGCGGTGCTGCGATCGGTGCCGGCCTCGGCGCGCTCGGCGGTCTCGTCATCGGCGGCGGCAACAAGGGCCGCAACGCCCTGATCGGTGCCGGCATCGGCGCCCTCGCGGGCGGTGCGATCGGCAGCTACATGGACAACCAGGAAGCCGAGCTGCGCGCGCAGCTGCAGGGCACCGGCGTCTCGGTCACCCGTGCCGGCGATCGCATCATCCTCAACATGCCGTCGAACATCACCTTCGCCACCGATCAGGACCAGGTCATCCCGCCCTTCTACCGGACGCTGGATTCCGTCGCGCTCGTCCTCAACAAGTTCGGCAAGACGCTGATCGACGTCAACGGCCATACGGATTCGACCGGCAGCCTGCAGCACAACCAGGAACTGTCGGAGCGCCGCGCCGCTTCGGTCGCCAACTATCTCGGCAGTCGTGGCGTGGACCAGCGCCGCATGTCGACCATGGGCTTTGGTCCGTCGCAGCCGGTCGCCTCCAATGCGACGCCGGACGGCCGCGCCCAGAACCGCCGCGTCGAGGTTTCGATCGCACCGATTACGCAGTAGGATCGACGGCGCAGGAGATTTGGGAAAGGGCGGTGCTGCAGGGTGCCGCCCTTTTTGCTTGGCCCTCGAACGCTCCAGAGCCTACAGGGCGCTGGCGATCATCCTTGCGCCCGCCGCGCCGAAGACCAGAGCCATCAGCGCGTAGAGCGGCCGACGCGCCCTCCGGTAAAGGCGCGCGGCGCCCGCCGTCGAAAACAGCAGCGCATAGGTCATGAAGACCGTGAAGCCGGTCAGCAGGCAGCCGCCGACCACCAGCATAACCGAGCTTGGCGATGCCCCCGGCGGCAGACCGAGTGAGATCGTCGCGAGCCAGCCGAAGATCGCCTTCGGATTGGTCAGGTGGATGGCGAAACCGGTGAGATAGGTGCGCCGCAGGCTCTTCTCTCCCGCCAACCGTTCCGGGTCGTTTGCGGCGGCGGATCCGGCCAGGCCCCTGGCCGCCTTGAAGGCCAGGTAGAGCATGTAGAGCCCGCCCAGAATCTTCAGGAGCTGCAGAAGCTCGCCATAGCGCGTCAGGACGGCGGCAAGACCGAGTGCGGCGGCCATGGCCCAGGTGAAGGAGCCGGTAAAGATGCCGAGCGCGATCACGATGCCGCGTTTGCGCCCCTCGTTCATCGCGGTTGCCATGATGGCCATGTTGGCGGGGCCGGGCGTGATCACCGCCACGAGGTAGAGCGTATAGGCAGCCATAAGCTGCGGAAGGTTGTCGATCAGGTCGGCCATGGCGGTATCCGGTGTTGTTGCCGGCCATCCTAGCGCGCCTGGACGCGACAATCACGCCACGAGTTTTGATGCAAGCCGTCGTGCCGTTGATGGGTCGTCAGCTGCTGCGGCCTGCGACGAAGCGGGCCGCCTCGCGCAGCACGGCCGCTTTTTCCCCGTAGGGCGCCAGAAGGTCCAGTGCTTCGGCCGTGAGGGCCTCCAGGCGGGCTTCCGCCCATGCCACGCCATGGAGGGCCACCAGAGTGCCCTTGCCGCGTCCGGCATCCTTGCCGGCCGCCTTGCCAAGCGTCGCCGTATCGGAGGTCACGTCCAGAAGATCGTCGGCCAGCTGGAAGGCGAGCCCGATGGTGCGCCCGAACGCCTGCAGGCGCTGGCGGTCCCCAGCTGCCGATCCGGCGATGATGGCGCCCGCTTCGCAGGCAAAGCGCAGCAGGGCGCCGGTCTTCATCGCCTGCAGGGTCATGATGCCGGTCTCGTCCGGTGCCTGCCGTTCGGCCGCGAGATCGAGCGCCTGGCCGCCGGCCATGCCGCCCGGACCGGCCGCCCGGGCGAGGGCGAGAACGAGTTCGGTCTTGGCGCCGGGTTCGAGGTCCGTCTGCGGGGCGGCAATGATGTCGAAGGCGTAGGTCAGCAGGCTGTCGCCCGCGAGAATTGCGGTCGCCTCGTCGAAGGCCTTGTGGACGGTCGGCTGGCCGCGGCGCAGATCGTCGTCGTCCATGGCCGGCAGGTCGTCATGGATGAGGGAGTAGCAGTGCAGGCATTCGAGCGCCGTGCCGACCCGCAGCGCCGCCGTGGCCGGGCCGCCCAGCAGCAGGGCGCTTTCGACGACCAGGAATGGCCGCAGCCGCTTGCCGCCGTTCAGCGAGCCGTGCCGCATGGCCGCCATCAGCGGCCGTGGCCGGGCGATCTCGCCGGGCAGGGCCGTGTCCGACAGAAGCGACGACAGAAGGGCTTCCACATCGGAAGCAATGCTCTTGAGGCGGGTTTCGAAGGCGGCGGGAGCGAGGGTCATGGTCGGTGTTAAGCATGGCGGCGCGGGAGTGGCAACGGTGATTTACCAGCATGACGGAAGTTTCACGAGCGGACTCGCCTCCGTCCGCTGCAGCAGGTATGAAGTCTGAAACAGGGCATGGCGGCACTTTGGACATCACCCCGGAACAGCATGCTGAGGAAGACGAGCCGGCCGTGACGACGCGGCGCCGCCGGCTGTTCACGCCCCTGGTGATCCGCCGCGCATTGCTCGGACTGCTGGCGCTGGTGCTTCTCCCCTATGCGCTCGTCATCCTCTACGCCCTGCCGTTCATCCATCCGATTTCCACCCTCATGCTGTCGGATCTCGTTACCTTGCGCGGCTACGACCGGCGCTGGGTCAGCCTCGAGCAGATCTCGCCGGCGCTCGTCCGCTCCGTGATGATGAGCGAGGACGGCCAGTTCTGTTTCCATGCGGGGGTCGACTGGCGGCAGATGCGCGGCGTGGTCCAGAACGCGCTCGACGGCGAAACGACGCGCGGCGCGAGCACCATCCCGATGCAGGCGGCCAAGAACCTGTTTCTGTGGAACAGCCGCTCCTTCCTGCGCAAGGGCATGGAGCTGCCGCTGGCGCTCGGGGCCGATCTGGTCTGGTCGAAGCGCCGGATGATGGAGATCTACCTCAACATCGTGGAATGGGGGCCGGGCATCTACGGCGCCGAGGCTGCGGCGCAGCACCATTTCAAGGTTCCGGCGTCGAAGCTGACCGCCCGGCAGGCCGCCCTGCTTGCGGTTTCGCTGCCCAACCCGATCACCCGCGTCGCTGCCAAGCCGAGCCGCGGCGTGCAGCGGCTGGCCGGAGTGGTGGAACGGAGGGCAAGGGGCGCCGGCGAATACATCAAGTGCGTCGATGGGTAGGATCACGATTTGTCGCTGCCGCGTGGCGCCGTCATCTGGCATTCTTATGGATGCCGTAGTGGCAAGCTGACCAGCGACCACGGATGGACTGCCTCATGGACCTCAGCCAATTTTCGCCCGACCTGCTTGCCTACGCGAAGAGCCGCAACCCCGCCCCGCCGCCGCATTTCGGCACGCGCTACCGCGCCCGCGGCGGGTTCCTGCCGGAACCGGGAAACACCATCGTCTGCCATGTGGCGAAGACCTCCCAAACGCAGGCGCTGCTGGTCGAGGCGCGCGAGCGCTATCTCGCCATGCCCGAGGCCGACCAGTTCGTCTTCACGCCGATCACCAGCCTTCACATGACGCTCTTCCAGGGCGTGCTCGACAATCGTCGGCAGCCGCAGCTATGGCCGCACGACATCCCGCTCGGGACGCCGATCGAGGAGATGCACGGCCTGCTTGCCGGGCGCCTGAAGGGACTGTCGGGGCCCGGACCGTTCCGGGTGGGCGTCGTTGCCGCAAGGCCCTCGGGCCTTCTGGTGGACGGCTGCACGGCGCAGGATCGCAAGGTCATGCGGGCATGGCGCGACCTGCTCTCCGAACGCCTCGGATACCGCCACGCCGATCACGACACCTATCCCTTCCACATCACCTTCGCCTACGTGATCGAACGCCTCGACGACGAGGCGCTGCCGCGCTGGCAGGCGATGCTGAGCGAGGTCGCAAACGATCTGCAGCGGCGCCAGCCCGTGCTGCAATTCGACCCGCCCGCCTTCTGCCAGTTCGACGACATGAACCATTTTCACGAGCTTTTGCCGCTCGACTTTCCCGAACCCAAGGACCCGCAGTGATCGCCATGGACAAGCTGACGCTCTACATCGCCAACAAGAACTACTCTTCCTGGTCGATGCGCCCCTGGATGGCGCTGACGGCGGCCGGCGTGCCCTTCGAGGAAGTGCTGGTCCCGTTCGACGACGCGGCGGGCAATCCGCGGTTCAGGGAGATTTCGCCGACCGGCCGGGTGCCCGTGCTTCACCATGGCGAGGTCCGGGTGTGGGAGTCGCTGGCGATCATCGAATACGTGGCGGAACTGTTTCCCGAGCATGGGCTGTGGCCAAAGGCTGCCAAGGACAGGGCGGTGGCGCGGTCGGTGTCGATGGAGATGCTGTCGGGCTTTCGTGCCCTGCGCAGCGCCTGCCCGATGAACATGCGCCGCCCCAAGGGTCGGATCGCGCTTCCGGACGGGCTGGGCGAAGACGTGGCGCGCATCAAGACGATCTGGGAAGACCTGCGGGCGCGGTCGGGCGGGCCCTTCCTGTTCGGCAGCTTCTCGGCCGCGGACGCCATGTTCGCCCCGGTCGTCAACCGCTTCGACGTCTATGACCTGGTGACAGACGCGCAGACGCTAAGCTATATGGCAGCCATGCAGGCGCATCCGGCGTGGATCGAATGGCGCGATGCGGCGCTCCAGGAAAGCTGGATCGTGCCGAGCGACGAGGCTTAAGCCTGAAGCGCTCTAACTTCGACCGGCCGGGAAAAAATCCGGCCGGGGACTGGTCAAACGCCGTTGGGGCATGTATAAGCCGCCCAAATTTCCGAGATCGAGACATGCCATTCGGCCTGAAGTTCCGGCCGGGGATGACGTCTTGCACGAAAGTGGAGTAATTTAAAATGGCTGTACCGAAAAGAAAAACGAGCCCGTCGAAGCGCGGTATGCGCCGCTCTGCTGACGCGCTCAAGGCTCCGACCTATGTCGAAGACAAGAACTCCGGCGAACTGCGCCGTCCGCACCACGTCGACCTGAAGACCGGGATGTATCGCGGTCGCCAGGTCCTGACGCCGAAGGAAAGCGCATAAACGCTTGTTATTTCTAAAAAAGGCCGGCTTTGCCGGCCTTTTTTATTGCCGCGCCTGCTTTTCCATTTTGCCGCGCCTGCTTTTAGTGCCGCGCCTGCGGCCCCGCCAGCCCGCCGAACCAGATGCCCCGGAGCCTTTCATGCTTGCTGCCCTGCCGCTGACGCTCATTCCGCTCGTGCTCTACAATCTCGGCATGGTCGGGGTCATGGGCGGAGGCGGGGTCGCCGGCCTCAGCCAGATCGTCATCTCGCTGCAGATGCTGTCGGGTGCCGACTGGACGATGAGCATCGGCGACCTTCTGATCGTCGTCGCGCTGGTGTTCCTGTTCGTGGAGATCCTGAGGGCGAGCCGCAACGGCCGGGGATCGCTCCTCAATCACATGTTCTCGATGTTCGTGTTCATCGTCTATCTGGTGGAGTTCCTGCTGGTCCGCGATGCCGCGACGCAGGTGTTCTTCATCCTGATGACGATCACGCTGGTGGACGTGATTGGCGGCTTTGCGGTTGCCGTGCGCGCCGCCGGGCGCGATGTGTCGATTGGCCTCTGATCCGGGCGGTCTCTGATCCGGGCGACCCCTGATCCGGGCGACCCCTGATCAGGTCCCCATGCTGTCGAGCCTTGTCTGCAGGGCCTTCAGCTGTTCCTTCAATTCGTCGATGTCGCGGTTCTCGGGCTTGCGCGGTGCTGCCTGCGGCGGCGGCGGCGGTGTGGGCGCGGCAAACGGCGTGAACATCTGCATGGCCTGGCGGAAGAGATCGGTGTTGCGGCGGACCTGTTCTTCCATCAGCTGCATGGGGGCATGGAAATTCTTGCTGAGCGGCGTGTCGCCGAAGGCGCGCGTCATCTGGTCGCGCATCTGCACCTGCTGGTCGGTAAAGGCCTGCATCGAGTGCTCGAGGAACGTCGGCACGACCATCTGCATCTGGTCCCCGTAATAGGAAATCAGCTGGCGCAGAAAGGATGTCGGCAGCAGCGTGTTGCCGGTCTTCGACTCCTGCTCGAAGATGATCTGGGTCAGCACCG
>Ga0065165_1002899_pt1 | contig 13158 bp, 13 predicted proteins | sample AraplaMF_Cvi_mMF_FD_63813 | JGI IMG/M metagenome (GOLD analysis project Ga0065165, IMG submission 63813) | Arabidopsis root microbial communities from the University of North Carolina, USA - plate scrape MF_Cvi_mMF (version 2) (version 3) | ecosystem: Host-associated > Plants > Roots >...
CCCGCCGGCACGCCGACCAGTTTCTATGCGCCGGACGTCGACAAGTTCATCCAGCAGTTCGGCATCACCTGCAATTGCGTCAACAAATGGGGTGATTTCCGCGCGGTGGTCGACGGCCGCCAGCGCGCCGCGGTGAGCGAGACCGACCTGTCGGGCTTCCTGCAGTTCGATTTCAACACCGACCTGCTCGGCGGACAGTTGCGCGGCAATTTTGGTGTCCGTGCCGCGCACACCAAGCTGGTGGGCAACGGCAATGTCGGCGGCGCGGACAATATCGCCGGCGTTCCCGTGACCGCGCACAACGATTATTGGGACTGGCTGCCCGCGCTCAACGCGACGTGGGAACCGGCGCGCGACTTCCTCGTCCGCTTCGCGGCTTCGAAGACCATGTCGCGGCCGCAGCTGTCGAGTCTGACGCCGGGCACCACTTCCTTCTCGAGCTCGCTCGCCAGTTCGGGCGCGGCTCCGTCGGTGACGGTGGGCAATCCCTATCTGAGCCCGTTCCGCTCGAGCAATTTCGACCTGAGCTTCGAGCGTTATTTCCACCGCAACGGCCTGTTCGCGGTCGCGCTGTTCGACAAGGAGATCGATACCTTCCCGCAGCAAATCGCGGGCGAGGCGCCGCTTTCCGCTGTATTCGAGCCCGCAATTTACGACCAGCTCGTCGCCTCGATGCCGCAGACGCTCAAGGACTATACGTTGGCCGGCGGGACCTGGGCGGTGCGGCAGTTCGAGGATGCGCCCGGCGGCTATATCCGCGGTATCGAAGTCAATGTGCAGTCCGACTTCTTCTTCCTGCCGGCGCCGTTCGACAAGTTCGGCGTGACCGCCAACTATACGCACATCTGGTCGAACCTGAGCTACCTGACCGGCACCGCACTCTCGACCACGCAGACGGGCACGACCTCGACCGCGGTGAACACTTTCGCGGAGGCGCCCTTCCTCAACACCTCGCCCGACGCGTTCAACGCGACGCTCTATTACGAGACCAGCAAATGGTCGGTCCGCGTGTCGGGCGCCTATCGCAAGCGTTACGTGAACCGCTTCCCGCTCGCGACCGGCACCTGCAGCGTCGGCACCACTACCAATGCCGGCGCCGCCTGCAACTCGCCGGTGGTGGCGGACTTCGGCTATAACGAGAACACGCTCAACATCGACTTCGCGGCTGCGTGGAGCGTGACCGACTTCCTCAAGCTGACGCTCGAGGGCCGGAACCTGACCAACGACGCGCAATATCGCACCGAATATGCGGCCAATCCGCTGTCGCAGACCTACGGCAGCACCGGCCGCATCATCACCGCGGGCGTGCATCTGATCTTCTAGACTTAGGGGGAGGGGACGGCGGCGGCGCGGGGGAGATCCGGCGTCGCCGCTCAACCGTTCCGGGCCCGGCACAGCGCCCATCCAAACAAGGCTCGCGGAGCGCGTGCTACCGGGCTAAGTGCCTGAGCGATGAGCGAGGGGACGCGCAAATCGAACTATCGTGACGTGCTGCGGGCAGCAGGCGCGTTGCTCGGCGCCTTCGCGCGCCATGCCGGATGGCGCGGCGTGCGTGCGGGACTGCTGGTCGCGGGCGGTGCGCTGCTGGATGGCGCGGGGCTGCTGCTGCTCGTGCCGATCCTGCACGTCGTGGTGGCGTCGCACGAGCAGGGGGCGGGATCGGCTCTGGTCTCGCGCACGCTCGACGGGCTCGGCGCGCATGACACGTTCACGCAACTCGGGCTGCTGCTCGCTATCTTCGTCGCGCTCACCCTGCTGCGCGCGCTGGTGCAATATCGCCGCGACATGGCACTGGGCCTGCTCCAGGCGAGCTTCGTAGAATCCGAGCGCAACCGCGCGATCCGTGTTCTCGCTGACGCGCCGTGGAGCCGCGTGGTCCGGCTCGAACATGCCCGCGTGACCAATCTGATGAGCAACGAGATCACGCGCATCGGGCAGGCGTGCTACTTCATGGTGCAGGGTGCGGTGATGACCGCGATGCTGGTGATCCAGACTGGTATCGCATTCGCGCTGGCCCCGGCGCTCGCCGCGATTGCGCTGGTGCTGCTGCTGATCGGCGCGGGCACCTTCGTCGTCACGCATGGCCGGGTGCGAGACATCGGCGTGGACGTGGTCGGCCGCAGCCGCGCGCTGATGGGCAGCACCACGGCGTTCCTCGGTGGGCTCAAGGCGGCGGCGGCGCAGAACGCGCAGGCCGGGTTCGTCGCCGAGTTCGAGACGATCCAGACAGCGCTGCGCGAAGGACAGGTGGCGTTCCAGCGGCGCCAGGCGCGCAGCCGGCTCGCCTTCGCGACGATTTCGGGCGTGCTCGGCGCGGCGCTGGTGCTGGCCGGCATCGGCTTCCTGCACGTCTCGCCGGCGGTGTTGATCACCTTGATTCTCGTGTTCGGGCGGATGAGCGGGCCGGCGCTGCAGCTTCATCAATCGGCACAGATGTTCCTGTTCGGCCTGCCCAGCTTCGAGGCGGTGCGCGAACTCGAGGCGGAACTGGCGGAGCCATCTTCCACGGGCCAGGTTGTACCGGTGTCGCCGCCCGACGGGCCGGTAGAGCTGCTCGGCGTGAGTTGGGTCCATCCGGGCGGGGGCGGGGTGCGTGATGCTAACGTCACCCTCGCGCCGGGCATGTTCCTCGGCATCGCGGGGCCTTCTGGCGCGGGCAAGACTACGCTCGTCGACATGCTGGTGGGCCTGCTTGAGCCGCAGACCGGCGAGATCCGCATCGGCGGGCAGCCACTTGATGCGGCGACGCGGGCGGGCTGGCGCGGCAGCATCGCCTATGTGCCGCAAGAGGGTTTCCTGTTCCACGACAGCGTCCGCCGCAATCTCGCCTGGGGCAATGTCGACGTGAGTGACGCGATGATCGCCGAAGCACTGCGCTTCGCCGGCGCGGACGCGCTGGTCGCGCGGCTGCCGCAGGGGCTAGACACGCTGGTCGGCGAGCGCGGTACCCTGCTTTCCGGCGGCGAGCGTCAGCGGCTCGCACTGGCGCGCGCGCTGCTGCGCAAGCCACGGATGCTGGTGCTCGACGAAGCGGCCAACGCGATCGACGCGGCCGGCGAGGCCGAGTTGCTCGGCCGCATCGCCGCGCTCGATCCGCGGCCCATGATCGTGATGATCTCGCACCGCGAGGAAAGCCTGCGCTGGTGCGACAAGGTCGTCCGCGTCGATACGGGACGCGTGATTGACCCGGATCATGGAATCTGAAACGCGGCTCTGCTAGTCGATTTGCACTAGAAGAAGGGTGCCGACCATGCTCGATCCTGCCGCCGCCTTCCGTCGTTCGCCCGAACTGATCGCCACCGAGGTGGACGGCGAGTTCGTGCTCATCAGCCTCGACGGCGGGCAATATTTCGGGCTGGATCAGGTCGCGAGCGAGATCTGGCGCCGGCTCGACACGCCCAAGCGGGTCGATGCGCTGTGCGCCGAGCTCCAGGCCCATTTCGAGGGCGATGCCACGGAGATCGAGCGCGAGGCCAAGGCCTTTCTCGTCGATCTCGCCGAACGCAAATTGGTCGAGCCGGCCTGAGGTGGCGGCGTCGGGCTAGAGATAGCCGAATCGCGCCATCACCGGCCCATGGTCGTGCTCGATGCGTGCGACCTGCGCGTGGGTGAGCTTGTCGCGCCAATTGCCCGAGCGGCCGGAAGCGAAGAACCGGTCGGTCTGCGCGGCGCGCTCGAGGAAGCCGTGGCGCTTTTCCTTGTCGGCGAGCCGTTCGAAGCGTGTCGCGGCGATCGCATCGGCGATTTGCGCGTCGTTCGCTTGCCAGCCGATCCGCTCGAGCATCAGCCGATAGGCAGCGGCAGGATCGGCAAGCATGTCCTCATAGCGAATGACGAGCGGCGCCAATCCGGATTCGTCGATCCAGCTGGTCACGTGCGTGCTCCAGGTGCCCATCTTCTGACGCACCTGCTGCGCGATGCGGCCGTCGCGGGCGTCAAGCGCGGCCTCCGGATTGCCGAGGAAGGCGATCGCGGCATCGTGGCTGATCCCGACGAATCGGGCCCAGGATACCGCCACGTCGCGTGGATCGCGCACCAGATAGATGGTCGCCCAGGTCGCCGCGGCGTCGAAGATCGGCCGGCCGCTTCGTGTGCGGAGCCAGGCATCGTGCACCTTGCTGGGCAGCGGCGCGGGGGCCTGGCCGAAAAAGGTCGCGTGAAAGTCCGGACGGAGCTCGTCGATCTCCGTATCGGTGAGGTGGCTCGTCTCAGCCTCCAGCCAGGTGTCGAGCAGCTCGCGGCGTGTGCCCATCGGGCTGAAGCCATAGATATCGTCGAGGTCGATCGCCTCGCCGCCGCCCTGCAGCGAGCGCAGCGCCAGCCGCGTCCAGGTGTTTCCCGAACGAGGGTAGGAAGCGAGCCAGATCGCGCCCTTCATTGTGCCGACCGCACGGTTTCGACGATCATGTCCACCTGCGTGTCGAGATCCTCGAAACGCAGTGGCCGCCGGAGGGCAAAATGGCGCGGCACCCGACCGGCAAGCTGGGCAGTACGCGCGACACTGGCAGGGCGACCGAGAAGCGTGTGGAAGGCGCGGCCACGCAGGATGTGCCGGTAGGCGGCCGTGGTCGCGCTTTGGCCACGCAGGCGGCGAAACATCAGGCCGCCCGTGCCGGGTGTATGGCGTTCCAGATAGAGGATCGCGACGAGGGGCAGGGGCGGCCCGGCAAATGCCTCGGGCATCACGAAGCTCTGCTTGGCGAGGCCGTCGCGGCACGGCGTGTGCGGCCGTTCCGACCAGCCGAGCTCCTCCACGATGTCCGCCCACAATCCGATCCGTTGCGGGCCGGGCAGGGCGAGTGCGGCATCAGCCTCGATTGCTACGGCACTCACATCGTCACTCAGGATACGATGGCCTTTGCGCCAGAAGGCGGCTGCGAGGGTCGAGCGTCCGCTCGCGCCGGGGCCGGCGAGCGCTACGGCCTGGCCATGGATTTCCACCGTGGCCGCAGCGAGGGGCAGCAATTGCCGTTGCTGGCACAGCAAGGCCAGCACGCTCCCGAGCAGGAACAGCCGAACCGCGGATTCGTCGGCACCGCGCGCGGGTTGAATCGTCACCCGCGTGCCCCGCTCGATCCGATAGGCGGCGATGCCGGGCACGGCATAATAAGCGCACCCATTGGCATCGACCTGCGCCAATGGGGTTTTCAGCAAGGGGTGCTCGAGTGCGGGCGCCGCGCCGAGCGCGATCGTCACGTCTGACGCGTCATCGTCGCTGCAAGGCGCAAGCTCGGGAAGCGCGATCGCGCTTGCGACCCGCCAGCCGAACAACCGGTAGCGATACGGACACTCAGCCGTCACGGCTTTCCTGTGCGACCGTCAAAAGGAAGGGTCGACGACCCATGACTCGGCAACCGCGCCGCTTTCCTGCAGGCGCGGCGCGGGCGAATTCCGACCTGTGGACGGGATCAGGAGCCGTAATAGGTGACGCCGGTCCCGTCGGGGCCAGGCGTGAAGCCGGACTCGGTCACCGCTTCGAGGCTCGAGACGGTCAGCTGCGGCGTGCGCCAGCGCGGGCGCGGCGCGCTCTCGGTCTGCTCGGCAGGATTGGCTTCGAAACGATCGGTCATGGCTAACCCCCGGTTTGGGCCATCCGCTTGCGCGGAGATGTGTCGATTGTCTTAACAGGCAGTCACGTCCGTGCAATCCCCTCATTGCACACGCGAAATGGGCGAATGCCCATGGTCGGGACAAAATGCAAGCATGAAAACATCTTGTCACACAAAGGCTAAGCCGGTCGTTGCAGGCCAGATATAATCTTCCAGCGTTACAAGTTTTCACTTGACGTCCCGGCTCCGAAACGGCCTACATTCGCCCCGCATCCGAGTGGCGTAGTACCGGCAAGTAGATTGGCCTTGCCGGCTGTGATGTACGTGGCCGAGTGCGGCCTGGCCGATTGAGGAATTGAGGGGCGTCGCACGCGGTGTGGCGCGCCACTGTCGTTCGCAGTCCGGGAGGAGGGGCGATGTCTGGATATTTCTTGGGTGAGATCCGTCCGTTTGGGTTCGCCTTCCCGCCAAAGGGATGGGCACTCTGCGCGGGACAGCTTCTCTCGATTCAGCAGAATACCGCGCTCTTCTCGCTGCTGGGTACCACCTATGGCGGCAACGGCGTGACGACCTTCCAGCTGCCCGACCTGCGCGGCCGCGGCGCCGTCGCGTTCGGGACCAGCAATCTCGGCTCGACCTATAATCTGGGCCAGATTGGCGGAACCGAGACGGTCACGCTGATCTCGACGCAGCTCCCTATGCACAATCACTTTATCACCGCGACCGCGGACACGGGCGACGCGCCGCTGCCGCAGCCGCAGGCGGGTCCGCCTCCGAACTATCTCGCCGCGCCCGACCATTCCGTCACCGGACAGCCGGACGAGCCGGTCAAGGCCTTTGCTCCGACGGGAACGCTCGTGCCGTTGCAGACGACGCTTGGCACCAACGGCGGCAACCAGCCGCACGCGAACATGCAGCCCTATCTGGTGGTCAGCTATTGCATCGCGCTCACCGGGATCTTTCCGTCGCGCAACTGATCACCGCGTCCGGCAACCCTTGGGGGACACATCATGTCGACACCCTATGTTGGTGAAATCCGAATTTTCGCAGGCAATTTTGCCCCATACGGCTGGGCGCTGTGCAACGGCCAGCTGATGTCGATCGCGCAGGAAACGACGCTCTACACGCTGATCGGCACTACCTATGGCGGTGACGGCGTGAACACCTTCGCGCTGCCCGACTTGCAGGGCCGCGTACCGCTCGGCCAGGGCCAGGGCCCCGGCCTCACCAATCGCAATATTGGCGAAAAGTCCGGAACCGAGTCGGTGACGCTGACGACGAACCAGATGCCGGCACACGTGCACGCGTTCAACGCGACGACGGCCGCCGCCACGACCAATGCGCCGAGCGGCAATTTCTTCGCCGTCCCCGATTTCAGCGGCAAGATCTATCTCGACAACACGCTTTCGCCGAGCGAGGTCACGATCAACTTGCCGAGTGACACGGTGAGCAGTGCTGGCGGCAGTCAGCCGCATGAAAATCGCGTGCCCAGCCTGACATTGACCTACATCATTTGTCTCGCAGGCATCTTTCCGAGCCAGAATTAAAGGGGAGAGCGACCATGACTCAACCGATCCTGGGCGAAGTCCGCCTGTTCCCTTACAATTTCGCGCCGAGGAACTGGGCGCTCTGCCGCGGGCAAATTCTGCCGATCTCGCAGAACACGGCGCTGTTCAGCCTTCTCGGCACCACCTATGGCGGCAACGGTCAGACGACCTTCGCGCTGCCCAATCTCCAGGGCCGCATGGCCAAGTCGCGCGGTCAGGGAGCGGGGCTCCAGGACTATGCTCTCGGCGAGGAGGACGGCGTCGAGAGCGTCACGCTGATCTCGACGGAGATGCCGGCCCACAACCATACGCTGCCCGTGCAGTATAATGCCGGCGCCGCCGCGGACTGGATGTCCACCACGCCGGCATCGAACCTGCAGCTTTCGCGTCTTCTGATCATCCCGAAGACGGGTGCGGCCTATGCCAACGCGCAGATGTACAACACGCCGCCGCTGGCCAACCCGGTCCAGCTGAACCCGCAGGTCGTGGGTATTGCGGGCGGCAGCCAGCCGCACAACAATCTCCAGCCGTATCTGACGTTGAACTGGTGCATCGCGATCCAGGGCGTCTTCCCGGCGCGCAACTGATCGCTACGGGCGTCACGCTCAGACAAGAGGCGGCGGAGGACGAAGCGTTCCTCCGCCGCCTCTATTTTGCGGTGCGTGCGGAAGATTTCGGGTTGCTCGGTTTGCCCGAGGAAGCGCTACACCAGTTCATCGGCCATCAGTTCGCGATGCAGCGGGCGCAGTTTCTCCAGCGACGCGAAGACAGCGACTGGTGGATCGTCGAGCGCGATGGCGCGCCGGTCGGCAGGCTCTATGTGCTCCACCAGCCCGACCACGATTATCTGACCGATATCGCGTTGCTGCCGGAGATGCAGGGGCAGGGGATCGGCGGCGCCTTGATCGATCGCGTGCAGGCCGATGCCGCGGCCCGCGGTGTAGGCGTGCAACTGCACGTTGACCCGTTTCGGCCTGCGCGGCGGCTCTATCTGGCTCGCGGGTTTCGCGAGCTGGTGCTCGAGGGCGCCGATATCCTGATGGCGTGGGAGCCCGAAGGCTCTAGTTGAACACCGCCTGATATTCGAAGGTTTCGTCCAGCGTCTTGCCGATCGGCACGATGAAGATGGTGAGTTCGCCCATCTCAGGATGCTTCATCTCGATCAGTTGCTGGTTGAACATCGCATCCTTGCGCTGGCCGACGAAGAACAGGGTGAAGGGCGGTCGCGGCGCGGGCGTCGGATGCTTCTGGCGCTGTACTTCGACCAGGGTGAAGATGTCGCTATACCCGTCGACCGATACCTCGAAGCCGGTGTTGCAATGCGGCTCGAAATCTTCGGCGGTGAGCACCCCGGTCATTATCTTCCCCCTCGCGCGTCGCTATGCGGCCATGGACTGCGGCCTGCCGAACCGGGTCTACAGAATCGGAGGTGCTTCGGCTAGCCGCCGCGCACCTCCGATATGGGTCCGAATTAGCGGATGACGAAGGTCGCGCCATCGGTGCCGGAGCCGGCACGCAGCGCGCCGCCGACATGGCGAAGCGCGACATCCGGCCGGGTCGCCGAGGTGAAGCGCACGCGATTCTCGCCGGACTCGTGCCGGACGAAGGCCGTCGCGCGCACCGAATCGGGTCCGCCTTCCGCCGCAACCAGCGTCACCCGGCCGTCCGGCAGCGCGGCGAGGCGCCTGTTCGGTGCATCGATCGGGATCAGCGACACCGCGCCATTGCCGAGCGGGCTCGCCACCTCGCGCCACTGGCTCGAGGGGATCGGGCCCTTGCCGACCACCACCGCATCGCCCTCGTGCCGGATGCAGCTCTCGGGCGCGTCGGGCAAAGCGAAGCGGTCGGGAACCGGGCCGTTGCCGACGGGGATGCCGAAATCGGGGGTGCCATCCGCGCGATAATAGATGCGCTGCACGCGGGTGTGGCGGTTGGGATCGAACAGCGGATCGCCCTTGATCTCGGCATAGTCGCGGCCGTGATAGACGAGCACGTCGCGTCCCCGCTCGTCGACGGTGAAGCTGTTATGGCCGGGGCCATAGACCTGCGTCACCGACGAGCTCACGAACACCGGCTCCGGCGACTTGGTCCAGTTCTTCTCATCCATCAGGTCGACATCGTCGCGCACAGTGAGCATGCCGAGGCAGTAGCGCGCGTCGGTGGCGCTGGCCGAATAGGTGACGAACAGCCGGCCGTTCCGCGCCAGCACCGCCGGCGCCTCGTTGACCTTGAAGCCCTGGATCTCCCAGTCGAGCGTCGGGATCGACAGCCGCACGGGCTTGCGCGCGAGCTTGAGCGCACTCGCCATCGGCGCGAGATAGAGGTTCGAATTGGTCTCGATCCCCGGTTCGCGCTGCGCCCACAGGAAATAGCGCTGGCCGCGATGGACGAAACTGGTCGAGTCGAGGTTGAAGCTATCCCACGGCGCCTCGAACTGACCGAGCACCGACCAGTTTCCGGCCATCGGGTCCTGCCCGTCGCACACCACAGCCCAGGTGCGGATACGGAACACGTCCTCGCCGCCGCCGCTCGGGCCGGCGGCGAAATACATCACCCATTTGCCGTCGATATGGTGCATCTCGGGCGCCCAGATGAAGCCCGAGAGCGGGCCGCTGGCGAGGTGGCGCCACAATACACGCTCCTCGGCGGTGGCAAGGCCGGCGATGGTGCGCGAGCGGCGCAGCACCAGCCGGTCATATTCGGGTACCGAGCCGGTGAGATAATACCAGCCATCCTCGCTCAGAAAGACCTGCGCGTCGGCGCGCTGCTTGACCACCGGGTTGACCGGAACAGGCGCGGCGACCGGAGCCTTGAGCCCGGCCGCAGCTGCGCGCGCGGCGATGGCGCTGCCGGCCGCACCGGCGAGGAACAGGCGACGATCGAGTTGAAGCATGTCGGGTTTCCTGATTCGAGAGGTCATTGCTGTGCGACGGGCCAGCCGTCGGCGCCCCAAGTGACCGGGGCGATGCGCAGGGTGGGGGCACCGCGATTCTCGCGGTCATAAGCGTGGTAGACGACGTAATCCTTGCCGTCGCTGTCGTGCAGCCAGCCGGGATGGCCGGGGCCGCGCCAGCGTTGCTTTTCCTTGAGATCGGCGCGCAGGAAGATCGTGCCCTGGCCCTGCATCAGCGGGCTGCCGTCCTTGCCGAGATAGGGGCCCGTGATCGCCTTCGAGCGCCCGATCACGGTGTAATAGGTGCTGTTCACGCCCTTGCAGCAATAGTCATAGGACACGAGCAGGTAATAGAAGCCGCCATGCGGCACGATGAACGGCGCCTCGACCGGTGCCGGGGCACCCACGGGGGCGAGGCGGCGCGCGAGCGAATAAGGCTTCGTGCCGGGCAGCGGCTTGCCGGTCTTGCGGTCGAGCTCGAACAGCTTGATCCCGCCCCAGAAGCTGCCGAGCGACAACCAGTGACGGCCCTCGCGGTCGGTGACAAAATTAGGGTCGATCGCGTTGAAGTCGTCCTTTTCGGTCGATTGCACCACCAACCCCTCGTCGCGCCAGCCATAGCCGGGCGCGGCGGGATCGAGCGTCGGGCTGGTGAAGAGGCCGATCGCCGAATGGTTCGAGCCGAAAGTCGAGACGGCGTAATAGAGCCGCCAGCGGCCGTTCACATAGGAGATGTCGGGCGCCCACATGCCGGCCGCGCCGGGCACGGCCTTGTTCACCCAGTCGGGAAAGGTGGTGAACAGCGGCGGCCCCGCGGTCCAGTGGACGAGGTCCTTCGAGCTGCGTGTCAGGATATAGCGGCCGTCATTGCCGGTGCTGAACACCCGATAGGTGTCGCCCTCGCGCGCGATGACGGGATCATGCGTGGGCGTCAGATCGCCGGCCAACTGATCGTTGAGCGACGGCGCCTGCTGCGCCGCGGCGGGTATGGCCAGCGCGAGCGCCAGTGCGGCGATCGGCAAGGGCTGGAACCAGGACATCGAATCCTCTCCCCGGATCGTAAGGGAAGCGCGCGCCGGCGTATTCGCCTGACGCGCGCCTGTTACTCAGTGCAGTTCGAGCATCACGACCGACTTGGCGGGCAGCGTCACGCTGAGCGTGCCGCCGTCGATCCGCGCGCCGTTGAAGGCCGCGGGCGCCACATTGTTCGGCGCGTCGAAGTCGTTGCGCGCGTTCATCACCGGCGCGGTCAGGACCGTGCCGCTCACCCCGCTGGCGCTAACGCCTGCCAGCGAGACGCTGACGCTGTTCGGCCGGTTCGGATCGAGATTGGCGAGCGCGACATGCACCACACCTGCCTTGTCGCGCACCGCCGAGGCGCTCACCGCAGGCATCACCCACTGGTCCTTGTTGTACCAGGGCGACTTGATGTCGATCGGCAGCACCGTGCCGTCCTGATAGGGCTTGTACATCTGGAAGACGTAATAGGTCGGCGTCTTCACCATCTTCGCGCCGTCGGTGAAGATCATCGCCTGCAGCACGTTCACCATCTGCGCGATCGCGCTCATCTTCACGCGGTCGGCGTGCTTGGCGAAGATGTTGAGGTGGATCGCCGCGACCAAAGCGTCGCGCAGCGTGTTCTGCTGGCGCAGGAAGCCGGGATGGGTGCCCGGATCGCTGGCATACCAGGTGCCCCATTCGTCGACCGCGAGGAAGACGCGCTTCGCCGGGTCATACTTGTCCATCGCGGCGATATGCTTGGTGATCAGCTCGTCCATGCGATTGGCCTGGGCGAGCGTGTCCGCCCAGCCATTCTCGTCGAACTCGGTCGAGGAGGCGCGCGGCGGCCAGCCGCCGCCGGGGAGTGTGTAATAATGGAGCGAGACGCCGTCGATCATGTTGCCGGCCTCGCGCATCATCACTTCGGTCCAGCGATAATCGTCGACATTGGCGCCCGATGCGATCTTGAGCGTTTTGGTGCCGGCGGGCACCTTGATGAAGGTCGCGTAGCGGCGCGTCTCGTCCGCGGCATATTCGGGACGCATGTTGCCGCCGCAGCCCCACAACTCGTTGCCGATGCCGAAATAGGGGACGGCCCACGGCGCCTTGTGGCCGTTCCTGGCGCGCTCGTCAGCGAGCGTGCCGGCCGGCGCGGTCATATATTCGACCCACTCGGCCATCTCGCGCGGCGTGCCGTTGCCGACATTGCCCGAGATATAGGGTTCGGCGCCGATCTGGCCGACCAGATCCATGAACTCGTGCGTGCCCACTTCATTGGGCTCGGTGACGCCGCCCCAATGGGTGTTGACCTTCACCGGGCGGTTCTTCTGCGGGCCGATGCCCTCGCGCCAGTGATATTCGTCGGCGAAGCAGCCGCCCGGCCAGCGGATCACCGGCACGCCCAGATCGCGCAGCGCGCCGATCACGTCGTTGCGGAACCCGCGCGTGTTGGGGATCTTCGACTTCGGGCCGACCCACAGGCCGCCATAGATGCCCTCGCCAAGATGCTCGGCGAACTGGGTGAAGATGCGCCGGTCATAGGTCGGTCCCGGCTGGTCGCCGTGCAACGTGACCGTGGTGGTCGGCGCGGGCGCCGCGGTCTGGGCGTGGACGCCGGCAGCGGCCGTCGCGGTCAGCAGCAGCGCCAGCGCGCCGCGGCGAAGAGTGCGGATCATTTCCCCTCCTGATCGTGAAATTCTTCTACGGTTTTGCGGTGGCCGCGCAGGAATGCATCGGCGACGAGGCGCAAAGGCGCGGTGTCGACATCGCTCGTGCCGGCCTGAACCAGTTCGGCGAAGCGGGCATAAAGGCCCGGATATTCGCGGTCCTCGGCCACCTGCGGTTCGCCGCCGGGCAAGGTGAGCACGGCACCGCCCTTGGCGAGCGTGAGCGTGCCGGCATCGGTCTCGACGCTGATGTCCCAGCTCTGCGGGCCGGTCTGGCGCCAGTCGAGGTCCATCGTGACCGGCGCACCCGCGGCGTTGCGGAAGCTCAGGTCGGCCGCGATCGGCGCCTCGCGGTTTGCGGGCAGCGAGAGCGTCCCGTCGACGAGGAAGAAGGGCGGCAGGATCGCCGTCGCGATCGACAGTGCGTTGATGCCGGGATCGAACACGCCGAGCCCGCCAGGCGCCCAGATCCAGTCCTGCCCGGGATGCCATACGCGCACATC
>Ga0065165_1002900_pt1 | contig 13155 bp, 12 predicted proteins | sample AraplaMF_Cvi_mMF_FD_63813 | JGI IMG/M metagenome (GOLD analysis project Ga0065165, IMG submission 63813) | Arabidopsis root microbial communities from the University of North Carolina, USA - plate scrape MF_Cvi_mMF (version 2) (version 3) | ecosystem: Host-associated > Plants > Roots >...
CCCAAATTATTAGCGTATGAAATTGACCTTTGCCACCATCGCCTGTGTAGCAGCCCTCGCCCTCGGAAGCTGCGGACAAAAATCTACCGACCAGGATGGTCACAACCATGGCCAGGTAGGCGAACCCCTTGACCCTTCGCCCAACGATGCCCTGAACGAAGAGGTTATGAAGGTACACGATGAGGTGATGCCGAAAATGAACGACATCTTTCGTTTGAAAGAAGAACTCAAAAACAAAATCGCCAGCACACCGGACCTGGCCGAAGAAAAAAAGAAAAGTATAGAAGCCCGCATCGCATCGCTTGATTCTGCCAGCGAAAGCATGATGGTGTGGATGCGCCAGTTCAATCCACCAGCCGACAGCCTCGGTGAAGAGAAGGCACGTGAATATCTCGAAAACGAAATGGAAAAGATCAAAGAGGTTCGCGAAAACGTATTAACCTCTATCGAAAAAGCGAAAGCCGAAAACGAATAACTCACCAATCATTTTTTTGACATTAACCTTACCACCTCAAATTATCTTATGGAATTAAAGTATGTCCCGCTGAACGACCTTCACGCCAACCTGGGCGCCAAAATGGTACCCTTTGCTGGTTACAACATGCCTGTACGCTACTCTTCGGATATTGAAGAGCACATGACCGTGCGTCAGGGTGTTGGTGTATTCGATGTGTCGCACATGGGTGAGTTTACCGTAAAAGGCCCACACGCACTAGACCTCATCCAACGCGTTACCAGCAACGATGCCTCCAAGCTTATCGACGGCCAGGCGCAATACTCCTGCCTGCCCAACGAAAACGGCGGCATTGTAGACGACCTGATTGTATATAAGATCAAGGATAATGACTATATGCTGGTGGTAAACGCCTCTAACATAGACAAAGACTGGAACTGGATCAGCAAATTCAACACAGCCGGTGCCGAGATGAAAAACATCTCCGACAACATTTGTCTGTTCGCCATCCAGGGACCGAAAGCCGTAGCGACCCTGCAAAAGCTTACCAGCACAGACCTCAGCGCCATTAAATACTACCACTTCGCCATTGGCGAATTTGCCGGTATCCCCAACGTTGTTCTCTCGAATACAGGCTACACGGGTGCGGGTGGTTTCGAAATCTATGTCGATAAGAAAGACGCAGAGAAAACATGGAACGCCATTTTCGAAGCCGGAAAGGAATTCGACATCAAGCCTATCGGCCTCGGTGCACGCGACACCCTGCGTCTTGAAATGGGCTTCTGCCTGTATGGCAACGACATTGACGATACCACATCACCACTTGAAGGTGGCCTGGGCTGGATCACCAAGTTCACTAAAGACTTTACCAACGCTGCGGCTATCAAGAAGCAGAAAGAAGAAGGCGTAACACGCAAGCTCGTTGGCTTTAAAATGGTAGACAAAGGTATTCCCCGTCATGACTATATCATTAAAGACGCTGCCGGAAACACCATTGGCAAAGTGACATCAGGCACCATGTCGCCCCTGCTGGGCATTGGCATAGGCCTGGGCTATGTGGCTACCGAACACGCCGGCGTTGGCACCGACATCTTTATCGACGTACGTGGCAAAGCGCTGAAAGCAACCGTAAGCAAACTCCCGCTGATTCAACAATAAACCTTATGCGGCTTCGCTACCGATACATTCCAGGCGAAGCCGCTTTTTTCCTATAGCATTCATCCACTCCCCATTCCCCAGAGCCTGTGAAAAAAACGATTGACGTTTGCCTGAGTCCCGACCTGATGCACCTCTATACCGTGAGCGATCGCACCGTGGTTGTTGTAGACATTCTTCGCGCCACTTCCTGTATGACCACCGCGTTGGCCTACGGCATTGGCAGCATTACTCCCTTTGCCAAAGCCGAAGACTGCCTGGCCATGAAAAGCCAGGGCTACTACACATCCGGCGAACGCGACGGCAAGAAGATAGAAGGTTTCGACCTGGGGAACTCGCCATTCGAATACATGGATGAAAATCTTAAAGGCAAGAACATAGCCTTCACCACTACCAACGGCACGCAAGCCATCATTCGTTCACTCGGTGCACGCGAAATCATCATCGGCTCATTCCTCAACCTATCTGCCGTGGTAAACTACCTACGCGAAGGCTCAAACAACGTACTGGTTGTATGCGCCGGTTGGAAAGGAAAAGTAAACCTCGAAGACACCCTCTTTGCCGGTGCCCTCGTTGAACTCCTCAAAGACCAGTTCGAACCCGAATGCGACGCCCCCGTAGCAGCCCAACACCTCTACAACCAGGCCGCTCCAGATATGGTAGATTACCTCAAAGACTCCAGCCACGTACGCCGTCTCGCCAAACTCAACATCTACAAAGACATTCAATTCTGCCTCACGCCCGATCAGTATACCGTTATACCGGTACTACGCGACGGCGTGCTTGTAGCACACAAATAATAAAAGAAAAGGGATAAGTTTTTAACCCGGCTAAGCCGCGGCTAAGGACTTATCCCTTTTTCGATGTTCATCATTATACTCTCACATATACCCCTCTCCTATCCATCCAATACCCCACTGCCCAATTAAACAACATAAAAATCAGTGCAAACAACAACGAGGCATTAATCGGGCTTGCAATACTGCCCAGTACATCCTTATAAATCCATCCCTGCAACGTTCCATCGCCAACCGGTATAAGATATAGCGTAATCAACGCCAACTCCGATAGCAGATAAATAAACAACGGGTTCTTCCCGAACACCACAAAGAAATACGTCCACTGCCGCTTACGTTGTATCTCGATTATATAAATCAGTATCGGCAGTATAATCAGATCCAGCCCTACGGTCAGTAATACAAACGAGCTTGTCCAGATTTTCTTATTGATCGGCAGCATCGTGTTCCACGCCATAGCCAAAGCAATCAGCACAGCGCCTATCATCAACAGCTTGGCAACCGTTTCATAGCTATTACCACGCTTGCGTATATAATCCCCGGCCAGGTAGCCAGCAATCACATTCACAATACACGGCAACGTACTGAGTATCCCTTCCGGATCAAACGCCACACCTTCACCATGGTACAGGTGGTCGCTACCCAGCACAAAGAAATCGAGCGGGTTACCTGCATATCCGGCCATGCTGTACGGATCGTTCGAATCGCCATATACATAGAGAAGAATCCAGTACACCACCAGCAACACAGCACTAAACACAACGGCAAACGTCTTCGATGTGTAGCGTATCACCACCGACGCCACGAGGTAACACAACGCTATGCGCTGCAATACCCCCAGTATACGTGTATGGCTTATCGGTTTAAACGCGCCCGCGTTGAAATCGTAGAAAGGAAACCAGTACAACAAATAGCCCAGTAGAAAGATAATGGCTGTGCGCTTCAGGGTCTTCTTCCAGAATACAGAATTATTCTGTCCCTCGTATTTATACATCACAAACGCCATGGCATTCCCCACAGCAAATAAAAACGAAGGAAACACAAGGTCGGTTGGCGTAAAGCCATGCCACCCAGCATGCAACAACGGACCATACGCAATACTCCAGTCTCCCGGCGAGTTCACAATAATCATAAAACAGATCGTCATCCCTCGGAAAACATCAAGCGCCAAAAACCGCTTCGCGTCAGTCATATATAGTTCAGGTTAGGGTTACCCTAAAACTACAGATTTTTGCAACACATCCAACACGGCCCCTTGCACACACGCACACACCCTACAACAACTTCGCATTCCCTTTATGCCGATCCTTATCGCGTGCAGTCTTCTTCTCTATATTCTTCCGAAGTGCCTCTGTCAAATCTACCCCGGTCTGATTGGCCAAACACATCAATACCCACAATACATCCGCCATCTCATCTCCAAGGTCCTTATTCTTGTCCGACTCCTTCTCCGACTGCTCCCCATACCGCCGCGCTATTATCCGCGCCACTTCCCCCACCTCTTCGGTAAGAATCGCCATGTTCGTTAACTCGCTAAAATAACGCACCCCATATGTATGAATCCAGTTATCAACTTCCTTCTGGGCTTCTTGTATTGTCATAACCGTATGATATTACTTTTTTATACTTCTACTATACTAATCCTAACTTTCCTTTTAAGATCTCCGGTATCCCAGCCACCTTCCGCTTCTCATAATCAAAGCAAACAATACCTGTCTTCCCTCGGGCCACTTCTTTTCCGGTAGCCTTATTGTCTACCCGGTAAACCATATCAAAGCCCACCTTCGTCATATCCACAACCGCGATATGAATCAACAACACGTCACCCAGAAACGACTCTGATTTATATTGCAGCGCGGCGTCGGCAATAATCTGCCCTACCGACGCTTCAAAGCTCACCTCGCTGGCAAAGCCCAGCGACCTGTAAAACATCACCCGTGCCTCCTGCATAAGCGTTAGTATCGAATCGTGCCCTACATGGGCGCCATAGTTCAGGTCGGATACGCGCACGGGCAGCTCTGCGGTATAAAGAAACGTTTCCGGTAAATCAATCTGTATTCTTGCCATAAGCGTCAAATTTCGGTTTTCAAGATAATAGAAATAAATTCGCCGTGTACAACAAACGCTGCACCGCTTTTAACATGAAAGGAATACATCTGACAAAAGACTATTTCAAAGACTTTTTCGAGAGCGAAAAGTCAGGGGGGCTTATTTTGATCTTTTGCACGGTTGTATCGCTGATAATCGCTAACTCGGCCTGGGCTGAAGCTTATCACCATTTCTGGCAAATGCCCGTAGACCTGTCCTTCTCAACGCTTGCCCTACGCTATCCCGTGGAGCTTTGGATAAACGATGGACTTATGGCAATCTTCTTTCTGCTGGTGGGGCTTGAGATTGAACGTGAAATCTACGTGGGTGAGCTTTCCACGTTGCGTAAGGCTGTATTACCGGTGGTTGCAGCCATCGGCGGTATGCTGGTTCCTGCGGGCATTCACCTGCTCTTCAACGCGGGAACGCCAACTCAGCCCGGCTTTGGAATACCCATGGCTACCGACATTGCCTTTGCCCTCGGAATTCTTTCTCTAGTGGGTAACCGTATTCCGCTGTCACTTAAAATATTTCTTACAGCACTCGCCGTTATCGATGACCTCGGCGCAATTATCGTCATCGCCATATTTTATACACAACAGCTCGCAACGGGGTATTTACTTGCCGCTGCCGGTATCTTTGCCGTACTCCTTATCATGAATCGCCTGAAAGTAAATTACCTGGCGGCATATCTTATTCCCGGCGTGGCGCTTTGGTACTGTATACTTCAGTCTGGCATCCACGCCACCATAAGCGGCGTATTACTGGCCTTTGCTATCCCTTTTAACGATCGTGAAGATCACGGTAATATATCCTACAAGCTGCAACACCACTTGCACAAGCCGGTAGCGTTTGTAATTCTTCCGCTGTTTGCACTAGCCAATACAGCCATAACACTCCCCCGGGATCTTGGTGCAGCCTTTACATCATCCAATGCCATCGGCATTATGGCCGGCCTGCTGCTCGGCAAATGTATTGGCATCAGTGGCTTTACGTGGGGTCTGGTAAAGAGTGGCGTTGGAATACTTCCGTCCGACATTACGCCGCGCATGCTATTCGGCATGGCGTTACTCGGTGGCATTGGCTTCACCATGTCCATCTTCATCGCGAACCTGGCCTTTACCGACGCCGTCATCATCACCGCATCAAAGCTCAGCATTCTCACCGCTTCGGTACTAGCGGCTGTTGCTGGCTATACCGTGTTGAAAAGAGTTTAAAGACTCTTCCATAGATACAACGTGGCATACGCCTCCCAACCTTTGTATTTACGGAAAGCCTTGCGAACCTCATCCAGCGACGGCTTCGCGTCCAGCTTCTTCAATAGTTTGATGGCGTTGTGTATACCCGCATCCTCCAGCGGAAAGGCGTCGGGATACCGGAACGTTTTCATCAACGCGTAATTGGCCGTCCAGTTGCCAACGCCTTTGATCTTCATCAAACGCTCTTTGGCTTCGGCCAGCGACAAACCCCTGAACTGTTCCTTATCCAAGGTACCCGATGCAAACGCCTCGGCAATGCCGATAATGTATCGGCTCTTCTGCCCCGAGAACTGCAACGGCAGCAAATCCTCATCAGTCAACGCGGCAACACGCTTCGCGTCTGGGAAAAGATAATACGGAACATCGTTCCACTCCAGCGACTCCCCATACTGCTCCACGAAACGAGACTTTAATGTGAACGCAAACGACACATTAATCTGTTGCCCCAACACAGCCCATACCAACGACTCAAACAGATCGGGCTGACCAATGATGCGATAGCCATAAAAGTTTTTTACAAGCTCTTTCAACAACTTGTCTTTCGCCGCCAGCGTATAAAAGGGATCGAGGTCCGTGGCCAGGTCAAACCATTCCGTTACATACTGTGCAACGTGCTCCTTTACTGCAGCCGATGGTTTGCGTACATTTAGGAACCGTACAATAAGGTTCTGCGTATCGTAGGACACCTGAAACAACACCGGCGTTTCGCCCACGCGCAGCAACTTTGTAACCACATCGCCTTCGAGGCGGTGAAGCATTTCTTTCGGCGAGCGTTTCAGAAACTGAAAATTCAGTTCGGCGCTAAACTCAACGGGCAGCGGCAGGAGCAATACATCCATCGTGCAAAATACACGCAGGGATCCATACAAGCCAACCGCCGCAGGCAACTCCGCAAGATTCGGGTCGGGGGACTACCGGCAAACCGTTCTCTTTGTAGTGTACTTTAACATTACCGCATGGCGCATACCACATTACACACCGACCTGTTTTCAAAAGGCTACAGCCACCTGTCAGGGCTGCTTACGCCGCAGGAGTGCCTGGAGCTACAACAACACTACACCGACACAACAGGCTACCGCAGCATCATCAACATGCAGCGCTACCGCTTCGGCCAGGGTGAATACAAATACTTCGCCTATCCGCTGCCTGCGCTTATACAAGAGCTGCGCAGCACCTGGTATCCGTTGCTTGTGCCCATAGCCAACGCGTGGATGGAAGCCGCCGGTATCGACACTGTGTTTCCGCAACAACACGAAGCCTTCATCAGGCAATGCCACGACCAGCAACAGTTCCGCCCTACACCTTTAATTCTTCGATACGAAACCGGCGGCTACAACACGGTGCACCAGGACCTGTATGGCCAGATATACTTTCCGTTTCAAATGGTCATCGCACTCACACAACACGGCCGCGACTATACCGGCGGCGAATTTGTAATGACCGAACAAGTTCCCCGCGCACAATCAAAGGCTCAGGTAATATCGCTGGAACAGGGCGACGCCCTGATCTTTACCACCAACTTCCGCCCCGTACAAGGTAGTCGTGGTTATTACCGCGCGGCCATGCGCCACGGTATAAGCGAAGTACGCTCGGGCATTCGTTACGCCCTCGGAATAATCTTTCACGATGCCACCTGACGTACTCAACCATAGCGATCTCACACCGCAACAGCTCTTCCACCTGCTGCGCAAACAACACGTGTGCCTGGGCGGCAACCGCAGACTTAAAATCTATGGACTGCTGGATTGCCCCGCCGGCAAGCGAATGAAAAGAGAAAACCGGGTGTTCTTTCACCATGAAGCTCATGCGTTGCGAGCAGGTTACCGGCCCTGTGGTGTATGCCTGCCTCGGGCCTATAAAACCTGGAAGAACGCAAGAAGCGGGTTGAAAACCGGATCATAACCAGCCAACTTTGATCCCGTAATCCTTCACAAAAAGCCTTATCTTTATGACGCTGACAACACCCGAAAATCATATCAACTACCAGCGTATCGAACAAGCTATACGCTACCTGGAACAAAATTTTCACCGCCAGCCCGAGCTGGATGAGGTGGCGGAAAAGGTGCACCTCAGCCCGTTTCACTTTCAGCGAATCTTTACCGAATGGGCCGGCATAAGCCCGAAACGTTTTCTGCAATACCTTACCGTAGGCTACCTCAAAGACAAGCTCCAGCAAACCCGCAACCTTTCAGAGGCGGCCGATGCTGCGGGCCTCTCCAGTCAGTCGCGCGTATACGATCTGTTCACCACGCTCGAAGCCGTAACACCACAAGAGTACAAAGCCCGGGGCACCGGCATACGCATTGAGTATGGCTTTCACCCCACACGCTTCGGCACATGCCTCATCGGCATAACCGAGCGTGGCATTTGCTGGCTCTCGTTCATAGCGCCCGATCAGGAACCGCGCATAGAGTTAGAGAGCATGAAGCACTACTGGCATAACTCTATATTTCACGAGAACCCTGCGCTGACAAACGAATTTGTTCAACAGGTCTTTCAACACAATCTGGCATCGCCCAAACTGCACATACTGGTAAAGGGAACGAATTTTCAGGTCAAGGTATGGGAGGCCCTGCTGCGTATACCCGCCGGTAGCGTAACCACGTATCAGGACATAGCCGTGAAGATCGATAACCCAAAAGCCTTACAGGCCGTAGGATCGGCAGTAGGCGCAAACCCCATTGCCTACCTCATACCTTGTCACCGCGTAATTCGCAAAGACGGAGTATTGGGAGAATACCGCTGGACACCCGCCCGCAAGAAGAGTATCATCGGCTGGGAAATGTCGCAACACGATCCGGAATAAAAAACCGGCAGGCGTTATTGAAACACCTGCCGGCATACTATACTGATCCTGGGATTTGATCGTCTAGTCTTCTTCTTCCAGCGTCTCGTTCAGCACAAGGCTATAAGCATCTTTATAATGTTTGATAAGATTCGACCAGTCGAATATCGACGAGTTAGCCTCCACGTTATTACGCTGCGCAATACGCTGGCGCTTGGGCTGACGTTGGAAGTTATACATCACATCGGCAAGCTGGTTGGCAGACCATTCCAGTGTGCGCTTGCCACGCTCGATAACATACAGTCCGTACTGCTCGTACTGCGGAATGTTATGCAGAATATAATCGCCAAAGCCCGACAGGTCGCTGGTAACCGAAGGTACACCACTCGCCATACATTCCAGCGGCGTGTATCCCCACGGCTCGTAGTGGCTGGGGAAAATACCGAGGTGGCAACCGCGTACAAACTGGTTATAATCCATCCCGAATAGCGGGTTACTCGGGGTGATAAAATCGGGGTGATAAACGATCTTCACACGATCGTCCGGATGGTTCATTAGATCTTTCTCAGCCAGATATTGTAAGATTTCATCCTGATCTTCGTTAACAAGCTTGTGCGTAACCACATTCGGGTTCTTGGTAGACTTCCATGCCTGAACCGTACGGCGGTAACGCAGCTTCCAGTACTCGTCTACGAATTCAGTCAGGTCAGGCAACGCATTGTCGTGCCCCACCATGCTTTCATAAAATAACCGGCGCCCTACTTGCTGCTGGATCTCGCGGCAGGTCTGCAGAATCTCCTGCATCATTGCCTTCGACTCTAACACCTCCGGATTGATGTTTGTGAAAGGACGCTTCGTTATAAAGAACATCACAATCGTTACATCAGACTTCTCTTTCTTTAGCCGTTTGTTTAAACGCGACAGTGCTTCGAGTGTAAGGTCGAAGCCTTTGTTACGAAACTCATAACGTCCCGAGGTAAAGAAGTAAAGTGTCTTCTCCAGATCGAACGAATACGAAGGGAAGAAGTGCGACATCACAAATCGGTGAATCTCCTCCTTATATTGAACGTGCATGTTCTGAAACTCGTGGAATGCCTCGAAGCGTTCAATATTCAGCCCGTTGGGCATTACAATCTCCGGCTTACGCCGTAACAGGTGGCGGCACTCGCGTGCGGTAACTTCGCTCACCGTGCTTAACAGATCGGCAGCCTGGGCACAGCTCATCTCGATCTTGGCCTCTGACTCTATTCCAAACCGTTTAGCTTCCTCTTCGAGGTTGAAGAACGGAAGGTGATTATAGAAGAATGGCGAATTGATAGCCAGGTGGCGGCCCAGTTGGGTAGCATGTGTTGTAAAGATCGTGCTTACCGGAAGCTCTTCGCGTTTAATATCCAGTATAGGCAGGCCCGCCATCCATTCATGAAAATGTCCGATGATCGGCAATTCCGAATCGTTTATCCGCACCAGCTCGTCAAAGAACAACTTGGTGAGGTAGCTGAAAGCGATGACCTGGTTTACCAGTACACTGTCAGAGGTAGTACTTATACCATGGTTCTTCCACAACAAGTACTTGGCCACGTTGAGCTCCTGCTCGGGAATAACGGAGGGGTTAAGCAATACCACCCGGGGTTTACCAGTCACCAGCCATTGGGCATAATGTACGTCATAGCCACGGGCACGGAGTGCGGCAGAGGCCTGGCCAAAAATGTCCTGTGAGTCGTCCAGCGGTTCAAGTTCCGCCTGTATGTTCCGGCTCACATAAGGGCCGATCATGCAATACGGACCCCGCGCATGCTCTACTACGGCCGGTACCTTGGACCGTATTACTGTATATATGCCACCAACTTGATTGCACACCTCCCACGCCACTTCCACGAGGCATGCTGCAGGAAAATTCTTACCGTCAGGTAACGATTTTTTAGACATTGGTTAAAAAATATAAAGCGTAAAAGGAGAAATATTGTCTTCCTTCAAGTCAAAACGACTGAAAATCGCCAATTAAAACTAAAAACTAAATGCCAAAATTTCTGGAAAATGGCGTTCCATCGTTGTGGAGTGTATTTTGATATCCTCCGCATGTAAAATACAACGATTACGACCATGAACTTCGAAAAGTTTACCATAAAATCGCAGGAGGCCCTGCAGCGTTCGGCCGAGATAGTGACCGGTCTGCAACAGCAGGCCATAGAACCCGCGCACGTGCTCAAGGCCATCCTTGAAACCGACGAAAACGTGTCCGGGTATCTGTTCAAGAAATTGGGCGTAAACAACACCATTCTTGAAACCAAACTTGAAGAATTGCTGAACTCTTACCCCCGTGTATCCGGACAGCAGCCCTACCTGTCGTCCGCAACGAATACCCTGCTGCAAAATGCAGAGAAAGAATTGCGAGAATTCAAAGACCAATATATTGCGGTAGAGCACCTGTTGCTCGCCATATTAAATACGAAAGACAAGGCGGCGGCCATCATGAAAGACTCGGGCTTTGCCCGGGCCGAACTTATAAAAGCTATTCAGGAACTTCGTGGTGGAACGTCTGTAACAGACCAGAATGCCGAGGCGAAATACAAATCTCTTGAGCGTTACTCCAAAAACCTGAACGAACTGGCCAAACAGGGTAAAATCGATCCGGTTATCGGCCGCGACGAAGAGATTCGCCGCGTACTCCAGATCCTGTCGCGCAGAACCAAAAACAATCCCATTCTCCTGGGTGAACCCGGTGTCGGTAAAACCGCCATTGTTGAGGGTATGGCCCAACGGATTGTTGATGGCGATGTTCCCGAAAACCTCAAAGACAAAATACTCGTGTCGCTGGACATGGGTTTACTGGTAGCCGGGGCCAAGTACAAAGGCGAATTTGAAGAACGCCTGAAGACCGTAATAAAAGAAGTAACGGACTCCAACGGACAGATTATCATGTTCATTGACGAGATCCATACCCTAATCGGTGCCGGCGGTGGTGGCGAAGGAGCTATGGATGCTGCCAACCTCTTAAAGCCTGCCCTTGCCCGCGGTGAACTCCATGCCATTGGTGCCACCACACTCAAAGAGTATCAGAAGTATATTGAAAAAGACAAAGCACTCGAAAGACGCTTCCAGGCTGTAATGGTCGAAGAACCGTCTGTCGAAGACTCAATCTCCATATTACGGGGTATTAAAGACAAATACGAGTTGCACCACGGCGTACGTATTAAAGATGACGCCGTAATTGCCTCGGTAGAACTGTCGAGCCGCTACATCAGCGATCGCTTCCTGCCCGACAAGGCCATTGACCTTATGGACGAAGCCGCCGCCAAGCTACGACTCGAAATGGACTCCATGCCCGAAGAGCTCGACGAGCTGAACCGTAAAATCATGCAGCTCGAAATCGAGCGTGAAGCCATACGCCGCGAGAAAGACCGTGAAAAAGAAGCCATCTTAAGCCGCGACATAGCCGAACTCTCCGAGCAACGCAACTCGCTTAAAGCCAAATGGGAAAGCGAAAAAGAAGTTGTGCACGGCATACAACGCGAGAAAGAAGCCATAGACAAACTCAAGTTCGAAGCTGAGCAGGCTGAGAAAGCGGGAGACTATGGTAGAGTAGCTGAAATTCGCTATGGAAAAATTACTGAAGCCGAAAAACGCCTCGACGAAGCCCAACGGCAAATGAAAGCTATGCAAGGCGAAAAGTCGTTACTCAAAGAAGAAGTAGATAGCGAAGACATTGCCGAAGTAGTAGCCAAGTGGACCGGCATACCCGTATCCAAAATGCTGCAAAGCGAGCGCGAGAAACTCCTCAACCTCGAAGAAGAACTCGGCAAACGAATCGCCGGTCAGGAAGAAGCTATCCGTGCCTTGAGCGACGCCGTACGCCGGAGCCGCGCAGGGCTGCAAGACCCCAAGCGCCCCATCGGATCGTTCATCTTCATGGGTACAACCGGTGTCGGAAAAACAGAGCTTACCAAAGCACTGGCCGACTACCTCTTTAACGACGACAACGCCATGATCCGTATAGACATGAGCGAGTACCAGGAGCGTCACAGCGTAAGCCGCCTGATCGGTGCCCCTCCGGGATATGTAGGATATGATGAAGGCGGACAGCTCACCGAAGCCGTACGCAGAAAGCCATACTCGGTGATCCTGCTCGACGAAATCGAGAAAGCGCACCCGGATGTATTCAACATCCTCCTGCAGGTACTCGACGATGGCCGACTTACCGATAATAAAGGTCGCGTTGCCAACTTCAAAAACACCATCATCGTGATGACTACAAACATAGGCTCACACGTGATCCAGGAAAACTTCGAGAAGATCAATGAAGACAACTACTTCGATGTGCTCGAGGACACAAAAGAAGAAGTACTCACACTCCTGCGCAAGTCGGTACGCCCCGAATTTGTCAATAGAATTGACGAGATCGTAATGTTCCGCCCTCTAAGCCGTCAGGATGTACGCAAGATCGTTGACATACAGGTTGACGTAGTACGCAAGCGCCTTGAAGAAGCCGGAGTTAAGATCGACATATCCGAGGCCGCGCGCGAACGCCTGGCCAAACTCGGATTTGATCCACAGTTCGGAGCGCGTCCGTTGAAACGTGTAATGCAACGCGAGCTTCTCAACGAACTTTCAAAGCAAATC
>Ga0065165_1002904_pt1 | contig 13131 bp, 8 predicted proteins | sample AraplaMF_Cvi_mMF_FD_63813 | JGI IMG/M metagenome (GOLD analysis project Ga0065165, IMG submission 63813) | Arabidopsis root microbial communities from the University of North Carolina, USA - plate scrape MF_Cvi_mMF (version 2) (version 3) | ecosystem: Host-associated > Plants > Roots > Endosphere...
CGTGCATTCGCGCTGGAAGTCCTGGAAGCTCTTGTCCTTGGCGCGGATCGTGGCGACCCAATCGGCCTCGGCTTCGGGCGTCGGCTCGACCAGGGTCGCCCCGCGCTCCTCGGCCGCGGCGAGAACGTCGGCAATGTGCTCGGCCTGCTCATCGAGGCAATAGGTGAGGTTGAACGCTAGCCCATTCTGCGAGCCCCCCATATGGAACAGGTTCGGAAAGCCGGCCGAATAGAAGCCGTGCAGCGTACGCATGCCCGCTTCCCATTCGTCGGCCAGCGACGCGCCGCCGCGGCCATGGATCGGATGGCCCTTTTGCTGCGAGCCCGCGCCATAGGCGTTGCCGAAGTCGAAGCCGGTGGCGAAGATCACGCAGTCTACCGGGTAGAGCTTGCCGTCGAAGCGGAAGCCCCCTGCGGTGAAACCGTCGAGGCCACGCCCTTCGGTGTCGATCAGGTCGACATTGGGCCGGTTGAACGCCGGCAGATACTCGTCGTTGAAGCAGGGGCGCTTGCAGAACTGGCGGTACCAGGGCTTGAGCGCCTCGGCGGTGGCGGTGTCCTTGACGATATCGCCGATGCGGCCGCGGATCTGGTTCATTTTGACGAAGTCGGCGAGCTCCTTCTTCGCCGCGACTTCTTCGGGCGGGGCATCGTCGGGGAGCCTGAACGCGCCCAACGCGCGCATCGTGTCGGTCCAGCCGTCGGCGACGAGGTCCTCGTCCTGCTGCGCGCCAGTGGTGAGCGCGACGAAATTGTCGCGGCGGCGGCGCTGCCAGCCGGGTTCGAGCGTGTTCCACCATTCGGCATCGGTCGGCCGGTTGCCGCGCTCGTCGACGCCCGAGGGGGTGCGCTGGATGACGTAGAGATGCTGCGCATGCCGCGCGAGATAGGGGACGGCCTGGATCGCGGTGGCGCCGGTGCCGATGATGGCGACGCGTTTGTCCGCTAGCCCGGTCAACCCGCCGGTCGAGTCGCCACCGGTATAGCCATAGTCCCAGCGGCTGGTGTGGAAGGTGTGGCCTTTATAGTCGGGGATGCCGGGGATGCCGGGCAGCTTGGGCCGGTCGAGGATGCCGTTGGTGCGGATGACGTAGCGTGCCTTGAACGCGTCGCCGCGATCGGTGCGCACCAGCCATTTGCGCTCGTCGTCCAGCCAGTCCAGCCCGATCACCGCGGTCTGGAACAGCGCGTCCTCATAGAGGTCGAAATGCCGCGCGATGCGCCGCGCATGTTCCCAGATCTCGGGCCCCCGCGCGTAGCGTTCGGTCGGCATGTAGCCGGTCTCTTCGAGCAACGGCAGATAGATGTAGGATTCGATATCGCACTGGATGCCGGGATAGCGGTTCCAATACCAGGTGCCGCCGAAGTCGCCGCCCTTCTCGACGAAGCGGATGCCGGCGATCCCGCGCTTGCGCAGTTCGGCCCCGGCGGAGAGGCCGGCGAAACCGCCGCCGATGATCGCGACATGGACCTCGTCGCTCAGCGCCTCGCGCGTGAAGCCCGGCTCGACATAGGGATCCTCGGCGAAATGCCTGAAGTCGCCCGCCGGGGCGATGAACTGGCGCGCACCGTCGTCGCGGAGGCGCTTGTCACGCTCGGCGCGGTATTTCGCGCGAAGCGCGTCGGGATCGAACCCCAGCTCGTGCAACGGGCCGTCACTCACGAAATTCTCCTCGGTTACGCCATTTGCGGCTTCGCCGGCGTGCTCGGACACCGGCGAAGCCGGACCCATCAAAAGCGGATCGTCCCCTCGAGCGCGATCGAGCGATATTCGTCCATCGCGAAGATCGCGCGCGCGACCTGGGTGATCGAGGCGGGGAAGCGGATCGCCGACCCCGCGGTCTTCTGGTTGGTGATGTTGCGACCGACCAACGCCACGTTCCACCGGTCGTTGGTGCCGCCGATCTGGATTCGCCCGTCGAGCTTGGCCCAGCCGTTCTGCAGGCCCCAGATCGGATTGTAGCCATCGGCGATGAAATAGTCCGAGCGGAACAGGGTGTTGGCGCTGAGCATGAACTTCAGGTCGTCGTTGAGGTCATGATCGAAGCGGAAGCCGACATTGCCGCTCCATTTCGGCGCGAACTGCAGCGGCGTGCCCTTCAGGTTGTGCGCCGCGATGCTTGCCGGATCGGCCGAATTGCACTGCGCCAGCGTCTCGAGGCTGAGGCAGGGCGCGCCGGGATAATTGTCGAACTTGGCGTCGAGATAGGCGACCGAGGCGTTGAGCTGGAGGCCCTGCGTCACCAATGCCTGCGCCTCCACCTCGACGCCCTTCGACGAGGCGCTGGCGGCGTTGCGCGTGAAGAAGGTGCGGCGATCAGGGTCATAGGCAGATTGCTGCAGATTCTCGAATTTGGTGTCGAACACCGAGATGTTGAACGTCGCGCGGCCATGGAAGAAGGTCGACTTCATTCCGGCCTCGTAATTGGTCGAGCGCTCGGGCTTGAACTGGAAGCCCGCGGCGGTGACGCCATAGGTGTTGCTGACGAACCCGCCAGATTTCGAGCCGCGGCCATAGGTCGCGTAGAACATGATGTCCTTCGACGCATCGAACTGCAAAGTCGCCGAGGGATCCCAATAATCCTCACTCAGCCGCCCGCTGACCGGCGCGCCGATCGCGTTGAACTGCACGCCGCTATCGGTGCGCGACGAGAAGTCGCCATGCTTGGTCGTGTTCGAATAGCGCAGCCCCGCGATCGCGCGGAAATTGTCGGCGAAGCGCAGCGTGCCCTGGCCGAAGAAGGAATAGGACCAGCTCGTCTGGTAGAAGTCGGTCGACTGGTGGCCGGTGAACTGGCCCGAAGCGCCGAGATTCTCGTAATAGCTGTCCTGGTGCAGGTGATAGTTCGACGTGTCGAAATAGGCGCCGACGACATATTCGAGCGTGTTGCCGCCGGGCGAGGCGAGGCGGATCTCCTGCGAATATTGGTCGAACCATTCGGGGAAGCCGTTGGCGTAGCGGGCATTGCCGTCGTTCGGCGGCACGGTGCGGTCCGGGCTGAACTCGTCATAGGCGCTCAGCCGGTTGGTGGTGAAATGCGACCAGCCCGAGATCGAGGTCAGCGTGTGATCGCCGATGCCGATATTGGCGGTGAGCACGACATTGCCGCTCTTGATCCCGCTCTGCTCGGGGATCGGCGCCGGGCCATAGGGATCGCTGACATAGCGTTCGTCGGTGAAGTCGGTCTTCTCGGTCAGCGAGCCCGAATGCGTCACGCCGCCCCAATATTGGTGGTTGCCATATTCGCCCTTGAGCGACACGTCGACGCCGTCCGAGGGCTCCCAGCGCAGGATGCCGCGGATCAGTTCCTCGTCGAGGCGCGGATCGTCCTTGTCGGTCGCGACATTGTGCAGCCAGCCCTGCTGCCGGACGAACTTGCCCGCGACGCGCGCGCTGAGCGTGCTGCTGAGCGGGCCGCTGACGAAACCGTTGAGCTCGTAGCCGTCGCGGTCGAAATTGTACGAGCCGGACAGCAGCGCCTGGAAGTTGCGCGTCGGCTGCGCGGAGATGATGCTGATCGCGCCTGCCGCGGTGTTGCGGCCGAAGAGCGCGCCCTGCGGACCGCGCAGCACCTCGATACGCTCGAGATCGAAGAAGGGCGCGCTGAACTGCGCGCCGCGTCCGCCATAGATGCCGTCGAGATAGACCGACACTTCCTGGTCGAACGCGACATTGTTCGGGCCCGAGCCGAAGCCGCGAATATAGACGACCGGGTTCACGCCGCTGTTGAGCACGGCCAAATTGGGTACATAGCCCTGCAGGTTGCGCAGATCGGTGATCTGGCGCTCGCGGATCTCGCCGCCGCCGATCGCGGCGATCGAGACCGGCACGTCCTGCAATTTCTGCTCGCGCTTGGTGGCGGTGACGACGATCTCGTTGAGCCGGTCCTCGTGCACCTCCGGCAGGGCAGCTTCCGGCGCAGGCGTGGCCTGCTGCGCGGCCGCCGGCGTAGCGGCGAAGGCGATGCCGGCGGCGAACAGGCCAGCAAGTACGCGAACGCAAGAATTGGATTCGATTTGGGCGTGCATTGGACCCCCCTCTCCTGGTGGCCGTCCCCGCTTCGAGGCAGGAACTGTGCCGTTGTGGCCGTAACGCTGCGCGAATCTGGCGCGCGCGTCACGGGCTGCACGCTACATAATTGCATGCATATTGCAACGGACTCTCGGAATGGCGAGTGCCTATATGGGGCGCTTTCTGGGCTATTAGTCTGAGATTTAGCAAATTTTTTGCACGGAGGTCGGGTCGTGGAGCCTCGCTTAGTGCATGCAATTAACCGTCAATCGTGCGACGGGTCGGTTGCGAGGCCATGCGCGAGCGCCCGGGCAGGCGCGAGTCCGGCCAGTAACAGGATGATGCATGCAATCATGGCGCCGACCGTCGTCGCCGCGAGCGCGTGGCCGATCCCCATCGATCCCCCGAAGACATGGTCGGAGAGCCCGGCGGTGAGCGTCGGCGCGATGCCCAGTCCGGCGACATTGACCGTCGCGCCGAACAGCGCCGCCAGCAGCCCGCGCATGCGGTTGGGCGCCAGCGACTGGACCATCGCCGCCTGCACTCCGCCGACCAGGCTCGCGGCGAACATCCCGCCCGCGAAACCGGCGATCGCCAGCGCTGTCGATCCGCTCAGATAGGCGGTGAGAAAGCAGGGCAATTGCAGCAAGGCCGCGCCGATGGTGATCAGCAGCGGTGCCTCTGCGCGTCCGCGCCGGACCAGCATGTCGGACAGCGCTCCGCCGAGCAGGATCGCGATAGTGCCGCCTATTCCGTAGCCCAGGCCGAAGACCAGCCCGACCTCGCCCGGGGTGAGCCCATGCAGCCGCATGAAGAAAGCCGGCCCCCAGAGCTGGAAGGCGTAGCCGTTCATCGCGAAGGCGCCGTAACCGAGGAACACCGGTACGATCGCGCGCCAGTGTATGCCGACGAAGCCCAATACCTGGCCGATGCGCGGCGGCTCGCCGGTGTCGGCGGCGGTGAGGGTGCGGTGCGGTTCGCGCACGGTCAGGGCGATCAGCAATGCGACGAGCAATCCGGGCAGGCCGACCGCGACGAACACGAACTGCCATGGCTCGACCGCGCCGAGCAACGGCAGGGCAGGGCGGCTCGCCAGCGCCCAGCCGACCACCGCGCCGCCCGCGAGGATCGCCAGTCCACCGCCGATCGAGGCGCCGCACGCGAAGATCGACATGGCGATGCCGCGCCGTCCGGGCGGGAAATAGTCGGGGATCAGCGAATATGCCGCGGGATTGAGGCTCGCCTCGCCCACGCCGACACCCATCCGCGCCGCGAACAGCTGCCAATAGCCGCGCGCCACACCGCACAAGGCGGTAGCGAGGCTCCACAGCGAGATGCCGATCACCACCGCCGCTTTGCGGCTGCGCGTGTCGACCCAACGGCCGAAGCCAAAGGCGAAGAGCACATAGCAGCTGGCGAAGGCGAAGCCGGCGAGCACGCTCACCTCGGAATCGGTGAGCCCCATGCTCTTGCGGATCGGATCGATCAGCAGGCTGAGGACCAGCCGGTCGAGGAAAGAGAAGGCCGAGGCCAGCATCAGGCAGGCCACGACATAATAAGCGTAACGCGGCGAGGGCGCCGCTCCCTCGCGCTGCATCTGGCTCAATCCCGGCTGGGCAGCGGCGTCGGCTCGCGGTCGACGAAGCGATATTCGGGCGGCGAGGGCATCTCCTGTACGCGCTCGTCATAATCGTCGTGTTCGAGCCGCAGCGCGCGGATCATCCCCGCGTTCATCGCGAACATCGAGGCGATGTAAGTGAGCTCGATAATCTGCTCGGCGTCGAAATGGCGCTGCAGCTCCGCGAACAGTCCGTCGGGCGTGCGGCCATGGTCGAGCGCGATGCAATCGGCATAAGCGAGCACGGCGCGCTCGGTCGCGTCGAAGCCGGAGAAGATCGACCAGTTGGGGAGCGCCGCCAGCGCCTCCTCGGCATAGCCGAGCCCGCGCAGGATCTTGCTGTGCTCGGAGAACATCCAGCGGCAGCCGCAATCCCAGCCGATCCGGGTGATCGCCAGCTCCATGAACCGGAGCGGCAGTTTCCGTTTCTTGGTCTGCTTGAGGTAAAAGCCGCGCACCGCATGCTCGAGCACATCTGGCGAGTGCGCGAACACCGCCTCGTAATTGCCCGGTGCGCCCGATGCGGTGACGCCCGGCTCGGTTGCGGGATCGCGGCCGGGGAATTTGCGATCGTACATGAAGAGGACGAGTGGGTCGTTCGTCTCCTCACGGCTCACCAGCGGCAGCCTGGGCATGTCCGTTCCTCCCTCAATATTTGCCGAGTTCCCGCTTCGCGATCACGCGCGAATGGACTTCGTCGGGCCCGTCGACGAGCCGCATCGTCCGCGTCTTCGCGTAGCTCGCCGCGAGCCCGAAATCGGCCGCGACGCCGCCGCCGCCATGTGCCTGGATCGCGTCGTCGATCACTCTGAGCGCGGCATGCGGCACGGCGAGCTTGATCATCGAGATGTCGTGGCGGACATGCTTCGCGTCGTGCCGGTCGAGCAGATCGGCGCAGCGCAGCGTGAGCAGTCGGCTCATCTCGATCTCGACCCGCGCGCGGGCGATGCGCTCCTCCCAGATCGATTGCTTGTCGAGGCTCTTGCCGAAGGCGGTGCGCGACTTGAGCCGCTTGCACATCGCTTCCAGCGCCGCCTCGGCCGCGCCGATCGTGCGCATGCAGTGATGAATGCGGCCGGGCCCGAGCCGCCCCTGCGCGATCTCGAAACCGCGGCCCTCGCCGAGGATCAGATTCTCCGCGGGGACGCGGACATCCTCCAGTACCACCTCGCCATGACCGTGCGGGGCGTCGTCATAGCCGAACACGGTGAGCATGCGCTCGACGCGCACCCCCGGCGTGTCGCGCGGTACGAGGATCTGGCTCTGCTGGGCATGGGTCGGCGCGTCGGGATCGGACTTGCCCATGACGATCAGCAGTTCGCACACCGGATCGCCCACCCCGGTCGACCACCATTTGCGGCCGTTGATGACATAATGATCGCCATCGCGGACGATGCTCGTCTCGATATTGGTCGCGTCCGAGCTGGCCACGTGCGGCTCGGTCATCAGGAAGGCGGAGCGGATCCGGCCCTCCATCAGCGGCCGCAGCCAGCGTTCCTGCTGCGCGGTCGAGCCGTAGCGCAGCAGCAGTTCCATATTGCCGGTGTCGGGCGGGGCGCAGTTGAACGCGCGCGAGGCGAATTCGACGCGGCCCATCAGCTCGGCGACCGGCGCATATTCGAGATTGGTGAGCCCGGGCGTGTCGAAGGCGAATCCGTTGGCGGCGTGCGCCAGCGCGGCGGGCGGCATGAAGAGGTTCCACAGCCCGGCTTCGCGGGCTTTGGCCTGGAGCTCGCTCATCAGCGGCACGGTGCGCCAGCGCCCCTCGGCCTGCTCGGCATGATAGCGCGCGACATCGGGATGGACATGTTCGTCCATGAAGGTCGAGACGCGCTCGATCCAGTGCAGCTGGCGGTCGGAAGTGCGGAAATCCATGCGAACTCCGGATCAGTAGAAAAGGGCGTTGACGGGATCGGGCCAGATGTCGGGCAGCCCGTCGGAGACGCGTTCGGTGAAGGCGGGCTCGCGCTTTTCGAGAAAGGCCTGCACGCCCTCGCGCGTGTCGGGCGCGCCGCCGCGGGCGCGCATCGCGCGGCTGTCGGCGCGGTGCGCCTCCATCGGGTGCGCGGCGCCGAGCATGCGCCACAGCATCTGCCGCGTCAGCGCGACCGCGACCGGGGCACCGGCATGCGCGAGTTCGTGCGCCAGCGCGCGGGCGGCGGGCAGAAGCTCTTCGGGTTCGTGGAGCGAGCGGACCAATCCGGCGTGCAGCGCTTCGTCGGCGCTGACCATGCGACCGGCCATCGCCCATTCGAGCGCGCGTGAGATGCCGACGATGCGCGGCAGGAACCATGAGGAAGCCGCCTCGGGGATGATGCCGCGACGGGTGAAGACGAAGCCGAATTTGGCGGTCGTGCTGGCGAGGCGGATGTCGGCGGGCAGCAGCATTGTCGCGCCCACGCCGACCGCGGCGCCGTTGATCGCGGCGACCACCGGCTTGCGGCTGTCGAAGATGCGTAGCGACGCCACGCCGCCGCCGTCGCGGCTGAGATCGCCATAGCGCAAAGCCGAGCGCGCGGGATCGTCGGCGAGCCGCTCGAACGCGCCCTGGCCGCTCGAGATGTCGGCGCCGGCGCAATAGGCACGGCCCGCGCCGGTGAGCAGCACGCAGCCGACATCATCGCGATCATCGCTTACATCGAAGGCGGCGACGAGCTCGGCCATCATCTGCGTGTTGAAGGCGTTGAGCTTCTCGGGGCGATCGAGCGTGATCGTCGCGACCCGATCGGCCACCTCATAGCGAAGCGTCTCGAACATCACCCCTCCTGGCTCGCCTCTCTCGGGCAAAATGCATGCAATCAATCGATGCACTGGCTAAATCCGATTGTCTAGCGGGTTTCGTGCGCACAAGTGTATGCAATTGTATTTGTCCAGCCATGCCTGCATAGGTGTGCGGAGACCCCGAGAATCGCGGGTGAAGGAGAGCGCCGATGAGTGAGCTGGTCAGGATCGAACGCGAGGGGGCGATCGCGATCGTCACGCTCAACCAGCCCGAGAAGCGCAATCCGATCTCCGGGCTCGACATGATCGACGCGCTCGAAGCGGCGATGCGCACGCTCGATGCGGACATGGAGGTGCGCGCGGTGGTCCTGACCGGCGCGGGTTCGGCTTTCTCCTCGGGCGGCGACCTCAAGGCGATGGCGACGCCCGGATCGAGCCTGCGCGATGCGCTGCCGGCGCAGACACGGCGCAACTACAAGGCGGGTATCCAGCGCCTGCCCTTGCTGTTCGAGGCGCTCGAAGTGCCGGTGATCGCCGCGGTCAACGGCCCGGCGATCGGCGCCGGCTGCGACCTCGCCTGCATGTGCGACCTGCGCATCGCCGGCGAGAGCGCCAAATTCGCCGAGAGCTTCGTCAAGCTGGGCATCGTCCCCGGCGACGGCGGCGCCTGGCTGCTCCCGCGCGTGATCGGTTTCGCCAAAGCAAGCGAATTGGCACTCACCGGCGACCTTCTCGATGCCGCGGAGGCGCTGGCCTGCGGGCTGGTATCGCGCGTGGTGCCCGACGACCGGCTGCTCGACGAGGCGCGGCTGATCGCGGGCAAGATCGCCGCCAACCCGCCGCACGCGGTGCGCATGACCAAGCGTCTGCTGCGCGAAGCACACCGCGCGACGCTGGCGCAGATCCTCGAGCTATCGGCTGCGATGCAGGCGCTGAGCCACGCCACTGCGGATCACGACGAGGCGGTGGGGGCGTTTCTGGAGAAAAGGACGCCGAATTTCACGGGGCAATAATCCTGCCGTCATCCCGGCGAAAGCCGGGATCTCAGGCAGATGGCACATGGGCAAGAGCCGCACGAGATCCCGGCTTTCGCCGGGATGACGACCTAGTGGCGCTCAGCCCCTTGCGACCACGCCTTGATCGACAAGTTGTGTGATCTCGCTATCGCTGAGGTTCAGCAGGCCGGACAGCACCTCGCCCGTATGCTCGCCCAGCCTTGGCGCGCGTACGGGCTCGCCGCGATCCTGCGCAGGCAAGGTCGCGAACGGTCCCGGCGCGGGGTAGTCGAGCCCGCTGGGATTGTCGGTCCGCCCGAAGATCGGGTTGCGCGTCACCAGCGTGGGGTCCTGCGCCGCCTCGGTCATGGTGGAATAGCCGCCGAAGCAGCAGCCCTTCGCTTCGAGCGCCGCCTCCAGCTCGGCGCGGTCCCGCTCTCGAACGCGCGCCTCGACCAGCGGGAACAGCGCGTCGCGATGTTCGAACCGCACGCCTTCGTCGCTCACGAAGGAAACACCCCGCGCCGCCTCGATCGCCGCGATCTCCGCGTCGATCCCGAGCACCTCGACCAATCCGCTCCACTGGCGCGGGGTGATCGCCATCAGCATCAGCCGCTGGCCGTCGCGCGTCACGAAGTCGCGACCGAACGCGCCGTAGACGGTATTGCCTAGCCGGGTGCGGTCCCGCCCCTCCATCACCGTCTCGGCGAGCATGCCGAGATTGGCGACGGTGCCAATCGCCACATCGGCCAGCGGCACACGCACCTCCTGCCCCCGGCCGGTCACCCCGCGATGCTGGATCGCGGCGAGCATCGCGAAGGCGGCATAGGCGCCGCTCAGCAGGTCCCAGGCCGGCAGCACATGGTTGACCGGCGCGTCGCCCAGTTCGGCCGGCCCGGTCATGCCCGGAATCCCGACCGCCGAATTGACCGTATAGTCGAGCGCCGGCCCGCCATTGGCCTGCCCCATCACCCGCACCGTGACGAGATCGGGGCGGATCGCCGCGAGCTTGTCGTGCGCGAGGAAGCCCTCGACCGGAAAGTTGGTGATGAACTGGCCGGTCGAGGCAGCGAGGCGTTGCATCAGCTCGCGCCCCTCGCGCCGCGACAGGTCGATCGCGACCGACTTCTTGGCGCGGTTGAGATTCTCCCAATAAAGCGAGAACCCGCTCGGCCCGCGCGGCCAGCGGCGGAAGTCGGGTCCGCCGCCCGCCTGGTCGATGCGGATCACCTCCGCGCCCATCTGCGCGAGATAGAGGCCTGCGGTGGGCGAGGCGACGAACGAGGAGGCCTCGATCACCGTGAGGCCGGAGAGCAATTGATACATCAGCCCAGCCCGACGATCGCCACCGACGACACATTCTGGATCGGCGACCCACCGAGATTATGGCTGAGTGCGAGGCTCGGCGGCGTGCTCCGCTGACGCTCGCCCGCGCGCCCGAGCAGCTGCAGATAATTCTCGTAGATCATGCGCAGCCCCGAGGCGCCGATCGGATGGCCGAAGCATTTGAGCCCGCCGTCGATCTGGCAGGGGATCGTCCCATCGGCATCGAAGAAGCCGTCGCGGACATCCTTCCAGCCCTCGCCCTCTTTCGAGACGAACAGATCCTCCATCGTCACCAATTCGGTGATCGAGAAACAGTCGTGCACCTCCATCAGGTCGATCTGCTCGCGCGGGCGGGCGATGCCGGCTTCCTCATAGGCCCGGGCTGCGGCGACACGGGTGGTGTGGAAATAGCTGCCGTCCCAGCCGCCGGCCTGCTGCAATTCCCAGCCGTTCGACGAAGCGACCTGAATCGCCTTGATCGTGACGAGGTCGTGTTTGCCCAGCGCGCGGGCGATCTCGGGCGTGGTGACGATCGCGCAGGCCGCGCCGTCCGAGACGCCGCAGCAATCGTACAGACCCAAAGGCTCTGCGATCATCGGCGCATTCAGCACCGTCGCTTCGTCGACCACATTGCGCAGATGCGCCTTGGGGTTCTTCGCGCCATTGGCGTGGCTCTTGACCGAGACATGCGCCATCGCGCGCTTGAGATCGTCCTTCGCCACCCCGTGCTTGGCGCGATAGGCGGCGGCGAGCTGGGCGAAATTGCCTGGCGCCGATCCGGTGACGCCGACCATGTCGAAGGTCGAGCCGCGGCTGCGCACCGGCAGGCCGCCATATCCCGTGTCCTTCAGTTTCTCGACGCCCATCGCCAGCGCGATATCGGCGGCACCGGAGGCCACGGCATAGACCGCGCCGCGGAAGCTCTCGGTGCCGCTGGCGCAGTAATTCTCGACCTTGGTCACACCGATGTTCGGCAGCCTGAGCGCGATCGACAAGGGAATCCCGGACGGCCCGATATTGATCGCATCGAACGCGACGCCGAGCCACGCCGCGTCGATCTGGCTGGTCTCGATGCCGGCATCGGCAATGGCTTCCTCGAACGCCTCGACCATCAACGTGTCGGCATCGTCCTGCCAGCGCTCGCCGAAGCGCGCGCAGCCCATGCCGAGGATCGCCACCTTGTCCTTGATGCCGCGTGCCATCATTCGCCTCCCTCGGCCGGGACCGCTTTCCAGAAATATTTGATGAAGTCCCGCTGCTCGTCGAAGGCGTTGATGCGGAACACCATGCGCATGCGCCGGCCGACCTCGACATCCTCGGGCCCCACTTCGGCGAAGACGGTCACCAGCCGCCCGCCGCCCTCGAAGTCGATCGTGCCGTACCAGGTCGGCGGATCGGGCGAGTAGCTGAGGCGGTCGGCCGTGAAGGTGACGATGCGCGCCGTGCGGTCGGCGAGGGGATAGTCCTCCTGCGTGCCCGTGGCGCGGTCATTGGGGTTCACGCCGATATCGGTGCGCGGGAACTGGACGGTGCCGCTCTTCGTGCAGCGCCCGCCGACCAGCCCGAGCACCGCCTTGCGATGGCGGTAGAGCGTGCTGCCGGGCTGCTTCTGGTCGAGCTCGGCGCGCATGCCGCGTTCGAGGTCGAGCAGGCCGCGATGGAAGAGGAAGCGCTGGTAGTTATTGTCCTCCGCGCGCGCGGCGAGATGCCCGGTGACGCCACGGCGGGCGGGCAGGCGGGCGAGCGCTTCGGTGGTCTCGAGCAGCAGCACGTCCGCACCCTGGCCGAAGCCGGCGAGCAGGATGCGCTGGCCGGGCTCGGCCTTTTCCAGCACCGCGGCGAGCATCAGCAACGGATGCGCGGCGCCGGTGTCGCCGAGATTGGCCTGCAGCGTGTCGGCCACCGCTTCGGCTCGGATGCCGAGCTTTTTCGCCAGCCCGGCGGCGACCCCGCGGGCGCTGATCGGGATCACCGCATGGTCGATCGTCTCGGGCGCGATCCCGGCGCCGGCCAGCGCGTCGCGAAGCGTGCCGCCGAGCAGCCTGGTATAGCCCTCGTCGCGGATCCAGCGGCTTTCCCAGCCATAGTCGAATTCGGCGCCGGTGGCGCGATAATGGTCGACGAAATCGATCGTGGCGCTGTGGGTCGCGACGACGCGCGCGATCACCTCGCCCTGTCCGACCAGCAACGCCGCGGCACCGTCGCCCTGCAGCAGTTCGCATTCGGAGGCCGGGCGCGCCTTGCGCAGGTCCGAAGCGAGGCAGAGCTGGGTCCGCCCGCTTTCGAGCGACGACAGCAGCGCGCTGGTTCCGGCACGCAGACTGCCGGTGGCGTCGGCAGCGCGGGTCGCATCGGCGAGCGTCAGCGCTTCCTTGACGATGCCGGCATTGAGCCGGTCGGCGAAGGGCAGCGTGGTCGAGGCGAGGGTGAGGCCCTGCACCTCGGCGCGGTCGAGCCCGG
>Ga0065165_1002905_pt1 | contig 13129 bp, 9 predicted proteins | sample AraplaMF_Cvi_mMF_FD_63813 | JGI IMG/M metagenome (GOLD analysis project Ga0065165, IMG submission 63813) | Arabidopsis root microbial communities from the University of North Carolina, USA - plate scrape MF_Cvi_mMF (version 2) (version 3) | ecosystem: Host-associated > Plants > Roots > Endosphere...
GCGGATCGAGGGCGTCAGCGACATCCGCGACGAATCGAGCCGCGAGGGCGTGCGCATCGTCATCGACCTGAAGCGCGACGCGACTCCCGAGGTCGTGCTCAACCAGGTCTGGCGCAACACGCCCGCGCAATCGTCCTTCCCGGCGAACATGCTGGCGATCCGCGGCGGCCGCCCAGAGCTGCTCAACCTGCGCGACATCATCGAGGCGTTCGTCAAGTTCCGCGAGGAAGTGATCACGCGGCGCTCGAAGTTCGAGCTCGCCAAGGCACGCGAGCGCGCGCACATCTTGCTCGGCCTGGTGATCGCCGTCACCAACCTCGACGAGGTGGTGAAGATCATCCGCTCGTCGCCGAGCCCCGCAGTCGCGCGCGACCGGTTGCTCACCCGCGAATGGCCGATCGCCGAGATCGCGCCGTATATCCGCCTGGTCGAGGCGATCGACACCGAAGTCACCGGTGACAGCTATCGCCTGACCGAGGTTCAGGTCCGCGCGATCCTCGATCTGCGCCTGCACCGCCTCACCGCGCTCGGCCGCGACGAGATCGGCGACGAGCTCGCCAAGCTCGCCGAGACGATCACCGAATTGCTCGAGATTCTCGGCAACCGCGCGCGCCTCTACGAAGTCATCGTCGAGGAGCTGACCGCGGTGCGCGACGCCTATGCGACGCCGCGCCGCACCGAGATCGCCGCCGCCGCCGACGGGATCGAGGACGAGGACCTGATCGAGCGCGAGGACATGGTCGTCACGGTGACCATGGAAGGCTATATCAAGCGCACCCCGCTCGACACCTTCCGCGCGCAGAACAAGGGCGGCAAGGGCCGCGCCGGCATGGCGACCAAGGACGAGGATGCAGTTACGCACCTCTTTGTCACGTCGACCCACACGCCGGTGTTGTTCTTCTCGACCGAGGGCAAGGTCTATCGGATGAAGGTCTGGCGCCTGCCCGAGGGCGGGCCGGCGACGCGCGGGCGGCCGATGATCAACCTGCTGCCGCTTGCCAGCGGCGAGACGATCTCGACGGTGCTCCCGCTGCCCGAGGACGAAAATGCGTGGGGCGATCTCCACGTGATGTTCGCGACCGCCAAGGGTTCGGTGCGCCGCAACTCGATGGACGCGTTCGCCAACATCCGCACCAACGGCAAGATCGCGATGAAGTTCGAGGAGGGCTCGGCGGACCGCCTGATCGGCGTGTCGCTGCTCACCGAGGACAATGACGTGCTGCTTGCCACCAAGCAGGGCAAGGCGATCCGCTTCGCCGCGACCGACGTGCGCGAGTTCCAGAGCCGCGATTCGACCGGCGTGCGCGGCGCGCGGCTGGCCGATGGCGACGAAGTCATCTCGATGTCGGTGCTGCGCGGCTTCGACGCGACGCCGCAGGAGCGCGAGGATTACCTTAAGGCCGCGCCGTGGAAGGAAGGCGACCGCGAAGTCACTCTAAGCCCCGAGCGCATGGCCGAGTTCGAGGCGGCGGAGGAGTTCATCCTCACCGTCACTGCCAACGGCTATGGCAAGCGCACCTCGGCCTACGAGTACCGCCGCACCAATCGCGGCGGCCAGGGCATCACCAACATCGTCAGCTCGGACCGCAACGGCCCGGTGGTGGCGAGCTTCCCGGCGCACAATGGCGAGCAATTGATGCTGGTTACCGACCAGGCCAAGCTGATCCGCACCACGGTGGGCTCGGTGCGCGTCACCGGGCGCAATACCCAGGGCGTGATCCTCTTCCGCGTCGCCGACAACGAGCATGTCGTCTCGGCCGCGCGGATCGAGGAGAGCGAGGACGAGGCCGAAGCGGATCTGGGCGACGGCGCGGTCGCGGGCGAGCCGACGCCGGACGCGACGACCAGCGAGGATCTCGCGGCAGGTCCCGAGGACGGGCAGTAGGACACAGCGCCATCCGCCACCCGTTCGCCCTGAGCTTGTCGAAGGGCCGTCCTTCCTGCGCGGCGAAGAAGAACGGTGCTTCGACAAGCTCAGCACGAACGGAATTGGGGTTGGCCGGGAACTATGAAAGTCCGGCCGTGTACTCGTTCTCAGCGATCAGGAGACGCGCATGCCCGATTCTACCGCCTACAAGATCCTGACCTCCGAACAAATGACCGCGCTGGAAACCGACGGCAGCTTCGCCGGCGCGCCGGTGGACGTGCAGGACGGCTATATCCACCTCTCCACCGGCGCGCAGCTGAAGGAGACGCTCGACAAGCATTTCGCCGGGCAGGACGGGCTCTGGCTCGCCGCGGTCGATCTCGATGCGCTGGGCGACTCGGTGAAATGGGAGCCGTCGCGCGGCGACCAGCTGTTTCCGCACATCTACGGCGCGCTGCCGCTCGATGCGGTGATCGCCTATAGCGAAGTCCATTACGAGCCCGATGGCAGCCTGCGCCTGCCCGTGGCCGGCTGAGGTGGACAATCTGTCCGCTTGTCTGGGCGGGCAGCTCCGCTAAAGCGCCGATGTGACCTTGGCAGCGAACCCGCAGCGAACCCCGTGGCAGCGCCTCGCGCTGCTGCTGGTCGCGTGCGCGCTGCTGTTGCGGATTGCCGTCCCGGCGGGATGGATGCCGCAAGCGAGCGCTACCGGCCTGACGCTCTCCTGGTGCGCCGATAGCGGCCGGAGCGGCCCCGCCGCATTGGGCGAGGCCAAGGCATTGCTCGCCAAGGCATTGGGCAAGCCCGTAGCGCCCGAGCACAAGAGCGGCGACCAGCTCTGCGCCTTCGCGATGGCCGCACAGCCGATCGCCCCGGTCGATGCCCTGGCGGTGCCGTTGCCGCAGCCGCGCGCCGAACCCGTCCGCCACGCCCGGCTCGAAGCCCTGCCCGGCCGCGGGCTCGCCGCCCCGCCCCCGCTCGCTACCGGTCCCCCGCTACTCGGCTGACGCTGCCGGCGTGCGTTCGCGCGCCTTCTGCCCGTTCTACCGAGGAAGTATCGATGTCGAAGTCCGTTCGCGCGCTGATCGGCGCGCCCCTGTTGCTTGCCGCCCTGCCCGCTTTTGCCCAAGAGACGCCCGCCCGGCACGACGAGATCGTCGTCACGGCCGAACGGCTGGTCAACGAAGCCATCCAGCGCGTTGGCGAGACGCCGGGCGGCGCCAATGTCGTCCCCGCCAGCGACTATGACGAGAAGCTGGCAGTGTCGCTGCGGGATGCGCTGGCCTTCTCGCCGGGGGTCTATGCCCAGCCGCGCTTCGGGCAGGAAGTGCGCCTGTCGATCCGCGGATCGGGGATCAGCCGCGGCTTCCACATGCGCGGGCTGACGCTGCTGCAGGACGGCATTCCGATCAATCTCGCCGACGACAATGGCGATTTCCAGGAGCTCGACCCCGCGTTCCTCCAGCACATCGAGGTGTTCCGCGGCGCCAATGCCTTGCGCTTCGGCGCCTCGACCCTGGGCGGCGCGATCAACGGCGTGACGCCCTCCGGACGCTCGTCGAACGGCGCGCACCTTCGCATCGACGGCGGGAGCTTCGACACGCTGCGCGGGCTCGCCAGCATCGGCTTTGCCGACGAACGCGGCGACGCCTGGCTGGCGATCGCCGGCGACCGTTCGGATGGCGACCGCGACCATGCCCGGCGCAAGGCGCTGCGGCTCAACGGCAATGTCGGGCTGCGGCTGAGCGAAGGCGTCGAGACGCGCTTCTACGCCAGCGCGCAGACGATCCGGCAGGAGCTTCCCGGCGCACTGAGCGACGCGGCGGTGCGTACCACGCCCGAACGCGGCAGCTTCGCGCTCGACCAGGCGCGCGACATCGACTCGCTGCGCCTGCAGAACCGCACCAGCATCGCGCTGGGCAGCGGCACGCTCGACGTCGGGCTGTTCCTCAACGCCAAGCAGCTCCACCACCCGATCTATCAACTGGTCGACCAGAAGTCGCTCGACTGGGGCAGCTATGCCCGGCTCGACCAGGATTTCGGCTCGTTCGGAGTCACCGCAGGCGTGACCGCGCGCTTCGGCACGGTCGCCTCGCGGCGCTTCGTCAACCTCGACGGCGAGCAGGGCGCCAAGACCTTCGAGGCCGATCAGGCGGCCCGGACGATCGACGCTTATGCCGAGGCGCGCGTGCGCCCGGTCGAGCGGCTGACGCTGATCGCCGGCGCAATCTATACCGCGGGGCTGCGGCGGCAGGACCAGGTCTTCCCGACGGTAACGCGCGGCCGTGCCACCTTCGACCAGCTCTCGCCCAAGCTCGGGCTGCTGTTCGAGGCGACCGACACCGTCCAGCTCTATGCCAATCTCAGCCGCAGCCACGAACTGCCGGGATTCATCGAACTCGCCCAGATCGCCAGCTTCGTGCCGCTCGACGCCCAGCGCGGCTGGACCGCCGAGATTGGCGGGCGCGGCCGATTGGGCCCGGTGCGCTTCGATCTCAGCGCCTGGCGCGCCGATCTCGACGGCGAACTGCTCCAGTACAATATCGGCCCGACCATCCCGGCTTCGACCTTCAACGCCGGCCGTACCCGCCATCAGGGTGTCGAGCTGGGCGTGGACCTCGACCTAACCGCCTGGGCCCGGCTGCGGCAGGTCTATATGTGGAGCGACTTCACCTTCCGCGGCGACGCGCAGTTCGGCGACAATCGCCTGCCGGTGATCCCCGAGCATCTCTATCGTGCCGAATTGCGGCTGGGCGGCGACGCGCTCCACGTCGCCCCCAATCTCGAATGGACGCCGCGCGGCGCCTGGGCCGATTATGCCAACACGTTCCGCACTCGCGGCTATGTCCTGCTCGGTGCCACCGCCGAGGCCGAGGTTACGCCGCGGATCACGCTGTTCGCCGACGCGCGTAATCTCGCCGGACGCAAGGCGGCGGGCGACATTTCGGCGGTGGTGCGCTACGTGCCCGACAATCCCGGCACGGCGCCGGACGAGGGCAGCGTGATCTTCACTCCAGTCGAGCGGCGCAGCATCTTCGCCGGCGTGCGCGCCGCGTTCTGATGGCTTCCACTCCTACGGGCACGCGCTGGTACAATGCGGTGTGGCGCTGGCATTTCTATGCCGGATTGTTCTGCATGCCCTTCGTCCTGTGGCTCGCGGCGACGGGCACGATCTATCTGTGGAAGCCGCAGATCGAGGCGTGGCTGGAGCGGCCGTACGACACGCTCACGCCCGCAGGCCCGCGTGCCGGCGCCGAGGCACAGGTCCGCGTCGCGCTGGCAGCGGTGCCGGGTGCGACCTTGCACAAATACCAGCTGCCCCAGGCCCCGGGCGAGGCGACGCGGATCATCGTCGGCAAGGCCGGGGTGGAGACGCGCGTCTATGTCGATCCGTGGCGGCTGCGCGTGCTGCGCACCGAGACCGAGAGCGAGCGGCCGATGCGGGTGCTGTCGGACCTCCACGGCACCTTCCGCGCCGGCAATCCGGGGAGCTATCTCGTCGAGATCGCCGCCTGCTGGACAGTGACGATGCTGCTCACCGGGCTCTATCTATGGTGGCCGCGCCGTGCGCGCGGGCTGGCCGGCGTGCTCTATCCGCGGCTGCGGCAGGGCAAAAGGCTGTTCTGGCGCGACCTCCACGCCGTGGCGGGGATCTGGGTCGCGGTGCTGGCGCTGTTCCTGATCTCCACCGGGCTGCCCTGGGCCAAGTTCTGGGGAAGCTATTTCAAGGACGTGCGCGCCGTCACCGGAACGCTCGACGGCCCGCAGGACTGGCCGACCGGCGCACGCAGCGCGATGCTGGGCGACCATGCCGAACACGAAGGGATGGGCATGCCCCACGTCGCCGCGGCCGGGACCGAGCTCGACCGGGTGGTCGCCGCCGCCTACCCGCTCGGCATCGCCCCGCCGGTGCTGATCGCGCCGCCTGCCAGCAAGGGCGCGCCGTGGACGGTGACCTCGGACGCCGCCGACCGTCCAATGCGCACCAGCCTCACCATCGACGGCAAGACCGGCGCGCTGACCTCGCGCCGCGACTTTGCCGAACGGCACTGGGTGGATCGCGCGGTGGGCTATGGCATCGCCGCGCACGAAGGCGCGCTGTTCGGGCTTGCCAACCAGCTGCTCGGCACGCTGACCGCGCTGTTGCTCGCCACCCTGTCGGTCTCCAGCGCGGTGATGTGGTGGCGGCGGCGCCCTGACGGGCTACTCGGTGCGCCGATTCCGCTGTCGCGCCCGCGCTACGGCGTGGTGCTGATCGGCATGCTGGCGTTGCTCGCGGCGATGATGCCGCTGTTCGGGGCGACATTGCTGCTGGTGGTGTTCGCCGATCGCCTGCTGCTGCCGCGCTGGCCGGCGGCACGCATCTGGCTCGGACTGTCGAAAGGCTAACGACCGGGTTGCGGATTGAAAATTCAGCTGCGCGCCCCGGCCGATGCGCGGCAGTTGCTCTACGCTCGCCAATGGACAAGGAACACCCTCGATCCTTGGCGCCTTCGGGGGAATTACTGCGGCATTTGCGCGATCCGGGCGACGAGCTGCGCCTGGCTGGCGGTCGCGGTCTTCTGGAAGATATGCTTGAGGTGATAGCGCACGGCGTTGACGCTGACTCCGTTGCGCATCGCAAAGTCCTGTGGCGTTTCACCGTCGACCAGCGCGCCGACGACACGGGCTTCGCCGGGTGTCAGCCCATACCATTGCGCCAACCGGTCGATGCCAAGCACCGGTCCTTCGCCGACGCCGTTGCCGATGGTGATTATCATCGCCGCGCCCGCGATCGCGCCGCCGATATACGGCGCCGCCTTGGGCTTGAGCAGCACGCCGAGGACCGGACGCTCGCGGCCTGCGGCATCGACGGCGCTGAACGCGAGGTCGTCGAGCGACGGGTTTTGACCTAGATTGCCGAGCTTCTGCTGGCTCGCGGGATCGACGAAGGCGAGCCTGCCGCCGGTGGTCGTGATCAGCCCGGTCGCCGCATAATGCGCCACCCGATCATTGACCGAAAGGATGTTGAGATCCTTGTCGACGCTGATCAGCGCGTAGCGCGAGCGGTTTGCGGCGGCGCCGGCCGCGTTCGCCGCCGCGTCGGCGCTGGCGATGCGGTGGCTGATCCGCACCGCGCGCTGGATGTGGGGTCCGAGTACCCGAAGACCACGCCGCAACGTGGCGAGGTCGCGGTCGCCCCGACCGATGAGCATCAGACCGAGCCGTTCGCCGTCGCGCCGATCGAGCATCAGGCACAAAGTCCGATCGACATTCATGGAGGCGAGGAAATTGCGATAGAGGCTGGTCTTGCACAGCTCCTCGCGCGACATGAACTCGTCGGTGTCGATCAACTGGCCGTTGCGCGCCGACCAGCCCCGCTGCGACCAGGGATTGTTGTAGGCGAAGACCGCGCTGTAGACCTGCTCCACTCCGGGCCCGACATTGGTCGAGGCGAGGAACCTGGCGCTTGGCGGGTTGCACCGCTCGAGCATCAGGAAGGCGGTACGCCAATCGGGCGGGCACAGCGCCAGCCGGATCTCCTCGATCGTCGCGTTCCATCCGGAGGGGTCGAGCGCGCATTCGTAGATCTGGCCGATCAGCCGATCGAGCGTCTCCCACATCGGAAGTTCGCCGTCATGGCGCTCGTCCGGCGCGGCAGTGACGGCGACAAGCGACATGGCGATTTTACAATCCCCTACCCAAACAGAGAGCGCCCGCACGCTACCGCCGCGCGATAGGTCGAGCAACGGCGCATATTGCAAGTGCTCGGAGTAAACCTCCGAACGCCCTGCGGTCGCGCCGCGGATTTCGCAACGCCATTGCGGCGGGCATTTTCGCCGCCGTCGCACGACAAAGGGTTCTTCGATGGCCTTCCTCTTATCGTCGTCTTCCAGCGGCAAGCGCGGACTCGTCTTCGCGCAGCGCCGCACCGCCGCGGCCATCGCAGCCGCCGCCTGCGGCCTGTTCGCCACGCCGGCGGCTGCTCAGGTCTGGCTGCTGCCTCCCGTTCCCGTCGGCGATTTCAACGCGATATGCCATTTCAATGGGTTCCTGGTCCTTACCGACCAGGAGGATTGCGACGATCCGGTAGACCTCTATCCCCTCCAGCCGACCGGGCTTTCGGTCGGCCCCCAGAATAGCCAGACGGTCCTTGATGCGGCGACGGGGAGCGCCACGTTCAACGCCGGCGCGACCTTTAACAGCGGCGCGCAGTTCAACGGCCAGGTCGGCTTCTCGGGCTACACCTCCATCAACCAGCTCAATTCGAACGGCATCGCCAATGCTGGCCTATTGGCCACCGGCAGCATCAACAATAATGGCGCGCTGCGGCAGGCGGGCAATGCGACCTTCATCGGTGCCGTCACGATGGATGGCTTCTATGCCAATACGGGCAGGATCGCGACGCTGGACACGACGTTCGCCACCGCGAACAACCTCAGCATCGCGGCCGGCGGGCAATTGAATTTGAACGGCAACCGCATCCAGAATGTCGGCGCGCCGATCGCCGGGACCGATGCGGCGAACAAGGATTATGTCGATGGCGCGGTGGCCGGGGTGCGCGGCGACCTCACGACACTGAACAACACCGTCGCCGATCACGAGACGCGGATCGCCACGGTCGAGGCGCAGAACGTCCAGCAGGACAACCGGCTGACTGCGGTCGAGACCGCCAACACGGTGCAGGACACGCGGATCAACGCGGTGGAGAACACCAACACCGTCCAGGACACGCGGCTGGGCGCCGTCGAGACCCGCAACCTCACGCAGGATACGCGGCTGACGTCGATAGAGACTGTCAACGTCGCCCAGGATTCACGCATGACGGCGATCGAGGCGGTGAACACGATCCAGTCGAACGAAATCAGCGCGCTGCAGGATCGGGTCGGCAACATCGAGACTTCGGTGACCGGGCTGCGCCGGAACATCCAGCAGGCGAATGGCGGGATCGCCGCGGCAGTGGCGCTCGGCGGCACCATGGTCGTGCCCGAAAGCAATGTGTCGCTGTCGTTCAACCTGGCAACCTATCGCGGCCAGCAGGGCTTCTCGGGCGCAGTGGTCGGCCGCATCGCGCCGAAGATCTATGTCAACGCAGGTGTCGGCGGGTCGACGGTGCGCAAGTCGACCGCCGGGCGCGTCGGCATCAGTTTCGGGCTCTAGCCATGAAGCCGCTCGGAAACCTCGCTATCGCACTGGCCGTCGCCGGCGGCCTCTTCCTCCTGTTGACCCTTGCCGAGGCCGACGCCGCGGGCCTCGATCTCGGGCCGACCAAGTTCGTGCTGCCCATGATCCTTGGCTCGGCGCTCTATGTCGGGCTGAACCGACGGTCGGGGAATCGCCGGATGCCGGTGGCGAACGAGGACCGGAAGGCGGCGCTGCTCGCCTTTCCACCGCGGTCCGGCAGCGGCTGGGTCGTCGTGATGCGCGACAAGGGCAATATCGGGTCGGGCATCGGCTTCGACCTGTCGGTCGACGACACCGCAGTCGCGCAGTTGATGCCGAAGCGCTTCACCATGTTGGCGCTCCCGGCGGGCGCGTACCGCCTGGGCATCGCGGTTCCGGGCAGCCCGGACGACTTCATTGCCGCGCCGATCGAGATCACGGTGGCGCAGGGGGCGGTGCTGATCTTCGCGATCCGGGCATCGATGGGCGTGATGCGCAGCACTTTGCGGCTCGAATCCGTTGCCGACACCCCGGCGCTGCGCGCCAAGCTCGCCCGCATGCCGCTGGTGGAACCGCAGGAACAGCGGCCATGAGCGGGATCCCGATCACCTTCCTGCTGCCGCTGGCGATATTGGCGGCGGCCGGCGTCGCGCTGTTGCTGCGCCGAAAAGCGATGCTTGACGCGCCCCCCGCGCCGCGGGAGCTAGCAGCCGACGGCGCGACGATCGTGCCCGTGCATGGCCTTTACCTTCGCCGCGGCGGCATCTTCGGGAGCGCATCGCACAACAACCTCAACCCGCGTTTCGCAATCACGCGCGACGGCATCCGCTTCCGCGTGTTCCGCGAGAGCGTGCTGGCGTTCTCGCATATCGACCATGTCGAGGTGCGCGAGCGCTTTGGACTCACCTATCTGCTGTTCGTCAACGGCGTGGGGCCACGCTTGCTCAGCGTCAGCATGGGCGATCGCCGCAACGCGAAACAACTGCTGGATGCGCTCCCCCGCAGCCTGGCGCTCACCCCTGAAGCGGCAACGCTCCGCGATGGCACGGCCTCAGCGGGAAGCTCGGGCCTGCGCCGGTATTCCGGCCGCTTCGTCTGAGAGATCAATGCAAGGTCCCACCAAATCCACAGCATGTCCGATATCGCGGTTTTGCGGTATCCCAAGCATTGCCGAAGGGAGATCGTCGTGACGACATTGGCAGAGCAGAGGAGGATCCCTCTCACCGACGAACGCTGGTTCTTCGCCGCGATGGCGGGGATTATCGCAGTTGCGACCTTCGTTGGATTTGCCCCCAGTTACTATCTTGCGCCGATGTTTTACGCCAAGCCGCTCTCGACCGTGCTGCACGTTCACGGCCTCGTATTTACCGGGTGGATCCTGCTCTACGTCGCGCAGACCGGGCTGATCACCGCTGGACGGACCGACATTCACCGTATCGTCGGGCCGGCGGCTGCGGCGCTGGCCGTGGTGATGGTGCCCCTCGGCATCGCTACGGCGATCATCACCAAGCAAGTCGCGGCAGCCCATCATCTGCCCCCGCAGGGGCCTCCCTTGATTTTCCCGCTCGGTGCCATCCTCACCTTTGCCGCGCTGGTTGGGGCGGCCGTCGCGATGCGCAAGCGCGCGGCATGGCACAAGAGGCTGATGCTGCTGGGTACCGTTGCGATCCTGACCACCCCGCTCGCGCGAATCACGCGCTTCGCGCACCTGGGCCTGACTCCGCCGATCGGGGGCATGCTCCTGACCGATATCCTTCTCGCGGCACTGGTGACCTACGATGTGAAGAAGCGCGGCAAGCTGCATCCCGCGACGGCGTGGGGCGGAGGATTCTTCCTCGCCACCCAGGCACTTCGCATCCTGCTTAACATGACGCCGGCCTGGCAGCATTTCGCCAAGGGTTTGACCGGTTAGACGAGGGAAAATGATGGATCGCATCGCGAACGGCTGTCGCAAATGCGCCCTACATGTCCCTTGTACACAGGAACGGTAAGGCGGCAATTCCGCCAATTTCGGCGGAGCTGGTGACCCCTACGGGACTCGAACCCGTGTTTTCGCCGTGAGAGGGCGACGTCCTAGACCGCTAGACGAAGGGGCCGTGCGCGGTGGAGGCGGCCAATTAGGGGGCGCTTGGCGGTCCGTCAAGCAGGTATCCACGCGGATGCCGAACAGAGCATTTTGCAGGTGCAGCATAGCCGCAGGTTATCGAACCCCCAGCGCACCGCAAATCTGCAACACGTTCGTCATGGCGACGCAGCAGCCGCGCCGCCGAAGCGTCACGCACCGACCCTAAGCGCGCCCCGAACCGCACCAAGCGGGCAGATTGCCGGGGAACCCAAATGCACGTCGCTTATCCAATCCGCATTGCCGTTGCCGCGCTGCTCGTCAGCTGCAGCACGCAGGCCCTCGCACAGACCGCAGCCGATCCCGCGCCCAGCGAGGAAGCGACCGGCGACGAGATCATCGTCACCGGCCGCGCCGGCGCGGGCGAGCGCACCAAGGCCGAGACCAGCTATGCGGTCACCACGATCGACAACGACATGCTGCGCAGCCGCGCGCCGTCGAGCGTCACCGAGACGCTCAAGTCGGTCCCCGGCTTCTGGGTCGAGGCGTCGGGCGGCGAAGGCAGCGGCAACGTCCGCGCCCGCGGCATTCCGGTCGACGGCTTCGGCTCGATCAACCTGCTCGAGGACGGGCTGCCGGTGCAGCACGATCCGGCGCTCGGCTATCTCAATGCCGACCAGGCGTTCCGCGTCGACGAATCGATCGAGCGCATCGAAGTCGTCCGTGGCGGGCCTTCCTCGGTCTTTTATTCGAACGCGCCGGGCGGCGTGGTCAACTTCATCACCCGCAAGCCCGGCGACAGTGTGTCGGGCAATGCGCGGCTGCTTTATGGCTCGACCGCCGAGCTCTATCGCTTCGACGGCTGGGTCGGCGTGCCGGTCGCGGAAGGCTGGGGGATCGGCGTCGGCGGCTTCTACCGCAACGAGCAGGGCGTGCGAGATCCCGGCTTTACCGGCAACAAGGGCGGCCAGATCCGCGCCGACCTGCACGGCGACTGGGGCACCGGAAGCACCACGCTCAGCTACAAGCACCTCGCCGACAATGCGATCTTCTACACCGGCATCCCGCTGACCAAGGACAGCGAAGGCGACATTGTCGGCCTTCCCGGCTTCGATCCGCATTACGGCACCACCGCCAGCCGCCAGCTGCGCCGGATGACGCTGCGCAGCGCCAACGGCCCCGTCGACTTCCGCGAGGACCAGGGCACGCGCATCCGGCTCGACCAATTGAGCTGGCTGACCGACTGGGAAATCGGCGACGGCTGGAAGCTCAGCCACAAGCTGCGCTACCGCGATTCGAACACGGTGCGGAACGGCGTCTATCCGGCATCGGTGAGCACGGCGACCGCGCTGCTCAACACCTATCGCCCGCAGGTCCTCGCCGCATTCCCGACCGCGACCTCGGTGCAGCTGCGCTATGTCGACAACGGCCAGGCGTTCGACGTCACCGGCCAGAACGGCAATGGCGACGTGTTCATCAACGCGGCGCGTCCGGTGACGGTCGACGAGAGCGAATTGCTCAACGATTTCCGCGTGGCGCACAGCTTCGAGCTGGCGGGCACGCACGATTTCGCGGTCGGCGTCTATTACGCCTATATCAAGGAAACCTTCCGCCGTTATTCGGCGTCGACGATCCAGGACGTATCGGGCAATTCGCGGCTGCTCGACCTGGTCGCGCTGAACGGCGCGGGCGCGGTGGTCGGCGCGCTGACCGAGGGCGGCGTCGCGCGCTACGGCTCCGAATTCGCCAATGGCTATGGCTCGCAGAACACCGTCGCGCTTTATGCCTCGGACGAGTGGCAGATCGCGCCGGGCTTCCGCATCGACGGCGGGGTGCGCTTCGAGAAGATCGCGACGCGCGGCGCGCAGGAAGGCAGCCGAACGGTCAATCTCGGCAGTGCCGCGACCCTGGCCGACGATCAGGTACTCACCGGCAATGGCGTGTTCGTGCCCTATAGCCGCAATTTCGACCGGGTCGGCTGGACGCTCGGCGCCGACTGGCAGTTCGCCGACAAGGCCGGCATCTTCGCGCGCTACACCTCGGCCTTCCGCATGCCG
>Ga0065165_1002906_pt1 | contig 13129 bp, 8 predicted proteins | sample AraplaMF_Cvi_mMF_FD_63813 | JGI IMG/M metagenome (GOLD analysis project Ga0065165, IMG submission 63813) | Arabidopsis root microbial communities from the University of North Carolina, USA - plate scrape MF_Cvi_mMF (version 2) (version 3) | ecosystem: Host-associated > Plants > Roots > Endosphere...
CCTGCTCGAAGCCAGCATCACCGCGGCCGAGTTCGCGATGAACGCCGACCACGATGCGCGCAGCCGCAAGCCGCTGCCGCCGATCGTCTCGGAGCTGCAGCAGGTCTGCTCGGCCACCGCCTTCCTGTTCGACCTCGGCAAGGTGTTCAGCGAACACGCCGGCCAGGACCTGCCGCGCAGCGCACGCCGCCAGCTGCACCCGCATGCCGACCTGGCGCGCTGCTGGCGCAGCAGCTGGACGACGCTCGCGCGCCGCAACCCGATCCTCGCCGCCTGGCTCGACCAGGTGGCCAGCCGCCGCTCCGGCGCCACCGCCGCGGTGCGTGCGGCGCGCGCGCTGACGCACAACGCGGTGCGCGCCAGCTGGCGCAGCGACAGCCAGTTGCTGCCGGTCTGATCCGACAGGCCGCCGCGGGCATGCGGCTTGCCGCCGTTCGGGATCGACCCGAACCGGAGTGCGCCATGCCGACCCAGACCGCCCGCAAGACCTCGCCGACCGCCAAGACCGCCAAGGCCGCGAACCCCGATCGCCCGCATGCCGACGACGGCGAAGCGGTGGCGGTGAAGCAGCGCCGCATCCAGGCGACGCAGGACCGTGCCGACGCGAAGAAGGAGCCTGCCGGCCAGCCGGCCCGCAAGGCCCAGAAGGCCCCGGTGCAGGCCGGCGCCCGCGAGCAGCCGGTGCAGTTGCCGGCCCAGCACATCGACAAGCCCGGGCTGGAAGCCGAACTCGAGCTGAAGCCGAAATTCCTCGCGCCGTACTACGAAGGCAGCCACAAGCTGCAGGACAGCGCCGCGCTGATCACCGGCGGCGATTCCGGCATCGGCCGCGCGGTGGCGGTGTTGTTCGCCCGCGAAGGGGCCGACGTCGCGATCGTCTACCTGAACGAGCACGAAGACGCCGAGGAAACGAAGCGCTGCGTCGAGGCCGAAGGCGGCCGCTGCGTGCTGATTCCCGGCGACGTGCGCGACCCGGCGTTCTGCCGGCATGCTGTCGACCAGGCGGTCAAGGCCTTCGGCAAGATCGACGTGCTGGTCAACAATGCCGCGTTCCAGGAGCATGCCGAGTCGATCGAGGACATCACCGACGAGCGCTTCGACGAGACGCTGCGCACCAACGTCTACGGCTACTTCCACATGGCCCGCGCCGCGTTGCCGCACATGGGCAAGGGCGCGGCGATCATCAACACCGGCTCGGTGACCGGGCTCGAAGGCAGCGCGCACCTGCTGGACTATTCGACGACCAAGGGCGCGATCCACGCGTTCACGAAATCGCTCGCGAGCAACGTGCTGCACCGCGGCATCCGCGTCAACGCGGTGGCGCCGGGGCCGGTGTGGACACCGCTGAACCCGGCCGATTCGCCGGCCGAGAAGGTCGCCACCTTCGGGCAGAACACCGACATGCGGCGCGCCGCGCAGCCGGAGGAGCTGTCGCCGGCCTATGTGTTCCTGGCGTCGCCGGCCTGCTCCGGCTACATCACCGGCATCGTGCTGCCGGTGACGGGGAGTGTCGGCGCGATCTGATCCGGCTGGCTTCGGCGGCGAATACTGTATATATTTACAGTATGACGCCGAAGTTGATCCAGCCCCTCGTTCCCATGCCCGTGTCCATGCCCACCCCGGGCGCCATCAAGGGCCGTGGCACCGCATGGGCCATCGAACACCGCTTCACGAAGCAGGGCGGCGAAGACTTCGACGACGGCTGGGGCACGCTCGACCAGCAGGCGAGCGAAGAGCACCTGCCGCGCAGCACGCAGATCATCGAGGAGCGGGTCAAGAGCATCCTCGCGAGCAACGAATCGCCCGACGTGCACTTCGACCTGTCGATCAACCCCTACCGCGGCTGCGAGCATGGCTGCATCTACTGCTTCGCGCGGCCGACGCACAGCTACCTCAACATGTCGCCCGGGCTCGATTTCGAGACCCGCATCATCGCGAAGGTCAATGCCGCCGAGCGGCTGCGCGAGGCGCTCGCGAGCCGCGCCTACGAGCCGCAGATGCTGAACCTCGGCTCGGCCACCGACGCCTACCAGCCGGTCGAACGCAAGCTCGGCATCACCCGCTCGGTGATCGAGGTGCTGCACGGCTGCGACCATGCGTTCTCGATCGTCACCAAGTCGTCCGGCGTCGAGCGCGACCTCGACCTGATCGCGCCGATGGCCGCGCGCGGTCTCGCGGCGGTCTACGTGTCGGTGACCTCGCTCGACGCCGGGCTGTCGCGCATCCTCGAGCCGCGCGCCGCGTCGCCGCAGCGGCGGCTGCGCACCATCCAGACACTGGCCGAGGCCGGCGTGCCGGTCGGCGTCAGCATCTCGCCGGTGATCCCGTTCATCAACGAGCCCGAGATCGAGCGCATCGTCGAAGCCGCCGCCGACGCCGGCGCGCGCTCGGCCTTCAGCATCATCCTGCGGCTGCCGTGGGAGGTGAACCCGCTGTTCCAGCAGTGGCTGGACCAGCACTTCCCGCAGCGCGCGGCCCGCGTGATGGCACGCATCCGCGACATGCGCGGCGGCAAGGACTACGACGCCACCTTCAGCAAGCGCATGAAGGGCGAGGGCGTGTGGGCCGAGCTGATCTCGCAGCGCTTCCACAAGGCCTGCGCGCGCCACGGCATGAACCGGGTGCGCACCGAACTCGACCTGACGCAGTTCCGCAAGCCGCGGCTGCCGCCGGCCAACGGACAACAGGAGCTGTTCTGACGCGCGGGCCGAGCGCCGGGCCGGTCAGTCCTTCAGGTCGGGCTCGAAGAAGATCCAGCGGATCGACGGAAACGCCGCCCGCAGGCCGGCCTCGACCCGGTTGATCGCGTCGATCAGCGCCACGTCCGACGGCTGCGGCGCCATGCGGGCCTTCACCGCCACCATCACGTCGTTGCCGAGCTGCTGCGTCAGCAGGTTGTAGATCTGAGCCACCTCGGGCTGCGCGGCGATGTGCGCTCGCATCGCGGCCAGCACCGTCGGCTCGGCGCTCTGGCCGACCAGCAGCGACTTGACCTCGGTGCCGACCAGGATCGCGACGATGACCAGCAGCACGCCGATCGCGATCGAGCCGATGGCATCCCACATCGGGTTGCCGGTCAGCACCGCCAGGCCGATGAAGCCGAGCGCGGCGACCAGCCCGCCGAGCGCCGCCAGGTCTTCGCCCAGCACGACGATCAGCTCGCTCTGCCGCGAGCGCCGGAACCACTGCCACAGCGTCTGCGTGCCGCGCCCCTTGTTGATCTCGCGCAGGCAGCCCCACAGCGAGACGCTCTCGGCCACGACGCCGAACGCGAGGATGGCCATCGCGACGCCGGCGTACTTCACCGGCTCGGTGTCGTGCAGCTTGTGCACGCCTTCGTAGATCGAGAACAGGCCGCCCATGCTGAACAGCATCAGCGCGACGATGAAGCTCCAGAAGTAGATCGCCTTGCCGTAGCCGAGCGGGTGGTCGGCGGTCGGCGCCTTCTTCGCTTCCTTCAGGCCCCAGATCAGCAGGCCCTGGTTGCCGCAGTCGGCGTACGAATGGATGGCCTCGGCCAGCATCGACGACGAGCCGGTGAAGACCGCGCCGACGGTCTTCGCGATCGCGATCGCGAAGTTGGCACCGAGGGCGAAGAAGATGGACTTGAGCGAATCGGACGAGGCGGACACGGCAGGGCGGGCGAGTCGATCGAGCTGGCGACTTTACCTGCGCCGTGCCGGTCCACGCGCCTGCCCGTCATGCCTTCAGGCCGTGCGCGTACCCCGGCGGCACCCGCGTCTCGATGCCCGGGAACCAGACCTGCCCGACCGCCGGCAGCCTGACCTGCCGGCCGAGCGCGGCGCTGCCGGTGAACACATCGAAGTGCGCACCGAAGATCGCGCCGCCGGTGTCGTTGACGGTGAACCAGCCGTCGTGCACGAAGCTGCCGCCGCGGCCGTCGGGCAGCGTCAGGCCGTCGAACTCCCGGATGTAGACCGGCGTGTGCGCCGGCACCAGGCCGCCGTGGCCTTTCCAGCGCGGCTCGGAGTTCGCCTTCAGCCCGAGGTCGGCGGCCAGCGTGCGGAACGGCGTGTACGGCACCTGGCGCTGCGTGCCGTAGCCGACGCCGCGTTTCGCCGCCGGCACCTCGTGGAAGGTCATCGCGCGCACGACGCGGCCGCCTTCGACCGAGATGCCGGAGTAGCGCGTCGGCACCGGCGGCCGGCCTTGCGCCTTCAGCCTGGCATTGCGCCGCGCATAGGCCCGCTCGTGGTAGTCGAGCACGGCGGCATAGCGTTCGTGCGCCACCGGCGTCGATTGGCCGGTCACGTTGACCAGCCGGCCGTCGCTGAGGCGGGCCGTGCCCTCCAGCGCCAGCTTCGCGAAGAACGCCGGGCTGCCGTCGGCGATCGCGCGACCGTCGGCGCCGAGGATCGGGATGCGGATGTCGTGCGTCGGCTCGTCGACCTGGTCGACGACGTGGTAGGTCGTCAGCCTGAAGCTGCGGAAGGCCGCGGGGTCGGCGGGCGGCTGCGGCCGGGTGGTCGATGCCGGCGTGCCGGCGGCGGCGATGGCACCGGCGATGGCACCACCTGCCGCACCCGCGGCGGCGCCGCTGCCTGCGGCGTCGGTGCCGGCCACGTTCTCGCGCAGCGCCAGCAGGTAGCGCGTCGGGTTCAGCAGCGAGGCCGGCGCGTTCTTCTCGTCGCGCCACCAGCGGGCCGTGGCCCGGCTGCCCTTCACGTAGGTCTCGAAGTGCAGCATCGCGGTGTCGCTGACGAAGCCGATCGGCTGGCCCGCGCTCACCCGGTCGCCGACGGCCAGGCCGTGCTGCTTCAGCGACGCCTTCGTCAGCTCGCCGTAGTTGACGACGATGCCCGAGCCCTCGTGCTCGATCAGCAGCCGGTAGGTCGACTGGCCCGAGGCCGCCTTGTAGAAGAACGCGAACGACACGATGGTGCCGCTCTCGCAGGCCTGAACCACGTCGCCGACCTCCGCGAACAGGTCGACGCCGACATGCCGGCGGCGCGTGACGACGCCGTGGCGTTGGCCCTTGCGTTCGGCGAGGAACATGCGGCCGGCGCGGCCTTCGATGCCGTCGGGCTCGCGAAACTTGTACGAGATCACCCGCGCCTGCGGGTGCGCGGTGCGCAGCGGCCAGTGGCTGCCCTGCGGCGGCAGCGGCGCGAACGGCACCGGTCGCGCCGCGGGCACCGGCAGCGGGGCCTTGTCGCCCAGGGCCAGGTCGAGCGCGTCGGGCGTTTCCGTCTGCGGGCCGGCCTCGAAGGCCTCGTCGACCTCGGCCTCGGCGGCTGCTTCCTCGTCGTCCTCGAAGGACTCGGCCTCGTCGTCCGCGCCTTCGTCGTCGGCTGGCTCGTGGTCGACATCTTCGTGGCCTGGATCTTCGCAGGCTGGCTCCTCGTCGTCGTGCGCCGCTTCGAGTTCGTCCGACAGCTCATCGACGAGCTCGTCCATCTCGTCGTCGCCGGACTCGTCCTGGCGGTCGATCTCCTCCAGCGCATCGGGGTCCTCGCCCTCCATCGGCAGCCAGTCGTCCAGCTCGTGGTCGGCAGCGCCAGTCAAGCCCGCCAGCAGCGCCGGCAGCTGCAGCCCCGGCACCTGGTGGTGCTGCGCCTTCGACACCTTCGTCACATGCAGGTTGCCACCCCGTGCGGCGTGGAACGCATCGCCGCGGCCGTGGGTCGGCGAGCCAGCGATGTAGAAGAAGTGCGCCTGCAGCCCGGGTCGGTCGGCGAGCCAGCGTTTCCAGTCCGCCGGATCGCCGGCGTAGGTGGAGTCGAAGGCCCACACCTGCGCCAGTTGCGCGAGCGCGCCCTGGCCCATCTGCGGATCGGCGTGCAGCGCGCGCAGCGGCTCGAGGAAGTCGTAGGCGCGCGAATGCCCGGAGACCACCAGCCGTTGCAGCGACGGCGGCTGGCCCAGGCCCTGCACGCGCGCCACGTCGGCCAGCACGTCGGCGAGCAATGCGTTGAGCCGTTCGGGCCGCGCCAGCGCGCTCCAGCGCGGGTGCTTCTGGCCGGAGGCCGTCACGCCGCCCGGCGCGTTCCAGTTCATCGCCGGCACGACGACCACCATCGGCAGGTCCGCTGCATCCACCAGCGCGCCGAGGCGGAACGGCGCCGCGGTGATGAAGCCGGCCGGCGGCTTCGGCGGCAGCGAGGCGCCGGTGAGCAGGCCGTGCACGTGGAACAGCACGTCGACGCTGGCCTGCCCGAGGGCGGCCTTCGGCACGAAGATCGCGACGGGTTCCGGGTGCGCGGCAGACTTCAGCAGCCAGACTTGGCCACCGAGGTGCGGCACCGGCGTGGCGCCGACCGAGGGCGCGGCCGATGCCGCCGATGCAGCAGCCGGCGCCTTCGCCGATGTCGCCGACGACGCCGATGGCAGCGCATCCGCCAGCGCGTTGCGGATGGCGGGGTCGAGCACCGCGCCGAAGCCGAGGTGGCGCTCGGCGCGGAACGCCGCCAGCGCTTGGTCGAGCTTCGCGTCGCGCGTGCCGTACGACGCGAACATCGACGCCTGCGCCAGCCGTTCGAGCGCCCGCTGCGTCAGTGCGATGTCGGTCGTGCTGCCCGGCCCCGAGCTGCTGCCGAGCCGGTGCTTGTCGCGAAAGCGCGCCAGCGCGGCATGCGTCATCGGGCCGGCGTTGCCGTCGTCCGACAGGCGTTCGCCTTCGGTCGCGTTCAGCACCCGCTGCGCGAAGCGGACCCAGGCGGGCGTCTGGCCGCCGCCCGACAGCGTGGTGGTCGAGGTGCCGGACGGCAGTGCCGGCGCGGCCGACGAGCCGCCCTCGAAGCGCGCCTTCAGCCCCGGCGGGTTGTATTCCCAGTGCCACGGCTCGCGCCGGTACGGGTACCAGCCGAAGCCCTTGGCGCGCAGCATCATCCACTTGTAGACCGGCGAGCGGTACATGCGCACCAGCTTGGCCATCTTCTCGGCGGTGCGGGTCTGGCTCTTGCCGGTCAGGTCGAGGCCGCGCACCGACATCTGCAGGTCGACCGCCAGCCCGTACATGTGCGCGGAGTTCTTGCCGGCCACCGCCTTCGCGTTCGGCTGCCCCGCGCTCAGCTGGGCCTGGTGCGCCGGCGAGCGCCACGACGACGCGATGTCGAGCTGCACCCCTTCCTGCAGCGCCGCCTCCCGCATGCGCAGGAAGGCCTCCGCGGCTTCGGCGTACAGCTGCTGGCCTGCCTGGCCCGGCACGGCCACCGGGCGGTGCGCGCGGAACGCGATCTTCGTGTCGCCCAGGTTCACCCGGCGCTCCGGCGTCACGCGGGCCATGTCGACGAACAGCCGCTCCGACAAGGCCCAGTGCGCCTTCACGGCCGCGGTGGCCGAGCCGCCGGGCGGCACGTTGTCGGGGAACTCGATGTCCTTCCAGGCCACCTCCTTCAGGTACTTGCGCTGCAGCGCCGGGTCCGGCAGGCGCTCCAGCGCCGAATGCTGCAGGTCGAGCACCCACGCGCGGTCGCCGGCCGACAGCGGGGCGTTCACCACCGGCGTGTCGTCGACCTCGCACTCGTTGTCCAGTTCGCCGGCCGGCTCATCGGCCGATTCGAGCTCATGGCACCCGCAGGCCTCGCACTCCTGCTGCGAGTCGGCGCCGAAGGCGGCCTCGTGGCCGACCAGCGCGAGCCGCACGTACGGGCTCTCGAACAGCAGCGCACCTGGCCCGGCGCCGCCGCGCATCGGCAGGTCGGGAGCGGTCTCTTGCTCCTGCGCCGGGTAGGCCGACAGGAAAGGGGAATCGGGCTTCATGGCATCTCCCTCGCCGCTCAGTTGGGCGCGACCTTGCGGGCCTTGACATCGCGCCCGGTGATGGCCGTCCAGTGCGTGATGATGGTCCGCATCGCCGCCTCGGGCGTGGCCTGCAGCGTGGTGTCCGGCGTGAACAGCGCGCGCACCTTGTCGGTGGTGTCGTAGTCGTTGCTCTCGATCTGGGTCAGGATCCGCGAGATGGCATCGGCCATGTCGAAGTAGTGCTTCGACAGGCCGTGCGCGGGCAGCCCGACGCGCTCGGCCACCTTGAACAGCCGCTGCTCGGTGCCGTTGGCCTGCGCGCGCAGCGAGTTGATGATCGGCGAACTGGCGCCGTCGTTCTTGTACTCGAGCGTCAGGTGGAACCACGACATCGCGGTGACCGCCGAGAACTCCTCGCGCGCCAGGTTGCCGTCCTGGCGGCGCGACAACAGCATGTTCTTCAGCTTGCTGACCAGCGTGACGATCTTGGCCGGGTCGGTCGGGTTGCTGCTGGCGGTCGCGCCGACGTAGGTCATGCCGACCCAGACCTCGCGCAGGAACTCCTCGAAGGTCGGCACGAACTCGGCGTTCGCCGACTCGGCGCGCACATACGGCTGCGGCTTGCCGTCGTCCATGCCGTGGTTCAGTTCCATGCCGAACATGCGCTGGTACGGGTTGCGGCGGTTCGCCCGCAGGTCGCTGCGGATGTGGCCGGCCAGCGAGGTCGCGAAGAACGGCGCGCCGTCCTTGAAGAACAGTTCTTCGGTGTTGCGCAGCCAAGCCTGCGAATCGGCATCGGGCACGCCGAGCTTCTCGCCATGCACGAACTCGTGCACGACGCGCCTGAACACCTCGTACAGGCGGGTGTTCTCGATCATGTAGGCGTAGATCAGGTGGTCCCAGCGGAAAGGCCGCGGCACCTCGGTGGGGTCGGTGGCGGTGACGGTGGTCAGGATGTCGGCCAGCGCGGTCGGCAGCGGTGCGCCTTCGCTGCTCGGGGGCGGCAAGGCGGACAACGGGCTGCGGCGGTCGGGGTCGCCGAGCGCCTTGGCCGGGTCGTCGAAGCGCTGGCGCCAGGCTTCTTCGAGCAGCCAGGCGAGTTCGGCCGGATGCGCCCTGAACAAGGTGTCGGGCGAGACGAGGGTGGCGAAGTGTCTGAACATGACAGGGTCTCCGTGGGTCAGGGGTCGGCTCAAGGCAGGTTGCGCACGCCGACCGGGTCGGCGAGCGTGGCCAGCTGGGCCGAGAGCGTCTGGAAGCGCAGCGCCACGTCGAGCGCCGGGCCATCCAGGCCGGTCGAGGTCGTGATCTGCTGTTTGGCCTTGGTCAGCACGGCCAGCAGCAGCTGCGTGATCGCGTCGGTGGAGGGCGGGTTGTGGCTGCCCCACTGTTGGGTCTGTGCGTCGGTGTGCACATCGGTCTGCACCGCGGGTTCGACGCTCGCGGCGATGACGGTGCGGCGCGCGCCGCGGGCGGGAGGGGGAAGTGCTTTGGCCATGGAACGGCTCCTGTGGGTGCGTGGTGGTGGGGAAGGGGATGGAAGGGCGGGGCTCAGGCGGACTGCAACGCGCCGCCCATCCGCAACATCGATTGCTGCTGCTGTTCGAGGATGCGTTTCGCTTCCTGCGGCTGGCCGCCGCAGCGCGCCAGCTGCAGGCCGGTCAGCCCGAGCGTGCGCAGCGGCTCGGACCACAGCCAGTGGGCCGACGTGAACAGCGCCGGGCCGAGCGTCGACTGCAGTTCGTCGAGCGCGGCCGGGCTGACGCGTTGCGGGTGCAGCAGCTCGCGCAGCGAGCGGCCGCGGAAGCAGCGCATCGGCGTCTCGACCAGCAGCCGCGCCAGCTCGGGCAGCAGCGGTTGCGAATCGGTGATCAGCGCGCGCGTGGCGGCGTCCACGCGCTCCAGCGAATGCAGCCCGGTCCACGCGAGCTCCAGGTCGTCCCAGGGGCCCGCGCCGTAGCAATGGCGGCACAGCGCCGCGCCGAGCTGCACCCGCAGGTAACTGACCGGGTGCGGGTCGCCGGGCGAGAAGCGGAACACCAGGCTGGGCTCGCCGGACAGCACGTCGTGCAAGGCGGCCACGCTCGCGAAGCCGGTGTGGCCGAACGCGAACGCATCGGCCGCGATCTCGCTGGCCCAGCTGGCCCACACGTCGGCCAGTTCGCCGTGCGAGCCCGCTTGCGAGTCGACACCGGAGAGGCCATGCTGCAGCAGCGTGCGCAGCTCGTCGTTCCAGCCGGTGATCTGCGCCACCTGGTGGCCGGTCTCGTGGACCAGCGCGGTCGGCCGCAGCAGGTTGTGGCGGGTGATCTTGATGGTCGCGACCGGGCACACCGCGCCGCCGTCCCACAGCCGCAGGCCGGCCTTCATGATCGCCGCGCCGGCGCCGCAATCGAGGTAGGTCAGCACCACCGGCGTCGGGTGGCCCAGTTCGTCGAGCACCTGCGACATGCTGCGGTAGGCCAGGCTGTCGCAGGCGCGCAGCATCGCGGCCACCTGCGGGTTGGTGCGGGTGTTGATCGCGTCGGCGAAGAAATCCAGCGTGGTCTCGGTGCGCAGGTACTGCCGGCGGAAGGCCAGCAGCATGCGCCGCACCTGCGCCTGCGCGGCCGGGCTGCGCGCCGCCTGGGCATGGGCCAGCAGCACCTGCGCATCGGCGGCCAGCGCATCGACCTTGGCCTGCAGGTGGCGGCGCAGCGCGAGCCCGAGGTACTGCTCGAGCCGGCCCCACGCCGCCTCGCCGGCCAGGTCGTCCAGCGCCAGGCGCGATGCGGCCAGCACCCAGTGGGCGATCTGGCGCTGCGTCTGCAGCGCGGCGGCAGCCTGCAGGTCAGCCACAGCGGTGCCCCGGTGCCACGGTGACGGTCACCGCCGGCGGCGGGTCGAGCGCCAGTGCGGCCGGCACGGCGCCGCGGCCACCCATCGCGTCGCACACCGCCTTCAACGCCGGCGGATGGGCGAGCGCGAAACGCAGCGTGACGCCGTCGGCCGCGTTCTCGGTGGCCGCGATGAAGGCGGCCGACTGCGCCTGGATGAAGCTCGCGAAGCCCTGCACCAGCCAGTTCTGCAGCGCACCGGCGTAGCGCCTGGCCTGGGCCTGTGGCAGGTTCTGCAGGCCGGGCTTCGCGGCCGGCGAGGCGCCGGCATCCACCACCCGCAGGCGGCGGCCCGGCGGGCCGGACAGGATGTGCTGCAGCCGGCCCTGCAGCGCCCGTCCGAAGCCGGCGCTCAGCACGCCGGCGTTGGTCGACTGGCGCAGCCGCATCGCGAGCTTCTGCGCCTTCGCCTCGCTGAGGAAGATGCAGGCGCGGATCTGGTCCTGGGTGCAGTCGAAGCGCAGGTTCAGGTGCATCGCGCGGCGTGCGTGACCGTGGCGGTGGCCGTGCCCATGGCCGTGCCGGCCGTGCAGGTGCGGCCGCCGCCCGCCGGCATCGATCCGGTAGAAGCGCTGGCCCATCGCCGGGCGCTGCCCGTTGCCGTCGAACGGCCGCCCGAGGCCGGGCGCGCCGAGCAGCGTCGCCGCGGCCTGCGGCGTCAGCGGGTGCAGCTCCTGGCTGCCGAGCGCACCCGACCCGTCGCCCTGTTCGAACTCGTTGCGCGCGATGTCGGCCAGCTCGGTGCCGGGCAGGGTTTCATAGAGGTGCACCTGGGCATCGGCCGCTTCGCCCTCGGGCAGGCCGAGCTGCTCGTGCAGGAAGTCCGCCAGCGGCGCACCTTCGAAGCTCGCGACCTCGGCTGCCATGTGCGGCGTGATGCGCACGTCGAACACCCGCGTGCAGCGCTTGTAGCGCTTGCGACCGCGCAGCGGCAGCATCACCCAGCCGGCATCGATGCCGGCTTCGAGCAGCTCGGGCCGCTGGCGGTAGGTGCCGGGCGGCAGCACCGCCGGCAGGTTGGCGGCGGCCGCCTGCTCGAAGGCCTCCATCGCGTAGCCTTCGAGCAGCTCCGGCTGGTCGAGCACGTGGTCGGGCAGCGCGGCGATGCGGCCCACCGCGTCCTCGACCGTCGCGGCGACGGCCGACGCGGCGAGGCCGGCCTCCTGCTCGTCGGTCATCTCCAGGTTCAGCAGCTTCAGGCCGGAGTCGACGATCGCGCGCGACAGCACCGTCGCCTGCTGCGGGCCGATCAGGTTGGCAATCAGCTTGGCCAGCAGCGACGCCAGGAAGTTGACCACCCGCGGCCGGCCGATCAGCCGCAGGCCGACCTTCAGCGCCGCCGCGGCGACCGGGATGAAGTTCTCCAGCATCGGCTGCGGGCTCTCGCCGGGCCGCAGGTCCTGCAGCTCCTGCACCAACCGCTCGCGGGCGTCGTCGAGTTCGGCGAACACCGGCGGCGCTTCGCCTTGGCCGAGCGCGACCGACTGCGCCACCTCCATGTCGAGCTGCGTCTCGTCCTGCGCGAGCACCGCGTTCGCGACCTGCTGGTCGAATTCCTGCTGCGGCAGCGGCGCGTCGGCGCCGGCCACGTCCTGCACGCCGGCCGCCGCGAGGGCCGCGTCGGTGGTGTCCGCGGCGGGCGCCGGTGCCGGCGCGGGTTCCGGCGCCGCGAAGCCGAGCTTGCGGGCGAGGGCCAGCGCCGCCGGCTGAACCGGCGCCGGCAGGTGGCCGATGGCCTTCTGCAGCACGCGCTGCAGCAGCGGCTTGACCAGCGCCTTGAGGCGCGACAGCAGCGGCCCGAGCGCGAGCTTCTTGATGCCCTGCAGCGCCGTGCCGGCGACCTTCTTCACGACGCCGCCGATCTTGCCGAGCAGCTTGCCGAAGAACTGCTCGAACTGCGGGTCCTGCTGCACCTCCTGCCCGGTCGGCGCATAGCGGTCGACGAAGGCGTCGATCTCGCCTTCGACCAGCCCGCCGCTTTCGCGCGGGCCGAACTGCTGCGCCATCGCGTCGACCATCGCCTCGCATTCGCGCACCAGTGGCGAGAAGTGCTGCATCACCGCGCGGTCGGCCTGGAAGCGCGGCAGGCCGGCCGCGAGCTGCCGGTCGTGCATCGCGCGGGCATGGCATTCGAGTTCGAACAGCGTCTCGTCGAACTCCTCGTCGTGCAGTTCGTCGATCAGCCCGGCATACGCTTCGCGCATCGGGTCGTCGTAGGCGGTCTCGTCGTCGCCGGCCTCGTACACCGAGACGAAGGGCGAGCGCGTCGCGGCGCGTCCGGAGATGCCGTAGCCGGCGGCGGGCTCGGCGGCTTCGGATTCGGCAGCCGGTCTGAAGCTGTCGAAGGCCAGGAACGGCGCGGGGATGGTGGCAACACTCACGGCAGGCACTCCTCGTTGGATTCACGGGCGAGACGTCGCGGCACGGCATCTCTTGACTGTGAAAACGCAAAGGCGGGCGGGAGTCCGACAGCTCGAACTAGGGGGGCGTGGGCAGGCCCCCGAAACAGGGGGACCGCGCTGCCGCGTCCGTTCGAATGAGGATGCGCA
>Ga0065165_1002910_pt1 | contig 13124 bp, 13 predicted proteins | sample AraplaMF_Cvi_mMF_FD_63813 | JGI IMG/M metagenome (GOLD analysis project Ga0065165, IMG submission 63813) | Arabidopsis root microbial communities from the University of North Carolina, USA - plate scrape MF_Cvi_mMF (version 2) (version 3) | ecosystem: Host-associated > Plants > Roots >...
TTCTGTTTTGTCATTGACCCTGAAGATAGGGACTCGCGGCAACTTGTCCAACTGCGTAACTGGCCTCGTGCCTTACGATCTCCTCATCGTCGGCGGCGGGATCAACGGCTGCGCGATCGCCCGAGAGGCGTCGCTGGCCGGCCTCAACGTGCTGCTCGTCGAGCAGGACGATCTCGCCAGCCACACTTCCTCGGCCTCGACCAAGCTGATCCATGGCGGGTTGCGCTATCTCGAGACCTACGAGTTCCGTCTCGTCCGCGAGGCGCTGCACGAACGCGAGCGCCTGCTCGCCGCCGCACCGCATCTGATCCGGCCGATGACCTTCGTGCTGCCGCATGCCCATGCCGTCCGCCCCTGGTGGATGGTCCGCGCCGGGCTGTGGCTGTACGACCTGCTCGCCGGGCGGTCCTCGCTGCCGCGCTCGCGCAGCCTGCGCGCGAGCGACAAGGCCTATGCCGCCCCCCTGGCCGGGGATCGGCGCGGCTTCGTCTATTCGGACGCGTGGGTCGACGATGCGCGCCTCACCCTCGCCAACGCGTTCGATGCCGCTGCCCACGGCGCCGAGATCGCGACGCGCACCGAACTGCTTTCGGCGCAGCGCATGGGCGATCTCTGGTGGGCGATGCTGTCCGACGGCCGCGCCGTCGAGGCACGCGGGCTGGTCAATGCCGCCGGCCCCTGGGTGCGAACGCTTCTCAATACGCTGTCTATTGCGACTCCTTCGCAAGTTCGGCTGGTCAAGGGCAGCCATATCGTGGTGCCGAAGCTGTTCGACGGCGACCATGCCTATATCCTCCAGCAGCCCGACCGCCGCATCGTCTTCGCCATCCCCTACGAAGGCGAATTCACCGAGATCGGCACGACCGACGTCGCCGTCGAGCGTCCCGAAGATGCGAACTGTTCGCAGGAAGAGCGTCAATATCTCTGCGACGCAGTGAACCGCTATTTCACGCGGAAGATCTCGCCGGCCGACGTGGTCTGGGATTGGTCGGGCGTCCGCCCGCTGCACGACGACGGCGCTGCCAAGGCGCAGGCGGTGACGCGCGACTATGTCCTCGAGCTCGACGAAGCGGGCGCGCCTTTGCTCTCGGTGTTCGGCGGCAAGATCACCACCGCGCGTGCGCTTGCCGAGGAGGCGCTGGAGAAGATCGGCCCCGCCCTCGACGTCGAGCCGCGCCCGCGAACCCGGGCGCGCATCTTCCCGGGCGGCGCGATCGCCGATTTCGACCTCCATCTCGAGCATGTCCTCGCGCGCTGGCCCTTTCTCGGCGAAGAGCGCGCACGTCGGATGGCGCATGCCTATGGCACGCAGCTCATGGAGATGCTCGACAGTGTCGAGGACGAGGCCGGCATGGGGAAACCGCTCGGCGCCGGACTGACCGAGATCGAGGCGCGCTGGATGCGGGACCATGAATGGGCGCTCACCCCGGACGACGCGCTGTTCCGCCGGTCGAAGCTCGGCCTCCACCTTTCGGCTGCCGAGCGCGACGCGTTTGCGCGGTGGTGGAGCGCAACATTCGTTTAACCATTTGTCGATAAGCCCGCCTCGGTCGCTCTGCGGGGGCAGAAGAAAAAATGGCAACGAGGCTTACGCAATTCCGGACGGTGGGACCTGCGCTGGTCGAACAGCGCAGCGAGCCGCGGCACCGCATCACCGTCACCCGCGCCACCGTGCGCAAGCAGGGCAACGCGTCGATCGAGGCCATCCTCCGCGATCTGTCGGTCTATGGCTGCCGCCTCGCTTGCACCAGCGAGCACAGCGAGGGCGAGCGCATCTGGCTGCGCCTGCAGGACAGCATTCCGATTGCCGGCACGGTCATCTGGAACAATGGCGACGAGATGGGCTGCCGCTTCGATGCGCCGATCGAGCGCAGCCTGATGCGCGCGCTCACCCTGGTGATCTGCTGAAGCTCAGCCGCCCAGCCCGTCCCAATCGCCGAGCACATTCGCGCGCGTGAACGTCGCGGCATCGGCCGCGCGCAGCATCCGCCGCGTCGCTGACGCCGGCCCCGCCCCTGGCCCCCGGCTGCGATATTCGAATAGTCGGGCCTCCTGCGGAGTCAGCCTGCGCTGCGCGCCGTCCGGCCCCTTATACCCCATCCACGTCCAGCCCTCTCGCTGGATATGCGCGTCCATCCAGCAGTCGAGAAACACCGATTGTCCGGTCAGCGCCATGTTGCCGCCCGCGCGCCACGGCCGCCCCAGCCAAACCGAATGCGCCGGCACCCGCGGCTCGTGGGTCAGCCGGCAGCGCGAGAAGACCAGGCCGTATGGCTGATCCAGCGGAGTGCTCGGCGCGCTGAGAAAGCCGAACTCGGTCGCGCCGGGCACGTAACGCGTGACGATCTCGCAGCCTTCGAACCACGCCGCCGCCCCGCCGAAGATGAAGTCGACGCCGCCGACGATCCGGCAATCGGCGATCCGCGCGCGCGCCTGGACGTAAAGCGTGTCCTGATAGCCTTCGAGCCAGCAATGCTCGACTAGCGTCCGGTCCGCCTCGCGCCCGATCACCAGCGCGACCGCCTGGGCGCCGTTGCCGGCAGTGTCGCGCTTGGCACCGATATAGTCGAAGCTGTTGCGGATGGTCAGGTTGCGGATCGTCGTGCCCGGCGCGGCGAGGGTCAGCGTTCCGGTCCGGAAGGTCCCGGTATTGTTGCCGTCGGCATGCTTGAGACCGGCATAGCTGCCATAGCTCAGCACCGTCTTCGGCCCGCTGCCGACGATCGTGACATTGGGCACCGAGACCGTCAGCTTCTCGACCAATACGCCTTCGCGCACGAGAATGCGGAAGGGTCGCCCACCCGCCGCCGCAGCCGCTTCGAGGGCCTTGCCAAGCGTGCCGCCACGCGGATCGACGATCGCGTCCCATGGCGTCTCGGCATGCGCGGCCAGAGGGAGCATCAATCCACCGGCAAGCACCGTTCGACGATCGACCATGTCCCCTCCCCCGTTCACCAGCGATAGTTGAAGCTCACGCTGATCCGCTTGCCCTTGCCCGATCCCGCCGGCACCTCGTGCCGCAGCCAGCTTTCCCAGAGCAGCACCGTTCCCGGCTGCGGCACCACTTCGACGAAGCTCTGCAACTGCTCGGGCGCGTCCGGCCGGCGCGGCGGCGCGGCCATCATCATCGCGTGGCGCGGATCCTCGAGCTTGAGCCCGCGCGATCCCTCGGGCAGCGCGACATAGACCGTACCGGAGATCACGCTGTGCGGATGGATATGGGCGGTGTGGCCGCCCTTGCCGTCCAGCACATTGACCCACAGGCTGTCGAGCTTGAGCTTCTTGCCGCCAAGATCGAAGGCGCATGCATCGGCGAACTTCGCGACATGCCGGTCGAGCAGCCGCTTGAGGTCGGCAAAGGCCGGATCGCGGATCGGAAGGTCGTTGAGCGAGGCATAGGACGTATAGCCCCGATAGCCGTGCTCCTTCGCCCAGCCGCGCCCGGCACGGTCGTCCTCGGCGAGCTGCAGGCACGAGGCCTCGAGCTCCTCGATCAGCGCATCGTCGCCCAGGGCCTCCTGATAGAGCAAGGAGGCGAAGAGGGGCCGGACCGTCACTGGCTCAGTAAGCCCGCGCGACCAGGATTCGCTCTACCGCCGGCGCGCCGGTGAAGATGCACGCGCCCTCGGCCGGCGCGGCACCGTTGGGAACGTTGCGGAAGGTCAGCTTGAGTGCCTTCAGCCGCTCGACGGCCTTGTCGAGTTCGGCGCCGCTCGGCTTCGCCCAGTTCACTTCGACCCAACCCGGCTTGTCGCCCTTCTGGAAATGCGCCTCCAGCGCGGCGAAGTCGGCCACGTCGCGGACGATGTTCGCCTGGGTGCGCGCATGGGCTTCGTCGAACAGCGTCGCCTGCACCGCTTCGAGGGTGGCCACCACATCGCCGAGAAACGCGTCACGCGCCACGACAGCGGAGTTGAGCTTGCCGTCTTCGCGGTAGAGATCCGTGCGGACCGTGACCGAGACGTTGCCGCCCGCCATGTCGCGCCCGCCGACCTCGACGACGATCGGCGCGCCCTTCTTGATCCAGCCCCAGCGCTTGGTGACTGCCTTGATTGCCTTGAGATCGAGCAGTGCGCGGACAGGTTCGCCGAATGCCGAAAGCTTGGCGAGGTCCTGCTGGATCGACTTGCAATAGTCGACCAGCGCCGCATCCTCGTCCGTATCGCGCAGCATCGGCACGATCACGACCTGCCACGGCGCGACGCGCGGCGGCACGCGCAGGCCGTCGTCGTCGCCATGGGTCATGATCATGCCGCCGATCATGCGCGTCGACATGCCCCAGCTGATCGTCTGGGCAAGCTCCTGCTGGCCCTCGCTGTTCTGGAACTTGATGTCCTGCGCCGAGGAGAAGGTGGTGCCGAGGAAGTGGCTGGTGCCCGCCTGGAGCGCCTTGCCGTCCTGCATCATCGCCTCGATCGAATAGGTCGAGACTGCGCCGGGGAAACGCTCATTCTCGGGCTTCTCGCCGGCGATCACCGGCATCGCCGCGCATTCCTCGGCAAAGCTGCGATAGATTTCGAGCGCCTTCAGCGTCTCTTCGCGCGCCTGCTCGGCGCTGGCATAGGCCGCATGGCCTTCCTGCCATAGAAACTCGCTGGTGCGCAGGAACATCCGCGTGCGCATCTCCCAGCGCACGACGTTCGCCCATTGGTTGATCTGCACCGGCAGGTCGCGCCACGACTGGACCCAGCGGCTGAAGGCAGCGCCGATCACCGTCTCCGACGTGGGGCGCACGATCAGCGGCTCCTCGAGCTTCGCGCTGGGGTCGGGCATCAGCCCGCCCTTGCCGTCGGCGATCAGCCGATGGTGCGTGACCACTGCCATCTCCTTGGCGAAGCCTTCGACGTGATCGGCCTCCTTCTCGAAATACGAAAGCGGGATGAACAGCGGGAAATAGGTGTTGTCGTAACCGGCCGCCTTGATGCGATCGTCGAGCAGGCGCTGGATCCGCTCCCAGATGCCATAGCCCCACGGCCGGATGACCATGCAGCCGCGCACGCCGCTGTCCTCGGCCATGTCGGCCTCGGTGATGACGGTTTGATACCATTCGGCGAAATTGGCTTCGCGGGTGACGTTGAGCGCGTGCTTGATCATGGAGTCGGGCACTAACGCCAATGCACTCCCGGTCAAGAACGCGCGGCTTGCGCTGCGCGCTGGCCGATGATCTAGTCGACCCCAAGGGGGACTTCATGACTACACAATCGCGCAAGGGCGATCCGATCTGGGCGGTGATGCTCGGGTTCGTGCTGTTGCTGGTGCTGCTGGTGGTCGGGATCGGCGGCGCCGCCTGGTTCGCCAGGGACTATTTCACGAAAAGCACCTCGCCCGAGGCGGTCGACGCGGCGTTTGCGGCCGATCCTTATGCCGCGCCCATGCTCACGGCGATCCGCGAGGACTTCCCCGAGGAATATGCCAAGCTCCGCGACACGCTCTCGCAGAGCGCGCGGCGCGGGGCGCCGCCGCTCGCGCTGCGCGCAGAGACGTTCAGCCTGCTTCGTCAGGCAGCGCTCGCGCATCTCGACGAACTTACCCAGGCGCCGCATGACAAGCTTGCCGCGTTCAACGCCGCCGAGAGGCGGATGATCGAGAAGCTCGAAGCCGACAACGTCGTGCTTTGCGGGCAATATATCATGCGCGGTTTCGCCCCCGGCGACACGCTTTCGCCGGACATTCGCGCGCAGGTCTCGGATATGGGTGTCGCGCAGTGGCGGGCGAGCGCCGCGGGGCGGGACTGGCCTGCCAATCGCACGGTGCCGACCGTCCTGTCGACACGCGACTCGCTCGCGCTGGTGGCCGCGATGCGCAAGCAGGGGATGAGCGACAGGGATCTGCAGATCTTCGCCACACCGGCACTGCTCGCCCGCGCCGAGCCGTGGCGGCAGTGCGCGCTCGGCAAATGGCTGATCGCGGCGATCGGGACGCTCCCGCCCGAGCAAAGCGATCGCGTCGCGGGCTGGCTGATCCAGCAGAAGCGCATGAATTGACCGGAAGCGCCTGAATTAAGGGGCATCCCTGCCTTGTGAACCCGCGCCGCAGGCCGTAGCGCAGCGCCATGCCCGCCCGTGACGACCGCATCTTCCTAGGCATCGGCCTGCGCCTCGTCGCGATCCTCTGCCTGTCGACCATGTCGGCGCTGATCAAGCTTGCCGAGACGCGCGGCGCGACGCTGGTCGAGACGATGTTCCACCGTCAGCTCTGGGCGGTGCCGATCGTCACCGCCTGGATCGTGATCGGTCCCGGGCTCGGCTCGATTCGCACCCAGCGTTTCGGCGCACACGTCACGCGCACCGCCATCGGCCTCACCGGCATGGTGTTCACCTTCGGCGCGGTGCTGCTGTTGCCGCTCGCCGAGGCGACGACGCTCCAGTTCACCGTCCCGATCTTCGCCACGATCCTCGGCGCGCTGGTGCTGGGCGAGAAGACCGGCTGGCATCGCTGGGGCGCGGTCATCGTCGGCTTTGCCGGTGTCCTGATCGTCGCCCAGCCGGGGAGCGGCGAATTCCCGCTGTTCGGCGGATTCGTCGGGCTGATGGCGGCACTGTTCGTTGCGATCGTCGCGATCACGCTGCGCCAGATCGGCAAGACCGAAAGTGCGGGCACCACCGTCTTCTGGTTCTCGGTATTGTCGCTGCCGCCGCTCGGCGCGGTCTATGCCTTCCAGGTTCAGTCGCACGATTGGGGTACGTGGCTCAATCTCGTCGCGATCGGGCTGGTCGGCGGCGTCGCCCAGCTGGCGCTCACGGCGTCGGTCCGCTTCGCCCCCGTCTCGACGGTCATCCCGATGGACTATTCGAGCCTGATCTGGGGCACCTTTTACGGCTGGCTGATCTTCGGCGCCTGGCCGACGCCCTGGACCTGGCTCGGTGCGCCGATCATCATCGCCAGCGGGCTCTACATCGTCTGGCGCGAGCGCGTGCGCCACGTCCACCACACCGAAGGCGTCAGCGACGCCGCGCTGTCATGACCGCCGGAATACCAGCATGAGATTGTTCGCCGGCATCGCCACGATCCGCTGAAGCGCGAGGCCCTGCGCCGTCGCTACCGCGGCGACGTCCTCGACATGGCGCAGCCCCCAGCGCGAATCGCGCGCCTTGAGCGACAGGTCGAAGGCCTCGTTCGATTCGGCCGTCGGCACGTCGCGCTGGCGATAGGGGCCATAGAGGATCAGCGGCGCACCGGAAGCGAGCAGCCGGCCCGCGCCCGCCATCAGGCCGAGCGTCGCTTCCCACGGACTGATATGAACCATGTTGACGCAGAGCAGCGCATCCGCAGCAACGATCGGCCATGAAGCCGCCGCGGCATCGAGCGCGAGCGGCGGCAGAACGTTGGGCAGATCCTCGCACCAGTCGGCGATCGAGGCCAATGCGTCCGGATCGGGATCGCTCGGCTGCCAGCGCAGCGCGGCGAAGCGCTCCGCGAAGAAGGCGCAATGCTCCCCGCTGCCGCTCGCGATTTCGAGCACCAGCCCCTGTGCCGGCAATTCGGCTTCGAGCACGTCCGCGATCGGATCGCGGTTGCGCGCGGTCGCGGGAGCATGGCGACGCGCGCTCATGCCCCGCGCATCCGGATTACTTCTTGCCCTTGCGCGCCGGATAGCGGCTGTCGCTGCCGCCGCCCAGCATGAAGGATGCAGCGAGCTTGGCGCGCGCCGCCTCGGCCGCGGCGGCCTTCTCGGCCTTGTCTGCAGCCGCCTTGTTCTCGGCTTCGCGCTTGGCGGCGAGCTTGGCCGCTTCGGCATCGGCCTTGGCCTGCTCGATCGCAGCCTTTTCCGCATCGATCGCCGCCTGCTTCGCCGCGCGCGCGTCGATCTCGGCCTGTTCGCGGGCGAGGCGCGCAGCCTTGCGCTCGGCCAGCTCGGCCTCGCTCGGCTTCGGCTTGGCCTTGAGCATCTCGAGCGCCTTCTTCTTGGCCTCAGCCGAGCGATTGGCGCGATCGTTGAACGTGTCGTTGTACGTCATTCTTAAGTCATAACTCCTCGGCGACTATTCCGCCGCCTCCGCCCTTGCGGGCTCTTTCCACACGAGGACCGGCTTGCGTGCCGCTAGCGTCTCGTCGAGACGCCGGCGCGGCGCGAAATGCGGCGCGGTCTTGACCGTCGGGTCGCCGTTCCGCGCCCGCGCCGCCACCGAACGGAACGCGCCGATGAACTGGTCCAGCGTCGCTTTCGATTCGGTTTCGGTGGGCTCTACCAGCATTGCACCGTGTACGACGAGGGGGAAATATACCGTCATCGGATGGAAGCCCTCGTCGATCAGCCCCTTGGCCACGTCGATCGTCGAGAATCCCTCGGGCAGCCCCTTATCCGAGAAGATCGCCTCGTGCATGCACGGCCCCGACTTGGCGAAGGGCGCGTCGAGCACGTCCTCCATCGAGCGCAGGATGTAATTGGCATTGAGCACCGAATCCTCGGCGACCTGGCGGAGGCCATCGGCGCCGTGGCTGAGGATGTAGGTCAGCGCGCGCGTGAACATGCCCATCTGGCCGTGGAAGGCGACCATCCGGCCGAAGCTCGATGCATGATGCTCGCCCGCCGTCTCTTCCTCGACCAGCACGAACTGGTCGCCCTGCTTCTCGACGAAGGGCAGCGGCGCGTACGGCGTCAGCGCCTGCGAGAACACCACCGGCCCCGAGCCCGGCCCGCCGCCGCCATGCGGGGTCGAGAAGGTCTTGTGCAGGTTGATGTGCATGGCGTCGATGCCGAGGTCGCCCGGACGAACGCGGCCGACGATCGCGTTGAAATTGGCGCCGTCGCAATAGACATAGCCGCCCGCCGCATGGACCGCGTCGGAGATCGCGCGCATGTCGGGCTCGAACAGGCCGCAGGTGTTGGGGTTGGTGATCATCACGCCCGCGACGTCCGGCCCCAGCCGCGCCTTGAGCGCTTCGAGGTTCACCCGGCCTGCCTCGGTCGCGGGAATGTCCTCGACCGAGAAGCCGGCGAAGGCCGCGGTCGCCGGGTTGGTGCCGTGCGCGCTTTCGGGGACCAGCAGCACCTTCCGGCTCTGCTCGCCCTTGGCGTCGAGCGCCGCGCGGATCGCCAGCACGCCGCACAATTCGCCATGCGCGCCGGCCTTGGGGCTCATCGCCACCGAATGCATGCCCGTCAGCGTCACCAGCCAGTGCGCGAGCTGGTGGATCACCTCGAAGGCGCCCTGGCACGCATCGACCGGGGTCAGCGGGTGAAGGTCGGCGAAACCGGGCAGCCGCGCCATCCGCTCGTTCAAGCGCGGATTGTGCTTCATCGTGCACGAGCCGAGCGGGAACAGCCCGAGATCGATCGCGTAATTCTGGCGGCTGAGGCGCGTATAGTGCCGCACCGCTTCGGGCTCGGACAGGCCGGGAAGCCCGATCGGCTTTTCACGCATCAAGTTGCCGAGCCGGTGCTCCTGCGAAAGCAGGAGCCCAGAGCCACGGGCAGAGTCACCCTGGGCTCCTGCTTTCGCAGGAGCACGGGGATAATCGAAGTCCACGCCGGTGGTCTCGGTCGAGCCGATCTCGAAGATCAAGGCTTCCTCGAGCATCAGCGCGCGGTTGCCCGTGAAGGTCTCGCCGTTGCTCTCGCCCGCTTGCGGGGTGGTGGGGCGCCAGCCGCTCTGATTGATCGTCATGCCAGCACCTCGTGATCACGTCCGCACGCAAAGTTGGGGAAAGTCGACCCCGCCCCGTTCGGCCTGAGCTTGTCGAAGGCCTGTTCTTCTTTTGAACCGGCGGGAGAAGTTGAGGACGGCGCTTCGACAAGCTCAGCGCGAACGGTGAATTGAAGGCTCATGCCAGCGCCTCCTCGAGCGCGGAGGCAAGCGTCTCGACGTCCTCCTCGGTAGTGGTTTCGGTGACCGCGACGATCAGGCCGTTGGCGAGCTCGGGCGCGTCGGGATAGAGCCGGCCGAGCGATACGCCGGCCAGGATACCCTTGTCCGCCAGCGCGCGGACGACCGGGCGGGCTTCCTTCGACAGCTTCAGCGTGAACTCGTTGAAGAAGCGGTCGGTGACCAGTTCGACGCCCTTCACCGCGGCCAGCCGGTCGGCAGCGGCGCTCGCCGCAAGATGGTTGATCTCGGCAAGGCGGCGCAGGCCGGCCTCACCCAGCAGCGTCATGTGCGCCGACATCGCCAGCGCGCACAGCACCGAGCTGGTGCAGATGTTCGACGTCGCCTTTTCGCGGCGGATATGCTGCTCGCGGGTCGACAGCGTCAGCACGAAGCCGCGCTTGCCCTCGGCGTCGACCGTCTCGCCGCACAGCCGGCCCGGCATCTGGCGAACCAATTTCTCCGAGCAGGCGAAAAGACCCACATACGGCCCGCCGAACTGGAGCCCGACGCCGATCGACTGGCCCTCGCCGACGACGATGTCCGCGCCCATCTCGCCCGGCGACTTGATCGCCCCCAACGCCACAGGCTCGGTCACCACCGCGATCAGCAGCGCCTTCTTTGCATGGCACGCCTCGGCGAGCGCGCTCATGTCCTCGATCCGGCCGAGGATGTCGGGGTATTGCACCACGACGCAGCTGGTTTCGTCATCGATCTGGTCGATCAGGTCGCGCGTGTCGGGCTCCGGGCTGAAGGTCGGCAGCGACGTGACCAATTGGTCGCCGGTGAACTTCGCCATCGTGTTGGCGACCGAGACGTAATGCGGGTGCAGCCCGCCCGACAGGATCGCCTTGCCGCGCTTGGTCACGCGGCGCGCCATCACGATCGCTTCCCAGCACGCGGTCGAGCCGTCGTACATCGACGCGTTCGCCACGTCGCAGCCGAGCAGCCGCGCGACCTGGGTCTGGAACTCGAACATGACCTGCAGCGTGCCCTGCGCGATTTCGGGCTGGTACGGCGTATAGGCGGTCAGGAACTCGCCGCGCTGGATGATGTGATCCACCGACGCCGGCACATGATGCCGATACGCCCCTGCCCCCAGGAAGAACGGCACGTCGCCCGCAGCGAGGTTCTTCTTGGCCAGCGCCGACATGTGGCGCTCGACCGCGAGTTCGCTGGCGTGGAGCGGCAGGCCGTGGACCGGCCCGTCGAGCCGCGCGGCCTCGGGCACGTCGACGAACAGGTCATCGACCGAGTTGGCGCCGATCGTGGCGAGCATCGCCTCGCGGTCGGTCTGGGTAAGGGGAAGGTAGCGCATCATTCTTCCTTCTCCCCTCCCGCTTGCGGGAGGGGTCGGGGGAGGGGCTGAAATGAGGAGGTACGCCGCCCGCGGCCACGCCCTCCCCTAACCCCTCCCGCAAGCGGGAGGGGAATTACAGGTCAAAGCTTGCTCACGAAATCCTTGTACGCGCTCTCGTCCATCAACGCATCGAGCTCGCCCGCATCGGCGAGCGTCAGCTTGAAGAACCAGCCCTCGCCCTCGGGGTCCTCGTTGACCAAGGCCGGATTGTCGGCGAGCGCGGCATTGCCTTCGATCACCGTGCCGGCGACCGGCGCGTAGACGTCCGACGCGGCCTTGACGCTCTCGACCACCGCGGCGTCGTCGCCCTTGCTGACGGTCTTGCCCTTTTCGGGGGTCTCGACGAACACGATGTCGCCGAGCTGGCTCTGCGCATAATCGGTGATGCCGACCGTCGCGGTGTCGCCGTCGACCTGGATCCACTCATGATCTTCCGTGAAATAACGCATGAGTCAGCTTCCCTTTCTGACGTAACGATGGGGAACGAAGGGCATCGCTGCGACCTCCGCATGGTGAACCTTGCCGCGCTGGGCCAGCGTGATGCGCGTCCCCGGCACGGCCAGCGCGACGGGCACATAGGCCATCGCGATGGGCTTCTGGACGGAGGGCGCGAACCCACCGCTGGTGACCTTGCCGACCTCGGTGCCGTCGGCGTCGACCACCGCGGCGCCCTCGCGCACCGGCTGGCGGCCCTCGACGATCAGCCCGACGCGCTTGACGATCCCGCCACCGTCGCGTTCGGCGATGATCCGCGCGTGACCCGGGAAACCGCCTTCCTCGCGGCGACGCTTCGAAAGCGCGAAGCCCAGATCGGCGGCCACCGGCGTGGTCTCGAGATCGAGATCGTGGCCGTAGAGCGGCAAGCCGGCCTCGAGGCGCAGCGAATCGCGTGCGCCGAGCCCGATCGGCTTGACCTCGGGCTGCGCGGTGAGCGCGTCGGCAAAGGCCTCTGCGACGTCGCCGGGCAGCGAGATCTCGAAGCCGTCCTCGCCGGTATAGCCCGAGCGGCTCACCCAGAGCGGGCTGCCGTTCCACTCGAATGCCGCGGCGGTCATGAACACCAGCGTCGAGACGCCGGGCACGACGCGTTCGAGTGCGATGACGGCTTCGGGCCCCTGCAGCGCGAGCAGCGCCTGCTCGTCGAGATGACTGATGCCGACCTCGTCGGGCAGCTCCTCGCGAAATACCCCGATATCGTCCCATTTGCAGGCGCCGTTGACGACCATGTAGAAGTCGCCCGCCTCGGTCTCGAAGCCATTCCGCGCGGGCAGTCGCGTGATCATCAGATCGTCGTGGATGCCGCCATTCTCGGCGAGCAGCAGCGAATAGCGCATCCGCCCCTCGCCCAGACCCTTGATGTCGCCCGGCAGCAGCGTCTCGAGCTGCGCGTCGACTTCCGGCCCGGAAAACAACAGCTGGCCCATATGGCTGACGTCGAACAGCCCCGCATGGTCGCGCGTCCACAGATGCTCGGCCATGATGCCTTCATACTGGACCGGCATCTCATAGCCCGCGAACGGGACCATCCGCCCGCCGTGCGCGCGGTGCCAGGCATCGAGCGGAAGCTGCTGCAGCTCCAGCGCCTCTTCTTCGGTCTCGGGAAGATCCAGGCTCATCAAAGGCACTCCGCACGAGGAAACGAACGAGAGTCCGAACGCACCCGCGGTGCGCCACAGTCCCTCGCCCCCTCTGTCACGGAACCTGAGAGCTTTCCCCCGATCAAGCCGGGGTTACCCCTTCGGTGGCCACCTCTTCGGCAGCGCTTTCCAGAGTGTCACAGCGCGCGCGGTCCCTGATGCCTGAGAGATTCCGGGGCGGTTGCTCCTTCGGCGGGCAGCCCTGCAAGGACCGCCACTCTCCCGCGCGTGCCCAAACCGGTTGCCCGGAATCGACGCCGCGAGCCTTGGCCGCGCCGCCGAACCGAGTCAATCGCGATCAGCGCGTGACGTTGTACTTCA
>Ga0065165_1002911_pt1 | contig 13109 bp, 13 predicted proteins | sample AraplaMF_Cvi_mMF_FD_63813 | JGI IMG/M metagenome (GOLD analysis project Ga0065165, IMG submission 63813) | Arabidopsis root microbial communities from the University of North Carolina, USA - plate scrape MF_Cvi_mMF (version 2) (version 3) | ecosystem: Host-associated > Plants > Roots >...
GCGCAAGCCCGTGTTCGGCTATCTCGGCATGGCCTACGCCATGGTCGCGATCGGCGGCATCGGCTTCGTGGTGTGGGCGCACCACATGTACACGGTCGGCATGTCCTCGGCGACGCAGGCTTACTTCGTTGCTGCGACCATGGTCATCGCGGTCCCGACCGGCGTCAAGATCTTCTCCTGGATCGCCACGATGTGGGGCGGCTCGATCGAATTCCGCGCGCCCATGATCTGGGCGGTGGGCTTCATCTTCCTGTTCACGGTCGGCGGCGTCACCGGCGTCGTGCTGGCGAACGCCGGCGTCGACCGCGTGCTGCAAGAGACCTACTACGTCGTCGCGCACTTCCATTACGTGCTGTCGCTCGGCGCGGTGTTCGGGATCTTTGCCGGCTGGTACTACTGGTTCCCGAAGATGTCGGGCTACATGTACAACGAGACGCTGGCCAAGGCGCACTTCTGGGTCACCTTCATCGGCGTGAACCTGGTGTTCTTCCCGCAGCATTTCCTCGGCCTGTCGGGCATGCCGCGCCGCTATGTCGACTATCCCGATGCCTTCGCAGGCTGGAATCTGGTCTCCTCGGTCGGCTCCTACATCTCCGGCTTCGGCGTCCTGATCTTCCTCTATTGCGTGCTCGACGCCTTCATGAAGAAGGTGCCGGCGGGCGACAATCCCTGGGGTGCAGGCGCGACCACGCTGGAGTGGACGCTGCCCTCGCCGCCGCCCTTCCACCAGTTCGAAGTTCTGCCCCGCGTGCAGTAATCGATCCCCCGCGGCGCCCGTGACGGGCGCCGCGGCTCTATGAATAAGCGAGTCAAAGCTAGTGTCCGTCCTCGACCACAACGCCATCGACATCAATCCCCGCATCTCCGAAGCGGAGGTTGGCGACTATCTCGCGCTGCTCAAGCCGCGGGTGATGTCGCTGGTGATCTTCACCGCTCTGGTCGGAATGGCGATGGCGCCCGGGCATTTCCACTGGGTGCTGGCGATCACCTCGCTGCTCTGCATTGCCGTCGGCGCCGGCGCCTCCGGCGCGCTCAACATGGCGCTCGAGGGCGACATCGACGCCAAGATGTCGCGCACGGCGAACCGGCCGATCCCCCGTGGCCGCATCACCCGCCCCGAGGCGATGGCGTTCGGCATGACGCTCGCCTTCTTCTCGGTGATGACGCTCGGCATCCTCGTCAACTGGATCGCGGGAGCGCTGCTCGCCTTCACCATCTTCTTCTATGTCGTGATCTACACGATGGGCCTGAAGCGCTGGACCGCGCAGAACATCGTGATCGGCGGTGCCGCCGGCGCGCTGCCGCCGGTGGTGGCCTGGGCCGCGGTCACGGGCACGGTCGACGTCGAGCCGCTGCTGCTGTTCGCCATCATCTTCTTCTGGACCCCGCCGCACTTCTGGGCACTGGCGCTGTTCCGCTCCGACGATTACGCCCGCGCCGGCATTCCAATGCTGCCCAACGTCGCCGGCCCGGACGCGACGCGGCTCCAGATCCTGCTCTACACCATCGTGCTGATCGCGGTCGCCGCCGCGCCCTGGGCGCTCGGCTATTTCGACGCCGTCTACGGCGTGGTCTCGCTGATCCTCGGTGCCGGCATGCTGGCGCTTGCGATCAACGTCTATCTGCGCCGGACGCGAGCGGCGTCGCTGCGTGCGACCCGGAAACTGTTTGCCTTCTCGATCCTGTACCTGTTCGCGCTGTTCGCGACCTTGCTGGCCGAGGTCGTGTTCCGGGCGCTTGCTCCGATGGTCGGGGGCGCATGATCGCAACGATGGCTGACAAACCCGAGCCAGATGGAATCGTCCTCACCGAGGCGCAGAAGAAGAGCCGTCGTCAGCGTTCGATCGCGATCGCGCTCGCGCTCGGTGTTCTCGTCATCCTTTTCTTTGCCGTCACCATGGTCAAGGGGCCGGCAGTGCTAGTCCGGCCGATGTAGGAAACATGGATCACGAGCCGACCATATCGCGGGATCAGAGCCGGACGGCCAGGAAAGGGCGTTCCAAGGGCTTGGGTCGCGACGTGCTGGTCGCTTCCATCTGCGGCGGCGTGGTCGCGCTGATGGTCGGCGCGTCCTACGCGGCGGTGCCGTTCTACAACTGGTTCTGCCGCGCCACCGGCTTCAACGGCACGACGCAGGTCGCAGTCTCCGCACCCGCGACCGGCCCGATCGCGCGGAAGATCGCGGTGCGCTTCGATTCCAACGTCGCACCCGGCCTGCCCTGGAAGTTCGAGCCGGAGCAGAACGAGATCGAGGTCAATATCGGCCAGGTCGTGACGGTGTTCTACACCGTGACCAACCAGGCCGCGCGCACCACCGCAGGCCAGGCCGCCTACAACGTCGCGCCGCTGACGGTCGGGTCCTACTTCCAGAAGATCAACTGCTTCTGCTTCACCGAGCAGACCATGGCGCCCGGCGAGAAGCGCGAGATGCCTGTGGTGTTCTACGTCGATCCGTCGATCGCCGACGATCACGAGAACGACGGGCTGAACACGATCACGCTGTCCTACACGTTCTATCCGGTGAAGGACCCGGTGGTGAAGCCGCTGGCATCGGGCGACGACGACAAGCGCAAGGGAAATCTCTGATCGCCGGGCTCACGCCGCGGGGGGTTGGACGCAAGGGGATAAGTGCCTGATAGGCACGGGATTGAGGAGAGAGACGGAAATGGCTACGGCGCAAGGCAAGCATCACGACTACCATTTGGTCGATCCCTCTCCGTGGCCGGTGGTCGGCTCCATCTCGGCCTTCATCATGGCGGTCGGCGCGATCACCTGGATGCACCACATGTTCTCGGCAGCGCCGATCGTGTTCGGCGTCGGCACCGTCGGCGTGCTCTACACCATGGCGAGCTGGTGGGGCGACGTGATCAAGGAAGCCCAGTACAAGGGCGATCACACCCGCGTCGTGCAGATCCATCACCGCTACGGCATGATCCTGTTCATCGCCTCCGAGGTGATGTTCTTCGTCGCCTGGTTCTGGGCCTATTTCAACGCGGCGCTGTTCCCGGCCGACGCCGTCCACGCCACCCGTGACGCGGTGTTCGGTTGCGGCCTCGGCACCCAGGCCGGCGCCTGCGCCGTGCCGGGCACCTGGCCGCCCCACGGCATCGAGACCTTCGATCCCTGGCATCTGCCGCTCCTGAACACGCTGATCCTGCTGACGTCGGGCACCACGGTGACCTGGGCGCACCACGCGCTGCTCGAGAACGATCGCCAGGGCCTGAAGTACGGCCTGATCCTCACCGTCGTGCTGGGCGCGCTCTTCACCTGCGTGCAGGCCTACGAGTACAGCCACGCGGCGTTCTCGTTCGCCGGCAACGTCTATGGCGCGACCTTCTTCATGGCGACCGGCTTCCACGGTTTCCACGTGCTGGTCGGCACCATCTTCCTGCTGGTCTGCCTGTTCCGCGCCTATGCCGGCCACTTCACGCCGACACAGCATCTCGGCTTCGAGTTTGCCGCCTGGTACTGGCACTTCGTCGACGTGGTCTGGCTGTTCCTGTTCCTCTGCATCTATGTCTGGGGACACGGCGCCGAGACAATGGCCCACGGCGCGCACTGAGCGGGCTGAAATCGGATTGAGAAAGGGCGGCCTCGAGGCCGCCCTTTCGCTTTCCGGCGGCCCGAGGCTTCCGCAGAAACTGTGATAGGGTCCTTCGCCATGAACGACACCGCCGGCAAATCCGAGCCCGAAACCACCGTCCTGCAAAGCGCGCTGCGCGGGCTCGCCTGCAAATGCCCGCGCTGTGGCCAGGGCAAGCTCTATGCGGGCTTCCTGACGCTCGCGCCGTCCTGCAACCGCTGCGGCCTCGACTACGCCTTCATCGATTCCGGCGACGGTCCTGCCATCTTCATCATCATGCTGGCCGGCGGAATCGTGGTCGCCTGCGCGCTGATCGTCGAGGTCAAATACCAGCCGCCGTATTGGCTGCATGCGGTGCTGTGGCTGCCGCTGATCCTCGCCACCACGCTGCTGCCGCTGCGGGCGATGAAGTCGCTGCTGATCGCGCTGCAATTCCATCACAAGGCGGCGCCGGGCCGGCTGATCGACCGTGCGAAATGAACGAGACTGCGCGCAAGCCTCGCGTGGCCGGCTTCGCGCTGTTCACGCTGTTCCTGACGGCTGTCTTCGTCGGGCTAGGCCTCTGGCAATTGCAGCGGCGGACCGCCAAGCATGAGCTGGTCGCAGCCCTCACCGAGCGTCTCGCCATGGCGCCTGTCGCGCTGCCGCCGCCGGCGCAATGGGCCACGCTCGACCCTGCGCGCGATGAATTCCGCCGCGTCAGCTTCACCGCGACCTACGCGGACTCGCCCGATGCGATGGTCTATTCGTCCGGCTCGGCCGTGCGCAAGGATGCCTCGGGTCCCGGCACCTGGGCATTCCTGCCGGCCCGGCTCCCAGGCGGCGAGATGGTCGTGATCGACGCGGGCTTCGTCGAGAACACGATGCAGGACCGCAATGTCGAGGACCGTGCGGTGAAGAAGCTCGTGACGGGCCAGCCCGTCGCGCTCACCGGCTATCTCCGCTTTCCGGAAGCCGCAGGCTGGATGACGCCAGCCGGGAATCGCGGCAAGCGGCTGTGGTTCGTGCGCGATCATCTGACGATCGCGAGCGCCCTCGGCTGGGGCGCGGTCGCGCCGTTCTACATCGATCTCGAACAGCCTGCGCCGGAGAACAACATTCCTCGCCCCGGGCCGCTCGACGTGCATCTGAAGGACGATCACCTGCAATACGCAATCACCTGGTTCGCACTCGCAGGCGCGGTGCTGATCGCCTTCGGCGTCTGGGTGAGAGGGCGGAGACCCGGCCAGAATTTTCCGTAGGTTCCCGGAGGGAACCCGGTATCGTCCGGGGTTTATTATTCAGCGCATATTCACGAGGGTGATCCTAAGCCGCATGCGAAATTTTCGCGGCAGACAGGATATCGGCGTTGAGCGATTTCGATCAGATGGGAATTGTCGTCGACTGGGTGGATGCCTGCCGGAAGGGCGACCTTGCGACGCTGCTCGACCTCTATGCGGACGACGCCGAAGTCGAATGCACCTGCAACGGCGTGCACTTCTCCTATCGCGGGCGGCGCGAGCTCGAAACCTATTGGGAGCCGCGGCTCAACGCGTTCTCGTCGGCCGGCTTCGGCCTGGAGGAGATCAATCCGGCGCCTGATGGCATCGATCTCGAATATTCCGTCGCGGGCTCGTTGCGCATTCACGTCTCGTTCCGCTTCAGCGCGGAAGGCAAGATTGACAGCACGCTGTGCATGCCGTCGCGGCAGAACGCCCATGACGGCTGCGTGTGCTGATCGCGGCAGTACATCCTCCACCACCGGGCATCGCACGCGTCATCGCGCGGCCCAAGCGTCCGTCTCGCATTGAGTGACGCCGCGACCTGGCGCCGCGACTCATTCGTCGGGTCGCTCGATGCGGTCTTCATCTCTTTCCCGATAAAGATGCTTCTCCTTCCTTCGAAACGTACATCTATTTCCTGTTTTTATCTGCGCATGTCGTTTCATTTGGATGATCGTCAAACTTAGACATCTTCCATCTTTGCGTTGCTCCACTCGCCGAAATGCACGTGTTAGGGGACCCGTGGGACCTGCGCGTTTGCAGGGTTGGGGTGCCGTATGGAATGCGTCGTCGCGTCGAGACCGTTGGTCCGCGCTGTATTACTCGGAGCCGTCAGCTTTACGGCTCTGTCGCTGAATCTTCCGGAAGGTCAGAACGCCTACGCGCAAGGTTCGTTGCCGCCTGTGATGGTGGAGCCCGTCAGCAAGCCAAAGCCGCGCCCAGTGATGCAGCGCGCGCAGTCATCGCGCGAGCGAGCGCAAAGGCGGACGGCCGCGGTGGCGCCGCGCAACGTTGCGCCTGTGCCCTACTTGACGCCCTCGACCGGCACGATAGGCGCGCCGCCTGCCGCCTATGCAGGCGGACAGGTCGCAAGCGGAGGAAGCCTCGGGCTGCTCGGCAATCGCGGCCTGATGGACACGCCGTTCAACCAGACCAGCTACACCGCCGAGCTGATCAAGAATCAGCAGGCCCGCACGATCCGCGACGTGCTTGCCAATGATCCGTCCGTACGCGTGGTTCAAGCCTCCGGCGGCGGCGCGGACAGTCTTTTCATCCGCGGCTTCTTCTACGACAGCGGCGATTACGCGCTGAACGGGCTCTATGGGATCGCGCCCTATTACTCGACCGGCGCAAATTTCATCGAGCGTGTGGAGGTGCTGAAGGGGCCGAGCGCGGTGCTCAACGGAATGACGGTCGGCGGCACCGGCGCGACCAGCGCGGGCGCGGTCGGGGGCAGCGTCAATCTCGTCACCAAGCACGCGCCCGATGTCGACATTACCCAGTTGACCGGCACGTTCGTGTCCAAATCGCAGTTCGGCGAGCAGATCGACGTCAGCCGGCGCTATGGCGAGCACAAGGAGTGGGGCGTCCGTCTCAACCAGACCTACTCCAATGGCAATACGCCGTGGAATCGTCAGAACGACGAGCTCGGCAACGTGGCGCTTGGCCTCGACTATCGGGGCGAGACGGTGCGCGCCGCGGTCGATATCGGCTATCAGGCCGACGTTCTCAACCCGCCCTTGCGCTTCTTCACCGTCGGCTCGACCGTCCTTCCGCCGCCGCCGAAGGCGGGCCTGAATTTCGAGCCCTCATGGGCATACTACCACCCGACGGATTTCTTCTCGACGGTCCGCGGAGAGGTCGACGTCACCGACTGGATGACCGCCTATGCGGCGTTCGGGTACCACGACAGCAACATCAACTATGCCTATCCGTCGCCGATCATCAGCAATGCGGTTCCGGGCGCGGCAACGTCACCTCCGGGAGCATTCCAGCTGGGCGGCCTGCGCTCTCTTCCGTTCACCGGCAAGGAGACGTTCGAGACTCTTGCTGGCGAAGCCGGCGTCCGCATCAATGCCGATACCGGTCCGGTCAACCATGCAGTCAATGTCGGCTATTCCATCAACGACAGAACCTACAACCAGCGCATCCTGACGCCGACCACCGGCTCGATTTACTGGAATCTGTACACCGAGCCCACGAGCATCGCGAAGCCGAACTTCACCGTGGTTGGCGCAAACCAGATCACCAATGTCGATCTCTGGAGCGTCGGCGTGTCCGACACGATGTCGCTCTGGAACAAACGTGTTCAGTTCACGGTCGGAGTCCGGCGCCAGACGGCTGGAAGCTCGGTGACCAATTACCTGTCGCCGGCACTGACCCGGCCTGAGCAGGACATGTCGGTGTGGACGCCGGCCTATGCGATTGTCGTCAAGCCGGTCGAACAAATCTCGCTCTATGCGAACTATATCGAGGGATTGCAGACCCCCGTCGTCGTTGCCGGCGGATTCCAGAACTCCAGCACGGTCTTTCCGCCCGGCCAGACCAAGCAGGCCGAAGCCGGCATCAAGATCGATGCGGGACGTCTCACGGTCACCATGAGCGGATTTGACATTTCGCAGCCGAGCATCGTCACGGTCGCCGGAGTGCCACTGCCGTCACAGCAGCTCAACGGCCGGCAGCGCAATCGCGGCATCGAGCTCAATGTGTTCGGCGAGGTCACGCCGGCGTTCCGGTTGCTTGGCGGCGTCGCATTCATCAATGGCGTGCAGGAACAGGCGGCGCTCGCCGCCAATAACGGCAAGGACGCCATCGGCGTGCCGCCCATCACCGCCAATATCGGTGCCGAGTGGGACACGCCCTTCATGCGCGACCTGACGTTGACCGGACGGCTCATCTATACCGCCTCGCAATATGTCGACTTGGCCAACACGGTGTCGCTGCCGGACTGGACGAGGGTTGATGTCGGGGCGCGCTATACGTTCACTTCGCCCTGGAACGGCAAGCCGATCGTGATTCGCGCCAATATCGAGAACCTGTTCAACCGGTCGTATTGGGCGTCCGCTTATAGCGGCGTGATCACGCTCGGTGCCCCGCGCACCTATCTCGTCTCGACCACATTCAACTTCTGACGCTCTCGACGGGATGCCAGCCACGACATGAGGATTTTCGTCAGAACCGCTCTTGCCATCGTCGGAGGTTATGTCGGAACCTCCGCGATCATCGCTGCGCTGGCGATGATCGCAGTCGCCATGGTCGGCATGGAGCGGAGCGAGGCGGCGACGCTGGGTTCGATGCTGGGCTTTGTGATCTATCTCGGTCTCATGATCTGGTCGTTTGCCGAGCCGGCGCTGATCCGCATGACACTCTCGCTCGGCGCGGTCACGGCGCTGAGCCTGGCGTTGATCGTCCTGCTCGGCCGCTATTCGTCCTAGACCATGGAGCCGACATTCCGCGCATCGATGAACTGGCTGCACACCTGGTCGGGCGTGGTGCTGGGCTCGCTGCTGTTCGCGATCTTCTGGATGGGGACGCTGTCGGTCTTCGACAAGGAGATCGATCGCTGGATGATGCCGGCATCGCGTCTCGCATGGCCCGCGGACTTCTCCTACGATGCGATGCGGCCGGCCTATCAGGCCGCACTCGCGGCGAAATCACCCAGCGTGCTTCTGCTCGTTCCGAACGAACGCACTCCCGTCATCACCGGGCTGTGGCGGGCGGCGGACGGTTCTTTCGCCCAGCACATGTTCGATCCGCGGACCGGCGCCGAGCTGCCGGATCAGGGCACGCTTGGCGCAAGTCGGTTCATCTATCCCTTTCACTACAGCCTGAACCTTAAGGTGCTGGGCATCGGCTACTGGATCGTGGGCCTCTGCGGCATGATGATGATGGCGCTATGCGTCTCCGGCGTCGTGATCCATCGAAAGATATTTACAGACTTCTTCACGTTCCGGCCCGAGCGCAAGATCCGCCGCACGATGCTCGACCTGCATAACGTCGCTGGCGTGCTCGGCCTGCCCTTTCACGTCGTGATCAGCGTCTCCGGCCTCGTCATCCTGTTCTCTCTGTATTTTCCTAGCAGCATCTGGGCCGTCTACCGGCAGGATGCTCGCCTGTTCGGACGCGAGGCCTATGGCACATTTGCGCGGCCTCCGGCAAAGCGGCCTGCCGATCTCGTCTCGTTCGACACGATCGTCGCGAGCGCGAAGTCGGCCTGGGGGCAGGGGGAGCCGAACTATCTCTATGTCTTCAATCCCGGCGATGCTGCCGCCTATGTGCAGCTGAACCGCTCGTCCGAGGACGTCGTCAGCAATATTTCCCATGTGGCCTATGTCGACGGCGCGACCGGCGAACTGCTGTCGGCCGGCAAGCCCGAAAAGCCGGCCGCGGTGACGCAGCGCTTCATCGCCGGCCTGCATTTCATCCAGTTCAGGCACTGGACGTTGCGATGGCTGTACTTCGGCCTCGGTCTCGCCGGATGCGTCCTGATCGCAACCGGCCTGTTGTTCTGGGTCGAGTCGCGCCGCGACCGGCACCGTACGCTCGGCCGTTCGGGAGCGCGGGTCGTGGAGGCGGTGACGGTGGCCAGCGTAACTGGGCTCCTGATCGCGACGCTGGCCTTCATGGTGACGAATCGCGCGTTGCCTCTCGGGACATCGGTCTTCGGTGTCGAGCGCGGTGTGGTCGAGCCTGTCGTCTTTCACCTGATCTGGCTACTGAGCTTGCTGCACGCATGGTTGTTCGCAGGCCGGGCCTGGGTCGGCCAGTGCCGGGCGATCTCCGTCCTCGCGGGGGGCGCCGTGCTGCTCAACACCGTCACGACGGGCGATCATCCGATCAGGGCGCTCGCCGACCGGCAACTCTGGCCGATCGCTGGAATCGACGTCACGTTGATCATATCGGCTGTGATTGCCGCGTTGGCCGCAATTCGGCTCGCACGTCGCGGACGGGCCGGTACGGGATCCTCGATGGAGGCGGAGTCCCGATGATCGCGACGCTGATGCTGTTTGCCGGATGGAGCTTGATGGCAGCCAGCCAGCCAAAGCAAGTCAGCCGCATCGTCCGCCATGCGCATCTTTCCGGCGGGATCCGGATCGGTATGCGATCGGCCGGTACATCGCTGCAGTTGTTCGCACTGGTTCTTCTGGTACGGACCGAGGGGCCGTCCTTTGGCCCGCTCGTCTGGGCCTGCCTCCTGAGCATCAGTGCGATGGCCGTTGCACTGATCCTGGCGTGGCTGCCAAGGTTTACGGCTCCGACCTTGCCGTCTCCACCGGCAAACGGCAGCGCACATAGGTCCGATCGTCCGCGCGCAGCAGGGACAGCGATCCGCTGAGCGCGCGCACGCGCTCGTGCATGCCGGTCAGGCCGCGGCCGAAGACGTTGCCCTCGGGAAAGCCGCCGCCGTCGTCGGAGATCTCGATGGCGAGCACCTCGGCGGAAATGGCCACCTGCACGTCGACAGTGCTCGCCCCGGCATGGCGCAGCACGTTGGTGAGCGCCTCCTGGATGACGCGATAGACGGTCTGTGCCAAGGGCCGGTCGATCCCGTTCAGATCAGGGGCCAGCGATGCCGTCAGGGCGATCTGAGGCGCCTGCCTGCGAAAGTTCCGGAGCAGCGTCTGCACGCTGGTTTCGAGGCCCAATTCCTCGATGTAGAGCGGCCGCAGCCGGTCGAGGATACGGCGGTTGGTCTGCTGGAGCGCCTCGACCGAGCGCATCACCTCGTTTGCCGAATTGCCGAGATGTCCCGCCTGCGGCGAGGCTTCGCTCAGTGCGATCGTGCCGGCGCGGATGCTGAACAGCAGCGGGCCGAGCTCGTCGTGCAGCTCGCGGGCGAGATCGCGCCGCTCGTCGTCCTGAAGTGACACCAGGCGGTGCAGCAGGTCGCGATTGTCCTGGCTCAATTGCGCGAGCGTCGCCGCCAGCGCATTGGCCTCCTCGCAACTCTGCCGGATTTCCGGCGGCCCTGCCACCGGGATCGGCACGGTGTAGTCGCCGCGCCGCATCCGCGTCAGCCCTTCGCCGAGATGGTGCAGCGGGCGCACGGCCGATCTCGCGAAAGCATAGGCAATCGTGCCGGTAATCGCCATCAGCACGATGACGAGACTGGTTAGCGCGAGGAAGCCGACCCACTTCTCGAACAGGTCGGCCGATATGTCCGGCACGAATACGATATCGCCGACATGGAGGCCGTCGGCGACCACCGGAGACGCGGCCTCCATGTCCGGGATGGTCAAGAGATTGACGAACCACTGGGGTACCGTCTGGAAACTGCGGTTGCCGTCCTTCGGCGCAACGGCGGGTTTCGCTCCCACTGGGCGGAACTGGATGTCGGAGGAGGCGTCCAGGGATTGGACGAAGGCGTCGAGCGTCTTCCGCGGATTGTCCGAGGCGCGCAGCGTGTTGTTGAGTGCAACGGCGATCGCCCTGGTCGAACGTCGCACCGGCTCGCTCTCGTCAGCAAGCTGACCGGTTGCAAATATTTGCAGCAATATGCCGCCAAGGATCAGCGCGGCGAGAAAGCTCACGCCGAGCGGAAGAAACAATTGTGTCCTGAAGGAGAGCCGTTGCCACATTAGGTCAATTCTAACGCGCATTGGCGTGATTTTCTCTTTCCATTTGTTCCCGGCGGTCTATGAGTCGAAAAACAAGAGAGCGCGCGATGCAAGATACCGCCAAGCCGGCGACCAGGATTCTGATCGTCGACGACCACCCTGTCGTGTTGTCCGGTTGCCGCACCCTTTTTGCGTCCGACAATTCGATCCGCATCGACGAGGCGACGGACGCCAAATCCGGGCATCGCGCCTATGTCAGCAAGCGGCCCGACGTCACCGTGATCGACATCAGCCTGCCCGATGTGTCCGGCTTCGAGCTGATGCGGCGGATCCGCAAGGACGATCCCGGCGCCAAGATCATCATGTTCAGCATGAACGACGACCCGGCCTTCGTCGTGCGGGCGGTCGAGCTGGGCGCGCAGGGTTATGTCTCCAAGGGCGACGATCCCCGGATCCTGCTGAAAGCGGTGCGCAAGGTGGCCGCGGGCGACAATTACATCTCGCCGCAGCTCGCGGAGGCCGTGACCTTCTCCGGCGCGGCGATCAAGGCCAATCCGGCCTCGCAGATGACGCCGCGGGAGCTGGAAATTCTCCGCCTGCTCGGGCGCGGCGACAAGATCGTCGAGGTCGCCGAGGCCCTCGGCATCTCCTACAAGACCGTCGCCAACACCACGTCGCTGCTCAAGCAGAAATTGGGGGCGAAGAACCATTCCGACCTGATCCGGATCGCGGTGGAAATCGGGATGGGCTGACACGGCGCTGGCCGAACCGGCTGCTCCAGGATGCAGCCGGTTCGGCGGGGCGGATCAGTCTTGGCGCCAGCCGGGCAATGCATGGACACCGCCGAGACTGTCCGCGGACACAATGGGGAGCGGTGGCATTCGTTCCGAACGGCGCGCCGAGCTTCGGGAAAAAATGGCAATACAGGCGCGCATTTTCGCTCCAAAGCGTTCATCGGCGCCGAACTTTCGTCGGGAAAAACAGGAACATCCTCCCGTGCCGGCCGTTTTCGCCCTTGACGATCTCATGACAGGCGCCGAAAACCTTGCGTGACGAGTTTCAGCGGGCACGCGCTCCCGACAAGCCAAACTGGTCTGCACACATCAACGACAGACCTTCCAAGAGAGGGGCTGCGGCATCACCGCAGCCCTTTTTCATTGGCAAGGTCCGGCCGCGAAGCGGTTTCCCGATGCCGCAAAACACTTTATGGTGGCCCAAAGCCTCTGGCTGTTGACAAGTAGTTTCATAAAATCAAAGGCTTACGGGACAGGCTTCGGCGCGGCCGGCCTTTGGAGGGCAGTTTGACTCGTTATATCTCGACCCGGGGCGAGGCCCCTGAACTCGGCTTCTGCGACGTGATGCTGACCGGGCTTGCTCGCGACGGCGGCCTCTATGTGCCGGCCACCTGGCCGCAGCTTTCCACTGAAGCCATCGCCGGCTTCTTCGGCCGTCCCTACTGGGAGGTCGCGGTCGACGTGATCCGTCCCTTCGCCGGCGGCGAGATCCCGGATGCCGAGCTCGGCCGCATGGCCAACGAGGCCTATGCCACCTTCCGCCATCCGGCCGTGGTGCCGCTGCGCCAGATGTCGCCGCACCAGTTCGTGCTGGAGCTGTTCCACGGTCCGACGCTCGCCTTCAAGGACGTGGCGATGCAGCTGATCTCGCGGCTGATGGACCATGTGCTCGCCAAGCGCGGCCAGCGCACCA
>Ga0065165_1002914_pt1 | contig 13103 bp, 13 predicted proteins | sample AraplaMF_Cvi_mMF_FD_63813 | JGI IMG/M metagenome (GOLD analysis project Ga0065165, IMG submission 63813) | Arabidopsis root microbial communities from the University of North Carolina, USA - plate scrape MF_Cvi_mMF (version 2) (version 3) | ecosystem: Host-associated > Plants > Roots >...
CATGCAGGCGGAATTCGAGGCCGCGTTCGCGCTCGGCTTCGAAGTGGCGCATCTGCTCGGCCGCGCCGAACACCGCGCCGCCACGCCGGACGAAGCCGCGCTGCTGCGCCTGCTCACGCCACTGGCCAAGCTGTGGACCGGCAAGCTGGCCATAAGCATCTGCTCGGAAGCGCTGGAGTGCTTCGGCGGCGCCGGCTATATCGAGGACACCGGCCTGCCCCAGCTGCTGCGCGATGCGCAGGTGTATGCGATCTGGGAAGGCACCACGAACGTACTATCGCTGGACTCGCTGCGCGCGCTGGCCGGCAAGTCGCCCGAGGCCCTGCGCGCATGCATCGCCCATTGGCTGGCCGACAGCGACGACATGCACGCCGCCAGCGCCGTGCAGCACACGCTGGACGCGGCCATGCGCTGGCTGGACACGCACGGCGCGCAGCGCGACGCGCTGGAAGCCGGCGCGCGCGGCCTGGCCTTGACCCTGGCCCGCTGCGCGGCGGCGGCGCTGCTGGCGCGGCAGGCGGCCTGGGCCAAGCGCCAGCGCGGCGACCTGCGGCCAGGGGCGGCGCTGCGGCGCTTCGTCAGCCACGGGCTGGACCGGCTGGATACGCTGGATGCGGCGGATACCGCGCTGCTGGCGTAGGTCAGGGTGAGCCGCAGGCAAACCCCAACATGACCACGTTCAAACGCCTCGCCTCGTTGGGGTTCGCCTATGGCTCACCCCAACCTACACTAATGCCCTTCCTCCACCACGGCCTTTCCCCATGCAGCACCTGACCATCGTCACCACCGGCGGCACCATCGACAAGATCTATTTCGACGACAAGTCGGACTACAAGATCGGCGCGCCGCAGATCGGCGAGATCCTCGGCCAGCTCGGCGTCGCCTTCCAGTTCGACGTGATCCCGATCCTGCGCAAGGACAGCCTGCACATGGGCGCCGAAGACCGCGCCCTGGTGCGTTCCGCCATCGAGGCGCAGCCGCACCGCCACGTGCTGGTCACGCACGGCACCGACACCATGGTGGAGACCGCGCGCGAACTGGCCCAGATCAAGGGCAAGGTGATCGTGCTCACCGGCGCGCTCAATCCGGCGCGCTTCCAGGGCTCGGACGCGGTGTTCAACATCGGCTGCGCGGTGGGCGCGGTGCAGACCCTGCCGGACGGCGTGTACATCGCCATGAACGGCCGCATCTGGGACCCGGCCAAGGTGCGCAAGAACCGCGACGCCAATCGCTTCGAGGAAGCGTAAGCATCCATGTAGGTTGGGGTAAGCCGCAGGCGAACCCCAACAGACGTACGATTGTCGCGATGTTGGGGTTGGCCTCCGGCTCACCCCAACCTACGTGGAAAAAGAAACGGGCCCGGTCTTGCGACCGGGCCCGTTTCATTTTTCTCACTGCACGTTGAGGTTGACGTCGTCCAGCACGAACGAGGTCTGCAGCGAGCTGTCCTCGGTGCCCGTGAACTTGATGGTCACGGTCTGGCCGATGTACGCGCTCAGGTCGAAGGTCTTCAGCGAGTAGCCCGAAGCCTTGTTGAGGTTCGAGTACGTCGCCAGCGTCTTCAGCACGGTGCCGCTGCTGTTGAGCACCTGCACGTTGAGCTTGTCGTACGCGGTCGAGGTGGTGGTCTCGGCGGTGTCGACGTGCAGGTAGAACGTCAGCGAAGCCGAGGTCTTGCCGGCCGGGATGGCCACGCTCTGCGAGACGGTGTCGGTATGGCTGCTGCCATAGCCGTCCAGCCAGGTGAACCAGGTGCCGCCGTGGGCGGTCTGGCCGCTGCAGCTGGAGTTGCTGCACAGCGCGCCGGAGCTGATCGACCACGGCGAGGCCGTGCCGGTCTCGAAGCCCGGATTGCCGAGCAGCTGGCTGGAACCGCCGCCGCCGCTGGACACCGTGACCGACGAGCTCTTCGAGCTGGTCTTGCCGCTGGTGCCGTCGGTCACCGTCTCGGTGACGGTGTAGGTGCCGGCCGCCGCGTAGGTGTGGCTGGGGCTGGTCGCGGTGGAGGTGCCGCCGTCGCCGAAGGTCCAGGCGTGCGACGAAATGGTGCCGCCGGTATCCGTGGAGCTGTCGGTGAAGTTGGCCACCAGGCCGCTGGTGGTGAAGCTGAAGTTGGCCGTGGGCGTGCCGCCGGTGCTGCCGCCGCCGGAGACCCAGTTCGCCGCCGCGAAGGCGTTGACCTTGGAGATGTCCAGGCTGCCGAAGCCGGTGGTGTAGTCCCAGCCCGCCGCGGCGTTGTAGCCGTGGCCGCTGTAGCCGTTGTTGCCCGAGGTCACGTCATGCAGCAGCTCGGGGTGGTTCGGGAAGTCGCCGTAGAACTTCGAGGTCGGGAACGGCAGCGCATTGCCGTTGTTCGACTGCAGGCGCGCCCACACGCCGACGAAGATCGGCGAAGCCAGGCTGGTGCCGCCGATGGCGTAGGTGCTGCCCTGGTAGACGATCTGCGCGCCGCTGGACTGCGCCGCGTCGAAAGCCACGTCGGGCAACACGCGCTTGGTCACCGAGGAACCGAGCGCGGCGGTCTGCCAGCTCGGCGCGGTCTCGAACGAGCTGACGCCGCCGCCGGTGGCCCACAGGCGCTTGCGCGTGTCGGTGGAGCTGACGTTGGCCAGGCCTTCGTTCCACACCGTCTCACCGGCCCAGGTGGTGCCGTTGGTCGACAGCGTGGTGCCGCCCACCGCGACCACGTACGGCGAAGCCGCCGGCTCGCTCACCGAGTAAGCGGTGAGGTCGGCCGTGACGGTGCCCGAGGAATTGGTCAGCACGCCGCCCTGCGACTCGTACACGCCTTCGTCGCCGGAGGAGATCGAGAAGGTCTGGCCCTGCGCGACGGCCTGCTGGAACACGTTGTCGTCGGCCTGCTGGGTGCCGGCGTTGTGCGCGGCGGTCTCGTCTTCGCCCAGCGACACGTTGACCACCTTGGCCACGTTGTCGGTCACGGCCTTGTTGTAGGCGGCGGTGATGCCGGCGTCGGTCAGCGAGGCGTTGTTGGTGCCGTTGGCCGCCGTGTAGAAGATCAGCTTCTGCACGCCGCCGGTGGTGCCGACGATGGTCTGGCTGTCCAGGTTCCACTCGCCGTCGCCGTCGGTGTCGTCCCACAGCGCGGCCGTGCCCACTTTCACCGTCTGCACGTTGGTGGTCGGCAGGCCGGCGTTGCTGGTGAAGGTGTTGAGGTCGTTGATGGTGGTGGTGGTGGCGCCCCAGGTGACGATGCCGACCGTGGTGTTGGTCGCTGCCGGCACGCTGCCGACGTCGTAGATCGCCGGGAAGTCCTTCGGGTTGTGGCTGGCGACGGTGGCACTGGTCGCGTTCGGGTGGATCTCGGCCGGGGTCAGCTGCTTCAGCACGTGGTGCATGGTGTGCTTGACGCTGACGTCCTGCAGGCCCAGCACCGCCTCGACGGTGTCGGCGAGCGAGGACGGCACCTGCACTTCGCCGTCGTTGGCCACGCGCTGGCGGCCGCGGAACTGGAAGGTCTTCATGGTGGTGCGGAACGCGGCCTGCACGTGGCCGGCATTGCCGTCGGCCTCGACCAGCAGGTTGTTCGGCGACACGGTGACGTTGCCGAAGCCGGCGGCGCGCAGATGCGCGATCACCGCCTGCACCTGCTGCTCGGTCGGCGCATAGGCCGCCTTGAACTGCTCAGGCGTGAGGTACTTGCCGTAGTGCGCGCTGCCCGGCGTGGCCAGCTCGTGCAGGAACTGCTGCAGCTGGTCGGCGTTGCGCAGCTTAAGGCTGACCGCGATGTGCAGCGGCTTGCTCTGCTCCAGCGGGGTGACCAGCGCGTTGTCCACGGTGGGATTGCCGCGCATGCGGATGGTCCACTGCGCGGCGCCGCCGGCGGTGGACAGGGTGGAAACGCCGGCGCCGGCGCGGTCGATCGCCGGATGGGTCTTGGTGCCGACCCAGCTGTCGGCGGCCTGCGCCGAACCGGCCAGCATCGCCAGCGAAACGGCGGCCGGCAGAAGAGCCTTGCGATACAGCTTGTTGGTGATGCTCCGCGAGTGATTCAGACTGCTCATTCCGTGACTCCCCAGACATTTTTCAGGCACGAACGGACCCGATGCGGCCGGTCGGCCCCATGATGGAAATGCCGCGCTTGGGTGCGGCGCCTTTGGTGTGTGATTGCCCAGCGATCCTGTGTACGCCCGGCCCGCTGTCCCCTGGTCGCTCCTGACCCAGACGCGCCTGACTCTCTGCGTTGCTATTGAGCGAACCGCTGCCCCGCGGTGGCGCTCACGCATCACCCGTCAACCTCCCCGCCGACGGATTCATTGACGCTAAGGGGCGGCGCACGATTTCGTCAATGCGCGCAAAACCCCTGGAAATAAGTGATTTCCGACACCTTCGCGTCAGCAACTTTTTACGAAGCCGCGACGTTGCGCGAACGCTTGCATGCACGTGTTGCACGCGCACGCGTGATGGCGACCAGTCATGCCCGCACGATATGACGATATGCCCGCCTCGATTTCTTGCGTTTGAAACGAAGCGGCCGCGAGCATGCCTTTCGCCTTGGATAAACGAATGCTGAATAATGGTTGCAGGCGCGACTATCGCGTGCATTTCGAAGACAGGAATCGGTCGCGCGAAACGTGTCGCGACCCACAAAAAAAGCGCCGCGAGGGGCGCTTTTTTCCTAGGTCTTTTTCCTAGCGCAATGCGTCAGAGCATGCCGGTTTCCAGCTTGGCGATCTCCGACATCATCGAATGATTCCACGGCGGGTCGAACACCAGGTCGACGTCGGCTTCCTTCACCGTGGGGATCAGCTCCAGCTTGGTGCGGGCGTCGTCGATCAGGATGTCGCCCATGCCGCAACCGGGGGCGGTCAGGGTCATCTTCACATAGACCTTGCGGCCGCCTTCGACCGCGTCGAGGCTGACGTCGTAGACCAGGCCCAGTTCCACCACGTTCACCGGGATCTCCGGGTCGAACACGGTGCGCAGCTGCTGCCACACCAGTTTTTCCACGTCGGCGTCGGTGGCGTCGTCGGGCAGCTCGATCGGCGGGGGCGGCTCCTTGCCCAGGGCGTCCGCGTCCTTGCCGGCGATGCGGAACAGGTTGCCCTCCACGTACACGGTGAAGCTGCCGCCGAGCGCCTGGGTGATGTAGCCCACCTGCCCGGCCGGCAGGTTGACCGTTTCTCCCTGCGGCACCATCACGGCGTCGCAATCGCGCTCCAGGGTGAAAGGTTCGCTGCTAAGACTGAAACCGCTCATGCCGATCCTGAGAAAGTCGAAAAGCCCGGGCTTGGGGCCGGGCCAAGCTGCCTATTATGCCGTCCGCTGACCCAGATCAGGCCGCCGGGAGCCGATCTCAAGATGCGGCCGCGCTATGATTCGGGGCTTTCACCCTCAGGGAAGAGCCGCACGTGCCAGCCCCGCTTACCGGTCACCGCCCCTTATGAGCGCGCGCGCGCTGTTCTCCCTGCTTTTTGCCCTGGTCAGCGCGGTGATGCTGGGCCTGGCCTTCGGCGCGGTGTGGATGCTGCCGACCTTGTTCTTCTCGCGGGTGATGCCCTGGCTGGCCCTGCTGATCGGCTGGCTGCTCGGCCGCCTGATCCGCGGCTGGGTGCGCCCCGAGCCGCGCGGCGCCGCGGTGCTGGCCGCCCTGGCCACCGCGCTTTCCTGCGCCTATGTCTGCCTGCTCACCGCCGCCGCGCGCGTGGCCGGCCTGATGGGGCTGGGCCTGGTCGACGCCATGAAGATCGCAGGCTTCGGGCTGCTGACCGATCTGGTGCGGCTGAACCTGGCCGGCCTGGACCTGCTGTGGTTCGCCGTGGGCATCGCGCTGTCCGCCTGGGTGGCCTGGAAGACGGTGCCGAAGCGGGCCTGAGCCCGCGCCGGCAAGGCGGACTCAGGTATCCAGCGTCTTCAGCTCGGCCACCAGCTGGCCCGCGGCCGCCTGGCCGTCGCCGTACAGCATGCGGGCGTTGTCGGCGTAGAACAGCGCGTTCTCGATGCCGGCGAAGCCGGTGCCCTTGCCGCGCTTGACCACGATCACCTGGCGCGCGTTCGCCACGTCCAGGATCGGCATGCCGTAGATCGGCGAGGCCGGATCGGTCTTCGCCAGCGGGTTGACCACGTCGTTGGCGCCGATCACCAGGGCCACGTCGGTGGCCGGGAATTCCGGGTTGATGTCGTCCATGTCGGCGATCAGGTCGTAGGGCACGCCGGCCTCCGCCAGCAGCACATTCATATGCCCGGGCATGCGCCCCGCCACCGGGTGGATGGCGAACTTCACCTTCACCCCGCGCGCGATCAGCAGCTGCGCGAACTCCCACACCTTGTGCTGCGCCTGCGCCACGGCCATGCCGTAGCCGGGCACGATCACCACGCGCTCGGCGTAGGCCATCATCACGGCCGCGTCGGCCGGCTCGATCGGCTTCTGCGCGCCGTCGATCGCCTGCGCCGCGCCGCCGCCCGCGCCGAAGCTGCCGAACAGCACGTTGCCCAGCGAGCGGTTCATCGCCTTGGCCATCAGCTGGGTGAGCAAGGTGCCCGCCGCGCCGACCACGGTGCCGGCGATGATCATCGCCTCGTTCTGCAGCACGAAGCCTTCGAAGGCCACGGCCAGGCCGGTGAAGGCGTTATAGAGCGAGATCACCACCGGCATGTCGGCGCCGCCGATCGGCAAGGTCATCATCAGGCCGAACAGCAGGGCCAGCACGAAGAACGCGGCGATCAGCCCGAAGCCCAATTGCCCGCAGGCCAGCGCCACGCCCAGCGCCACCGCGGCGGCCAGCACCAGCATGTTCACCGTGCGCTGGCCGGGGAACACGAAGCGCCGGTCCAGCCAGCCCTGCAGCTTGGCGAAGGCGATCAGCGAACCGGAAAAACTCACCGCGCCGATCAGCGCGCCCAGCACCGCCAGCACCAGCTGCGCCGTGCCCGGCGCGGCGCCGTCGGCCGTGAAGCGGCCGCCGTCCAGCAGGGTGATGCTGCGGCTGGCGTAGCCGATCAGCTCGACCGCGCCGATCGCCGCCGCCGCGCCGCCGCCCATGCCGTTGTACAACGCCACCATCTGCGGCATCGCCGTCATCGCCACGCGGCGGCCCGACCACCACGCGGCCGACACGCCCAGCAGCACCGCCACCAGGATCAGCGCGCGGTTGTGCATGTCCGGCAGCGCGAAGGTGGCCAGCACCGCCACCAGCATGCCGACGCCCGCCCACACGATGCCGCCGCGCGCGGTGCGCGGCGAACTCATGCGCTTCAGGCCCAGGATGAACAGCAGGGCGGCCAGGAAATAGCAGGCCTTGATCAGGGTCGGCAGCCAGGCCATCACTTGGCCTCCTTGCCGCCGGCGGACTTGCTGGTCTTGAACATCTCCAGCATGCGCTCGGTCACCACGTAGCCGCCGGCCGCGTTGCCGGCGCCCAGCAGCACGCCGATGAAGCCGATCGCAAGTTCAAACGATGTCTGCGCATGCCCTAGCGCGACCATGGCGCCTACCAGCACAATGCCGTGCACGAAATTCGAACCGGACATCAGCGGGGTGTGCAGGATCACCGGCACTCTCGCGATGATCTCGTAGCCGGTGAACGCGGCCAGCATGAAGATGTAAAGCGCCAGGAACCCGTCGATCATGACCCCTCCCTGCCTGCCTGCGGTTGTCGGCGCATCATACGGTTGCGGGTCAACCCGTGCGAGCGTGCCGCGTTGAGGCGGGGAGTCGAACCGATGGAGTCTGCCGATGTCCGATCCGACGAACCGGACGACAGCGCCATGAACAGCGCCGTCTCCACGCTCGAAGCGGAACTGCTGGCCAATGACGTCCAGGCAGTCCCGACCTCGCTGGATGCCTTCCTGGCCCAGGTGGAACGCCGCGCGTTCCGCCTGGCCGAAATGAGCCTGGGCCACCGCGAGGACGCCATGGACGCGGTGCAGGACGCGATGCTGCGCCTGGTCCGCAACTACCGCGACAAGCCCGCGCAGGAATGGACCCCGCTGTTCTGGGGCATCCTGCGCCGCCGCATCGTGGACCTGCAGCGCCGCCGCAAGGTGCGCTCCATCGTGGTCGGCTGGCTGGGCGGAGGCCGCGACGACGACGGCGACGAGCTGCCGGCATGGGAACCGGCCGATAACGGCCCCGGACCGCTGGACCGGTTGCAGGACGCGCAGTCTTATGAAGACATGGCCGCCGCCGTGCGCAAGCTGCCGCGGCGCCAGCAGGAGGCCTTCATGCTGCGCGTGCTCGAAGGATTGGACGTAGCGGAGACGGCCCAGGCCATGGGCTGCTCCGAAGGAAGCGTGAAAACCCATCTGTCGCGCGCGATGCACAACCTGCGCGACCAATTGGAGGACTGGCGATGAATGCGCCCGACAACCTGGAACGCCGCGCCCGCGCGCTGTACCGCGAGGCCAGCCGGCAGATCGATCCGGCCACCGCCGGCAAGCTGCGCGCCGCCCGCCGCGAGGCGCTGGCTGCCGCGGCCGCGCCGGCGCACGCACGCTTCGCCCGCATGCTGGTGCCGGCCGGGGCCTTCGCCGCCATCGCGGTGGCCGCGCTGATGGTGTTCTCGCCGCGCGACAGCGTGCCGCTGCCGCCCGCCGGCGCCGCGCAGACGCTGGAAGCCGACGGCGACCTGCCGCCGGACCTGAGCAATACCGATCCGTCGCTGATGCAAAACCTGGACTTCTACGATTGGCTGGCCACCAACGACGCCAGCCAGGCGAGCCGCTGATCCATGCATCCAGGCCGTATCGCCCGTTTTCTGCTGCTTGCCGCACTGTTGTTGTCCGGCGGTCTCGCCGCGCCCGCCTGGGCGCAGCAGGGTCCGCCGCCCGGCGCGCCGCGTTCGTGGGACAGCCTCTCGCCTTCCGAGCGCGAGATGCTCGCCCCGCTGCGCAACGAATGGAACAGCACGCCGCCGGAGCGCCAGGCGCGCATGCTCGACCGCGTGCACCAGTGGAGCACCCTGCCGCCGGACAAGCGCCAGGAAATCCGCCAGCGCATCGAGCAATGGCAGCAGATGACGCCGGAGCAGCGCGACCAGGCGCGCGAGAACATGCGCAAGTTCCAGCAGCTCAGCCCCGACCAGCGCGCCCAGCTGCACGACGCCTTCAAGCGCTACCAGCAGCTGCCGCCGGAACAGCGCCAGCAGCTGATGCACCAGTTCCGCCAGGAACACGGCATCCCGCCGCACCGCCCCCCACCGCCGGGCATGCCGCGGCCGATGGGCGGCTTCGGATCGCCGCCGCACGGGCCCAAGCACTGATAAAAAAGCCCCGCACGTGCGGGGCTTTTTTTGTCGCGCCGAAGGCGCCGCTCAGGCGTTGAAACGCACCTCGCCAGCCTGCGTCACGCAGCTCTTCGCCACCAGCTCGTCGCCGAAGTCCGGCGCCAGCGCGCCGTCCTTCACCAGCAGCTCGACGAAGTTGTAGACGTTGCGCGCGTACATCTCCGACGCATGCAGCGGCGCGCCGGCCGGCAGGTTGAGCGGACCGAGCACCACCACGCCGCCCTGCTCCACCCGTTCGCCCGGCCGGGTGAGCTCGCAGTTGCCGCCGCCTTCCGCGGCGAGGTCCACGATCAGCGCGCCCGGCTTCATGCCCTGCACCATCGCGGCGGAAAGAATCTTCGGCGCGGGACGTCCGGGCACGGCGGCGGTGGTGACGATCACGTCCACCGACTTCAGATGCTCGGCCAGCGCCTGCTGCTGCGCGGCGCGTTCTTCCGCCGACAGCTCGCGCGCATAGCCGCCGCTGCCGGCCGCGCTCACACCGAGATCGAGAAACTTCGCACCCAGCGATTCCACCTGCTCGCGCGTTTCCGGGCGCACGTCGTAGCCCTCGATCTGCGCACCCAGCCGGCGCGCCGTGGCGATCGCCTGCAGGCCGGCCACGCCGGCGCCGATCACCAGCACGCGCGAGGGCCGGATGGTGCCGGCCGCGGTGGTAAGCATGGGAAAGAATTTCGGCGCCGCTTCCGCCGCGATCAGCATGGCGCGATAACCGGCCACCGCCGCCTGCGAGCTGAGCACGTCCATCGCCTGCGCGCGCGTGGTGCGCGGCAGCAGTTCCAGCGCGAACGAAGTCAGCTTGCGCGCACCGAGCGCGGCGACGCGCGAGGCCGCGCCGTAGGGCCGCAGCTGGCCGACCACCAGGCTGCCTTCGCGCAGGCCGCTCCACACCGCGTCGTCCGGCGGCAGCACGCAGGCCAGCAGGTCGGCCTGGGCCAGCACGGTGGCGGCGTCGGCGAAATCGACGTCCGCATAACTCGCATCGGGAAACCCGGCCGCCGCGCCGGCATCCCGCTCCAGCAGGACGCGCAGGCCCTTGCCGCGCAGCTTCTTCGCCACTTCGGGCGTGATCGCCACGCGGCGTTCGCCGGCGGCGGTCTCTCGCAATGCGGCCACGGTGATCGGCATCGTGCGGGTCCTCGGGCGGAAGATGGGGCGATCTTACGGGATCGGGGATCGGGGAACAGGGATCGGGGAACGAAGCAGCGCGCGCTTCACCCGGTGCCCGCTCCCTGTTCCCCGTTCCCCGCTCCAGAGCTAGACTGGCCCACCGCCGTTCACCCGGCGCCCGTGCGCCGGCCTGCCGCGGGGGTCCCATCCGGAGATCCCGATGCCTGTGCAACCCGTGACCGATCCCCTGGTCGAACTCGCCCGCGAAGCCCGCGAGCGCGCCTATGCCCCGTATTCCCGCTTCCTGGTCGGCGCCGCGCTGCTCACCCGCGACGGCCGCCATTTCCTCGGCTGCAATGTGGAAAACGCCTCCTACGGCCTGTGCAACTGCGCCGAGCGCACCGCGCTGTTCACCGCCATCGCCGCCGGCTGCAAGCCGGGCGATTTCGTCCGCCTCGCCGTGATCGGCGACACCGAAGGCCCGATCAGCCCCTGCGGCGCCTGCCGCCAGGTGATGGACGAGCTGTGCGACCAGTCGATGCCCGTGCTGCTGGCCAACCTGCACGGCAAGCTGCAGGAAACCACGGTGAAGGAGCTGCTGCCCGGCTCGTTCCGCCTGCCGCTCACCGCGTAGCGAACGCGAGTCGCCTCCCCGGTCACAGGCGGTTAGCATGGACGCTTTGCTTTTGCAGGAATCCCGCATGTCCTCCCCGCTCCAGCCGCTGCTGCAACGCCACTCCGCGCCCACCGCCCAGCTGGGCGAACCGGCGCCCGACGCGGCCACGCTGCGCGCCCTGCTGGAGGCAGCCATCCGCGTGCCGGACCACGGCAAGCTGGTGCCGTTCCGCCTGATCCTGCTGCGCGGCGAAGACAAGCTGCGCTTCGGCGAGCGCCTGGCCGCACTGGCCGAAACGCGCGATCCGGACCTGCCCGATTCCAAGCGCGAGAAAGAACGCCGCCGCTACACCTATGCGCCGCTGGTGATCGTTGTCGTCGCGCGCATCGATGCCGGCAGCAAGGTGCCCGAGATCGAGCAGCGCCTCAGCGCCGGCTGCGTCGCCTACAACCTGCTGCTGGGCGCCTCGCAGCTGGGCCTGGGCGCGCAGTGGCTGACCGGCTGGGCCGCCTACGACGAACAAGTCGCCGGCATGCTCGGCCTGGCCGCGCACGAACACATCACCGGCTTCGTGCACCTGGGCACGCTGCAGCTGGACGTGCCGGACCGCGACCGCCCCGCGCTCGACGACCTGCTCAGCACGTGGCAGGCATGAGCACGCTGGCGGCCCATCTGGTCGACGGAAGCCTGTACGTGTTCCGCGCCTGGCATTCCATGCCGGACGAGTTCACCGACACGGAAGGCCACCCGGTCAACGCGGTGCACGGCTTCACCCGCTTCCTGTGCGAACTGCTCGAACGCACCAAGCCCGAACACATCGCGGTGGCGTTCGACGCCTCGCTCACCACTTCGTTCCGCAACGCCATCTACCCGGCCTACAAGGCCAACCGCGAATTGCCGCCGCCGGATCTGGAACACCAGTTCGTGCTGTGCCGCGAAATCACCGCGGCGCTGGGCCTGGTCACCCTGATCGACCACAGCTACGAAGCCGACGACCTGATCGGCAGCTCGCTGTGGAGCCTGCGCGGGCACGGCTTCCGCAGCGTGATCGTGTCGGCCGACAAGGACTTCGGCCAGCTGCTCGGCGAGCACGACGAGCAATGGGATTACGCGCGCAACCTGCGCTGGGGCCCGGCCGGCGTGCACGAGCGCCTGGGCGTGCATCCGCACCAGGTGGCCGACTACCTCGCGCTGTGCGGCGACGCGGTCGACAACATTCCCGGCGTACCCGGCATCGGCGCCAAGACCGCCGCCGCCCTGCTCGCGCATTTCGGCAGCCTCGACGCGCTGCTGGAGCGCGTGGACGAAGTGCCGTTCCTGCGCATCCGCGGCGCCGCCAGCTGCGCGCAGAAGCTGCGCGAGCACAAGGACGCCGCGCTGCTGTACCGCCGCCTTACGCGCATCGCACTGGATGCGCCGGTGTCGATGGCCGCTGACGCACTGGCCTGGAACGGCGCGAACGCGGCGGCGCTGGACGACCTGAGCGAACGCCTGCGTTTCGGCCCGCTGACGCGGCAGCGCCTGAAAGCGCTGGCGTAGGGCGTAGGTTGGGGTGAGCCATAGGCGAACCCCAACGATGCGTGGCGTTCGATGTTGGGGTTCGCCTATGGCTCACCCCAACCTACGTCAATGTGCGGCGCGCTCGATCGAACGCGCGACCTCGTCGGCGCCCTGCTCGTGCGCGATGGAAGCGGCGGTGCGCCCTTGCGCATCCTTCATGGCGAAGTTCGCGCCGCGCTTGCGTAGAAGATCCAGCAGCCGCGCATTGCCCGACAGCGCCGCATACATCGCCGCCGTCTGCCCTTCGCGGTTGCGGTCGTCCGCCTTCGCGCAGGGCTGATCCAGCAGCAGCTTCGCCACCGACAGCTCGCCCTTGAACGCGGCGCCCATGGTCGCCGTGCTGCCGCGGTGGTCGCGCGCGCAGGCGTCGGCGCCGAGTGCGATCAGTTCGCGCACGGCCGCCTCCTGCCCGTGGTAAGCGGCGAGAATCAGCGCGGTGTAGCCCTGCGGTGTGCGCACGTCGACCGGAAAGCCGGACTTCACATACTCGCGCAGCAGCACCACGTCGCCCTGGCGCGCCGCTTCGAAGAAATAGGTTTTCAGTTCCGCCTCGGCTTCCGCGCGGCGCGCGGCTT
>Ga0065165_1002916_pt1 | contig 13077 bp, 12 predicted proteins | sample AraplaMF_Cvi_mMF_FD_63813 | JGI IMG/M metagenome (GOLD analysis project Ga0065165, IMG submission 63813) | Arabidopsis root microbial communities from the University of North Carolina, USA - plate scrape MF_Cvi_mMF (version 2) (version 3) | ecosystem: Host-associated > Plants > Roots >...
GGTCACGGCGAAATGTTCGGATGGCGCCTCGGGGAGTTTGGCCAGCGCGCTGCTGAGAAGCATGGCTTCTTCGACAGGCGTCCCGTTGACCGGCTTGAGGGGAAGAGTGAAGTCCGCCTGGAAGGGAATGCAGATATTGCGGCAGAGCCCGATAAAGCTCGACGCGGTCAGCGTGACCGGCTGGTCCGGGTCCTTTGCCGTGAGTTCGAACGGGAAGGCGACCGGCTGGTCGTAGCCGATATCGCGCAGCGCGCCGTTGACGATCCGCTTCGGCACCGGAAACGACAACCGGTCGAGCGAGACGCCGCTCCCCTCGGAAAACGAGATCTTGGGCGGAATGCCGGTGTCGCCCGGCTCCTTCCAGTAGGTGATCCAGCCGGGCTTGGGCTCGATCTGCAACAGGCCGCGGATCTTGCCGTCAGGCTCCGGCGGCATCACCACCATGCGCATGCGGCCGCCCTCGTTGGTCGACCAGGCGGTCATGTCGGCCAGGGCTGCGCTTGCAGAGATACCGACGCCGCAGACCGCAGCCAGCATCCGCACAAGGCCGCAAAGCCGGTAGCCTGTCGATCGGCGTAAGGGGGAAGGTGGGCGCTCGCTCATGCCGGACGCATGTAATCGATCCCGGCCGGGCAAACCAGTCACGCTCACGAGAGTGCGATTCATTTTCAGTTGATAGATGATGGCGGCTGCTCCATCTTCTCTCCCAGAAAGGTGGCGGTCCGATTGCGGGTCATCGCCGCACGGGAGGCACGATGGCGTTCTCAATGCTGACGGATACACGGGAGCGCGGCTTCCTCGACGGTCAGTTCCTGATCGCCATGCCGGGAATGCTCGACACGAATTTTGCGCGCAGCGTCGTATACGTCTGCGCCCATTCTGCTGCCGGCGCGATGGGGTTCATCATCAACCGTGCTCAGCCGATTTCGTTTAGCGAAATTCTTCTTCACCTCAATCTGGCGGACGATGAAGATGTCGCCATGCTGCCGGGGCAGGCGCGCGATTTCCCGATCCTCTCCGGCGGCCCGGTGGAAACCGGTCGCGGATTTCTGTTGCACTCCGACGACTTTACCAGCACGTCCTCGATCCCGATCAGCGAGGAAATCTCCCTGACCGCGACGCTCGACATCATCCGCGCGATCTGCGACGGGCGCGGCCCGGCGCGGGCGACCATGCTGCTCGGTTATGCCGGCTGGGGCCCAGGTCAGCTCGAGACGGAGATTGCCGCCAACGGTTGGCTGAACTGCCCGGCGACCGACGACCTGATCTTCGACCGCTGCGTCGACGACAAGTACGAGCGAGCGCTCGCCTCCATGGGCATCGCACCCGAAATGCTCTCCACTGAAGCCGGACACGCCTAGTTGATCGACGGAACGATGATGCGCTCCGTGCGTTCTCGTCTCGCAAGGCAAAACAAGGCCTTCAACCAAGGAGAAATACGATGGGTAGCACAAGCGACAAGATCGCCGGCAAAGGCAATGAGCTGGCAGGCAAGGTAAAGCAGGCCGCCGGCGATATGACCGATAACGACAGGTTGCGCGCTGATGGCGCTGCCCAGGAACTGAAGGGCGACGCCCAGCAGGCCAAGGGCGAAGTCAAGGACAAGGCGAAGGGCGTCGTCGACCGTCTCTAACGGTCCGACCCTTCCCATACCGATAAAACCTGCTCCGACATGCGCCGGGGCAGGTTTATTTTTGTCTGAACCCCTCTTTACGGCAGGACCACCATGCGGCTCTACGATTGCGATCACTGCGGGCAGCCTATCCATTTCGATAACCGGACCTGTGTCAACTGCGGCTACCGTCTGGCCTTCGTGCCGGAAAAGCTCGCCATGCACGCACTCGAGGATGCCGGTGACGGCAGCTGGAGCCTCGTGGCAACGCCGGAACACAAGGTCAGGCTGTGCGCCAACGCGATCATGGACGTATGCAACTGGACCGTCCTTGCCGATGATCCGCAGCCATTCTGCCCCGCCTGCCGGCATAACCGACTGGTTCCGGACGCCTCCACCGAGGAAGGGCTCAACCAGTGGCGCCGCATCAGCCAGGCGCAGCGTCATCTTTTCTATTCGCTGATGCGCTGGAACCTGCCGCGGACCAACCGCGACGAGGACCCGCAGGGCGGACTGGTATTCGATTTCCTGGTCGACGAGGTCATGCCCGACGGCACAATCGTCCCGGCGATGACCGGCCACGAGGATGGTCTGATTGCCATCCGCGCCGCCGAGGCCGACGATGCGACCCGCGAACAGATCCGCGTCTCGATGAATGAGCCCTACCGCACCATGCTTGGGCATTTCCGGCATGAGACCGGCCATTACATCTGGGACAAGCTCGTCCGGGACGGCGGCAGGATCGATGCCTTCCGCGCCGTCTTCGGCGACGAGACGATCGACTACGGCGAGGCGCTGAAGCGCAATTACGAGCAGGGGCCGCCGCCCGACTGGCAGCAGTTCTTCGTCAGCACCTATGCAAGCTCCCATCCGTGGGAAGACTTCGCCGAAAGCTTTGCGCACTACCTGCACATCGTCGACACGCTCGAGACCGCGCGAGCCTATGGCATGACCATTGAGCCGCGTCGCCATGAGGAACTGGCGGCTGAGGTTGCCTTCAACCCCTACAATGCCCAGAGCGCGGAGCAGCTGGTGACCGCCTGGATCCCGTTCAGCGTTGCGCTGAACAGTCTGCACCGTTCCATGGGCGTGCCGGACCTCTATCCGTTCATCCTGACTGGGCAGGTCGTGGCCAAGCTGGAATTCATCCACACGATGATCCATGACAACCAGCGCCAGCAGGCACGCTCGACGCGCGCCTTCGAGGCGTCGGAGGTTGCCCCGGCCGGCTGATCGCCGGCGGGATCAGGCCCGCTTGGTCAGGGGAAACCGCTCTTTCAGCAGACGCATCACGGCGTCTGTCGCAGCCGGCGGTCCGAACAGGTAGCTCTGGCCGAAATGGCAGCCCATCGTCGCCAGTTCCGTCGCGTCGTCGTCCGTCTCCACGCCCTCGGCGATGACCGACATTTCCAGTGCGCGTGCCATGGCGATGACGGACCGCAGCAGGATGGCGCGCTTTTCGGTGGCGTTGCGCACCAGCGACTTGTCGAGCTTGATCGTGTCGAAGGCGAACTGCGTCAGGTGCCCGAGCGACGAGTAGCCGGTGCCGAAATCGTCCAGCGCAAGGCCGATGCCTGTCTCGCGGATCTTCGCAAGAACCAGCCTGGACTGTTCCGGGTTCTCCATCATCATCGATTCGGTCAGTTCGAGCTTCAGCTGCGCAGGGTTGATCTGCGTCCGTTGCAGCAGGCTGCGCACGTCGTTGTAAAGGTCCGCATTGATCAGCTGGGCGCTGAACAGGTTGACCGAAACGAACAGCGGCAGCTCGCCGGTCTGGGTCTGCCAGCTGGTCAGGTCTGCCGTGGCGCGGTCGAGCGCGAACATGCCGAGCGAGCCGATCAGATCCGACATTTCCGCGATCGGAATGAATTCCGATGGCGGGATCGGCCCGCGCTTCGGATGATCCCATCGCATCAGCGCCTCGAAGCCCGAAAGCTCGCCGTCTTTCAGCCGGATGATCGGCTGGTAGACCAGCGACAGTTCACGGCGCTCGATGGCGCGGCGAAGGTCGGTTTCGATCTGCAGGCGGTCTGTCGTAGTCGAGCGGAAGGCGGGCCGGAACGGCTCGACCTTGCTGCCGCCGGCGCGCTTGGCGCGGTACATGGCAAGTTCCGCATCGGCCAGAAGGCCGGCAGCGTTTTCCTGCTGGTCCACCCACGAGGCAAGCCCGATCGATGCGGTGAGCACGATCTCGCGGTTTGCGAAGTTGATCGGCACCATGATCGCCTTGGAAACCGCATCGGCGAAGTCCGCGACCTTGGCCGGGTCGTGTTCCGATACCAGGATCAGCCCGAATTCGTCGCCCGAAAGCCGCGCAAGCGTGTCCTGCGGCTTCAGCAGGCGCCGCAGCCGGCGCGTCAGCGCGATCAGGATGTTGTCCCCGGCCGCGATCCCGAGGCTGTCGTTGACCTGCTTGTAGCGGTCGATGTCGATCGCCATCACCGTCGGGCGGACCGTGTCGCCGGCGGGCGCGAGCGTCAGCACCGACTGCAGCCGATCGAGAAAGAGTTCCCGGTTGGGAAGGCCGGTCAGGTTGTCGTGCAGCGCATCCTGCAGCAGCCGTTCCACCGAATTCTTCTGCTCCGTGACGTCGACGATCGTTCCCACGCAGCGGATGATCTCGCCGTCGGAGCCGAGCACCGGCCGCGCGCGGATCTGCAGCCAGTGGAAGTGACCGTCCTCGGCGCGGATCCGGAACTCGTGGTTGAGGCGGCCGCGACGGTGTTCCAGCAGCACGTCGAGCGTCGCGCGGAACCGGTCGCGGTCGTCGGGATGAAGTCTTGGAAGCCAGTTGCGGACCGGACCGTGCATGGTACCGGCGTCGAGCCCGAGGCGTGTCGAAATATCGGGCGTCGTCACCACGCGATCGCGCGAAACATCCCAGTCCCACACGGTATCGCCGCTGCCCGTCAGCGCCAGCGACTGGCGTTCGAGATCTGAAAACAGCCCCTGCTGGTAGGCGCCGCCCGCAAAGGCGTGCTGCATGACGGTAAAGCCGATCAGCAGCACGATCAGCACCAGCCCGCCGCCGAGCGCCGGCTGGATGATGTCGTTGTCGAGCCGTCCTGTCACGGTCAGCCATCCGCCGAACAGCCAGACAAGGATTAGCACCCAGGTTGGCACCAGCAGAATGGCACGGTCGTAGCGGTTGAAGCCGAGATAGATGATCAGGAGAATTCCGACGCTTGCGGTCAGCGCCAGAGACAAACGCGCGATGCCGGCCGCGACCGATGGATCGTAGATCGCGACGCCGCCAAGCAGCACCAGACCGACGATCCAGGCGAGCGTCGCATAGCCGAGGTGCACGTGCCAGCGATTGAGGTTGAGATAGGTGAACAGGAAGATCACCAGCGACGAGGCGAGCGCCACTTCCGCCGCCGCGCGCCATATTCGCTGGTCGCTGGAGGTGATGGTGATCAGCTTGTCGAGAAAGCCGAAGTCCACGCAGATATAGGCAAGCACGGCCCAGGCAAGCGCCGCCGCCGCCGGCAGCATCGACGTGCCCTTGACCACGAAGAGGATGGTGAGAAACACCGCCAGCAGGCCGGCAATGCCGAGCACGATGCCGCGGTAGAGCGTGAACGAGTTGACCGTGTCCTTGTAGGCGTCCGGCTGCCAGAGATAGATCTGCGGCAGGGACGGTGTCGCGAGCTCGGCAACGAAGGTGATGGTGGAACCCGGATTAAGGGTGATCCGGAACACGTCCGCGTCGGGGCTGGCGATCCTGTCGAGCGCAAAACCTTCCGACGGCGTGATCGAGATGATGCGCTGCGAGCCGAGATCCGGCCAGAACATCTTCGAATTGACCAGCCGGAAGTGCGGCGCGACGATCACCCGTTCCAGCTGTTCTTCCGAGACGTTGGAGAGTGCAAACACCGCCCAGTCGCCCTGGTGCGTCGGTGAGCTGGCGCGCACCTCGATGCGCCGGCGAATGCCGTCAGCGCCGGCCGCCGTGGAAACCTGGAAGGCTTCGCCCTGGTTCGTGTAGATGTCCGTGGTGCGCGTCAGGTCAAGCGCCGTATCGTCGCGTGAAATCTTCACGGGCTCGGCTGCCAGTGCCCCGTAGGCCGAACTCAGGCAGAAGAGCAATGCGAGCAGGGAAACGATGCGACGCATGAGGCAAGGCTGGCGCAGGGAGGCGAGCGCGGTCATGATCTCAAAAGCTTCCCGAACTCGCCGTCGTCCGGCAAGCGGGAGAACATCACGTGGTCGTGCCATTCGCCGTTGATTTTAAGGTATTTGCGCAAAAGACCTTCCCGCTCGAAGCCGGCTTTTTCCAAAAGCCGCATGCTTTTCCAATTGTCCGGAATACAGGCTGCCTCGATCCGGTGCAACTGAAGTCCGCCGTAGATGTAGGGGATAGCCACTTTCAATGCGGCCAACATATGGCCCTGGCCGGCATGCCGCTCGCCCATCCAATAGCCGATCATGCAGCTTTGCGCGGCGCCGCGGCGGATATAGCCGATGGTAAGCCCTCCCAGCAGCGTGTCGTCCTTCCTGTGGAAAAGCAGCAGCGGCACGGCAAGCCCCGAATTGAATTCCTGGCTGCCGCGCATCACCCGTGCGCGGAAAGAGGATTCGGTCAGCTCGTCGCCGCGCCAGGTCGGCTCCCATGGCTGCAGGAAGGCGCGGCTTGCGGAGCGCAGCCGGTACCACTGGTCGTAATCGGAATTGCGCGGCAGCCGCAGCATGTGCTCCGCGCCATAGAGTTCGGGCGTATCCGGCTGTCGAGACAGAAACCGAAACACCGACTTGGCCATTCTTCTGCTGCTCCGGGCAGGGCTGCCGGATTAGGGGTGCACCTAACCAGCAGCCTTTTGGGTGTTGACCGCCGGCGAGGAAAGCGCCGCGGAAATATCGGTGATCGGGGCGAGCTGTTCGATCGGGCCGACAGCCGACATGGTCGGGACGGTATCGAAGAACAGGCGGCCGGCAAGGTCTGTCAGGCGATCGGTGGTAATGCCTTCCAGCCTCTCCATCATCTCCTCGTTCGGAATGGAGCGGCCATAGAGCATCATCTGCCGGGCGATCTGTCCGGCGCGCGCGGCCGGGCTTTCCTGGCCCATCAGCAGCTGCGCACGGATCTGCGCGCGGGCGCGGTCGATTTCCTGCTGCTCGATCATCTCCGCCGACTTGCGCAGCTCCTCGATCACCACGGGAACGAGGTTGGGCAGTTCGTTGCCATTGGTGGCCGCATGGACGCCGAAGATGCCGGTGTCGGAAAAGCCCCAGTGGAAGGCATAGACCGAATAGCAGAGGCCCCGCCGTTCGCGCACTTCCTGGAACAGCCTTGACGACATGCCGCCGCCGAGGATGTTGGCCAGGATCTGCGAACAGTAGAAGTCGCGCATGTGGTAGGCCTTGCCCTCGAAGCCGAGAAGCAATTGCGCGTCCATCAGGTCGCGGGCTTCGCGCACGTCGCCGCCGACATAGCGGGCCGGTTCCATCATCACCGGGCTGCTGGGCGTCGTCGGCAGGCCGGCGAAGCGCTCTTCCACTTGGCGGCAGAACGACGCGTGGTCGACGGCGCCGGCGGCGACGATGAACATCCGGTCGGTGGTATAGTTGCGCGACAGGTATCCGCGGATCTGGTTCGGAGTAAAGCTGTTGACGGTGTCCGGCGTGCCGAGGATCGGCCGGCCGATGGTCTGGCCGCGATAGGCCACTTCCGAGAAACGGTCGAAAACGACATCGTCCGGCGTGTCGTTGGCGGCGCCGATTTCCTGCAGGATCACGTGTTTTTCGCGCCGCAGCTCTTCCTCGTCGAATTCCGATTCCGTCAGGATGTCGGCAAGGATGTCGACGGCGAGCGGTACGTGGTCCTTGAGGACGCGCGCATAATAGGAGGTCGTTTCGGTGGAGGTGGCGGCATTCAGTTCGCCGCCGACATTCTCGATCTCTTCGGCGATGTCGCGGGCGCTGCGTCGCTTGGTGCCCTTGAAGGCCATGTGCTCGAGGAGATGGGCAATGCCGTGCTCCTCTGCGGATTCATTGCGCGATCCCGATTTGATCCAGACTCCGAGAGCGACGCTCTCCAGGTGTGGCATGGTTTCGGTCACGATTGTCAGCCCGGAAGAGAGCCGGGTGATTTCAACATTCATACTCAGTCTTTCCGGCGCTGCCGTCACTCAAGCCCGGGCACGCTCGCCGATAAAGGTTTCGACGGCTTTAAGGTCCGGCTGCAAAGTGTCGAAGCGCTCCTCCCTTTGCATAAGATCAGCTAGCCATGATGGAAGGGCAGGATCAATTCCGCAAGCGGATTTTACGGCGGCCGGGAATTTGGCCGGGTGCGCGGTGGCAAGCGTCACCATCGGCGTCGGGGCCTTGCCGTTCTTCTTCGCCACGAAGACCGCCGTCGCGGTATGCGGATCGAGGAGGTAGCCGGTATCGGCCAGCGTCTCGCGAATGGTTGCCGCCGCCTGCTTTTCGGTCGCCCGTCCGGCCCGGAATTCGCGGCGGATGGCCTTCAGGGCCTCCGGAGCGATTTCGAAGCTGCCGGACTGCTTGAGGCCGGCCATGGCATTGCGCACGCCCGTCGCATCGCGCCCGAGCGCTTCGAACAGCAGGCGCTCGAAGTTCGAGGAGATCTGGATGTCCATCGACGGCGAACTGGTCGCCATCACCGATCGCATCTCGTAGCGGCCGGTCTTCAGCGTCCGCGCCAGGATGTCGTTGTCGTTGGTGGCAATCACCAGCCGGTCGATCGGCAGGCCCATCTTCTTGGCCACGTAGCCGGCAAAGATGTCGCCGAAATTGCCGGTCGGCACGGTAAAGGAGACCTTCCGGTCCGGGCTGCCCAGCGCAAGCGCCGAGGTAAAGTAATAGACCACCTGGGCCATGATGCGCGCCCAGTTGATGGAGTTGACGCCCGACAGCTTCACCTTTTCGCGGAAGGCGACGTCGTTGAACATCTCCTTCACCAGGTTCTGGCAGTCGTCGAAATTGCCCTCGACGGCGATCGCATGGACGTTGCTTTCGCGCGACGTGGTCATCTGCCGCTGCTGAACGGGTGAAACCTTGCCATGCGGAAAGAAGATGAAGATGTCGGTCCGGTCGCGGCCGGCAAAAGCGTCGACGGCGGCCCCGCCCGTGTCGCCCGAGGTGGCGCCGACGATCGTCGCCCGCTCGCCGCGCTCGGCAAGCACGTGATCCATCAGCCGTGCAAGCAACTGCATCGCCACGTCCTTGAAGGCGAGCGTCGTGCCGTGGAAGAGTTCGAGGATGAAGTCGTTGGGGCCCGTCTGCACCAGCGGCACGACCGCGGGATGCCGGAACGTGGCATAGGCTTCATCGATCATCGCCTGCAGCTTGTCGTCGGCGATTTCCCCGGCGACGAAGCGCTTGATGATCTCGAATGCGATGGCGGGATAGGTCTTGCCGCGCAGCGCACGGATTTCCCTTTTGCTCAGCGCCGGCCATTCGCGCGGCACGTAGAGCCCCCCGTCACGGGCAAGCCCGGCGAGCAAAGCGTCGCGGAAGCCCAGAGCAGGTGCCTCGCCTCGGGTAGAAATGTAGTCCACGAGCCTCAATCCCCAATCGATTTTTGTTCGCGCCGCTGATATAGACCAGGAAAACCTGCGGTGAAAGAGCGGAAAACGACGCTCGGTGATCGCATGTGAAACGGGACTGCAAAGGGTTGAGTATCGTGTCTGACAAGGTTTTGCGCGGTTTTCTGACGGTATCGCTGGTCGCTCTCTTGAGCGCATGCAGCTCGAGCGGGGACGCTCCCAATCCCTATGGACGCTCCCATGGCTCCGGTCCGATCGACATGCGGTTGCCGCAACAGGCCCCGGATCCGAACGCGACCCCGGTCGTCCAGGCCTATTGCCCGCAGGTGGTGATGCGCGATCAGGATGCCATCTACAGCGCCTACGCCAAGGGTGGTCAGAACAGCCCCGACAAGCTCCTCTTCCAGGCCTCGCTTGCCGACGCGACGCGCCAGTGCACCGCCAACGAGACGACCCTGACCATCAACGTGGTCGCCCAGGGTCGCATCGTCGAAGGTCCGGCAGGCTCCCCCGGCAAGACGGTCCTGCCGATCATCGTCGAGGTGCTGGACGGCGACAAGGCGATCTATTCCCAGAAGGTCGCCTACCCGGTCGATATTCCGAGCGGCGGCACTCAGTTCCTCTTCAACAAGGCGGACGTGCAGATCCCGAACGGCCAGGCCGGCGCGTCCCGCTTCACCCGAGTCCGTATCGGCTTCGACACGGGTCCGGCAAAGAAGCCGGCAAAGCGGGGCTGATCGGCCCCGCCGGAGCCTGTCTTTAGACGGCGCCACCCCAGTCGCTGAGCGCCGCGATCACCGCCGGCAGGTCGGCCATGCGCGAGATCACGGTTTCCGCGCCGGCATCGGTCAGCCGGTCGGCATGGCTCGGATAGGTGTGCGAGGCGCCGGTAAAGCCGACCACCCGCATGCCGGCCGCCCTTGCGCCATGGATGCCGTGCACAGAATCCTCGATTACCAGGGTCTTCGACGGCGAAACCTTGAACTGCTCGGCGCCGTGAAGGAAGATATCCGGCTTCGGCTTGACCCGGTCCGGGCCCAGATCCTTGGCCGAGAAGATGTGCGGCGCGAAGTAGGGCTTCAGGCCGACCTTGTCGAGCATCATGTCGAGCCGCGCGCTGCTGGAATTGGAGCAGATGCAGTGCGGCGTGGTGATGCGCGACAGCGCGAACGTCACGCCTTCGATGATCTTCACCTCCCGTGCCAGGCGCGCGTCGAGCAGCTGTTCGGACTTGTCGAGCAGAGCGGCCGACAACGGAATGTCCGCTTCCTTTTCCACCTGCAGCAAAATGTTCTTCCAGGTCATGCCGGAAAAACGCTCGCCCATTTCCTCGACGCTGATCGGGTAACCGGCTTCGGTGAGCAGCTTGGACTCGACCTTGGCGGCGATGATTTCGGAATCGACGAGCACGCCGTCGCAATCGAAGATGATGAGGTCGAAACCGCTCATGAGAAACTGCCTTGTTGGGGAGAGTGCGCGGCCTTCTATACCAGAGCCGGCCAAAGCTCAACCGAGGGAGAGACAGGAGCATCTGCAAAAGCCGTCGGATGCGGCCCGCACTCGCCGGCTGAAAGGAACGTGTCAGACGGGGAAGAGCGCCAGGAACTGCCGTTCGCCCTCGGGCGAAAACACCACCACCCGGCTGTCGCCATGCCGCCGCGCCCATCCCTCGGCGGTGAAATGCTGCAGCAGCGCCTTGCCGAGCGTGCCGGCAAGATGCGAGCGCCGCTCGCTCCAGTCGAGGCAGGATTTGCACAAAGGCCGGCGTCCGCCCACTAGCGGCGCCAGATCGAGCCCCAGGCTTTCGAGCTCCGATCTTCCCTGGTCCGTCAGGCTCAGCGCGTCGCCATCGCAGGCGATCACCTCGCGGGCGACGAAACTGTCGAGCATGCGGACCCCGTAGTCGCCGGCCAGATGGTCGTAGCAGATGCGCGCCTTGCGCAAGGCCGGGTCCTTGGGGCCCGGTTGGTGGCGCAGATGGCCACGGCTCGCCGCAAAACCCATCAGGCTCTCGAGCAAGGCGGCCGCAGCTGCATCGGCGAGCGCGAAATAGCGGTGCCGCCCTTGCTTGCGCTGGCCGATCAGCCCGCCGGCATCCAGCTTGGACAGATGCGAGCTCGCCGTCTGCACGGTCACCCCGGCGGCCTGGGCAAGCTCCGTCGCGGTCAGCGCCTGGCCGCCCATCAGCGCGGACAGCATGTTGGCGCGGGCCGGATCGCCGATCAGCATGCCGATCCGGGCTATGTCTGGGCCTTCCTTCATACTTCGATCCTAACCGAAGCATCATGGTCGCGCAACATGCGACAAACGGTCGGCCAGCCAAGGAGACGACCATGATCACCTGTTTCATCCGCTATCAGATCGACCCGTTCAAGAAGGAGCAGTTCGCCGCCTACGCCCGTAACTGGGGCCAGGCGATCCCGCGCTGCGGCGCCGACCTCGTCGGCTATTTCGGCCCGCATGAAGGCTCCGCGACCACGGCCTACGGCGTCTATTCGGTGGAAAGCCTCGCTGCCTACGAGGCCTATCGCGCCCGGCTTGCCGTTGATCCGCTCGGCCGCGAAAACTACGCGATGGCGGCGCGCGAACGCTTCATCCTGAAGGAGGACCGGATCTTCCTCAAGAACGTGTCGCTGCCGCACGCCGGGTTGGTGACGCCATGATCGCCGTCATCTTCGAGGTCGTGCCCTTTATGGGCGAGCGCCACCGCTATCTCGATCTCGCAGGCGACCTTCGCAGCGAACTGGATAAGATCGACGGCTTCATCTCCATCGAGCGTTTTGAAAGCCTCACCCTGCGCGGCAAGCTTCTCTCGCTGTCTTTCTGGCGGGACGAGGAGGCGGTGCGCCAGTGGCGCAACCTCGAGGCCCACCGCGCCGCCCAGCATGCCGGCCGCAACGGCATTTTTGCCGATTATCGCCTGCGGATCGGCCATGTGCTGCGCGACTACGGCATGTTCGAGCGCGCCGAAGCGCCGCTCGATAGCCGCGAGGCGCAGGCTTGAATGGCGCAGGCGTGAACGGCGGAGGCAGGGTGCCTTAGCCCGCCATGTTGTAGCGGGCTTCCGCAAGGTCGATCTCGCGCACCAGCCGGCGGACGATCTCGTCCGAAACGAGCCGCGTGCGGCCGAGCCTGAAGAACTCGTCCCGCTCGGCCCGCAGCGCGGCGAGCCGCAGGCGCCGGTCGACGTCTGCCATCAGGCGCGCCATCTCGGCGCCGTCGCCCGATTGCGAGCCCTCGATCCGTCGCCGGTAGAGCTCCATCAGCCGGGCGCCCACATCGGAGTAGATATCCGCGTCGGTGCGCCCTTCGCCGAGCGCGTGCTGCTGCTTCTCGATTGCGCGGATGGCCGCCTCGGCGGCCGCGACGCGTGCGAGGTCTTCCTCCTGCTGTGCGCTGGGTTCCGGCGGCAGTTCGAGGTCTTTGAGCAGGAAGGGCAGGCCGATGCTGGCGGCGACCAGCGAGAAGACGATCACGCCTGCGGCGAGGAAGATGGCAAGGTCGCGCGTGGGAAAGGCGCTGCCGTCGTTCATGGCGAGCGGCAGGGTCAGGATGCCGGCGAGCGTGATGGCGCCGCGCACGCCCGCAAGCGAGGTCGCGGCCAGCAGCCGCCAGTGCGGCTTGTACATCGTGCGGCCCTGGCGGGCAGCCCGGAACAGGGTGAAGCGCAGCGACACCCAGACCCAGGCAAAGCGCAGAACCAGCAGCGCGATATTGATCGCCAGCACGTAGAACAGCAGCCAGATCGGGTGGAGATGGCCGGTCTCCGTCACCACCTGCGCGGCGCCGGAGATGATGTTCGGAAGCTGTTCGCCGAACAGCACGAAGATGATGCCGTTGAGGGCAAACTGCATCGTGTCCCAGACGGCACCGCGCCGCACCCGCGTGACGGCGAGCGCCTGGCCGGTCTGTTCCGCATAGCTCATTGCGATCCCGGCCGCGACGGCTGCAAGGATC
>Ga0065165_1002918_pt1 | contig 13073 bp, 21 predicted proteins | sample AraplaMF_Cvi_mMF_FD_63813 | JGI IMG/M metagenome (GOLD analysis project Ga0065165, IMG submission 63813) | Arabidopsis root microbial communities from the University of North Carolina, USA - plate scrape MF_Cvi_mMF (version 2) (version 3) | ecosystem: Host-associated > Plants > Roots >...
CGTCTCCTTTACTCAGCTGATTGCGCATCTCTGCCAATCATGTGGCGCTACGCGGCTCATCCCGCGCAATCCACGATATCCCTGGAGGCGGGCCGCCTCAAGTCAAGCCATTGTGTCTAGAGTTCTTCGAATGATCCGCTGCCTTTTCCGAACTCTAGTGCTGTCGTTCTTTAGCGTTCCCGGCATCGCCCTGGCTGGCTATGACTTGCATATCACGCGAGCCGCTGAATGGACGTTGAGTTCGAAACATCCTATTTCGGAACTTGAGTGGAAGACTGCCGTCGCATCGGATGGCCAACTTCAGATGGATCCGACCGCGACCGCTGAGAATCCTAAGACGCATGAGGTCATTCAGGTTTCAAATCCTTTGATGGCTTCTTGGGTCGATCCGACCTCGAAGGAAAAGCACTACTTCTATTACTTTCGAGGCGAAATCACAGTCAAGAATCCTAGCAAGAACGCAATCGCGAAAATGAAGGCAGTCGCAAAAAAACTTTCAGCGCGGGTTCAAGGTGACGACGGTGAGTGGTATTGACGGAATTCGCTCTAACCTTCAGCTCCAGCGGACGCGCTACAGCGGGCTTTGCCCGCTTACGCACGCCGCTGAGCAATCGCGTTGGTCATCGCTTTGAACATGATGCAGGCTTCAGCTCTTATTTCTGGCACCTGGGCCGCTGGCAAATCCGCCTGCGCGGCTAGTGCCGGCGTTTGGGCCGCTAGCAGTTCTCAGTTTGGTGGCAGGGGCCTGCACACGCGGTTTGCTGGCGTTCGTGCGGGCGCATTCGCGGACACGCTGTCGGCTGCGCCTTCGCGGCTAGTTCACGTGCGTGTCCAACATTTAGCTCAACCGGACGGCTTACGCGCTGCGCGCTCCAGCCGCCGGTTAGCATCACGTTATGCGCCATGACCCCAGACTTCTCGGAAAAGCTGAAGAGAAACCTTGATGCCCTTCGACTCTTTGTTGAGGGTAAGGTTATTGGCTCTTGCAGGCTTGTTCATTATGTGGGCGTTGATCGGCCAAATGCCATCGATGTTCCACTAGTCGAAGTTGAGGCTGAAATTTCCGGCTGTCTTGCCGAAGGATTTCTAGTTGGATGGTTCCTTGCCGAAGATCGGCTTTATGTCTGGGTTCAGGAGCCGGGGTGTCCCGTTCCAGCTTCGGAAAATGTCATTGCTGAAAAGGCCCTTGTTGATGTCGATGCGCTCCTTAAAAATGCGGGCTTCACTAATGGCGCCTAACTTTCAGTTCCAGCGGACGCCTAACGGCGCCGCTGAACAACCACGTTCGGCTTTATGGATCGAATAACTCTAATCTGCCATGGCGTACCTACCTCCGCTGGAGCGGAGGCGGCTATCGACATTACAAAAGAATTTTTGGATCATCGCCCTTGGCAAGCGAATGTTATCTGCGCTTGGGATGGGGAATCTCTGACGTTGCAGGCGGATACCGAAAATGATCCGAAAGGACTTGGCCTTATCGATGAATTTTCGGATTGCATTTCGGCGTACATTGTTGAGGGCTTTGACGGTGGAATCACCGTCTATTCAATAGTGCCGCTGCATGACTAAGCGGCCGAACAGAACAATCAACCGGACGGCTTACGCGCTGCGCGCTCCAGCCGCAGGTTATCGCGAACGTTGAGGCTGTATTTTTATTCCCGAAGTAAACGACCGCCCCGGCTAGCGCGTTGAACCTCCAGGCAATTCATGGAGCTTGCAATGGCGCGCTACAAGGTTGTTGACCGCAGTCCTCGATTTCTCCCCGTCGTCCTCGATGCGCAACTGCTGCCCGGCAGCTTTGAGTTCGCCCTGGACTACCTGATCGACCACGAGCTTGACCTGTCGGCGCTGGACGACCGCTATTGCAACGACGCCAGCGGAGCCCCGGCTTACGATCCGGCGGTTATGCTCAAGATCATCCTCCTAGCCTACAGCCGTGGCATGGTCTCCAGCCGCACCATCGAACGCGCCTGTCGCGAAAATGTCCTGTTCATGGCGATATCCGGCGATAGCGCGCCCCAGTTCACGACGATCGCCAAATTCATCCGAGAGCTAAGCGCCCAGATCGCCGAACTGTTCACCCAAGTCCTGCTCACCTGCGATGCTCAAGGACTGATCGGCCGCCAGATGTTCGCCATCGACGGCGTCAAGCTGCCAAGCAACGCCTCCAAACAACGTAGCGGCACCCACGCCGAGCTAGCGCACAACGCTCAGCGTATGGAGCGAGCTGTCAAAGACATGTTGAAGGCGCATCAAGGGCAGGATGGCCGCGCCACTGCCGATGACGAGGATCAAGCCAGGCAGCGGCGCCGGATAGAAAGCCTGCAAAGCGAAGCACAGCGCATCCGCTCCTTCCTCGCTGCGAAAGCCGAGCGCAAAAGCGATAAGGGCAGCATCCGCAAGAGCAACGTCACGGATAACGACAGCGCCAAAATGGCGACCTCCAAAGGAGTCATTCAAGGCTACACCGCCGTGGCGGCGGTTGATAGTTTGCACCAGGTGATCGTGGCCGCTGCTGCCCATGGATCGGGCAGCGAGCAGAATGCCTTGCTGCCTACCGTGCGCGCCACCGACCCCATCAGAGAAGCGAGAACCGTCATCACCGCCGATGCCGGCTATCACAGCGAAGCCAACCTGCGCGAACTGCACGACGCCGGCATTCCAGCCATGATTGCTGATGGTCTGATGCGGCGCCGTGATGAGCGTTTCAAAGGACAGGAAAAGTACAAGAACAAACCCGACCCACTCTATGACAAGCGCGGAGCGGGCCAGCCCAAACAAGCCAGCCACTTCCGTCCTAGTGATTTCCAACTCGACGAGCGTACCAATACCTGCATCTGTCCGGCCGGCGAACGCCTTTATAGCAGTGGCACGAACTGCACGGTCAACGGCAGGCAGCACCACAAGTTCACGGGGGGCCAAGCAAAGCTGCGTTCCTTGTACGCTGCGGGAGAAGTGCCTGCGCCATCCAGAGCGTACGCAGGTTCGACAGGTGGCGTTCTTCTATAAGGGCCAGGCGTCGCCGCTGACTTACACCCAGCGCATGCGGCAGGTCATCGACACGCCGCGTGGACGTGCCTTATACAGTCAGCGCATGGCGACCGTGGAGCCGGTCTTTGCCAACCTACGATTCAATAAACGGCTTGATCGCTTCACTCTGCGGGGGCAGGTCAAGGTGACCACGCAATGGCAGCTGTACTGCTTGGTGCACAACATCGAGAAGCTCGCGCGAAGCGGATATGCAGTCTGAAAGGGGGGGGAGAAGCCTATTTCCAAGCCTCTTCTTGCCTGAACGGAGGCGTTTGCGGCAAACTGTGGAAATGTTTAAAAAATCAACTGTGCTGAAGCGAAGAATCAAGTCTCGGCGCGCGACTGCGCACCGAATCGGGATTTTTCTACAGCCTCGTTAGGCTCATCGTGGAAACGTCGGAACACATCGAGGTGACGTGCGAGCTCACGTTTTCAGAAAATCTTCGAGCAGCTTGGGATCTCGCGACGGGATCGTTCGCGGATATCGCGTGGATGTGCGCGTTCCCGGTCGCCGGCCTAATTCTAGCCTCGACAATGGTGGGGTCAGATGGTAATGGCAGCCTTTGGGTCTACCTGTTCCTGATCTGGTGCTTCGGGTTCTTGCCCTGTACGTTCCTTTGGAATGCGTTCGGTAGGTATCGTACTGAACGCGCGCTCGGTCCGTACACCTATCGATTCGCTCATGACGGAGTTTATATCGAGACTGCGACAATTGATGTCACTCGTCGATGGCCAGGAGTTGTTCGGGTGCGCAAGAACGGAGTGATGCTCCATGTGTATGCCATGAAGAACAGGGCAGATAGCATTCCATTGCGAGCGCTCCCGCCGGGTGGAGTGGAACTGATACTAAAACTGGCTTCTGCTGGCGGAGTCAAGAAAGTCGAGGGGTAGCCCATGGGGCCGCGCTGTGAAGCCTGATCCCATCATTAAGGCCACTCACCTTCACGTTGAGCGGAGAAAGCGTGGTAGAAAAATACTATGAGTGTTGATGCGTATGTGTTCGGATCTGATCCTGAACCGGTTGTTAGAGCAATTTCAGCCTTAGTTGGTGCAGATTACTCATGCGAATGCATGGAGGACTTTCTGTTCTATCAGTTCGCTCGGTGCAAGCTCGTTGTCAATCCGAGCGAGAGCGGATATTTCTGTTATTCACTAGTGGACTGCGATTTGTGGCAAAGCGATGTGGAGTTTGCTCGCTTTGTGGCAGGTACCACTGGCCGAAGCGTGCGTTGCGACCCTGGAGCGGCGTACCCCGAAGTTCCGCCAAATTCGGACACCTTCCTGCAAATCGAAAATGGAATTGAGTCTCTCTTTGTGTGGGATGTCGATGCCGGTTCCCTTGGACGTTAGGCTGAGTAGTTATGGAACTTCGCTTTGTTTGGTCTGAATTTAATGGTCGGTACTACCCAGGGCTCCTGTGTTCCGAAGAAGGCGAGCGAGCGAACTACCTTCGCAACTTGCTGACTGATGATGGCGGACTTGGACTTGACCTCCACATCCCATGGCTAGACGAGGCGCGAGCCATGTGCGAACGGGCGTTACTCGATAATGCCCGCCATGAGTGCTTTACAACTGAGCTCTTCGCTGCAGATATCTCACAAGAAGGTGTTTGGATATCTGAGATCACTTCAGATCCGTTGGATGGGGTGCGGTATTCTTTATCCGCATTTTTTGGGGTCCTAAACGACTGGATCCCTTACCTGGAGCGTGGTCGCAACATTGAAAAGCCAAATGAAATCTACGTCTCGCATTATTCGGAATAGGGTGAAATGCCCAGCCGCTTACGCCTTTAGGGCTCATCGAGTTTTTTCAACGGCTCGCGCTTCGTTGGCCTGGCATAATTCCAGGCGTTAGGCTTCCTATGGCTACTGATTGGCAAATCGAATACCGTGTCGAACCTTCATTCGAAGAAGGGTTCGTCGTATGCATCGCGAGTGGTCCTGCTCAAGGGGATGACTGCCTCCTGTGGAGTCAACGCGGTCACTGGATCGAACTCTTGCAAATTGGTGAGCTTTGCGGCAAACCTCCTCGAAGAATTCCTTGTGCAGATGGCCATGAGATCCACACCGCGCTTCTGAAAACCAGAATTTCGGTGGCGCCACCGCCGATCGTGGGATTGGATGGTACAACTCACACACTTACTGTTGGCGGCATGCATAGCAGAGCGATATACAAATGGTGGTCATACCTACCAGACGGCTGGTCCGGCTTGGCACCAATCGTTGAAGCGCTTTCGAGCTATGCCATTATTGAACCGTCTGACCCAATTATTCAAATGGACACCTGAAGACGCTGCTTAACGAATACATTCGACTACATGACACAGAATTTCTTTGACCCTGACACTGTAAATGATCGCGAAAGCTTTATGCGATTCGCTGAATGGTTAATCGCGGATCGCAGGATTGGCGACGAAATGGAAAGTTCTGATCCTCAGCGCTATAAATGGGGTGGTGCCAACGGTTGGCAGAATAGAATAGCTCCGTTGCCAGCTTCCTGGATTGCGCGCTTGCGGGTGCTGACGCCCAAAGTGACTGGGGAGCGGGCTCGTCGCCGTCGTGGAAAGACCTCGCAGTATTTCTCTATCTCGGGAAAATTTATGAGTAAGGGCCATTCTATCGCCCAAGTAATCAATCCAGCCGACGCCTTCGGCGACGCTGCCCGCGTACGTTAGGGCCACATGACCATTTCTCTTCGTCCGCAGAACATGTACGGCCATTGGACCCATTGCAATCCGAAGGTGTGTGAGTTCCAGCATGGCTCTACCATGATTTATGTCGAATACAGCCATGAAAAGCCAATGGAACATAGATTGGCCAAGGCTCAAGAAACCATTGACCTGGCATTTGATGAGTCGCATTACGCTCTGGCATTCGCCTCGGAGATATCGGCCAAACGACATCCGGATTTCTGGATGGCGGCAAACCGCATGCCTCTGAAGCAGGAGCCGCTGGCCATCTTCAGCATTCGATACGCCTTGTATAGCGATCTTCCTGTCTACGAAATCTCATGGGATCCATGCTTCGAGACTGATTCGCGGCCAGAGTACTCTGAGCACTGTGCAGAGGAGCCAGTCCACTTATACCTGCCCGATAGCAGCGAATTCATCAACGTCCGGCGCATGGGCGTTCAGCAGTACGAGCACTTGGTCTAATAATGCAATCGAGTCGATGCCGCAGCTCCTTCCGAAAACCTTAATAGTGGTCATGCTTGCTGTTTCAGCTTGGTACTCGCTCAACTTGCTCATCCTCTATTTTCAAGCGGTGACCGGTCGTCTCGTTGGTGCCGGTGCGGCCCAATGGCAGTTCGCATTCTTTTATGCGCCAGTGCCTGCTGTCCTTGGTCTGCTTTGTTTAGCTGTCGCATTCCTGGTGCGGCCGCGCCTTTCCAAGACCTTCGTGCTTGCCTCGTTGCTCGCTGCTGCTTTGCCTGCAGCACTACTAGGGTTGGTGCTGCTACATGCATACTGAACTTGTTCCAGGGGACGGCTATGCCGCAGCCGATCTGTGACCTTAGGAGGCCCATGCGCGACAAAAAACACTTCCTGGCAGTGTCGGTGTCCTATGGAACGCGGCGCGCCCGCCGGACCCAAGTAGAGCTGATGGCAGACATCGAGGGTATACTGCTCCCGGGCGAAGTTGGCGCGATTCTCAAGGCTAAGGAAGCTTTCTTTATCCACCCACTGCGTCCTCGAAATTCCGTCGAACATTGGGCTGCCTAAAACCGTGAATGCCATCGCCATCGAGATTGAACGATTCGTCGACGAACATCAACCTGGTTTCGTTGAGTGCAGTTTGGTTGATGCGCTTGGGTGCTCGCATCATTTCATTGAGAAGATTCCTATTGTCACGACAGTGGACATCTGGTCAGATAGTACCTTTCCGCAGGCTGGATCGATCGCATGCGAGGTCGAGTCGGTGTCAATTGATGCCGAAGGCCGAGCGGTTTCACATGTGAACACGGCGCGACCATGGTCTGTCGAATCGACCGAAGGCGTTACGCGATTTGTTGTCCTATCTTCTCAGGTGGTCCGACAATGACGCAATCGCTCAAAGCTATCCTATGATTTTTCAACGAGAGGCATGCCAGCCAATTCAGTCGCCGTCCATCGAGGTTCTGGGCTTTGAGCTGTCATGCATAAAATCGTCATTCGCTTATTTGGAACGGCAGGAAGGGGCGTATCTCCAGGTCGCCGGAGGGCCAGACCTGTTCCTGCCGGAGCACCGCAACTCGTCAGGCCAGCACCATCGCGCTAAACAAGTGGCTCCTCAGGTCTCCGTTGCGAATGGGTCAATTCTTCAGTTCAGCGGCGGCAATATCTCAATGAGCGCTAACGAATGGTTCGTGAAAGAGCGGGTGCTTGAAGTCTTCTCCGCGTTCATGGAGCAGCGGCAGTGGCCTTCATTTCTTCATTGGCAGCTTCTCCGTGCCGATTTCACGCGAGATTGTTAGTCTCTCTATCAAGAGGAATGCCGCTGGTTGCTAACGCTTTAATCAACATGGCTGCGACGCTTTGTGCTTCAGCCACTGGTTTTTCGACAGATCGGACCTCTCAATGGAATCTCGTTGCGTAGCTGATTTTGTAGGTCCTTGGACGCAGCCCGACCATGATTCGAGCCTGATTGCCCGATGCAGGGGCAATTGGTCGACTCCGCTCGGAGAGCTCTCAAACTACGGGTTGGCTACCTTTATTCGACAGCGAATAGCGTGGGATATCGCTTTGCCGGAGGCACGACGACGCATTGCTGCAGGTTTTCTTGATGACACTGAGCTTTGCGATGACGAGTTATTCGTCGCAGTTTCGGAGGCGTTGATGGTTCTGTTCGCAGGGCTCTCCCCCGACAATCTCAAGCCATCGGACCGCTGAGGCCGACAAGGCGTAGTGGAGTGTTCCGCCTTACCTGCGATGGACCGCGAAATGATGAAGACTGTTTTCGACGATAATCCTTATGTCAAAATTGATCTCGTCTGAATAATCGCTCAAGCGGGCGGTGCAGCGCTCGCGGGTGCCGCTCCACTTCAGGGGAAAATCACAGGAGATATGAATGCTTACGATTGACACTTGCTGCACCCTGGTACCTTACTTCGAGATCGAAGACGGCCAGCTTGATGCTTTCAAGGCCTTGGCGCTGCAGCTCGTAGCCAAGACGCGTATGGAACCTGGATGCATGCACTACGCGTTCTCCTTCAGCGGCAATATCGCCCACTGTCGGGAGGGCTATGTAGACGCAGCCGCTTTGCTCGCACATCGTGAGAACGTTGGTGAATTACTTGGCCAAGCGCTGACAATCTCAAAGATCATCAGGTTCGAAGTCCATGCGCCAGCAACGGAGATCGACAAGCTTCGCGGCCCGATGGCATCGCGGAATCCCCAGTTCTTCACGCTCGAGGAAGGCTTTCGCCGCAGCGGCGAAGCTTGACTCTCCGATCAAGGAGGCCGTATGGACCGAATGCGGTTGATCAACGATTTGAATGTTTTCGGCGGTGGCATTGGTGGAGGAAGGGCGTGAAACGACAAATCCCGTTGCGGTCCAAGCTGCTCTTTGCCCTCTGCATAGCGCTCCCGTTGATCCCTTTCGCTACGTGGGCATATCTGCTGACCACCATCTGCTCGAATCCGCGCATACCCGACGCTAAGACCAACCACGTCAATGCCTATCACTGCCATGGGATGACGGTCTTCATCTCTGACCTTGAAAATGCCATGCTCCATTGGATTGTCCCAATCGGTGGCGTCGTCTTCATCCTATTGGGTATACTTGCGGGCCTGGCTGCTGTTCTTTCCATGGCGAGCGTTCGCGTTGATGTCAATATCAAAGGCGTGGATGCGCCGCGTGCCGATACTGATCATGACAACAAAGATGCGTAAGCTTACTTTTGCCCTGGTGGGCGCGCTGGTGGCAATGGCTGCGGTGTCGTGCTGGATTGGTGGCGTCATCGGCTGGGAGCAAAGCGGGCAATGGCCTGCGTGGCTCGCGGTGCCGCTTGGTGTTGGCATGGGGCCGATCTATCTCCTCGGGGACCTGATGACTCTCGCAGATGGCAGGCCGCAGGACATGATCGCTTTGCCGCAGGCGCTCGTGGGCGGTCTATTTGGCGGCGCGCTGGGCTGGCTGGCGGGCAGCATCAGGAAATAGGCCGGCTTGCGGCAATTTTTAGAGAGAATTGTACGCGCCGTTGGCGCGTACAATCTCGCACCTGTTTCTCGCTAACGCGACAGCGTTACCAGTTAAATGAAGACCCAATTTTTTACCGCTTCAAGCCTTGATGGCTTCATTGCCACGGAAGACGATTCGCTGGACTGGCTGTTCCCGCTTGGCGACATCAACGACAGCAGCTATCCGGAATTTATTGCGCGGGTTGGCGCCATCGCAATGGGCTCGTCGACGTACGAATGGATGCTGCGCAATGCCGCTACGGTAGCGGCGGAAGTGGGTTCGGCCTGGCCTTACACGCAGCCGACGTGGATTTTTACTTCGCGTACCTTGCCATCGATTCCCGGCGCCGATTTGCGCTTCGTGCAGGGCGATGTACGTGCGGTGCAAAGCGCCATGCGAGAGGCCGCCGGCGACAGGAATATCTGGATCGTCGGCGGTGGCGACCTGGCAGGGCAATTCCATGATGCCGGGCTGCTGGACGAATTGATCGTCCAGGTGGGTTCGGTCACGCTGGGGCGGGGCAAGCCGCTGTTCCCTCGGCGCCTGACCAATCCGCCGCTGTTGCTGCAGTCGGCACGGCAAATCGGGACCGGCATGGCGGAACTGCGCTACCTGGTGCCGGGGCGTTGAGCGCAATGCGCATCCGGCCTTATCACACTGCCGACTGGCAGCGCATCTGCGCGGTGCATGATGCGGCGCGCAGGTTTGAACTGGAGGCCAGCGGGCTGGCCGATGCCTTCCTGACGCTGGAGGAAACCGGCGAGGCGGAGGGCCTGTTCGAGGCAACGCTGCTGGTGGCGGAGATCGACGGTGAAGTGGCTGGTTTTGCCGGCTTCAAGGACGACGAAATCACGTGGCTCTATGTCGACCCCGCCCGCTACCGGCAGGGCATTGGCCGTGCGCTGCTCGATGCGGTGCTGCGAGCGTCGGGCAGACCGCTGTCGCTGGATGTCCTGGTCGGCAACACGGCGGCATTGGCTTTGTATCAAAGTGCCGGCTTCAAGATCGTTGAGACGATCAGCGGCAAGCTGGCAGGCAACGAGCAGTTCGCCGCGACTGCACATGTACTTCATAACTCAAACTCACTACTGGGGAATTCAATTGCTGGACAGGACTAACTTCTTCATCAAAGAACACGTCGGCGTACTCAAACTTTCGGACACCTACGACATTATCGACCCCGAGACCCAGCGCAACCTGGGCGTGGCGCAGGAAAAACTGAGTTTCCTGGTGCATGCCTTGCGCCTGGTGATCGACAAGCGCATGTTGCCGACCAAGGTGGAGATCTCGGAGCAGGTCAACGGTCCGGCGCTGCTGACCATCAAGCGCGGCGTGACCTTGCTGCGCTCCCGTATCGATATCCTGGACCAGTCGGGCCAGGTGATTGGCTATTTCAAGTCCAAGCTGTTCAGCCTGGGCGGCGGCTTCTACGTGTACGACACCCGTGACCAGTTGATCGCTGAAGTGAAGGGCGACTGGAAGGGCTGGAACTTCAAGTTCCTCGACGCCAAAGGCAACGAGAAAGGCACCGTCAGCAAGAAGTGGGCTGGCATCGGCAAGGAACTGTTCACCACTGCTGACAATTACATGATTTCGATTGCCGAAGACTTCAAGGCCAACTCGGGCCTGTTGCTGGCCGCCGGCCTGGCAATCGATATCGTCTACAAAGAGCGTTAAGCACTAGCCCGGCCGCAGGATCACCTTGCGGCATTCCTCTTCCTTGCGGTCGAAGATGCGATAGCCGTCTGCAGCCTGTTCCAATGGCAGGCGGTGCGTGACGATCGCCGCGGGATGCAGCCTGCCCTGGCCGATGAATTCCAGCAGCTCGGGCATGAAGCGCTGCACGTGGGTCTGGCCCATCTTGAAGCTGATGCCCTTGTCGAAGGCATCGCCAAACAGGAAGCCGTGGATAAAGCCCGCATACACGCCCGGCACGCTGACCGTGCCGCCGCGCCGTACGGCGGCGATGCATTGGCGTAGCGCGGCACCGCTGCTGCCTTCCAGCTTGATGGCTGTCAGCGCAGTTTCCAGCGCGCTGCCCTTGGCTTCAAAACCGATGGCGTCAATGACCCCATCCACGCCGCGCGAAGCGGTATTGTCGACGATGTATTCGGCGGCATCCACCTCATCGAAATTCACCGGGATCACGCCGTAGGCTTGCCGTGCAAAGTCGAGCCGGTAGGGGTGATGGTCGACCATGAAGATCTTTTCCACGCCCAGCATGCGCGCGCACGCTGCCGCCATCAGGCCCACCGGGCCGGCGCCGTAGATCGCCAGGCTGTCGCCCGCGCCCACGCCGGCGTTCAACACCGCCTGGTAGCCGGTCGGCAGGATATCGCTCAGGAACAGCACCTTCTCGTCATCCAGCGCGTCGGGAATGCGGATCGGGCCGACGTTGGCCTTCGGCACGCGCACGTATTCGGCCTGGCCGCCGGGCATGCCGCCGTACAGGTGGGTGTAGCCGAACATGGCGGCGCCCGAGCGCAGGCTTTTCTTGTTCATGATGGCGCCGCGGTCCGGGTTGGTGGTCTCGCAGGCGGAAAACAGCTGGCGCTCGCAGAAGAAACAGTTGCCGCAGGCGATGACGAATGGCACCACCACGCGGTCGCCCTTGGCCAGTGTGGTGACGCCTGGGCCGGCATCTTCCACAATGCCCATGAATTCGTGGCCGAGGATATCGCCTTCCTTCATGGCGGGTACTTTGCCGCGGTAGAGGTGCAGGTCGGAGCCGCAAATCGCGGTGGCCGTGATGCGCAGGATGATGTCGTCCGGCTCATGCAGGATGGGATCGGGCACGGTGTCCACCTGGACATCGTGTGCAGAGTGGTAGGTGAGGGCGCGCATGATTTCACTCCTTGTAATGGCATTGCGCCAGTATCGGCGCCCCTGCCGGTGCGCGAAGCGGCGCGCGCGCCGTGCCAATGTAGGCGCAAGCCTTCAAGGGCCGGCATGCTAGACTTTGGCGATCAATTGAGGAGGATGGATCATGACTATTCGTCAACTTTTGGCGGCGCCGCTGGGTCTCTTGCTGGTCGCAATGGCGCCTGTGGCCTGGAGCCAGCAGCCCGCAGCGGGGCAGGAAAAGCCGGAAGCGCGGCAGCAGGCCAAAGCAGCTGTGAAAGGCGGATCTTCCTCTGCGGCGCGCAAGGCCACCGGACTGCAGGAGCCGAAAAAGGAGGGCTCGGCGGGCAACCAGTCGGACCGGCGCGAAAAGGCGATGCAAGTCTCCGGCAGCCTGCAGAAGAAAACCAACGAGACGTCGAGCGCGGCCGCTTCCAACGTGAAGTGAGCCCGGCGCTGCCCGGCCTTGTTAAAATCATGCCCTGAACCTCTTTTTGAGCTGGCATGAGCATCCAAACCGACAATTTCACCGAGCAGCGCATCATCGATGCGGCGCCATCCTCCCCGAACGAGGAGGCTATCGAGCGCGCGCTGCGTCCCAAGCACCTCGATGAATATGTCGGGCAGTCCAAGATCCGCGACCAGCTCGAAATCTTCATTTCGGCCGCGCGCAAGCGCAGCGAGGCGCTGGACCATACTTTGTTGTTCGGTCCACCGGGCCTGGGCAAGACCACGCTGGCCAACATCATTGCGCGCGAAATGGGCGTCAACCTGCGCCAGACGTCCGGCCCGGTGCTGGAGCGCCCGGGCGACCTGGCGGCGATCCTGACCAACCTGGAAGCGAACGACGTCCTGTTCATCGACGAGATCCACCGCCTGTCGCCGGTGGTCGAGGAGATCCTCTACCCGGCGCTGGAGGACTACCAGATCGACATCATGATCGGCGAGGGCCCGGCGGCACGCAGCGTCAAGCTCGACCTGCAGCCTTTCACGCTGGTCGGCGCCACCACCCGCGCGGGCATGCTGACCAACCCGCTGCGCGAC
>Ga0065165_1002920_pt1 | contig 13062 bp, 8 predicted proteins | sample AraplaMF_Cvi_mMF_FD_63813 | JGI IMG/M metagenome (GOLD analysis project Ga0065165, IMG submission 63813) | Arabidopsis root microbial communities from the University of North Carolina, USA - plate scrape MF_Cvi_mMF (version 2) (version 3) | ecosystem: Host-associated > Plants > Roots > Endosphere...
CCCCGACTGGTACAAGGCCGGCAAGGCCAAGCCGGCGGGCGGGCGCGTGACCTTCAGCACCTGGACCTTCTACGCGCCCGACGAGCCGCTGCTCGATTCGGGGTTGCTCGGCCCGGTGCGGCTGGTGTTCGCGCAACAAGTTTCGGTGAAGTAGCCGTACGGAGAGACGAGCGATGCAATATTCCCTGCTCGGCAATACCGGCCTGATCGTCTCGCGGCTGGCATTCGGTGCGCTCACGCTCACCCGCGATGATCCCATGTCGGGGATCGCCAAGGTGAAGGGTGCCGATGCCGACGCGCTCGTCGGCCAGGCGCTCGATGCCGGGATCAATTTCTTCGACACCGCCGATGTCTATGCGGCCGGCCAGTCCGAGGAAGTGCTGGGCCGGGCGCTCGCGCCGCACCGCGACGGCGTGGTGATCGCGACCAAGGTCTGGCACCGCATGGGCGCGCCGCTGGTACAGGCGGGCCTGAACAAGCGGCATATCCCTTGGGCCGTGGACCAGAGCCTGCGCCGGCTCGGGACCGACTGGATCGACGTCTACATCGCCCACAACGAAGATCCGCACACACCGCTCGAGGAAACGCTGGAAGCGCTCGACGCGGTCGTGCGCGCGGGCAAGGCGCGCTATCTCGGCTTCTCCAACTGGTCGGCCTGGAAGGTCGCCGCGGCACTCGAACTCCAGAAGGCCAATGGCTGGGCGCAATTCACCCACGGCCAGATGTATTATTCGCTGCTCGGCCGCGACATCGAGCGTGACCTCCTGCCGATGCGCGCACGCTATGGCATCGGCATCACCGCGTGGAGCCCGCTGGCGGGGGGCTTCCTGTCGGGCAAATATGATCGCGACCGGCCTTTGCAGGACGGCGACCGGCTGGCGGCGATCGGCTATATGCCGTTCGATCGCGAAGCGGGCTTCGCCTTGCTCGACGAATTGCGCGCGATCGCTGGCGAGCTTGGTGCGAGCGTCGCGCAGGTGTCGCTGGCCTGGCTGCTCGCGAAATCGGTCGACAGCGTGATCCTCGGCGCGTCCAGGCCGGAGCAGCTCGCCGATAATCTCGCCGCGGCCGACCTGATCCTGCCCGCCGGGATCGTTGCGCGGCTTGACGCACTGACCGCGCCGCCAGAACTCTATCCGCACTGGCATTGGCGCAACGCTGCCGATCATGCCCTGACGGAAGCCCTCGGCTAAATTGGCGCCGGCAATCGAGCGGTATAAAATCATGTCTATTCAATATATTACGGCTTACCCGGATAAATTTCCGTCGATTCTTTTCGAATCGCTTTCGATTGCTTTCGTATTGCCCTATGCCCTAAGGGAGGTCGCAGCCACCGCAGCGTGGGTCGTGGATCGAGGGACGAGGACATATTGATGAAGGGCTTGACCGACACGGCGCTTTCGCGCCGTTCGCTTATCCACTGCAGCATCTGCGCAACTGCGGGAACCGCGCTGGCCGGCATTCCGGGGCTGGCGCATGCCGCCCATGCTGCGGTGCTGACCGGCAAGGAGGTCGTGCACGAATTCGCTTATGGCAAGGTCAAGCTCACCGGCGGCCGCATCAAGCAGCAGTATGATCACATTCAGGCGCATTATCTCGCGCTCGACAATGATCGCGTGCTCAAGGTCTTCCGCGAGAATGCCGGTCTCCCCGCGCCGGGCGCGAACATGGGCGGCTGGTACGATCGCGACGGCTTCGTTCCCGGCCTCACCATCGGCCAGTATATCTCGGGTCTCGCGCGCCTCGGCGCCGCAACCGGCGACAAGGCCATCCACGCCAAGGTCGCCGCGCTCGTCCAGGGCTTCGGCGAGGCGTTCGTCAAGGCGAACAACCCCTATGCCGGGCCCAAGGCGCAGGAGCAGTGGGCGGCCTATGTGATGGACAAATACGTCGTCGGCATGATCGACGCGTATCGCCTGAGCGGGGTCGAGCAGGCCAAGGCGCTGCTCCCGATCATCATCGAGAAATGCCGGCCCTATATCTCGCCGGTTTCGCGCGATCGCATCGGCAAGGTGAACCCGCCCTACGACGAGACCTACGTCCTCTCGGAGAATCTGTTCCACGTCGCCGACATCACCGGCGACGACCGGTATCGCGAGATGGCCATGCATTACCTGCTCGACAAGGAATGGTTCGATCCGCTCGCGGCCGGCCAGGACGTGCTGCCCGAGAAGCATGCCTACAGCCACACGATCGCGCTGAGCTCGGGCGCGCAGGCCTATCTGCATCTTGGTGACGAGAAATACCGCAAGGCGCTCGAAAATGCCTGGCGGTTCATGGAGCCGCAGCGCTTCGCATCGGGCGGCTGGGGCCCGGAGGAGCAGTTCGTCCATCTCCACCAGGGCAAGCTCGCCGCCAGCCTCAAGAGCTCGAAGGCGCATTTCGAGACGCCGTGCGGCGCCTTCGCCGACCTCAAGCTCGCGCGCTACCTCGTCCGCTTCACGGGCGAGGCGCAGTACGGCGACGGGCTCGAGCGCACGCTCTACAACACCATGCTCGCCACGCGCCTGCCCGACAGCGACGGCGGCTATCCCTATTATTCGGATTACGGCGCGGCCGGCGAGAAGCGCTATTATCACCAGAAATGGCCGTGCTGCTCGGGTACTCTGGTGCAGGGCGTCGCGGACTATGTCCTCAATCTCTATTTCCACGACGACGACAGCCTGCTGGTCAACATGTACGCGCCGTCCGAGGTCAGCTGGGATCGCCCGGGCGGTGCCGTCGAGGTGGTGCAGGAGACCGATTATCCGGCGGAAGACCGCGTCCGTCTCACGGTGCGCAAGGCGGGCAATGGCCGCTTCGCAATGAAGCTGCGCATTCCCGCATGGACCAAGGGCGCGACGCTCAAGGTCAACGGTGCGGCGCAGGCGGCCACGCCGGGCCAACTCGCGGTGATCAAGCGCGCGTGGAAGGTGGGCGACGTGGTCGAGCTGACCATTCCGCAGCCGTTGCGCACGCTGCCGATCGACGACCAGAACCCCAATCTCGCCGCGGTGATGCGCGGTGCGGTGATGTATGTCGGTATCAATCCCTGGGAGGGCATCGACCAGCAGGCGATCGCCCTGCCCGGCGCGCTGGAGCCGATGCCGGGTCAGGATCAGGCCTATCGCGCGCGCGTCGGCGACCGCAATCTGGTCTTCATCCCCTATTTCAACGTCGATACCGAGCGTTCGACCACCTATTTCAAGACCGCCTGATGGAACCGCGGATCTACGCCACCTACTGGATCGAAACGGCCTTCCCGCTCGCGCAGGCGGCGGAGACGATGGCCGGCGAGCAATCGACCGGCACCTTCGTCCGCGTCCCCGGCGAGACCGACGAACTGCGCGAGGCGCATGCCGCGCGCGTCGAGGAGCTGGTCGATCTGGGCGAGGTCGCAGCACCTTCGCTTCCCGGCTCGGGCCTGCCCAAATCGGGCGACGCCACCCGGCGCGCGGCGCGCGTGGTGCTCTCGTGGCCGATCTCCAACATGGGGCTGTCGCTTCCCAACCTGCTCGCGACGGTCAACGGCAATCTGAGCGAGCTCAAGGCCTTTTCGGGCCTGCGTCTGCTCGACCTCAAGCTGCCGCCCGAATTCCTCACCCGCTATCAGGGGCCGCAATTCGGCGTGGAGGGCACGCGCAAGCTTGCCGACGTGTATGGCCGCCCGATCATCGGCACGATCATCAAGCCCAGCGTCGGCCTCTCGCCCGAAGCCACCGCCGAGCAGGTGCGCGGGCTGGTCGAGGCAGGGATCGACTTCATCAAGGACGACGAGCTCCAGGCGGACGGGCCGCACTGCCCGTTCGACGCGCGCGTCAGCGCGGTGATGCGCGTCATCAACGATCATGCCCAGCGCACCGGCAAGAAGGTGATGTACGCCGCCAATCTCACCGGCGAGATCGACGAGATGCTCGCGCGGCACGACCATGTCGTGGCCGAGGGCGGCACCTGCATCATGGCGAGCATGAACTCGATCGGCCTGCCCGCGATGAAGGTGTTGCGCGCGCACGCACAGCTGCCGATCCACGGCCATCGCAACGGCTGGGGCATGCTCGGCCGCTCGCCGGCGATCGGGATGAGCTATATCGCGTTCCAGAAATTGTGGCGCCTGGCGGGCATCGACCACACCCATGTGAACGGGATCGACAACAAGTTCTGCGAGACCAACGAGAGCGTCATCGCCTCGGCCCGCGAATGCCTGACGCCGATGTTCGATCCGCCGCACAAGGGCTGCGAGATCATGCCGGTCTTCTCCTCCGGCCAGTCGGCGCGGCAGGCCGCGCCGACCTTTGCCGCGCTGGGCAGCGTCGACTGCATGTTCGCCGCCGGTGGCGGGATCATGGCGCATCCGGGCGGACCTGCGGCGGGCGTGCGCGCGCTGCGCCAGGCCTGGGACGCGGCGGTGGCCGGCGTGCCGGCCGAGCAGGCGGCAAAGGATGCGCCCGAGCTTGCGGCGGCGCTGGGAGCGTTCGGCGGGTGAGCCTGCTCTACGGCTTTTACGGCGACGACTTCACCGGCTCTACCGACGTTCTCGAGCAGCTCGCCGAGGGCGGGGTGCCGGCGGTGCTGTTCCTCCGCGTGCCCGATGCGGCATTGCGTGCGCGCTTTGCCGAGGTGAAAGCGATCGGCATTGCCGGCGACAGCCGCAGCCGCTCGCCCGCATGGATGGACGCGCACCTTCCCGCCGCCTTCGCCGCACTGGGGGAGGGGGCGACCGTCCATTACAAGACCTGCTCGACCTTCGATTCGAGCCCCATGGTCGGCTCGATCGGCCGTGCGATGGACGTGGGTCTGCAGGCGTTCGGCGGCCCGGCGGCGATCCTCGTCGGCGCCCCGCACCTGCGCCGGTACGTCGCGTTCGGCAATCTCTTCGCCGCGGCGGGCGACGAGGTCTATCGCATCGACCGGCACCCGACCATGTCGCGCCACCCGGTCACGCCGATGCACGAGGCCGATCTGATCCGCCATCTGGCCGGTCAGAGTGATGCGCGCATCGCGTTGGTCTCGCTGGAAGCGATCCGCGCAGGCCGCGCGGGCGAGGCTTTCGACGCCGCCGACGCTGAAGCGGTGTTGTTCGACGGCGTCGCGATGGAGGATCTGTCGGCAGCGGGCGAGGTGCTGCTCTCGCGCGGCGTGGGCTTCGCGGTGGGCAGTTCGGGCGTCACCCGCGCTTTGGTGCTCGCCTGGGCCCAAGCGGGACTGATCGACGGCCGGCCCCTGGCCACCCGCGCGAAGCCGGTCGACCGGCTGCTCGTCGTGAGCGGCAGCTGCTCGCCGGTCACCGCGCGGCAGATCGAGCGAAGCGGCGCCGACGGCTTTTCCGCGACGCTCGCGGATGTTCCCGCGCTGCTTCAGGGCTCGTCGGCCGAGGAGACGCGACTTGCCGACGCGGCGCTCGCCGCGCTGGCGGAGCGGGGCAAGGCGCTGATCCATTCCGCCGAAGGTCCGCTCGACGCCGCCGCACCCGCCGCAGGCGAGAAGCTCGGCGAAGCGCTGGGCCGCGTCGCAGGGCAATTGGTCCGCCGCGCCGGTCTCGAGCGGCTGCTCTTTGCCGGCGGCGACACGTCGAGCCATGGCGTCGCCCAGCTCGGTATCGACGCGCTCACCTGGGTCGCCCCGATCGAGCGCGGCGCCCCGCTGGTTCGCGCTCATGCCGCCGACCCCATGATCGACGGGCTCGAGCTGGTGCTCAAGGGCGGCCAGATGGGCGGGGACGGCTTCTTCGAGACCGTGCGGCTCGGCGGCTGAGCCGGGAATAAGCGCTTCAAAAGTTGGATTTCGCCTGCTTTACCCTGATCGATGGGGACGCGGCATTTCCTTCCTTTCGGCCATCGGCGCACCGACGCCGCGTTGCCGACTCCTGCGCGGCGCATGGCTGTCGCGACCCCGTGCGATTCCGCCGCGCATCGGTCGCGTCAGTGTGGCGCGGAGGTGGCGCTGGTGGCGCGTCGCGGGCGCGAAGCCGGCGCTTCGCTGTCGCGTCGCGGGCGCGATTGCCCGAAAACACCGCGCGGCGCTCAACTTGGTCAATTTCGCCGGGCGTCGGCGCGGCGACTCGGCCTAGCGCTGCAGCACCGCGACGCCTTCGCTCGCCAGCGTGACCTTGCGCACCTTGCCGCCCGCGAGGACATCGGTCATCGCCGCCGGCAACGTCACGTCGCGCGGCTCGCGGCCGTGGTTGACGAGGATCACGATCCGCTTGCCCGCGCCCTCGCGGGTCATCAGCTCCACATCCGCCGGCACCGCGAAATCGCGCGCCACGCCTGCATCGCCCAGCGCCGTATCGATCAGCCCCTTCATCACCGCATCGTCGACCAGCGCGCCGACATAGGTGATCGTGCCCTTGCCGACCTTGCGCGAGATCGCCGCGGGCTTGCCGTCAAGCCAGCCATTGGCCTTGCCGTAACGCAGCACCACCTGCGTGTCGGGCGCATTGGTCGAGAGCAACTCGGCCCAGATCGTCGCCTTGCCGCTGCCGACCTCGACTGGCTCGTCCAATGCGTAGAATTGCTCGACCTGCCCGCCGAGCAGTTCGGCCAGCGGCCCCGGCTGCCGGACCGGATCGAGCCGGTTATATTCGTCCTTCATGCCGGAGCGCGGGCCGAGGATCAGGTGCCCGCCGCCACGGACATAGCCGGCGAGGCGCTTCGCCATCGCATCGGTGATGACGTTGAGGCTCGGCGCCACGACCAGCTTGTAGCCGGCGAGCGGCGCCTCGGCCGCCTCGACCACATCGACCGCACCCAGCGCGTCCTTCAACGGCTGGTAGTAATCGAGCAGAACCTCGATCTGGTCATAGTCCTTGTGGTGCAGCTGGAAATCCACCGCCCAGCGGCTCGGATAATCCTGCAGGATCGCCACCGGCGACACCGGCGTCGTCCCTTCCAGCGCCGCCGACGCCTGCTTCATCTCGCGCCCGATCCGCTGGATCTCGCCATAGACTGGCAGCGGCTTGCCGTCGGGTCCGACGACCGAGCCGTGCATCGTTTCCTGCCCGTTCAAGGCGTTGCGCCATTGCCAGTAGAGCACCGCGTCGGCGCCATGCCCCACCGCCTGCCACGCGACGGCGCGCGTCTCGCCGGGATAGAGCATGTTGCTCACCGGCGCCCAGTTCACGAAGCCGGGCTGGGTCTCCATCACCCAGAAATTCCGCCGCTTCCACCCGCGCACCAGATCGTGCGTCGCGGCCATGCGATAGGGCTTCACATGCCCCATCCCGACATATTCGTCCCACGACGCGATATCGAGGTCGCGGTTCATCTCGTAGCGGTCGAAGCGGTTGGCCCAGCCGAGCCCGCCGAAATTGATCGTGATGAACTGCTTGTCGCCCACTACCGCGCGGATCGCGTCGATCTGGTTCTTGTGGAAGGCACGCCACTGCGACGTGATGAAGCGTTTGAGCTCCAGCATCCAGCCGGGATTGGCCTTGTCGGTGTTGAACGGCACCTGATCCCAGTCGCTATAGGTCTGCGACCAATATTCGGTCGTCCACGCCGCGTTGAGCTTGTCGAGCGTGCCATAGCGTTGCTTGAGCCACGCCACCCAGGCGGCGCGTGCCTCGGGATCATAGCTCTCGTCGGTCGGCTCGTTGCCGATCTGCCAGCCGATGACGTTGGGCTCGTCCTTCAGCGCCTCGGCCATGTGCGTGACGATGTCGCGCGCGAACTGGCGATAGCGGCTCGACGAAATCGAGAATTGCCGCCGCCCGCCATGGCCGAGCCGCTTGCCGGTGCCGTCGACCTGCAGCGTGTCGGGATATTTCTGCGTCAGCCACGCCGGCGGCGTGTCGGTCGGCGTGCCGACCACGACCTTGATCCCGTATTTGTTCGCGAGGCGGACGGCGCGGACCAGCCAGTCCATGTCATATTTGCCCTCTTCGGGCTCCATCCGGCTCCAGGCATATTCGCCGATGCGTACGACATTGGCGCCGTGCGCCTGCATCAGCCGCAGATCCTCGGCCCAGGCGCTTTCGGGCCATTGCTCGGGATACCAGGCCGAACCGAGCCACAGCCGCTCGTGCGCGACGCCGAGCGCCGCCGGCGACGCCTTCTGCACCTGGGCAGAGGCGGGCAGGGGGGCGGCCCCCGCCAGCAGGATCGCGGCGGCGAGGCGGATGGTCTTCTTCACTTGCTGTTCCCCCTGGCGTCGTCGAGCACGAGCGCCCAGTCATTGCCCGGTGCGGGCTTGCCCGGCGGCGTGAACAGCCGGACTCCCGTGTTGGCGAAAATGCCGATCGGCGTGCTCTGCCCGGTGCGCGGATCGAACCACGTGGCGCGCACGCGAGCGCCGCTGATCTTGCCCATCCGCACATGAAAGGGCCGGCCGGTATAGGTGTAGGCGATCGCGTAGCTCTTGCCGCGCGTCGCGGCGACGCGGTCGTAGCGCGGGCCGCTGTCGGTGATCAGCGACTGGTCGGGCACCCGCTCGAGGAAGGGGCGCGCGAGCAACAGGTCCTTCAGATAGTGCATTTGCCGCGCACCGGGCGCGTTGAGCGCGTCCTGCCACGACAGCTCCGGCCAATAGGCGTTGGCCCTGGTGCCGCGCACGAAGAACTGCATGACGCTGTTCTCGCCATAGGTGTGGCCAAACGCGCCGGCGAGCACCGACCACCATTCGTAACGCCGCACGTCCGCCGCCTGCCAGCGCGGCTCGGGCACGATATCGAGGCCATGCGGGATATTCTCGTAGCTCGGCTCGCCGTCGATCGTCGGCTTGGGCGGGCTGCGCGAGAGATCGTCCTGCGTGTAGACCCAATTGTCCTCGCCGCGCGCGAACAGCATCGTGTCCTGCGCGTAATCCATGTGCCCCGACTGATACATGTCGAAGTCGAGCCACGGCTCCTTGTGGAAGAAGGAGGCGGAGCTGGCACGGCCGGCAGGGTGGAAGGTCATCAGATGGCCGGGGTCGATCGCCTTGATCGTCGAACCGAGCGCCTGCCACGTCTTCATCGACATCTCGGGATAGCGGTCACCGCCATTCACCCAGACGATGTTGGGCTTGTTCCTGTAGCGCTCGGCGATGAAGCGTCCGAAGACCGGCGCCGTGTCGGCATTGAGCGCGCGCGTGTCGACGAAATTGCCCCAGACCGGCACCAGCGCGACATAGATGCCATGCGCGGCCGCGCGGTCGATCACCCAGTCGAGATGGTCCCAATAATCATATTCGCCGGGCTTGGCGGGATCGCTGCCCGGCGTGGTGCGCGGGCGGGTGAGGTCGCCGTCAACCAGTGCCGCGCCGGCAAGCGGGTTCGCCATCTCCGGCTTGTGCAGCACCATCACCTGGATGACGTTGAACCCCTGCGCCTCGCGCGCCGCGAGATAGCGCTCGGTCTCCTCGCGGTTCAGCTTGCCGAGGATCAGCCAGGCGGTGTCGCCCAGCCAGAAGAAGGGCTTGCCGCCCGCCTCGAGATAGCGGTGATTGGCCGATATCTCGAGCGGCGGCGTCCGGCTCTGCGCATGTGCGCCGGACGCGGCGAGCGCGCATCCGGCGGCAGCGGCGGCGGCAGCGGCGGCGGCAGCGGCGGTGATCAGCGAGTGCATACCCCCTCCTCAGATCGCCGCCGGGGGCGCCTTGTGGTCGAAGCCCTTCGTGCAATCGATGACCGCGAACAGCCCGGCGGCGATGACGACCATCAGCGCGACGCCCTGCAGCGGCAAATTGTAGTTGCCCGTCGCGGCGACGACGTAGCCGAACGCCACCGAGCAGACGAAGCCGCCGAGATTGCCCGCGGTATTCATCACGCCCGAGGCGGTGCCGCCGTAACGCCCGCCGATCGCCATGCACATCGCCCAGGCGGCGGGCAGCATCAGGTCCATCACCATGAAGGCCGCGCCCGAGAGGACGACGACGGCGAGCTTGCTGGTCACGAGGCTCATCGCCACGAGCAGTGCCGCGGTGACCGTGAGACAGACGCTGGCGATGAGGCGATAGGCATTGCGGATGCCGATCCGCGTCGCGAGCCGGTCGCACAGCACGCCCCCGAGCAGGTTGCCCACTACGCCGAGCAGGAACGGGATCGAGCCGTAGAGACCCATCTCGTCGACCGTGAAGCCCGCGCCCTTCACCATCCAGGTCGGGAACCAGCCGAAGAAGAACCAGCTGCCGAAAGCATAGAAGAGATAGGCCAGCGCGATGAGCCAGAGCTGGGGCAGGCCGAGCAGCCGCCGCCACGGCGTGCCGGCATGCCCCGGGCTGTCGTCACTGCCGATCTCGGCGACTTCCTCTGCAGTGATCCCGGGTTGCTCGGCAGGCTTGTCGTGGAACCACTTCCACCACGCCAGCGCCCAGACGAAGCCGGTGGCGCCGAGGATGACGAACACCGTCTGCCAGCCGAGATGCTTGTTCGCCGGAACCAGCAGCAACGGCGCCAGCGCGCCGCCGAAGCGGCTCGCCGCCCAGATCACGCCCTGCCCGCGCGCCCGTTCGCGCGCCGGCAGCCAGCGATAGAGCACGCCGGTCATGTTCGGATAGGCGCCGGCGGCACCGAGCCCGAACAGGAAGCGTGCGCCGGCGAGCTGCCAGAAATTGCGGCAGGCGGCGGTGAGCGCGGTGAAGAACGACCACCACACCGTGATCCGCGTCAGCTCGCGGCGATATCCGTGCTTGTCGCCCATCGCGCCCGAAGGGATCTCGAACACCGCGTACGCGATGACATAGGCGCTGAGCACCCAGCCCCATTGGGCGGGGGAGATGTTCAGGTCCTTCTGGATCGCCGGCCCGGTCACGGCGATCGCCATCCGGTCGATGAACGTGACGATCGACAGGAGGCCGAGAAAGCCGAGAACGAGCCGGCGCTTCCTCATTTGCCCAGGCCCAGCAGCACGTCGCGCGCGTGCAGCATGCCGAGCTCGGGGCTGGCATAGACCGGCGCCGCCACCGCGCCCTCGGGCAGGCTCGCCACGACGCGCGCCATCGAGGCCTGGGCGAGCACGATCGCGTCGACGCCCTTCATGCCTTGGGTCAGCCCTTCGCCGACGATGCGGTCATGCGTCGCGCCGTCACCCGCCATCACGGCCGCGAACGCACCTTCGCAGAGATGCTCGACGATCTCGATCTCCTTGCCCTGCTCGGCAGCGACGCGGCGGACGAGGTCGGCGGTGGGCTGGAGCGTGGTCGACAAGGTCGCCACCACGCCGATGCGCTTGCCGATCGACACCGCCTTCTCGGCCATCGCCCGGTCGACGCGCAGCACGGGCTGGTCGTAGAGTTCGGCCGCCATCTCAACCGCCTTGCCGATCGACGAGCAGGTCACCATCGCGACGTCGCAACCCGCATCGAACGCCGAGCCGACCAGCCGGATCACCTGGCGCATCGTCGCCTTCTGGAGATGGCCCGCGGCGATCGTGTTCTTGATCGTGCTCTCGTCGACGAAGTGCAGCAGCTTGACCTCGGGCGGCATGACGCGCGCCGCGATCTCGTTGAACACGCCGGCGAGCATCGGCGAATTGTGGATGAGTCCGAGCGTGGGCATGATCATTCCTCTCCGGATTTTGTGAATTCGTGGGTGCCGGCGCCGATTTCGACGCGGCTCTCGATCGGCATGCCGCCGAGGTGCCAGCCGCTGCCGGGCAGTTCGACCTCGGCGACGGTGTTGGCGGGGACGGTGAGCCGGAAGCGGGTCAGGCCGTTCGCGTCGCCATCGGTCTCCGTGGCGATCGTACCGACGATCGACTCGTAGCGCGCCGAGACCCGGCCGATCGCCGGATACCAGAGCGGCCGCGCGGCGATCCGGCGGAAGCCGGGCGCGGCAGGGGCGATGCCCGCGAGCCGCCGGTAGAAGAAGCCGACGATCGCCCCGAAGGCGTAGTGGTTGTAGCTGTTCATCGACAGGTCGCCGGTGTCGCCGTTCCAGCGTTCCCACATCGTGGTGGCGCCCTGTGTGGGCATATAGCCCCAGCTCGGATAGCCGGTCTGGAGCAGCAGCCCGGCAACCTCGTTGTGGAGTCCGGCATCGGCGAGCACGTCGAGGATGTAGGGTGTGCCGAGAAAGCCGGTCGACAGCTTCATGCCGCGCGCGCGGATGTCCTGCGCTAGCAACTCGGCGGCCGCCGCGCGGCGGTCCTCCGGCACCAGCCCCATGTAGAGCGCGAGTACCTGGCTGGCCTGACTGCCATTGCCCGCGCTGCCGTCGGTCGCGACGAATTCGGCGACAAAGGCCTCGCGGATCTTCGTGTGCAGCGCGCGATAGCGTTCGGCGTCGGCGGTGCGGCCGGTGACCGCGGCCATCTCTGCCATCAGTTCGGCGCACCACGCCCAATAGGCCGTCGCGCACAGCACGCGCGGCGTGGTCTCGTCGTCGGGCTTGATCGCGTCGACCGAGAGCCAGTCGCCAAGATCGAGCCCGCGATCGTTGCGCCAGATTCCATCGGGGTTGGTGCGTGCGACATAGGCCATCCAGCCTTCCATCGCGTCCCAATTCTCGTCGATCACCGCGGTGTCGCCGTAACGCTGCCAGAGCTGCCAGGGCAGGATGATCCCGGCCTCGCTCCAGCCCGCCGTCACCACATCGGGGAAGGAGAGCGGCTGGGGCACTACGATGGGATAGGCGCCGTCGGGTCGCTGTGCCGCGCGCGCCTCGAGGAGGAAGCGGCGGATGAAGGGATCGACCTCCATGTTGAACGCGGCGGCGTCGAGGAACACCTGGATGTCGCCCATCCACCCCATTCGCTCGTCGCGCTGCGGACAATCGGTGGGCACCGCGAAGAAATTCGAACGCTGGCTCCACAGCGCGTTGTCGAAGATCGTCTGGAGCAGGGGCGCGTCGTGGAAGGTGACGCCGCCGGTTTCGCGGCAAGCGCTGTGCACGACCACGCCCATGATATCGTCCGGGGTCGGCACGCCGGGATAGCCGGCGATCTCGACATAGCGGAAGCCGTGATAGGTGAAGCTCGGCTCGAAGACTTCCTCGCCGGTGCCTGCGAGCGTGAAGCTGTCGGTCGCCTTGGCGAGGCGCAGATTGGAGAGATCGGCGGTGCCGTCCGGGTTGAGCAGCTCGGCAAATTTGGCGGTGATCGTCGTGCCCGCCGTGCCGGTGGCGCGGATGCGGACCCAGCCGGGGAAGTTCTGGCCGAAGTCGAACAC
>Ga0065165_1002921_pt1 | contig 13057 bp, 12 predicted proteins | sample AraplaMF_Cvi_mMF_FD_63813 | JGI IMG/M metagenome (GOLD analysis project Ga0065165, IMG submission 63813) | Arabidopsis root microbial communities from the University of North Carolina, USA - plate scrape MF_Cvi_mMF (version 2) (version 3) | ecosystem: Host-associated > Plants > Roots >...
TAGGAGTCCGCCGGCCAGAAGCGCGAGGAATCGGCGGTCAGGACTTCGTCCATCAGGTGCAGCACGCCGTTCTCGTCCAGGCCGAATTCGAACTTGGTGTCGGCGATGATGATGCCGCGCTCGGCCGCGTATTGCGATGCGGCGTTGTACAGCTTGATGCTGACGTCGCGGATCTTCTCGGCCAGTTCGAGGCCGATGCGCTGCTCCATTTCCTCGAAGCTGATGTTCTCGTCGTGCTCGCCCAGGTCGGCCTTGGCGGCCGGGGTGAACAGCGGCTCGGGCAGCTTGTCGGCCTGGCGCAGGCCGGCCGGCAGGCCTATACCGCAGATGGCGCCGTTGGCCTGGTAATCCTTCCAGCCGGAACCGATGATGTAGCCGCGCACCACCGCCTCGACCATGATCGGCTTGAGGCGCTTGGCGACCACGGCGCGGCCCTTGACCTGATCCACTTCCTCAGGCGCCACCACGGATTCCGGCGCCACGCCGGTCAGGTGGTTCGGCACGATGTGGCCGAGTTTCTCGAACCAGAAATCGCTCATCTGGTTCAGCACCATGCCCTTGCCCGGGATCGGTTCGTTCATCACGACGTCGAAGGCGGACAGGCGGTCGGTGGTGACGATCAGGATCTTGTCGTCGCCGACGGCATAGTTGTCGCGGACCTTGCCGCGGCCGAGCAGTGGCAGGGAGGAAATAGTGGATTGGTAGAGGCTTTTCATAGAAGGGGTATCTTGATAAAGCGAAACCGGCGGGGGGCCGCCGGTGAGGAAGTGCGTAATTTTACGTCAATTCTTGATGCGGTGCCGCATTGCCATCGTGGGCCCGCGACTTTTGCACGTCGCCCCCGCGGAGGCGGGAACGACGGCTGTTCACTGTTACTGAACGATCTGCGCCAGTTCACCAGCCTTGTAGCGCTCAGCCATCTTCTCCAGCGGAATCGGCTTGATCTTCGACGCCATGCCTTCGCAGCCGAAGGACACGTAGCGTGCCTTGCAGATCTGGGTCGCGGCTTCGCGGGCCGGCTTCAGGTAGTCGCGCGGGTCGAACTTCGACGGATTCTCGAACAGGTACTTGCGGATCGCGGCCGTCATCGCCAGGCGGATGTCGGTGTCGATGTTGATCTTGCGGACGCCGTGCTTGATGCCTTCCTGGATCTCTTCCACCGGCACGCCATAGGTTTCCTTCATGTCGCCGCCGAATTCGCGGATGATCGCCAGCAGGTCCTGCGGCACCGACGAGGAACCGTGCATCACCAGGTGGGTGTTGGGGATGCGCGCGTGGATTTCCTTGATGCGGTCGATGGCCAGGATGTCGCCGGTCGGCTGGCGCGTGAATTTATAGGCGCCGTGCGAGGTACCGATCGCGATGGCCAGCGCGTCGCACTGGGTTTTCGCGACGAAGTCGGCGGCCTGGGCGACGTCGGTCAGCAGCTCTTCGCGGGTCATGGTGCGGTCCGCGCCGTGGCCGTCTTCCTTGTCGCCCTTCATGGTTTCCAGCGAACCGAGCACGCCCAGTTCGGCCTCGACGGTCACGCCGATCGAGTGCGCGAACTTGACGACTTCGCGCGACACTTCGACGTTGTATTCATAGGAAGCGACCGACTTGCCGTCTGCTTCCAGCGAGCCGTCCATCATGACGGACGAGAAGCCCGAACGGATCGCGGCCATGCAGACGGCCGGCGACTGCCCGTGATCCTGGTGCATGACGACCGGGATGTGCGGGTAGGCTTCGACGGCGGCGTCGATCAGGTGGCGCAGGAATGCTTCGCCGGCATATTTGCGGGCGCCGGCCGAGGCCTGCATGATGACCGGGCTGTTGACGGCATCGGCCGCGGCCATGATGGCCTGGACCTGCTCCAGGTTGTTGACGTTAAACGCCGGCAGGCCATAGCCGTGTTCGGCGGCGTGGTCCAGCAGTTGACGCATTGAGACGAGTGCCATGGTTAAGCTCCATACTTAATAAAAAAATCGGTACGGAAACCTCCAAACCCTGCTGCGCAAAGCGTTCCGGCACTCGACCAGAACGCATGCGGTGCTCGCTAGGGTGTTACGAGGATTCCTTCATAAAATTTTCCGCATCGCCAACGCGCACGATCTTGAGCGCATTGGTGCCGCCGGCCTGGCCCATCGGCGAGCCCCAGGTCACAACGATCAGGTCGCCCTTGCGTACGACGCCTTCCCGCTGGAGGAGTTCCTCGGCTTTACGCAGCACAGCATGGCTGCCGCCTTCCTGCAGCAGGTGGAAGGAACGCACATTGCGGTACAGCGAAGCCTTGCGCTGCGTGGTCTGCGACGGGGTCAATGCAAAGATCGGCGTATCGATCGAGTGACGCGACATCCACAGCGCGGTCGAGCCCGATTCGGTCAGCGCCACGATGGCCTTCACGCGCAGGTGGTGGGCGGTGAACAGGGTGCCGTAGGCGATCGACTGGTCGATGCGGGTGAACTCCACGTTCATGAAGTCCGCTTCCAGCTTGTTGTACTCCGAACGCTCGGCTTCCACGCAGATCGCCGACATCATCTCGACGGTTTCGATCGGGTACTTGCCCGATGCGGTCTCGGCCGATGTCATCACGGCGTCGGTGCCGTCCAGCACGGCGTTGGCGACGTCCGACACTTCGGCGCGGGTCGGCACGGCGTTGACGATCATCGACTCCATCATCTGGGTCGCGGTAATGGCCAGCTTGTTCGATTCGCGCGCCATCTTGATCATGCGCTTCTGCAGCGCCGGCACGGCGGCGTTGCCGACTTCGACCGCCAGGTCGCCGCGGGCGACCATGATGCCGTCGGAGGCGTCGAGGATTTCCTGCAGCACCGGAATTGCTTCGGCGCGCTCGATCTTCGCGATCATCATCGGCTTGTGGCCGAAAGGCTCGCCGGCGATGTTGGCCAGCTGGCGCGCCATTTCCATGTCGGTGGCGTTTTTCGGGAAGGAAATCGCCAGGTAGTCGGCCTGGAAGCTCATCGCGGTCTTGATGTCTTCCATGTCCTTCGAGGTCAGCGCCGGCGCGGTCAGGCCGCCGCCCTGGCGGTTGATGCCCTTGTTGTTCGACAGTTCGCCGCCGACCTTGGTCGTGGTGTAGATCTCGTTGCCAATGACCTTGTCGACGACCAGGACGATCAGGCCGTCGTTCAGCAGCAGCTTGTCGCCCGGCTTGACGTCGCGCGGCAGTGCCTTGTAGTCGAGGCCGACGCGGTCCTGGTTGCCCAGCTCGCCGTTTTCGCCCCACTTGGCATCGAGGATGAAGGGGTCGCCGTTGTTCAGGAAGATCTTGCCGTTTTCGAATTTACCGACGCGGATCTTCGGACCCTGCATGTCGGCCATGATCGCCACTTCGCGGCCGCATTCGGCGGCGGCGCGGCGTACCAGGGCAGCGCGATCGATATGGTCCTGTGCACGGCCGTGCGAGAAATTCAGGCGCACGACGTCGACGCCGGCGCGAATCATCTTGACGAGAATGTCGAAATCGGTCGATGCGGGGCCGATGGTTGCTACGATCTTGGTGCCACGGTACATGGTTATCCTTCAATGAAAAGCGCAGCCTGGGGCTGCGCTAGGGTCTCACTCGCTTATTTTGCGCTGCGTTGCAGCAGGATCTCCACCGCCGGCAGCGTCTTCCCTTCGAGGAACTCGAGGAAGGCGCCGCCGCCGGTCGAGATATAGCCGATTTGGTCGGCAATATTGTATTTTGCGATGGCAGCCAGGGTGTCGCCGCCGCCGGCGATCGAGAAGCCCTTCGACTGCGCGATGGCGGTGGCCAGGGTCTTCGTGCCTTCGGCGAACTGGTCGAACTCGAACACGCCCACCGGACCGTTCCAGACGATGGTGCCGGCCTTGGCTATTCTAGCGGCCAGCTGGGCCGCGGTCTTCGGACCGATGTCCAGGATCATGTCGTCATCAAGCACATCCTTGACGTCCTTGACGGTGGCGGCGGCGGTCGGCGAAAACTCTTTCGCGCACACCACGTCCACCGGGATCGGCACGGTCGCGCCGCGCGCGGACATCTTGTCGATGATGGTCTTGGCCTCAGCCACCAGCTCGGCTTCCATCAGCGATTTGCCGACGTTCAGGCCGACGGCCTTCATGAAGGTGTTGGCGATGCCGCCGCCAACGATCAGGTTGTCGACCTTGTCCGCCAGGCTCTGCAGGATGGTCAGCTTGCTCGACACCTTCGAGCCGGCGACGATGGCCAGCAGCGGACGCTGCGGCGCGTGCAGGGCCTTGCCCAGCGCATCCAGCTCGGCGGCCAGCAGCGGACCGGCAGCCACCACCGGTGCAAATTTGGCGATGCCGTGGGTGGTCGCTTCGGCGCGGTGGGCGGTGCCGAAGGCGTCGTTCACGTACACGTCGCACAGCTTGGCCATCTTCTGGGCCAGCTCATCGGAATTCTTCTTTTCGCCCTTGTTGACGCGGCAGTTTTCCAGCAGCACGACCTGGCCCGGGGCGACATCGACGCCATCGACCCAGTTCTGCTTCAGTTCGACCGGCTGGCCCAGCAGCTCGGACAGGCGCTTGGCGACCGGCGCCAGGCTGTCTTCCGGCTTGAATTCGCCCTCGGTCGGACGGCCCAGGTGGGAAGTCACCATCACGGCTGCGCCTGCCTGCAGGGCGTCGCGGATCGCGGGCACGGAGGCGCGCACGCGGGTGTCTTCGGTGATGTTGCCGGCGTCGTCCTGCGGAACGTTGAGGTCGGCGCGGATGAAGACGCGCTTGCCCTTCAGCGCACCTTGGTCGATCAGATCTTGCAAGCGGGTGAAATTAAGGACGGCCATGTCAGCGTGGATCCGGAAAGGTGATTAGTGAAAAAACGTTATTTTACCTTAGCCGATGTTGCCGAAAACATGAAACACACGCAACAGTGTCAGCACCAGCATGCCGAACACGATGGTCTGCAGCATGGCCCGGCGCCACAGGTAGAACAGCAGTGCGGCAATACCCGCTATCAACTTCGGATTGGCCAGCGCCAGCTGCACATCGCCCTGCGGCCCCAGCACCATGTCCGGGAAAACGATGGCCGCCAGCGCGCAGGCCGGCGCATAGCGCAGCATTTCCTGGACCCGCGGCGGGATCGTCACGCGGTGCCCGATCAGCCAGAATGCGCTGCGGGTGCAGGCCGTGGCCACGCCCAGCACCAGGATCACGATCCAGATTTCCCAGTCAGCCATGGCCGATTCTGCTCCTTCGATTGCGTTTTGCGATCGATTCTTCGAAGAACATCGCCGTGGCCATACCGGCGATCACGGCCGCCAGCAGACCCAGTTTATAGGGCAGCTCGTGGGCCAGCACCGCCGTGACGCCGGCCACGGCCACGCCGCATAGGGCAGCGCTGTTGATAATCAGGGGCACCATGATGCAGAGGATGGCCAGGGTGCCGGCAAAGCCGAGCTGCCATTCGGTCGGCACGGTGCTGCCGAGGAAGATCCCGATCAGGGAACCGACCTGCCAGGCGATCCAGTTCGGATACATCAAGCCTTTCAGGAAGGCCAGCTTGCCGGGCTCGGGCGTGACGGTGGCGATGGGATAGCGCTGCAGAAACAGGGCGATGGACACATCGCCGGAGATATAGCCGAGATAGAAACGCTGCCACAGCGGCAGGCGCGAGAAATGCGGGCCCAGCAGGGCGGAAAAGATCACGAAGCGGAGGTTGACGACCAGGGCCGTGAGGAAAATCACCCAGATCGGGGCGCCGGCGGCAATCAGCGGCAGCGAGGCCAGTTGGGCGGAACCTGCAAACGCCACCAGGGTCATACCGCTGGCCTGGGCGACCGTCAGGCCGCTCTTGACCATTGCGACGCCCACCACCATGCCCCAGGCGCCGATGCCAAACAGGGTCGGCAAGCCGGTCTGGAAGCCTTCGCGCCAGCCGCGTGCGTCTGCCTGGGAGTCCGGCGGCAAGTCCGGGTGCGCCTGGTTCATGTCGCTTTCCTGCAACATTGAGAGGGAGCCAAGAGCACGGCGGACGGGTGACAGTCAGACATCGAACAGATTTGGTGATAGTGCGAGAGAATTGCCCATAGGGAAATCTACTCGACAGTAATCGGCCCGCTATTCTACCGGACCATTCCGGCGATCAGTGCAAATCCGTTAAAATCGTGGTTTCGAATCTTTCGCAACGACGGAGCTAGCCAAACATGAACGAGAAGACCATTCCTGTGGTGGAACTGGAAGCCAAGGACCTGCCGGCCTACTGCCCGAACCCGGCCATGCCGCTGTGGTCGTCCCACCCGCGCGTCTTCCTGGATTTCGACCACCATGGCCACGCCAAGTGCCCCTACTGCGGCACCCAGTACCAGCTGAAGCCGGGCACGGTACTGTCGCACCACTAATCCAAAGCAGCACACCCTGGCCGTGAGCCGCTACTGCGCCGATTGCAGCGACCTGTTCAAGGACATGCCGGCTTATCGCGCACCGCGCTGGCTGCCCGGCGGCGATTTGCAGACGATCTACCCGGCCGTCTGCATCCGCAAACCCGAGGTCGCTTTCCGGCGTGAGCGCTGGGACACGCCCTGCGGCCAGGATTTCATCGACGTCGATTTCGTCGAGGGCGCCCGGCCGGATGCGCCGGTCGTTTTACTTTTCCACGGCCTCGAAGGCTCCTCGAACAGCCATTACGCGCGCGGCCTGATGGCAGCGGTGCAAGAACGCGGCTGGCATGGCGCCATCCCGCATTTCCGCGGCTGTTCCGGCGAAGCCAACCTGGCGCCGCGCTTCTACCACTCGGGCGACGCCGAGGAACTCGACTGGATCATCCGCCGCCTGCGTCCGCGTTTCAAAGGTCCCTTCTACGTGGCCGGCGTCTCGCTGGGCGGCAATGCCCTGCTGCGCTGGCTGGGCGAACAGCAGCATGGCGCCGAGATCGTCGATGCGGCCGTCAGCGTCTCGGCCCCGCTCGATCTGGCGGCCGGCGGCGCAGCGCTGGCGAAAGGTTTCAACCGTCTCTACACGCGCATGTTCCTGGAGACCTTGAAGCCCAAGGCCCTGGCCAAGCTGGAACGTTTTCCCGGCCTGTTCGACCGCGCCGCCCTGCTCGCCTCCCGTGACCTGTATGCCTTCGACAACGTCGTCACGGCGCCGCTGCACGGCTACCGCGACACCGACGACTACTGGCACCGCGCCAGCGCCCGCCACGTGCTGCACGACATCACCGTGCCGACCCTGGTGCTGAACGCCCGCAACGATCCCTTCCTGCCGGGCAAGCATCTGCCCGAATCGGCCGCGGCCTGTGTGACCCTGGAATACCCGGACACCGGCGGCCACGTCGGCTTCCCGGTCGGCCCCTTCCCCGGCCACATCGACTGGCTGCCGCGCCGTATCCTGCACTTCTTCGATGGCGTGGCTGGGAAAACCAGCATGCGCGCGCCGGCAGTGGCCCGACTATGCCAAGCTTGAACCTATGGACGACATCGTAAAACAGGCCATGGCCAAGTGGCCGAATGTGCCACATTGCTATGGCTGGCTGGCACTCGACGCCCGCGGCATCTGGCGCATGCGCGACGAAGCAGCCCAGCGCACCGGCGCGCCGGGCGACAAGCTCACCAACGCCGCCCTGGTCGGCTTCATCAACCGCAACTACCAGCACGACGAACGCGGCTGCTGGTATTTCCAGAACGGCCCGCAACGCGTGTACGTGAACCTGGAAGCGACGCCCTTCATTGCCCGCAGCGATCCGGCCCACGGCTTCGTCCTGCACACCGGCCAGACGATGGCGGCGCCTGAACAGGTGTTCATGCTGGACAGCGGCGGCATCGTGCTGCGGGCCGGCGAGCAGCTGGCCCAGCTGGACGACCGCGACGTGGCCCAGCTGCTGCAGGCGATCGAACTGGACGGCAAGCCAGCGGGGGATGAGGAATTGATGGCCTGGCTGAGTGAGAGCAAAGGCGAGGGCGCAGGCCAGTTGAGCATGCGCTGGCAGGATAGCCGGATCGCGATCGAGCGCTTGCGGGCGGAAGAATTGCCGCAGCGTTTCGCTTACGTGCAGCGTCCGGATCTGCTGACAGCCCAGAAATAATCTTTCATCCCAAGCTGCCGGATGAAAGATTATTTCACTGGCTGCGGAAGGGCGATGGATCGGTCAGGCGGCCCGGATCGCGTCCGAACGGTGCGCCGGTGGTCCCGGTGCCCGTCCTGATCCCGGTGCCGAATCCAGTTCCGGTCCCGTTACCCGGCCCGAATGCCGATCCCGGCACGGTCTCGCTGCTGGACTCAATCTTGAGCTTCGGCCCGCCGTCCGGACCGGCCGCAAAGCCTTCTCCCCTGTCCTTCTTCTCTTTCTTCTCGTCCTTCTGGCGCTGCTGCAGCTCGCGCTCGCGGGCATCGATCACGGCCTGGTCGTAGAAAGAGACGTCCTGGGCCTTGCGCGCCAGGTTCAGCTGGTCGACGGCGGCCGGCACCGCGCCGCTGAGGACATAGGATTCGGCCAGCGCCATGTGCTGCAGCGCGATCTTGCCCTGGGCCGCATAGGTCTTGGCGAGCTGGTCGTAGAGCTTGGGCTCCTCGCGGTACTGCTGGACCTGGTCGCGCAGGAAGGCCGCCGCCTGGTCGAGCTTGCCGGAAGCGATCATCGCATCGGCGTACTGGCGCGCGAGCATGCGCGACAGCGGGAATTTCTGGTGCGCGCTTTCCGCTTCCTGCACCGCCTGCGCCAGCGCTTCCGGCGGCTGGCCCGGGGCCAGCTTGATCTCGACGCCGAGGCTGGCGAACATCGCCGACCCGTCGGAGCCGGGACGCTCGGCCGACAGCACGCCGGGCCGCGGCTTCATCGAACCCTTTGCCTTGTCCAGCCAGCTCTGCGCCGTCTTGAGGTCGCCCTGCTTGAGCGCCAGATAGGACAGGCCGTACATGGCGGCCGTCTGCTGCTGGGTGTTGTCCTGCTTCAGCTGGGTTTCGAAGGCCGCCTTGGTTTCCTCGCGGCCCTTGGCGCTCGGATCCTGCAGCACGCGGGCGCGGGCGCGCACGAAGTGGAATTCGATCGCATCCGGCTTGACGTGGCCGGGCTTGGGCGCCTCGCGGATGCGGTTCTGGATATCGGCGATACGCTCGCCGGTGAGCGGGTGGCTGGACAGCCAGGCCGGCGCTTCGCCGTACAGGCGCGTGGTGCCCTGCAGGCGCTTGAAGAAAGCCACCATGCCGGAGGTGTCGTAACCGGCCGCGCGCATGGTCTGGAAGCCGACGCGGTCGGCCTCGCGCTCGGCGTCACGGCTGAAGTTCAGCTGGCGCTGGATGGCCAGGCCCTGCCCGCCCATCACCACGCCCATCGCCGCATCGGCGCCGCCGCCGGCCTTGCCGACCAGGGCGGCCAGGATCAGCGCCGCCAGCGGCAGCAGCGCATCCTGCTTCTGCTGCCCCAGCATGCGCGCGATGTGGCGCTGCTGCACGTGGCCGATCTCGTGCGACAGCACCGAGGCCAGCTCGGACTCGTTCTGCGCCGCAATCAGGAGCTGCGAGTGGACGCCGATGAAACCGCCCGGCAGCGCGAACGCGTTGATCATCGGGTCGCGCACGGCAAAGAAGAAGAAATCGGCATTCGTCTCGCCGCGCGCGCCGGGCGCGAAGGAAACCAGGTTCTCGCCGAAATTGTTCAGGTACTCGAGGATGGCGTCGTCGTCGAGGTAATCGCGGTCCCGGCGGACGTCGTTCATGATCTCCTCGCCCAGCTTGCGCTCGACGATGGGAGACAGGTCGGCGCGTGCGGCATCCCCCAGCGTCGGCAGGGTGGCGTCGGGCGTACGCAGCACAGGCGTATTGGGCGTGGTGGGCGCCGCCAGCGCGCACGTGGCAGATGCGGCCAGGAAGGCGGCCGTAATCAGGGAACGCAGGCGCCACACAGGGCGATTCGCGGATGGTGAAAGCTGCAACATCGCTGGATTCGGGTTCGGTTTCACGATGCTATGATACCCGCTTCCAGCGCCTTGTCACTGTCGGGCGATGCCTCCGTTAACCTTCTCTTAAGGCAACATGAGTAACCAGGATTCGCCGCTCACCCACTTCGACGCCACCGGCCAGGCCCACATGGTCGACGTCAGCGCCAAGCAGGAAACCCACCGCATCGCCGTCGCCGCCGGCAGCATCCGCATGAAGCCGGAGACTTTGCAGCTGATCCAGTCCGGCTCGGCCAAGAAGGGCGACGTGCTGGGCATCGCCCGCATCGCGGCGATCATGGGGGCGAAGCGGACCAGTGACCTGGTGCCTTTGTGCCATCCCCTGCCCATTACTCGGGTGGCGGTCGATTTCGAGGTGGATGCGGCGGCGAATTCCGTGCACTGCCGGGCGCAGGTGGAGACCGTCGGCAAGACTGGGGTGGAGATGGAGGCGCTGACCGCCGTGCAGGTGGGGCTGCTGACCATTTATGACATGTGCAAGGCGGCTGATCGCGGGATGGTCATGACCAATGTGCGGGTGCTGGAGAAGCATGGCGGGAAGTCCGGCGACTGGATGGCTGAGATATAAAAGCGCATCCATCATGAAAGAACTGCTCGACGCCCTGAACACAGATTTCGACGATGCCGAAGGATGGATCCGGATCGTCGGCGCCGACTGGTTCGAGGACGACCTGAGCCTGAACCTGGTCATTCAGTTCCATGACGACCGCGCAGCGGAACTCTGGGAAGTCTCGTGCAAGGGTGTCATCGAGGAATCGCTTTGCTCCAAGGGTACGGGCACCCTCTCGGTATCGGCCGACTCGCCCTTGCTGAAACCATTCGTGGAACCCACTGTCTCCATCATGTTTGCCCAGAACCTCATGGCGCCCGAAGCGCTGTTCGGCATTGTCTCCTCCTGCTGTCTGGAAATAACGAGGAGAGCGGAGAGCATCCCCAGGTTCATGAATGGAGCGCCGGCCACCACCGGGATCGCGAGCTCTCAATACGGCCTGCTCGGGAAGTTTCCGGAATCCGTGGCGAAACGCATTCTCGATGCCCTGCAGGACAAACCCATCACCGCGCATGTTTTGCCGGCCTGGCACCCGCAACGCTGGAACGGCGCGGAATACGTTCCATATCAGCATTTGCAGGCCCTTGAAATTGGCGCGTCTTACGTGATTGCCCAACAATTCAGCGCCAGCCGTGTCTAACATCCCATGACACGCAAGGACGCCGTCGGCATCACCTGCACCGCCACAGGTCTGCTCCTGGTGGCGCTCGGCCGGCCCCTGCTCGGTCCGCGCGGCCCGCTCTGCGGCGTCGCACTGCTTGTCATCGGCCTCCTTCTGATCTACCTGGCTAAACGGCAGCGGCAAATCGACGACACGCTGGACGATCTGTCGGCGTCCAGCGATGGCGATTACCTGTTGGGCTCGCACGACCTGACTGAGGGCGACTAAGACGGGTGCCGGTGACGGCCATGCAAAGCACCGAACCCCTCGACATCGTTCCGCTGTGGGCCCTGCTATCGGTGATGAAATAAAACCAGCCAAGCGACATTCCCCATCATCCTTTCCACATGTTAAATTGCTGCTTTTGCTGAGCACGAGGACAGGATGAAATTACGTATGCTGGCACTGGCAACCACGGTTGCCGCGACCTTGACCGCCATCGCAGCCCCTGCGGCCACCGCCGCCCCACGCGGCTTCACGGTCGAAGACCTGGTGAGCATGGAGCGCGTCGGCACGCCCGCGGTGTCGCCGGACGGTTCGCGCATCGTCTACACGGTGCGCAGCACCGACATGGCGAAGAACAAGGGCCACACCGATCTGTACCTGGTCGACCTGCGCAATGCCGGTGCCAGGCCGCAGCGCCTGACTTCGGATGCCGCCAGCAGCACCGATCCGGAATGGTCGGCCGGCGGCGACGCCATCTATTTCCTTTCCGCCCGTTCGGGTTCGTCCCAGGTCTGGCGCGTGTCGCCGGAAGGCGGCGAACCTGTGCAGGTGACGAATCTGCCGGTCGACGTCGACGCCTACCGCGTTTCGCCGACCGGGGACCGCATCGCGATCAGCATGTCGGTGTTCCGCGATTGCGCCGATCTCGCCTGCACCAAGGCCAAGGCCGACGCCAAGGAAAAGGACAAGGCCACCGGCCAGGTCTACGACCGTCTGTTCGTGCGCCACTGGGATACCTGGGCCGACGGCCGCAACGCCGTGCTTTACTCGGCACCGCTGGACGCGAATGGCCGCGTGAGCGCTGCCCCGGTCAGCCTGTCCGGCTCGCTGGACGGCGACGTGCCCTCGAAGCCTTTCGGCGACCGCGAGGAATTCCGCTTCAGCCCGGACGGCAAGACCGTCGTGTTCTCGGTGCGCATCGCCGGCAAGACCGAAGCCTGGTCGACCAACTTCGACCTGTATTCGGTGCCCGCCACGGGCGGCCAACCGAAGAACCTGACCGCGGATAACAAGGCCTGGGACACCAAGGGCGTGTTCTCGCCGGACGGCCGCAGCCTCGCCTACCTGCAGATGACGCGTCCGGGCTTCGAGGCCGACCGCTACCACATCGTACTGCTCGACCTCGCCAGCGGCAAGAAGCGCAACATCGCCGAGAGCTGGGACCGTTCGCCGGGCAGCATCCAGTGGACGCGCGACGGCAAGTCCCTGATCGCGGACGCCGAAGACGTCGGCCAGCACAAGCTGTTCTCCATCGACGTCGCCAGCGGCAAGGTGACGGCGCTGACCAGTCAAGGATCGATCGGCGGCTTCGACGTGCGCGGCGACACCGTCGCCTTCACCCAGGCCAGCCTGGCGTCCGGCGCCCAGCTGTACGCGATGAAGCTGGGCACCAGCAATCCGGTCAAGCTGACCGACGTGAACACCGACAAGCTGGGCGAGGTGCGCTTCGGCGAGTACGAGCAGTTCTCGTTCAAGGGCGCGAACGGCGACACCGTCTACGGCCACGTGATGAAACCGTGGAACTACGAGCCGGGCAAGAAATACCCGATCGCCTTTCTGGTGCACGGCGGCCCGCAGGGCAGCTTCGGCAACGGCTGGAGCTACCGCTGGAATCCGCAGGTGTACGCCGGCGCCGGCTATGCCACCGTGTTCATCGACTTCCATGGTTCGACCGGCTACGGCCAGAAGTTCACCGATGCCATCAGCGGCGACTGGGGCGGCAAGCCGCTCGAGGACCTGAAAAAA
>Ga0065165_1002922_pt1 | contig 13056 bp, 10 predicted proteins | sample AraplaMF_Cvi_mMF_FD_63813 | JGI IMG/M metagenome (GOLD analysis project Ga0065165, IMG submission 63813) | Arabidopsis root microbial communities from the University of North Carolina, USA - plate scrape MF_Cvi_mMF (version 2) (version 3) | ecosystem: Host-associated > Plants > Roots >...
TGGGTTCGCCTGCCCCAATATCGTTTGCCCGGCATCTCGCACGTGAAGCGAGAAGATGTAGTGGTATTTAACGTTCCTCCACGTGCCCTTAACGAGGGCATTGACTACCCCGTAGATCTGAAAACAAACTATATCAAGCGTTGCGTGGGCATTCCGGGCGACACGCTGTCTATTGTTAACAAGCAGGTGTTTATCGATGGCAAACCGATCGGTGTGCCCTCAGAAATGCAGTTTGCCTACAACGTACTTAGTAACAGCATGATCAGCGAACGCAACCTGGAACGTCTGGAGCTTGGCCCGGAAGATCTTACGGTAACCGAGCGCCGAGCGGATGGCAAAGTTGGCTATACGATGTGGCTTACACAGGAGAAGTATGACGCTATAAAGGGTCTGCCCTACGTTGTATCGATCTCTGAACGTCAGGCTGATGAAGATGGACTGATCCCCTACTCCTCGTACTATGACTGGTATGGCGACACCAACGGTTCGAAGCGCTATATGCACTGGTCTAACGACAACTTTGGTCCGCTGTGGATTCCAAAGGAAGGTGCTACCATTGCGATCAACGATTCTACACTGACGCTGTACGGCACGACCATCAAACTTTACGACCACAACGATGATGTGAAGATTGAAAACGGCAAGCTCTTTATCGACGGCCAGGAGGTGACACAGTATACGTTCAAGCAGAACTACTACTTCATGATGGGCGATAACCGCCACAACTCATTGGACTCACGCTACTGGGGTTTTGTTCCCGAAGATCACATTGTTGGCAAGGCATTCTTCATCTGGCTGTCGCTGGATAGAAATGCGAGCTTCCTGCATAAGATTCGCTGGAGCAGGTTCTTTAAGCTTATACGATAAAACCCGGCTATAAAAAGAAAGGTCCCCTTCTGAATTCAGGAGGGGACCTTTCTTTTTATATCACTATGTTATGGTTTCTACCATTCAATTTCCTGCAGGCCTTTGCTGCGGAGGTATTCATTGGCCTTGCTGAAATGTTTACAACCGAAGAAGCCGCGATCTGCCGAGAAGGGCGACGGATGCGCTGACATGAGAACAAGGTGTTTGTTACGGTCTATGACTTCACCTTTCTTCTGGGCGTAGGCGCCCCAAAGCAGAAAGACAATGTTTTCTTTTTCAGCGGAAAGGGTGCGAATGACTGCATCGGTAAATTCTTCCCAGCCTTTTTTCTGGTGTGAGCCAGGCGTGGCGGCCCGCACGGTAAGGGTGGCGTTGAGAAGCAATACACCCTGGTTAGCCCAGCGTTCGAGGTCGCCGGTTTTGGGAATGGCCTTGCCGAGGTCGTCGCGAATTTCTTTAAAGATGTTAACCAGCGACGGGGGAATGGTTACGCCATCGCGCACGGAGAAACACATGCCGTTGGCCTGGTTAGGGCCGTGGTAGGGGTCCTGGCCGATAATAACCACTTTGGTGTTATCGAAGTCGCAGGCATCAAACGCTCTGAAGATTTCCTTGCCGGGGGGATATACGGTTTGCGTGCGGTATTCGTCGCGAACAAACGCGATCAGTTGCTTGAAATAGGGCTTTTCGAACTCGTTACTAAGCTTTCCTTTCCAGGAGGGTGCAATTTTTACGTCCATATCTGTCAACAAATCTAAAGGCAAGCTTCAAATGCACCAAAAAGGGTTGTGGTTTAAAAAAATAAAGAATTAAATTTACTGATTATCAGTTCGTTAATTACAATTCGCCTGGCATAATACAGGAATTATAAAAAATTGATATTTTTGAGCATCATGGTAACTGAAATCACACAAGGTATAAAAGTGAGCGTGGAGACGGAGTACCAACCGGCCTACTCCAGCCCAAGCCAGTACCATTATGTTTTCACGTACCGTATCACGATCGAGAACTGCAGCGAGTATACTATTCAGCTGCTTCGTCGCCACTGGTATATCCATGACGCCGGTTTCAGCCAGCGTGAAGTAGAAGGCGAAGGCGTAGTAGGCCAGCAACCTGTTCTTGAACCTGGACAAAGTCACCAATATGTATCGGGTTGTAACCTGAAATCAGGTATCGGCAAGATGGTTGGCACCTACCAGATGGAACGTATTGTTGACGGTTTAAAGATGCAGGTAAATATTCCTGAATTTACCATGATCGCTCCGCTTCGCCTGAATTAATGTCGCACTTTCCGGTTGTTTCTCCGACCGACACGCTCCTTTTTTATCCGTGCTTTTTTACATTCCTGCCGTTGTAGTATAACGCCTGGTCTATGCCCACAACTTTCCAGTTCCGCACTTTTTTAACGTATTGGCTTGATGCAGTTACCGAGCACTCGCTGCATTCGCCGTTCTTTTACGATCTGTATACAAACGTGATTCGTGTACCGTATGCCCCAGCGGCATATAGCACAATAGAACAGCTCAGACACGAGCTGCTTAGCGACACCTCTACCCTATCGATCACAGACTTGGGCGCGGGATCACAGACGCTTCGAAGCAACACACGCCGTGTATGCGATATAGCACGGATAAGCCTTACCCCCGCAGATCTCTCGGCGCTGTACGCCCGAATCATTGCATACTTTAACTGCACGACGGTACTAGAACTTGGTACATCGCTCGGCATCAATACACTGTACCTGGCCGCACGTGCGGGCACACAGGTAACTACGTTCGAGGGGTCGCCGGAGATTGCTGCGCAGGCGCGCGCCTCGTTCAACGCTGCAGGCGCGGATAATATTACGCTTGTGCAGGGCAACATCGACCAAACACTACCGACTTACCTGACCCAAGCGGGCAAGATCGACCTGGCATTTATCGACGCCAACCACCGCTACGAACCGACGGTACGATATTTTCAATGGTTAATCGCCAGAATCCATACACGATCTGTTCTTATATTCGATGACATTCACTACTCACGCGAGATGCAACAGGCATGGGAAGAGTTACGACACCACACGCTGGTGTATGCCAGCGCAGACCTTTACCGCTGCGGACTTCTGTTCTTCGACCCGTCACTCAACAAACAACACGTTGTATTACAGCGATGAGCATTGAATAGATGAATCGGAAAACTTATTTTTGCCGAAATCCATTTAAACCTGAAAAGGATGAGCCAAGAGACCGAACTCAGAAACGACGCCAACAATATTGAACCGCAGCCTCGCCGAACGAACAACCGAAGTACAATTATCATTATCCTGCTGCTGGTGATTATCGCCATACAGGGCATCAAATGGTACCTTGACTCTCAGGAGCTGAAGGAAAAAGACGAGAAGATCGCATCAACGGAACAAGAGCTTGCGTCGACCATGCAACGCCTTACCGAGATCCGCACCGAACTAGATCAGAAGATCGCCGAGGTACAGAAGCTTGGCGGCGACATTACCGATCTGCAGAAAGCGAAAGCAGAAGTTGACGCTGAACTAAAACGGACGAAGCGCGCCACCGGCAAGGAGATCAAAGCCCTACGCGACAAGGTGGAAGGCTACGAGCTGTTGCTGAAGAATAAGGACGAAGAGATCGACAAGCTGAAAAATGTGAACAAGGAGCTGATGACAGAAAACCGCAGCCTGAAGACACAGAAGAATCAGTTAGGCGATTCGATCAGCCGGTTGAGCCAGACCAAAGACGAACTTACTACCAAGGTAAAGATAGCCTCTCAATTGAAGGCCGAGAATGTGCGCATCGTAGCCCTTAATGAGAAGGGTAAGGAACGCGACTCTCCGTTCAAGAACCGCCAGCTCGATAAGCTCAAGGTGGAGTTCAATCTTGCCGAAAATGAAGTAGCTCCGGTTGAAGGCAAGAAGATCATCATCCGCATCGTAGACGAGAACGGCCAGGTGATATTCGATACTGCCCGTGGCTCAGGTACTTTCATCATTAACGGCAAGGAAGAATTCTACACCGCTATGCAGGAGATTCTGTTCGACAATACGAAGCAGCGCCTGACGTACGTATACGAAAAGGGGTCGGATTACGCCTCGGGCACGTACGGATTGGAGATTTACTGCGACGATTATAAGATCGGAAGCGGCTCTTTCGCGGTTAAATAGGGCTAAATGAGTGTTTTTGAATAGAATTTATAACCAGGGCTTGTAGTTCGAAGGTAATTTTCTACCTTTGCAGGCTCAAAAACTAAAATATCATGAACAATTACGAGACGGTATTCATCTTAAATCCCGTTTTGTCTGAAGAACAGGCAAAGGATACTGTCGATAAATTCGTGAAGGTTTTGAAGAAAGCAGGTGCCGATGTTGAGAACATCGAGCAGTGGGGCTTAAAAAAACTGGCTTATCCAATCCAGAAAAAGTCTACTGGTTTCTACAACCTTGTCGAATTTAAGGCAGCGACTTCAGTTATCAACACACTCGAAACGGAATACAGACGTGACGAGTCGGTTATGCGCTTTTTAACCACAGTGCTTGACAAACATGCGGTAGTTTACAACGAACGCAGACGCAAAGGCGAATTCAAGAAAGAAAATCGTAAACCACGCAAAGAGGAGGAAGTAGCTAAATGACACTACAGAACGAACCTATCAAGCGCGCAGAAATTAAACCTAAATACTGCCGCTTCAAGAAGAATGGTATCAAGTACATCGACTACAAAGATCCCGACTTTTTGCTGAAGTTTATTAACGAACAGGGCAAGATTCTTCCCCGTCGTTTAACCGGAACCAGCCTGAAGTTCCAGAAGAAGGTGGCAAAAGCTGTAAAGCGTGCTCGCCATCTGGCCTTGCTTCCTTATGTTGGTGATTCATTAAAGTAAGACGAACCCTTTAAAGAGAACGAACATGGAAATAATTCTGAAGCAAGATATATCAGGACTTGGCTATAAAAACGATATCGTTAAAGTGAAGGCTGGTTATGGAAATAACTACCTGATCCCTAACGGATACGCACTTATCGCCAACGACTCTAATAAAAGATTAGTACAGGAAAACATTCGTCAGGCTGCTCACAAGGCTGCTAAACTGAAGCAAGATGCGGAAGCACTTGCTGCTAAACTTGGCGAACTTACTATTGAGATCAAGACTAAAGCTGGTGAGACCGGCAAGATCTTCGGTGCGGTTACTGCCCTGCAGATTGCTGACGCTCTGAAGGCTAAAGGCTTCGATATCGATCGTAAGAAAGTTATCCTGAAGGATAGCCCTAAGCAGCTGGGTACTTACTCTGCTACTTTGGACCTTCACAAAGAAGTTAAGCACGAGATCACTGTGCAAGTTATCGCTGAATAAGCGAGAAGCTTCTCCGAGGTTTTATAAGAAAGCCACTCTGAAAAGGGTGGCTTTTTTTATACAGCTTAGCGGAGGATTGACATGATGATCAGGATAAATACGATTGTCATGATGTGAACAAATTGTGTGCGATGAGTTGCTGATGTGATTGCCGGTGGCGTATGGGGAAAGGGTGTTGCCTGAGTTTTTGAGTAAGTGTTACGGGTAGTATTCAGCTATACATCCAGGTTAAAATCCGGGGATAATGTCTCGTAAGAAGATCGGTGTACCAGGATGGGATGGTGTTGGTAGACAGATAGATAAAGTGTTCGGATGACTCTTTTTTGTGACCGTTAACGTTTGCTTAAGTTGAAGATAAACCCGATACTTCGGGGTAATATTAGGTTGTTCTGTTAATGTCGTTAAGACTCCTCTCGTCTATTATTTTGGCGGCAAGCCTGAGCATAGTTCAGGCTCAGCAATTCCCCATTCAGAAATTGACAGTGGAGGAAGGGCTCGGCCATTCTATTGTTTACCGAACGTACCAAACCCGGAACGGGTATCTGTGGTTTTCTACCGACAATGGCCTTACGCGTTATGATGGCCAATCGTTTACGAATTATACGGGGAACGATGGACTGGGGTCGAATTTCATATTCGGAATGACGGAGTGGAACGATCAGATTATCATCTCGTCGTTTGGCGGGGGACTTTATACGCTCGATAGCGGGCGATTCAAGCCGTTGGCTCCGCCGGGCAATGGGCATCCTGATTTTCCACTGAATATTCTTCCGCTTAAGGATGAGCTTTGGATCTGCGACCGTTTTCAGCGGCTTCACGTTTACGAGCATGGGGTTTTCAGGATGATTACGGCGCACGATCTTTCGTTGCCGCCAGATGCCTTCCCAACGGTATATGGTGTGAGTGCATCGTCTGGCGGTGGGCTATTGGTGGCAACAGCGTATGGTCTGTATCATTACAATCACAGCAATTTCACAAAGGTTGTTCTGCCGGGCGTTAGCGCTAATGAACCTGTTACGGCGGTATTGGAGCTGCCCAATAAAGACCTTGTGCTGGCGCTGGAACATCAGGTTGTAGCGGTGAACCTGACTGAGAAGACGTTAATTGCGTGGGACGCTGAGAAGCCGATACACCGGGCAAACCTTCTGTTTCGTGATACCGAGGGCAGCCTGTGGATTGCCACTACCGATGGTAAGCTGTACATGGGGCACGAGCAGCCCGGCACAGATAAACCTTTTGTTTCAGAGGTACTGACAGGCATTGTTCTAAATGATGTGTTCGAGGACCATGAGCACAATATCTGGCTGGCCACGTATGGCGAGGGTGCGTGGTGCATCCGTTCAACGCATGTACGCAATTATGCTGTTACGGGCTGTATTGTTTCCGATATGGCCCAGAACCCGCTGAACAATGACCTGATCATTACAACGAATAATGTGGGCGTTCGTATCCTTCACCAGAACGAAGGTAAGACACTGCTGTCTCCTCCCGGGTCTGCCCTGGAACGATTTTTCCGGCACCGAAAACTGTTAATTGCCACGTTACCCCTACCTGACAAGTCGCTGATCTTTTCTTCTGACCGTACCCTGTATCGTTGGTATGGCAATGGGCGCATCGATTCGCTTACCCAGCAAAGCCCTGTAGCCTCGCTGTATTATCAACCGGGCAATGACCGGATCTGGATTGGTGGTAGGTTCGGGTTACTGCACACGGATCTAACGCTACGCACCCCCACCCCTATACACCAATTCAGCAAGACTATTGTACGGCACATATCGGAAGACCGGCTGGGGCGGATTCTGATTGGAACGGACAAGGGTATTTTCCGTCAACAGGGCGATACATATATCCGCATCTCCGCACTTAACGATGCGCCCTATTATGTGAATACGGTGTATACAGACGCCTACGGTAAAAGCTGGGTAGGTACAAACGATGGTCTCTACGTGCTGCAGGGCGATACGATAAAGGCTGTAGACCACCCCCTGGCCAAAGCGCGGTGCAATACGATTCTGGGTGATGAAGACGGGAACTTGTGGATCGGTACGGTAAACGGGTTGCTGAAGGTGGCCAGAGACACGTATGAGCTGATTACTCCGCGGGAAGGCATAGCGCAGTCGAATATTATCCGAATACGGTACAACTCAGCCCGTCGTACGTTATCGCTGTTGAGTCCGAATGCGGTATCGGTAATTGAGATCGATCCATTTCTAAAGCGTTCGTCGTTTTATCTTCCGGACATGATCGTGGAGGAAATTGTTGCCGATAGCCGGGTGATCTCTGCTACTCCGGAGCCGGTGATACTTGATAAGGAAACCAAGGAGCTTGTTCTGAACCTGGCGGCTCCGCTGATAAAGCACCGCGAACAGGTGTCATTCACGTATCAGGTGAATTCTGATGCGTGGATCCCGTTCGATGGACGAAAGATTGTGGTAAACAATCTGCCATACGGATCGATGACGCTCACAGTGCGGGTGTCGTACAGGAACGAGTATAAGACTACAACGCTTCATTTTGAGGTGAGCCAACCGTTTTATGTTACCGGGTGGTTTATCGCGTTGATGGCGCTGTTGCTTCTGGGGGCAATCTTCTGGATCGTGAATTTTTATTCGCGAAAGCGGAACGTATTGCTGGTTGAGGAGAATAAACGGCTTGGTGTTGAGCACAAGGCTTTGCGGAATTTACTGAACCCGCATTTTTTATATAACGCCATAAATTCGATGCATGCTTTTATTCTGCAGAACGACCAGCGTAAGACACTCGCCTACCTGGCCAAGTTCTCACAGCTGGTGCGCTTAAACCTTGAGTTGCTGGCCAGCGATAAGGTTGACCTGGAGAAGGAGATCAAGAATATAAGGCTTTACCTGGAGTTCGAGAAGCTCCGGTTTGCCGACAAGCTTAACTATACGATCGACATCGATCCATCGCTCGATTCTACGGTGATCCAAATTCCGTCGTTTCTGATTCAACCGTTCGTTGAGAATGCGATCTGGCATGGACTTCTGCCGCGGCCTGAGGGCGGCAATCTATCGCTACACATCCTGAAGCATTATGACGAGCTTCACATTACAATTGACGATGACGGAGTAGGCATTAACTATTCGTTAAAGACACCCAAGCTGGACCTGGAGCAAAAGAAGTCGATGGGTATTAACATTATCAAGGAGCGCCTGGAGTTGCTTCGGAAATTCCAGGGTAATTACGGTCTATTGATTATCGACAAGAGTGAATTGAACGGTAAGGCCACTGGCACGGGTACGGTTGTGAAGATTACGATACCGCTTGATGAAACAGTAAAGGGTTGATGTTTCCACCAACCCTTTGTTTTTTTGTATTTGTAGTACTACATTTTAGAACTTGTGACGTACGAAGGCCTCCATTGCTTCGTATTCAGGCAAGCCGAGTGCATTGTACGCCTGTGCTGTAGCGTGGTTGCGATCTTCGGCGCGCATCCAGAATTCGCGTTTGTCGCTGCCCGGGAACATGGCGCTGTCTTTCTGCGACTGGTGCTTGAAGATGGCTCTACGCTTGCGTAAGAGTTCGTCGGGGCTGAGGGGTACGGCCATTTCGATCTGGTCGATGTCCCACTCCTGCCATGCACCACGGTACAACCATACCCAGCAGTCTTTCATCCACGGCTTTTTCTTGAGGCGGTTTACGGCTTCGAAGATGGCGGCGAGGCATACGCGGTGTGTTCCGTGCGGATCGGAAAGATCGCCGGCTGCATAGATCTGGTGTGGCTTAATTTCTTCGAGCAGGTCCATGATGATTTGGATATCTTCTTCGCTGAGCGGTTTCTTTTTTACCGCGCCGGTTTCGTAGAACGGCATATCGAGGAAGTGCATTTGCTCGTCAGGAATGCCTACGTAACGGCCACCGGCTTTGGCTTCACCACGGCGGATGAGTCCTTTGATCTTAAGGATTTCCGGGCTGTCTACCTGACCTGGTCCTTTCTTCTTCAGTGACTGTACTACTTTTTTATAGAAGCGTTCGCCGTCGGCTTTGCTAAGTCCGAACTGTACGTTGAAGTCGCGTACGAAGTCGGCGAAGCGAATGGCATCATCGTCGAATACTGCGATGTTGCCTGAGGTCTGGTATGCTACGTGTACCTGGTGTCCCTGGTCTACGAGGCGGATGAATGTACCACCCATTGAGATCACGTCGTCGTCAGGGTGAGGCGAGAAGATTATCGCACGTTTAGGAAAAGGCTTCGCGCGTTCGGGACGTTTGGTATCGTCGGCATTTGGCTTGCCACCGGGCCAGCCTGTTATGGTGTGCTGGAGGTGGTTGAATATTTTGATGTTTACCTGGTAGGCAGAACCGTACTCGGTAATGATATCGCCCATACCGTGTTCCATGTAGTCATGGTTTGTGAGTTTAAGGATGGGCTTGTTAACGGTCTGACAGAGCCAAACCACGGCTTTGCGGATAAGTGTATCGTCCCAGTCGATGCTTTCGAGCAACCACGGTGTTTTTCTGCGGGTAAGGGCCGATGACGCAGCGTCGTCGAGTACGACGGTGCAGTCGCGGTGCTTCTGAAGGAATGATGATGGAATCTGATCGGTTATCGGTCCTTCAACCGCTTTGCGGATTACGGCTGATTTACCTTCGCCCCATGCCATCATGAATACTTTGGTAGCTTTCATGATTGAGCCTACACCCATCGTAATGGCTTTGCGGGGAACGTTTTCGTCGCCGAAGAAGTCGCTGGCGGCGTCGATGCGAGTAACCTGGTCGAGGGTTACGAGGCGCGTGAGCGAGCGTTCAGATGAACCGGGTTCGTTGAAACCAATGTGCCCTGTACGGCCGATACCGAGAATCTGGATATCGATGCCACCGAGCTTGTCTATTTTGTCTTCGTAAGCCCGGCAGAATTCCTGTACGTCTTCTTTGGCGAGGGTACCGTCGGGGATATTGATGTTTTTCTTCGGAATATCGATGTGAGCGAAGAGGTGTTCCTGCATGAAGCGCACGTAGCTTTGCAGTGCGTTAGGCTCCATGGGGAAGTACTCGTCGAGGTTGAACGTATACACGTTTTTAAAGCTCAGACCTTTCTGATGGAGCTTTACGAGCTCGGCATACAGTCTGGTAGGTGTTGATCCGGTAGCAAGGCCGAGTACAACAGGTTTACCTTCTTTCTGGCGGGCTTTGATCAACGCTGCGATTTCGTTGGCCACATAAACAGAACCCTGCTCGGAAGTATTAAAGATCTGTACAGGAATCTTTTCAAAGACTGAAAGGTCGTTATTCATACGGTATAGTTTGTTTTAGCAGTATTCCGGCCGGTTGTTATCCCTTACGGTACCGGAGACTATTTTTCATACTTTTGATTGAGTTTAATCCCCGGCTTATAATTACCAAAGTATCTCAAAAACACGGAAATTTTCAAGTGTTTGCGGTAACATAATTTATGGAACGCTTCAGAACGACAATAAACGCAGGTGTGTCGAAAAGCACACTGAATTTACATACCCCGGTTTTGACCCTTGGGTCGTGCTTCGCGGATGCGATAGGCCGGCGGCTTAGTGAATCTAAGTTCAGAACTCTTGCCAATCCGCTGGGTACACTGTACAGTCCGCTGGCCATTACACGGTCGTTGCAGTACATTCTTTCGGGCCAGCCACCCCTGCCCCACACGTTTCTGCAACAGCAGGACATTTACCTAAACTACGATTTCCACTCGTCTTTTTCATCCCCCGAATTGCCGGAGCTGCGGGAAAAGATTGGAACGGCACTGACGGAAACCCGGACTTTTCTGGAATCGGCCGAATGGCTTGTGATAACGTGGGGTACGGCCTGGACACACGCCCGAAACGACACACACGAAATGGTGGCCAATTGCCACAAGGTTCCGGCCCGGCATTTCACGAAGTCGCTGTTGACTGAGCAGCAGATTGTGGATGCCTTTACGAATACATACGATCAGCTCCGGGCTATAAACCCAAGGCTACGGATTCTGCTTACGGTCAGTCCCGTGCGCCACATTAAAGAGACGCTGGAGGGCAATGCCGTGAGCAAGGCGGTTTTACGGGTAGCGTGCCACACGCTGACGAGCCGTTTGCCGGATGTGGCTTATTTTCCGGGCTATGAGATTATGATGGACGACTTGCGTGACTACCGGTTTTATAAGAACGATATGATTCATCCCACAGAGTTGGCAGAGGATTATATCTGGGAGAAGTTTATTGAGCAGTATGCCGATGCTGCCACACGCCAGTTTGTTATGGACTGGGTGTCGTTGCGGGCTGCGCTTGCACACAAAGCTTTCCACCCGGCCTCGGCGGCCCACCAGACATTTTTGCGGCAAACGCTCAAGAAGCTGGAGGACCTACGCTCGATTGCGGATGTCACTGCTGAGATCAATGCTGTGGCTGCACAACTTATCAATCCTTAACTGATTTACTTTATCATCCTTTTACTATGACAACGCCTAACACTACCCATACCAACCGCCTTATTCACGCCGCTTCTCCTTACCTGCTTCAGCACGCCCATAACCCGGTGGACTGGTATGAGTGGGGCGAAGAGGCGTTGGAGAAAGCCCGTAAGGCTGACAAGCCGATCCTGGTCAGTATTGGATATTCATCGTGCCACTGGTGCCATGTGATGGAACATCAATCGTTCGAGAAGGAGGATATCGCTGCGGTGATGAACGAGCATTTCGTGTGTATCAAGGTTGACCGGGAGGAGCGCCCTGATATTGACCAGATCTATATGGACGCTGTACAGGCGCTGGGAATTAACGGTGGCTGGCCGCTGAATGTTTTCCTGACGCCCGACCAGAAGCCATTCTTCGGCGGAACCTACTTTGCGCCTCAAACATGGGTACAGGTTCTGAATAACATCAGCAATGCGTTTGCCTTGCACCGGGACCAGATTGAAGGAAGTGCAGAAGAGTTGAGTATACACCTGCGCCGATCGGATATTGATCGTTTCCGGCAGGTGCCGCAGGCTACGGAGCTGCTGCACGATGTAGACCAGATCTATACGAAGCTGTCGGCGCGGTTCGATGGGCAATGGGGTGGTATGGACAAGGAGCCGAAGTTTGTGATGCCGTCGCTTTGGCACTGGTTGCTGCGCTATTTCCAGCTTACGGGAAACCCGGAGGCTATGGATCAGATTATGGTTACGCTGAAGCGCGTGGCAGCGGGTGGTATATACGATCAGATCGGCGGAGGCTTTGCCCGTTATTCGGTCGATCGTTACTGGTTTGCGCCACATTTCGAGAAGATGTTGTACGATAATGCGCAGCTGATGAGTCTGTATGCGGAAGCGTACAGCCTTACAGGCGATGCGGAATTCAAAGCGGTTATTGAGGAGACTTTCGGCTGGCTGCAGCGCGAGATGACGCATAGCGATGGCGGCTTTTATTCGGCACTTGATGCAGACAGCGAGGGCGTGGAAGGGAAGTATTATTGCTGGACAAAGCCGGAACTGGATATGCTATTGGGCAACGACGCCGCTGCCGTGGCTACATACTATTCGGTAACGACTGAGGGGAACTGGGAGCACGGTATGAATATACTAACGCGCCGTGAGACGGATGCCGCCTTTGTGCAACGCCACGGGATAGCCCCGGAGGAATGGCCTGCTATACTACAAAAGGCAAAACAAACGCTTCTACCCTACCGCGAGCAACGTATTAAGCCAGGACTTGACGATAAGATTATTACGGGATGGAACGCGATGATGATTACGGGCCTTACGGACGCTTATCGGGCGCTGGGTGATGGCCGCCTACTGGACGCCGCGATACGGGGGATTCGTTTTCTGGAGGCAAACCTGATGGATGGCGATACGCTTTACCGGTCGTTCAAGGTTAAGCGTACACATGTTACGGGCTTC
>Ga0065165_1002923_pt1 | contig 13054 bp, 7 predicted proteins | sample AraplaMF_Cvi_mMF_FD_63813 | JGI IMG/M metagenome (GOLD analysis project Ga0065165, IMG submission 63813) | Arabidopsis root microbial communities from the University of North Carolina, USA - plate scrape MF_Cvi_mMF (version 2) (version 3) | ecosystem: Host-associated > Plants > Roots > Endosphere...
TTCCTGGTTCATCTTTTCGAGCTCCTGATTTTTTTCGCGGAGTGCTTCTTCGGCGGCTTTACGTTCGGTGAGGTCGCGGGTTACTTTGGTAAAGCCAATGATGTTTCCATGGTCGTCGTGGAGCGCGGTGATGAGTGTGCTGCCCCAGAAGCGGCTGCCGTTTTTGCGGATTCGCCATCCTTCGTGTATAGCCCTGCCGTGTTCGCGGGCGATGTTCAATAGTTTTTCGGGTAATTCCTGATCCTGATCGTATGGTGTGTAGAAGATGCGGAAGCTGCTGCCTATGGCTTCGGCGGCTGTATAGCCTTTTATATTCTCTGCTCCTTTGTTCCAGTTTTCTATGATGCCTGTACGGCTAAGGAGTATGATAGAGTAGTCTTGCACTTCGCTTACCATGCGTTGAAAGCGCTCTTCGCTTTTGCGCAGCAGTTGTTCGCGAGCCTGTTCTTCGTGTCGGGTCTTGATTTCGTGCAGGGCGCGTTCGGCATCTTTCTGTGGCGTTATGTCTATGGTGAAGCACCGGCTGTGAATAAAGCGGTCCCCTTCCCAGAATCCGCTGGAGTGAATGGCTACCTGGCGAAGGGAGCCATCTTTGCAGCGTAGTACGGCTTCGTACTGCGCTACTGTTTCGCGTGAGTACAGCAGGTTTGTAAGCTGTTCGGGTACTGTGGGGTCGACGTGGAATTCGCTAACGGCGTGGCCAATGTATTCGTCGCGTGTGTAGCCCAGCATGTCGAGTTCGGCCTGGTTTGCCCAGATAATTATTCCTTTGTCGTTGATGCGGTGCAGGCCTATGGTGGCATTTTCTACGAAGTCGTGCAGTTCGGCTTCGGCGCGTTTTGATTCGGTTACGTCGGTTATGTGTGCCGTGTAGCCCCGTACGGTGTTGTGGAGTTTATCGGGGGTGAATGCGATATCGAGGTATCGCCATCCCTGTGCGTTTTGCAAACGGTTTTCGAAGCGTACAGGATGTCCGGCAAGTACACGATCGATGTGTGGTTTTACGTGCGCGTAGCTTTGATGACCGAGCACTTCGATGACTGTTTTGCCGACCACCGCATCTGCATCCATCCCAGTCCAGGCCGCATACGCGGTATTGACGAACTGATATCGGAGTTCGGTATCAATATAAGCGATTAAAGAGGGTACGGAATTTAGAATATTGGCGCATTCTTTTCGATCGGGCTGCATATACGGGGTGGTCAACCTAAAATACGTTCGGGCGATCTTTTTGAGAGGCGAGACATAACCAGGAGCTTATTCTCCTTATTTCATGAACGCCGTAACGATTATCAGACTAAAATTTTGTGCCAGTGTTTGAACGTGTTTTCAGGGCTGCAGGAGGAATTCGTTTCGAGGTAACTGTGGCTTTTTACCCCAGTCCATTGTGAGCACGTCGCGTATTACGTCTTTTAGCTTCAGAAACGAGTTGGGCTTCAGTACATATAGCCCGGCGCGGAGCTCGTATACTTTTTCCAACGCCCACTGTTGGGCTGATGTGGAGAATATGACTACGGGGAGATGTTTGAGGCGCTCGTTGTGGCGTATGTCTTCGAGGCATTCTATGCCGTTTTTCAGGGGCATGTTTACATCCAGGAACAATACATCGGGCAATACGAGGTCGCTTTGCAGGAGTACGTTCATGAGTTGCTGACCATCTTTTGCGATGGTAAGCTGCGGTACGGTGAGCAATTCATCCAGTGCTTCCTTGAACAGATCGCAGTCGTCGTCATCATCGTCGGCCAGAACAATATGCTGAATGTTGGATAGTGAAGTCATCGTAGAAGCGAATATAGGAGAAATCAGGGTGAGCGCGGAGCGCGAGAGCGGAATTGTGTGTGGACGTAGGATTAAGGGGGTAAACAGATTGAGAGCGGGGGAATCAGGGTGAGTGTTAAGCCCGCCGTCGCTGAGGCAGTTACGACGGGTGCGAGGCGAGGGGCGGAAACGGGCGAGTGCGAGCGCGGAGGAAATTAGGTGGCGGTTAGCCGGTTATGAGGGGATTGGGCTAGAGGGTTGCGCTTGGGATTGAGGGGTCGGAGGAGGCCCATTTTTCGAGGACGGAGACGAGAGCTTCGAGTTTGACGGGTTTGCTGACGTAGTCGTTCATGCCGGCCTGGAGGCAGAGTTCGCGGTCGCCTTGCATGGCGTTGGCGGTCATGGAGATGATGATGGGTTGGTGGTAACGCTTTTTGCGGATGAGGCGTGTTGCTTCGAGGCCGTCCATTTCGGGCATCTGTACGTCCATGAGTATGACGTCGAAGAATTTCTCGTCGAATTTTTCGAGAACTTCGAGTCCGTTCTGTGCGAGCTCGATGGCTGTGTAGCCGAGTTTATTGAGTATGCGTAGGGTGAGCTTCTGGTTGACGGGGTTGTCTTCGGCTACGAGTATACGCAGGGGGAAACGTTTGGAGAAGTCGGCGGGCAGTACTTCGGCCGATATGCTTTCGTCGCTGGTGGCCGGGGTTGCTGCGGCCACTGTGGGGCGCAGGGCGCTTTGGATTACGCGGCAGAGCTGTTGCTGGCGGACGGGTTTGTTTAATACGGCGAAAAAGAGGCTGTCGTTTTGTTTTTTGCTTTCGTCGCCTATTGAGCTGAGGAGTACTACCGGGATGTCGGTGTGTTGCGTTTTGATTTGTTGGGTGAGGGCAACGCCGTCCATACCGGGCATTTGCATGTCGGTTATTACGGCGTCGAATTTGTCGAGACTATGCAGGTGTTCGAGTGCTTCGGCTCCGTTTGAGGCGAGTACAGGTATAAGGTTCCACTGCTCAAGCTGGCTCTTGAGTATGGTGAGGTTTGTTTTGTTGTCGTCTACTACGAGGATACGTTTGCCGTCGTTGCCGGCGGTGTTACAGAGTATGTACTGGCGTATGGATTCTTTGCTTACCTGACAGTGTATGGTGAAGCTGAAGGTGGAGCCAACGCCGGGTTCGCTTTGTACGGTTATTTCGCCGCCCATGAGTTCGACGAGTCGTTTGCTGATGGCGAGGCCGAGGCCGGTGCCGCCGTATTTGCGGGTGGTGGAAGAGTCTACCTGAGAGAATGCTTTGAAGAGCCTTTCCTGTTTATCGGGTTCTATTCCGATGCCGGTATCTTTTACATCAAAGCCGAGCATGAGGTTATCGCCCTGGGCGTGTAGCCGGCGTATAGCCACAAAGATCTCACCCTGGTGTGTGAACTTCATGGCATTGCCGATGAGGTTAAGCAGTACCTGACGTATGCGATGGCTATCGCTTACGATCTGCGCGGGGATCTGGTAGTCGATCTGGTAAACGAGGTCGAGGCCTGCCTGTGTGGCTTTGCCGGCGAATACGTCCATCACATCTTCTACGCATTGGCGGAGGTCGAAGCTGTGGCTGTCGAGTTCAAGGTTTCCGGATTCTATTTTGGAGAAGTCAAGTACGTCGTTTATTACGGTGAGTAGTGCTTCGCCGCTGCTGCGTATGGTGTCGGTGTATTCGCGTTGTTCAGTATTGAGGGGCGTTCCTGCCAGTAGCGATGCCATGCCGAGTACACCGTTCATAGGCGTTCTTATTTCGTGGCTCATGGTGGCGAGGAATACACTCTTGGCGCGGTTTGCCTGTTCGGCTTCGCGTCTTGCATCGTCTGCCTGTTCGCGTTGCTGGCGCATTTGTTTGTTTATGTCTTGCAGGAACAGGGTTTGGGTTTCGAGTTGCTCGGTGCGTTCTTTTACAACACGTTCGAGTTCTTCCTGGCGCTGTTTCATGTCGTGGGTTCGCCACCAGTATATCAGGAGTATGGCGCTTATGATGATGAGTACGGTAAGTGATACGAACCACCATGTTTTCCAGAAGGGAGGTAAGACTGTTATGGCGATGCTGGTTTCAGGTGTTGACCAGGTGTTTTCGTGGTCGTGCGCTTTTACGGTCAATACATACTTTCCGGGATCGAGATTGGTGTATGTGATGACATGTTCGGTGCTTTCGTGGATCCAGTCGTTATCGAATCCTTCGAGTTTGTAGGCGTATACTTTCCGGTTTTGGTCTGTATAGGTCATTGCGGCAAACTCGAAGGATATTACGGAGTGCTTGTGACTAAGCACGATGGATTTGGTTTCGGATATATCGACTTTGAGAGGCGAGTTCGGGTGCAGGCTATCGGCGATGGGTACGGTTTCATTGAACAGCTGGAACCCTGTGAATGCGATGGGTACGGTGTAGGGTGTTATTCTGACGCTGTCGGGATAAAATTCGTTGAATCCGTTTTCGCCGCCGAAGTACATTGCACCGGTATAGCTTAGCTGAAACGCATGGCGCTTGAAGCCGTTGGACTGGAGTCCATCGGACACGTCGAAGTTCATGAATTTTCCAGTTTCGGGGGTGAACCGAGAGAGTCCGTTGTTGGTGCCGATCCAGAGGTTATGCTGTCGGTCTTTAAGTATTCCATACACAGCATTGCTGGGGAGTCCGTCTGAGGCGTAGCGGTTTTTGAATGTTTTGTTTTGAATGTCGAAGTAGCTTAGGCCCGACATCGTGCTTATCCACAGGTTTCCATTGTCGTCTTCGCAGATTTGGTTTATGCAGTCGTTACTGAGACTGTTGATTCCTTCGCGGTGCTGGAATCTTGTGAATGTTTCAGTGGCGGGATGAAAGAGGTTTAACCCGGCGCCTTCGGTACCGATCCACAGGTTTCCTTTTTTATCTTCGTGGAGGGCTACGATTTTGTCGCTGCTGATGGTTGCCGAGTCGCGTACGTTATGCAGGAATTGTTTAAAACTGTTGTTTTTGCGGTCGAAACGATACAGGCCTTCAAAGGTTCCAATCCACATATTTTTGTTGCTGTCTTCGAGCATTACCCAGATGTTGTTGCTACCGAGGGATGTGGGATCATCGGGATTGTTTCGATAGTTCGTATAAGTATTGTGTACAGGGTCTAGTATTGTTAAGCCGTCGCCCCAGGTTCCAATCCATATGTTATTGTACCTGTCTTCGGCGAGGCTTGTTACGAAGTCTCCGCAGATTGATTTGTTGTTGCCATCGATGTGCCGGTAGTGTTTGAATGTTCCTGTATTACGGTCGAACAGGTTAACGCCTCCGCCATCGGTTCCGATCCACAGGTATTTACGTGAGTCTTCGAGTATGTCTGTGAGTTTGTTATCGCTCAGGCTTGTTGGTGCCAGCGTGTGACGATAGTGTATGAAGCGATTTGCTTCTTTGTTAAGGACACTGATCCCATTGGCATAGGTTCCGACCCACATGTTATTTTTGCCGTCGCGGTAGATGGAATATATGGAGTTGTTACAGATGCTGTTGATGTCAATGTCATCGTGTGTATAGCTGGTGAATTTTTTTGTACGCGGGTTATAGATGCTGACGCCGGCGTTTTCGGTTCCGATCCAAAGGTTCCCGTCGCTATCTTCGTTTAGTGATAATATAAAGTCGTTACCCGGACCACTGTTTTTTTCGCGGGTTGCGCGGTAATGATCAAAATCATCGGTTTGCGGGTTGAATCGCATGAGTCCGCCTCCGTGTGATCCAATCCAGAGTTGTTTGAGGTGGTCTTCAAAAAGTATTTTAATATCGTTGTGACTGAGTGATCGTGGTTGAGCGGCGTTCCGGCGGTAGTTTGTGAATGTTTTGGTTTCGTGATTAAACCGGCTGAGTCCGCTTCCGGTCGCGATCCAGGTGATCTGGTTGTGGTCTTCGATGATATCTACGACGGAGTTATTGGCAAGGCTCTGTTCATTGCCGGGTATATGCCAGTAGTGTTTGAAGCTGTGGGTGGCGGGGTTGTAGATGGCAATGCCGGCGTTTTCGGTTCCAATCCAGAGAAGTCCTTCACGATCGAGCCAGAGGCATTGAACGACATTGTTTGGGAGCGAGTTGGCGTTGCCCGGAATATTCTGAAAATGCGTGAATGTTCCGGTCTGCCGATTGAAGTAATTCACGCCACCGCCCCAGGTAGCAATCCATAATCCGCCGTCGGAGGCTTCGATGATATCGGTTATGAAGTTGTTGCTGATGGTGTGCTTGTCGGTCGGGATATTCCGGTAAACGGTAAAGGTATAGCCATCGTATCGGTTTAGGCCATCGCGTGTACCGAACCACATGAAGCCCCGGCTGTCCTGTAACATGCATGTCACGTTGCTGTGCGACAACCCGTTCAGGGTAGAAATCTGTTTAAAACTGAAGTTAGGATTTTGTGCGATCGATGGTGCAGCGGAAAGGCCGATGACGAATACCCATACAAGTACGGTCATGAAGACTCGATATGATGAGTCTATATACTGTATCATTGCCGTTTTTTGTTAAAACGGTTTTGTATTGGCGATATGGTAGCTGTTGTGGTGTACTGCACCGTGCGTCTCGTCAGGCGGCTTCGCGCGTCAGGCTTTTTACCAGTTCTTCACAAAGGGTATCGAACATGTGTATTGCTTCCTGCTGCTTAGCAATATCGCTTTCGGGTGAACGCAGCTGGGAGATTACTTCGTTGAGGTCTTTGTCGTTGAGTATTTCGAGTGTGGCTTTGATTTTATGACAGGCTTTGTAGAATGTTTCCTGGCTGTCGTGTTGTGCGTGGTTGAGCTCCCAGATGTCGTCGATCATGAGGCCGGCAAGTTCTTTTTTGAAATCCATGTCGCCATCGGTATGCAGATCGAAATCGACTGATAGTGGTCTAACGTTGTCGACGTTGTGTGCGCTGTTGTTTTCCATACGTAAAAATCAATAAGGGCGTTCCGACTGAGGTTTTCGTTTATACCGAGTCTTAACCGGTATTGGTATGGTACAAAGATCGGGGGACATGGGGGCTAAAAAATCAGTAGAAGCTGGTATTCGCAATATACGAAAATCAACGGATCACTATGGTGGCTGGCGTTTCTATACTGGCTATCATGCAGCGTTCTGTTTTGTTGAAAGTGCTTGTGGGCTTTGTTTTACAGCGTTTTTAGCAGCTTTTTATGCCGCTATAACATGATGCCTGGCAGCGTTTGTTGGAAACGCGGCTACGTAGAACTACGGAGTATATGTCGCGGTGTTGTGGCGTTGTGTATGTTTTACAATAAGGTTCATTGTTTTGCGGTTGAAGCTACTGTTGTTTTAACGCGCGTGTATGGAGGCAGGTTTATACCGTATTGGCTTGTTATGCTTTTACGGGCCTTCCATGCGTAGTTGAATATGATGGTGTTGGTACCACTGTCTATGAGCGGGAGGTTGAAGCGTGCAGTGGTTCCGTTGTCCTGCCACGTAAGATTGTTATGACGTGTTGAGATTTCGATTTTTTCTGAGGTCCGTTTCCCGTTTTGGTCCACAACGCGCACGATGTCGATTATGTCGCTTTCGCGCATGGGTTCTGAAAATGTTACGATTACATGGGCTATCGAGTCGGTAGTGATTTTATCGTTGATATTGCACGCTACGATGGTGGGTATGGTGAGCCGGTGTTGCAGTGTGGCGAGCCGGTTGAGTAACGCCGGATAAAGGTCTTTGATTGTCTGGCCGGGAGCGCGGTTGTTATACAACGTTGTGAGTTCGTGATTGAACAGGCTGCTTGCAAAGAAACCCCGTGTTTCGTTTTGTAGCGCCCAGTCTATGCAAAGCGCTGGATCGACTTCGGGAAAGCAGGTTTGAATGAAGATGTTGAAGATGCCCCAGGTCATGTATTCATTAAAGGTGGCCAGGCTATCGGTTTCGTAGCCGCTGCCATTGTCCCATCGTGTTGGCTGGAATTTTTTAATTACCTGCCTGCGGTATTGTTCGGTTACGGGATTAACAAAACCATGGTCCAGTTCGGTGAACAGCATATGTGTTCCGCTCGCTATTTCTTCGGCTGTTACGGTACGTGTTGGTTTGTCGTTCAACAGGAAGGCGGGTAATGTAATGAAGTCTGTAGGGATGCCGTTTACCTGACGGTGGCAGTTCATGCGCCCTACAAGTGGTGAAATGACGATGGCATAACCGGAGGCTTTGTGTGGCTCGCCAAGCTCCTGTTTGAGAAAGGCCAGCATCTGTGGGTAGTGCTGCGACTGTATATAGGTCGTGGCGATTTTGCGGTAATATGGCAGATGGTCTTTGTAGAATTTACGGAATTGGGTTTTGTGGACGAAGTCGTTTACCAGCGTGAGGTTTTCTTCGAAGGGGTTGAAGCCTTCGTTGGCGGCGAATGCCGTGGTTCGCTGTAGTTTGTTGTTACGGTTGAAGGTGAACGCGTATGCGTCGGTGCGGAAGCTTAGGTAGTTTTCCCATTGCTTTCGGGAGTAGTTTACCTTGGTGAGCAATGGATGGTTTGCATAGGGTTCGAAGTATGTTCGGATTTCGCGGTAGTATCCGGAGTTTTGTTCGACTTCCCAGGGGTCGGTCTTTCCGTATTCTGTGAGGGCGAGTATGATGTTGGCGAGTTCGTAGGTTTCGGAGAGATGAACGAGGTTATCGGTGGGGTGAGCGGGGGCTGGGATGGAGAATGCGAGGAGGATTGCAATTGATAGCGTTTTCATTTGGCAGGGGTTTGAGTTGAGGTGGGGGTGAGTGAGGTGTTGGGGAGTGCTGCGATTTGCGTATATAGACGTCGTGCTAGCCTTTCGGTATATCGTAACTGTTCTGTGTACATCTAAAGGCTTGAGCCGGAGAGGGCTTTTTTGATTTCGTCTTTTTTGCCTCGTGCGATGGGAATTTCGGTGGTGTTCGAGAGGAGGAGGAAGTCGCCGTGTTCTTTCTTCCAGCTCTTGATGTAGGCGCGGTTTACGAGGTGTGATTGGTGGCAGCGGAGGAAGCCATAGTCTCTGAGGATTTCTTCGTATTCGTAGATGGGCTTGCATACGAGTAGCTGGCTGTCGTCGGCAAGGAAGAAGGTAGTGTAGTTGTTAGACGATTCGCAGCGGATGATCTCGCCGGTTTTTACGAAGCGTGTTTCTTTTGTGGTGGCGAGCGCTATACGTTGCTCGTCTTTGTTTTGTTTGCTTTGCAGTAGATGGAGCAGGTTTTCGAGTTGCTGGTTTTGTTGTTTGGCATGGTGCTGGCGTATGGCACGGTCTACGGCTTGTTGGAGTTCGTTTATGTCTACGGGTTTCAACAGGTAGTCTACGGCGGCAAAGCGCATGGCTTGTATGGCGTACTGGTCGTAAGCGGTTACGAATATTACTTCGAAGTCCCTGTCGAGGTTGCGCAGGAGGTCGAACCCATTTTCGCCGGGCATCTGGATGTCGAGGAACAGCAGGTCGGGTTTGTTTTTATAGGCGAGTGTTTTTGCCTGGTCGGCATTGCGGGCGGTGCCGCAGATTTCTACCTGTGGGCAATAGGTGTTGAGCAGTGCCTGGAGGTTGTTTAGGTTGTGCTGCTCGTCGTCGATGAGTATGGCTTTAACGGTTGTCATAAGAACCAGTGGTTAAAACGTAGGGAGATGCGGGTTCCGGAGGGTGTGTTTGTTTCGATGGTGTAGACAATGGCTTGTGTAGGCCGAAGTTCGTTGAGCAGTGCGATTCTATCTTGGGTGAGCTTCATGCCGATACCGGGCGTGGGTGGTTCGGCCATGCCTTTGCCATTGTCTGCAATGATGGTTATGAGGTCGTTTTCGCGTCGTATAAACCGGATGTTGATTGTGCCTTGTTCGTGCATACTCGCTACGCCGTGTTTTACCGCGTTTTCGACGAGTGGCTGCAATAGCAGTGACGGTATGTTTGTTTCGAAGGTGTTGATGGCACTATCAACGTCGAGGGTATAGCGAAAGCCAAAGCGCAGTTGTTCGAGGTCGAGGTAGGTTTGGAGCATGCGAATTTCTTCTGCGATGGACACGTCGTTTTTGTTGCTGTTGTTTAGTGTTTCGCGCATTAGTCTTGCGAAGTCTGCGAGATACCTGTTGGCGCCGGCTACGTTCTGTCGGTTTATGAGCCCCTGTATGGAACTGAGGGCGTTAAATACAAAGTGAGGGTTGAGCTGGGCATATAGCGCTTTTAGTTCAAGCTGAAGTTTGGTTCTGTTGGACTCGGCCCTGCGGTTTTTTTGCCGTTGACGGATGAACAGGATCATGAATAGTATTGCACCGATAACCGCTGCGGTGAATATGATGCCGCCGGTTATGAAAAGGTTTGATTGATACCACGCGTCGGCTATGCCGAAGGTGTATCGGTTTACGTTATCGGGTTGTACAGTGTAGCGGATGTTTAACGTATACCGGCCCGAAGGAAGGTCTTTGATCCAGACGAATTCGTTGTCGTATTCATTTTTACGCCATGGCGTTACGATTTCTCCGTTGCGGTACAGCTGGTATTGTATCTGCTCGCGATGGTATATGTTGGCCTGGAGTGTGACGATGATGTTGTTGTTTTCAGCGGGCAGGTTGTTTACGTCTACGGCTTTGCGCGGTGTTCGGCTTTCGGCCCAGGGGCGTTGTAGTTTCCGGAAGAATTCGTTGAGTGTTTCGGTTGTGTATACTGTTCCGATACGGGGTGTGACGGACTCCCAGGCACTCATGGCGGTTGCTATGATTCGGCCGGATGCTGCCTCGCGTATGTCTACTATGATGGCTTTGCCGATTGTGGTACGGTGGCCGCCGAGGTACGCGATGGTGGGTAGGCCTGCTTCGCGATTTATTTGTTCATCAGAGAATCGGGTTATATCTGCCCAGGAGGTGATCTCGCGATTTGATGGATATTCAAGTACACGGTACTGGAAGCGACGTGCGTTGCCCGGTGTGATACCGTGTGCGAAGAAGTGTGCCCTGGCAGTATCGAAGGTGGTGCGTGCAACGATGTTTCCGTGGCGGATGCGCGGGGAAACGGAATCCTGACGGAAGAGACTGAAGTGTTTGCTGTCTTCGTTCGTTACCCAGAAGGAGTCGTTGTCTTTTAGTCGGCATACAATAACGCCTATGGCTGAGGAATCTTCGAGGTCTATGGCGTAGGACTGCGAGTAGTCGCCCCAGTTGATCTGCGCGTGTGCCGGGAGGCTTGTCAGGAAAAGAAGTATGTTGAGTAACGTGTTTTTCATTATTGGTTTGATCCTTCAAAAGTAGGGTCTTTGTATGGGCTATGCTTTGCTATTGTGAATCGTGTTTGTTTGGTTGTGAATTTAGCGCGAAATGGATATAAATGGAAAACGCACACGGTTAACCTGTGCGTTCTTTCCAGTCGTGTGTATGCCGTCGATATACTGTGGCGAGGAGCTTACTTGCTGAAGTCTGTTGACCGGGTGATGCTTTCGAAAGCGTTCAGATCATTCTGAACGGCATCCAGTTTGGCTTTTGCCATGTTGTAGGCATCTGTGCCGAGAAACAGGTGTACAGGGCGTTCGTTTCCTTCTGCCACGTTGATCAGCGCGGCCGCTGCTTTTTCGGGATCGCCGGGCTGGTTGCCGATGATTTGATCTTCATGGATTTTTTCGAGTTCGCGTGCTTCTTTATAGTCTGCAATGGGATGCTCGGGCATACGGAGTGATCCTTTCAGCAGGAAGTTGGTTTTGAAGTAGCCAGGATATACAATGGTGGCTGTTATACCCATTGACTTTGCTTCAACAGCAAGGGCTTCGGTGAAGCCGGCCACGGCAAACTTGGTGGCGTTATATACACCCCAACCGGCGAATCCGCCGAGGAAGCCTGCGATGGAGGAGATGTTGAAGAATGCTCCCGAGCGTTTTGCACGGAAGTGCGGCATTACCTGGCGGATGATGTTGAGTGAGCCGAATACATTTACATCGAAGTTGAGGCGTGCGGCTTTGTCATCGAGTTCTTCGAGGGTGCCGAGCTGGCCGTATCCCGCGTTGTTTACAACGACGTCGATTGTGCCGAAGGTTTTGATTGTTTCTGCCACGGCCCGGGCTACGCTTTGTTCGTTTACGAGTTCTACCTGCAGGGGTAGGAAATCGGCTCCGTTATAGGTTACTTCTTCGCGGAGGGTATTTATATCGCGTGTGGTTGCGGCTACTTTATATCCTTCGTTGAGCAGTTTGTTTACCAGGGTGAGGCCTAATCCTTTTGATGCGCCGGTTACGAGCCATACTTTCTTTGTGTTCATACCACTTTTTGTTTTTGTTGATGGTACAAAGTAACGGCGTCGCTGGCGGGGAGGACTTATTCAGATCCCAGGGATATTTGTGAGTTTCAACTATGGGCCTGTAAGGCTATGGTTTTGCGGAATGCCGAGGGCGACATATTTTCTTTCTTTTTGAAAAATGAGGTGAACGCGGCCTGGCCAGAGAATCCGAGTCCGTTGCTGATGGCGTTGATGTCCCAGTCTGTTTGCATGAGCAGCGACTTGGCTTCGTATAACAGTCTGTCCTGGATATGTTCGCGCAGGGTTTTGCCGGTTTGGTTTTTTACGAGGGCGTTGAGGTAGTTGGGGTGAACGTGGAGTTGGTCGGCAAACTCGGTTGCTGTTTTCAGTTTTACCACGCTGTCGGGTGTATGTACCTGGAAGGCTGATTCGAGCAAGGACAGGAAGCCATGTATGTGGCCGTAGGTTTCGGGTGCTTCTGCTTTTGCCACGTTTTTGCCGGCGCGTTGTGCTTCGAGCAAGAGCATTTGAAGATGGAGTACGATGGCCTGTTTCTTATCGTCGTTTGGAGACCGGTCTTCTTTCAGCATACGTTCGAAGTAGCTGTTGATGTTATCGGACTGGCTATGGGTTAACTGTATGACGGCCTGTGCCGGGTTAAAGTACGGGTAGTGGCGGAGCAGCTGGAGGACGTGATCGGTTTCGTGACCAAAGTATGCGGGGTGTATGAGGCAAAAGTGTCCGCCGGTTTCCTGCGAAGTTGTTTGCCAGGACATGATCTCATCGGGGTGCAAAAAGGCGATTTCTTTCGGCCCCATGACGTACTGGTGCAGGCCTATGGTGAGGATACCGCTGCCGGAGGTCATGTGGAAGATTTTGTAGAATTTTCTGCGGTTGGGCGATATGTAATCTACTACGGGATAGTTATCGCGGTTCTCGATGGTGAAATGGCCGGCATCGAGCGGATAGTGCTGTACGTTAAGAAACGGCACTTTGTAGTTTACGTTGGCAAAGGCTTCGAGATCTAAACGGGGTATGTCGGAACGTTCCATACGTAAATTTATGGAAAAGCAACACACTGGAAAAACAGCCAGCCTTTGCTGAGGCCTC
>Ga0065165_1002926_pt1 | contig 13041 bp, 8 predicted proteins | sample AraplaMF_Cvi_mMF_FD_63813 | JGI IMG/M metagenome (GOLD analysis project Ga0065165, IMG submission 63813) | Arabidopsis root microbial communities from the University of North Carolina, USA - plate scrape MF_Cvi_mMF (version 2) (version 3) | ecosystem: Host-associated > Plants > Roots > Endosphere...
GATACCTGTTGTGGATGTAGCATCTGTGCCAGTACCAGTTCCGATATACCATGCTGGAGCACCCGATGGAGCCTCTTCAACATCGATATCTTCGAAGCCAAGCTGGTTGGCAGGGACGGTAATGCCCGATCGGTACACTTTATTTGCACGCCACGTATCGTTGATTTTAAATCCATCATAGAATGTGAGTGCATAATAGGTAGGGATGCGTGACCGGCCAGTGCCAGCGGCAGTACCTGCAGAGTTACTGTGGTACGTTTCCCACATCGGGTTTTGCTTACCACTTGTTGCCACATAGCCGGGGTTAACAATTGCATCGGTAGTCAGGAATACAGGAGTCGCACCGAACGTACCGAATGCTGCTGTCACCCAAGCGGGAGTGTTAGCATTGACATTTCTGGATGCGCGAATAAGAAGTCTCAGTTTCAGCGTATTGGCAAAAGCTCTCCAGTTTGCCATGGTACCTCTGAACATGACGTCTGTAGATCCCAGTGCCACCACGTCTTCCGGTGCATTGTCTATCTTATAGATAGCAGAATCCAGCATCTTTACAAGGCTTTGATAGATATCCTCGCCATTGTCGTAAGCGGGAGTAAGCTTGTTAACACCTTGCAATGCTTCTGTGTATGGAACATCCCCATACGTATCAACCAGAAACTGAAAGTTAAATGCCTTCATAATCTTCGCTACCGCATTGAAGTTAGAGAATGCCTCGCTGCGCGATTGCTGCTCAATGTAGTTGTAGTCATTCAGATTATCGTATGCAGCGGTCCACAAACCGGCATAGTTGTTAGTTGTGTACTGGTATGAGGTAGTAGATCCCCATCCACCGTAACCACCGGCATTGGCTTGATAGCCGGCGTGCCATGCGCCGTAATCATTTTGCGATACGATATTGGCGGCGGTAACCGTCAACGCATTGGGAAGTACAGCTTGAGGTGTAGATGATGTTGCTTCGTTAGGATTGTCGTTGACATCAAGAAAATCATTACACGCAAACACCGCAAATGCTATCCCGATCAATAAAAGTGATTTTATCTTTTTCATGATGGTCTCTAAATTAGAAGGTTAACGAAACTGTTGCACCATAGTAACGCGTAGGAGGCGTTTGATCCAGTGACGTGATACCTACAGCGTTCGTGTCTGTAAAGTTGTAGTCGGGATCAGTCCACTGGTTAGACTTGGGCAACCAAAGGGCGAGGTTACGTCCCTGGATAGAGATCGTGGCCGCTTTGATGAATTTGGTTTTACCAAGCACGGATGACGGAAGATCGTAAGCAAGTGATGCTTCGCGGAATCTCCAGTAATCAGCACGTGATATGAAGTTAGAGGCAACTTCCATGTTAATACCCGATGCCCAGAAGTTTGAGCTACCGTTAGGCACGGTTATGTTGGTGTTTGCTACATATTCACCCGCATCATTCATGTACGATGAGTTCGGAATCACGAAACGATCGTGATTGAACGATGCACTTCTTGCAGAAGAACCAGAGAAGTCATAGGTAGATCCACCGTTGTGGTAACGGTAGTAGTCGCCTCTGTATTCAAACAACGCTGTTAGGCGGAAGTTCTTATAGCGAACCTGGCCTTCCAGACCAAGGCGGTGACGTGGCTCTGTGTTACCCAGCATCTTGATAGCAGGATCGATTGAAGGAAGACCAGTTTGACGGTTTACTACAATCCGACCTTGATCGTCACGTACATAGTCTGTACCTAACAACACAGGGAACAGGTTCTCTTTAACCGCGTATACTTGTGCATTGCCACCAGAAGAAATGGCGATACGCTCAAGGTCATTCGAGATTGAAACAACTTCACCTTTGTTGAAAGTGTAGTTACCACCTACCGTTACAGTCCAGGTGTCGGTCTTGTATGGCGTTACGAATAACACACCTTCAACACCGCTGTTCTTCACTTCACCTGTGTTGGTAAGGAAGCTCGAGAAACCGGTTGCGTTAGATACACCAGTCGATACCGTCTGATCGGTCGTATTGGTCGTGTAGTATGTGAACTTCACATCGATTCTTTCGTCAAGCAAAGCCGCATCAAAACCAAACTCGTATCCTGTCGTTACTTCAGGCTTCAGGCTAGCAGATACAATCTGGTTGCCGGCAGAGAAGCCAGGAAGGCTACCATACGGGAAACCTGCTGTAGGAGAGAACGTCGGCAACAAACGGTAAGCACCGTACGTTACATTGGTTGAGCTTGCACCAAGGTTAACCTGACCAACACGTGACCAACCACCACGGATTTTCAGGTTATTAAGAACTTCCAGATCTCCCAGGGCAGGAATTGCTTCCGTTGCTGTGAACGCTACGTCAACCGCCGGATAGAAGAATGAACGGTTTTCTTTTGCGAGAAGTGACGTCCAGTCGTTACGACCTGTCGCGTGAACGAAGAGGAAATCTTTGTAACCTACAGTAAGGTCTCCATAAACACCAACCTGGCGTGCAAGATAGTTACCTTCAGACGCTACAGGCTCACCGATCCGGTTAGCGATATTGTACAAACCTGGGTTTACAAGACCGGTAGCACCAATAGCCATTACTTTAGAACGGTTGTTACGGATCTGGTTACCCGCAATGAAGCGGAATGAGAAGTCATTCACTTCTTTGAACACCTGAACCTGGAAGTCAGAAAGGAGCTGGTTAGACGTTGTTGTTTCGTCTGTTACAGAACCTGGGATGTCGCTCTTCGCAGTTGTGTTCGAGATTGACTTGGTATAGTTCGAGAATGTGAATTTACCGGTAGTCAGCTTTCTTGTTTCGTTACGGTTAGTAACACCGAGACGGTAGGTGAAGTCCAGCCATGACAGCGGAGCATATTTCAACTCAACGTTACCAACGAGGTAGTTGTTCCTTCTGTCTTCACGGTTGTTGTCAATCGTAAAGTAAGGGTTTCTATAGTACTCGTTGTAGTAACCGTTCGGGTTAGCGAACTCGTTGTTTCTCCAGTCTTTGTAATCCAGTACAGGAATCTGAGCAGGTGTGTTCAACAACTGATCGTAAACTGCGCCAGTAGACGTTGTGATGTCATAACGGTTGGCAGTGTATGAAGAGTTGAAGTTAAGTTTCAACTTGTTACCAAGATCGTGTGTACCGTTTACACGTACAGCAACGCGGTTATAACGATCTTCGGGTGTAGTACCCGATGCATCGTAACGCTGGCCTGATACATAGAAGGTAGACTTGTCGGTACCAGATGAAATCGAGAAATCAGTTTGGTTTTGAACACCGGTTTCCCAGAAATCATACTTATCGTTATTAGGAGAGTAAACGATTTCCTGAATCGCACCGCTTTCAGTCGGCTTACCAATTTTTACGATTGAACCGTCGAAAGCAGGACCGTATTGCTGGTTCTCGAACGATTCAAAGAATGGAACACCAGCGTAATATCCTGAACCGAATTGTTTCTGCAATTTAGGATAGAAGCTTACTTGCTCCAGTGTAGTCGTGTGCGCTACCTTCAGGGTATTAACGCCTTTCTTACCTTTTTTGGTAGTCAGGATGATCGCACCGTTAGACGCGTCAGAACCATAAAGCGCGGCAGCGTTAGCACCATTCAGTACGGAAATTGACTCAATATCTTCAGGGTTGATGTTACTTAATACATCGTTTGGCACAATAACGTTATCCATAACGAGGAGAGCCTGGTTGTTACCCGTTAATGAACGCATACCGCGAAGAACCACACGCACGCTAGGGTTAACACCCGAACCTACAGCGTTGATCTGCAGACCGGCTACTTTACCGGTAAGACCGGTTGCAAGGTTAGGAGATTTACCTTGTACAAGGCGTTGGTTGTTCAGGTTGGTTGTGTTATAACCTTGTTCCTTTACCTGACGCTCGATACCACCGGCAGATACCACCACTTCGGTGAGCTGCTTAACATCTTGTGCCATCGGAACATCTAATGAGGTCTTGTTTCCAATTTCGACCTCTTTAGACAACAGACCGATAAAGCTATAAACGATTGTTGTTGCATTAGCGGGTACAGAAAGGGTGTAGTTACCGGTTGCATCGGTTACTGTACCAATAGTAGTACCTTTTACCACAACGTTAACGCCGGGAAGCGGAGAGCCATCTTCTTCGGAAGTGATCCGACCGGAGATAGTCCGCTCCTGTGCCCAAGCGGCGCTATGGGCAAGCCATAACAGCGCGATTAGGCAGAGTAGAATTCTCTTCATACTGTTTAAGTTAGGTTAATGAAAGTTTAAATAAGTCTCCAAACTTATTACAAAATATTAATCCTAAAAAACAGTTTGACGCAAAATTTAGTATATGCAGCCCCAAAAAATACCCCTAGAAAGGGAATTGCTTTGAAATTGTGCCGCATTTGAGGATTTTTCATTCCATCCCTGGCATAAATATTTTTTAACGGCCAAAATCGCCACTCAACACCCCAATTTGAGGAAAAAACGCGATTTTCGACTTCTGACGCCTATGTAATCGTTTACGGAATGACTACACGCCGCAACTAATTTTCCTGACACACGTAGCGCCCTTTTTAGGCACGCCCCTCCCCCCAGAGAAGGTACCCACTCCTGAACAAGGAACTTTCGAGAATTATTTGATAATCTTGAACTCGATCCGCCGGTTAATTTGTCGGCCTTCGGGGGTCGCGTTGGTGGCCACGGGCTTGTCTGCGCCGAAACCTTTGGGGATAAGACGGCTTTTATCGACGCCGTTTTGCACAAGGTAATTGTATACCGACTGCGCCCGTTTTTGCGAAAGCTGCCGGTTATGATCGGCCGCCCCGGAGTTATCGGTATGGCCGCTGATCTCCACCCGCAAACCGGGGGAGGCCGTGAGGAACCGAATAAGCTTTTTCAACTCAGGGTAAGACTTGGGTTTCAGCTCGAACTGATCCACGTCAAAGAAGATGTTGTTCAACACAGCGATAGACCCTTCTTTCGCTTTCTCCAGGTCGATGTCAATGATGATTGGATCGAACTGTTTTACCTCGGAGTAATTAAAGTTAAGACTTCGGAACAGGTAGCCCGGCTTGTTAACATACAGGGCATACTCGGCACCTTGTGTCAATACAATAAGATACTCTCCGGATATAGAATCAGATTCTACCAGTGATTCGACCGTGTTTGTACCAATGTTAATCAGCTCGACCGTTGCGGCCAGCGGCGCTTTGGTTTCTTTATCGCGCACGATGCCTTTCACATAGTTGCTGCGGTTACGCACCTGACTTCCTTCCGGAATATCTACTTCATAAATCTTGCTTCGTGATGCACCGGATTCGAGGTTCTCTTCGTGGGAGTAATAGCCCTTCTTTCCATCGGCGGTGATGAAGAGCGAAAACTGATCTTCGAAGTTATTGATCGGCGCTCCGATGTTTTTCGGTTGAGACCAGCCTGAAGAATCTTTCTCGACAAAGAATATATCGTAACCACCAAAACCGGGCAAACCGTTCGAGGCAAAGTATAGCGTTTGGTTGTTCACGTGAATGAAGGGCGAGATCTCGTCAAACGGCGAGTTGATTTGTTTGCCAGCGTTTACGGCTTTTGTCCAGCGGCCGCGATCGTCGAGTGAAGAGATCCAGATGTCGCGGCGGCCGAGGCCTGCGCGGCGGTCGGACACGAAGTACAATGTGCGGCCATCGGCTGATAAAGAGGGCTGCGACTCCCACGCGGGGCTGTTTACATTCGGGCCAAGGTTGCGGGGTTCCGTCCACTCGTTGCCGATCTTGCGGCTCTCGTAAAGATCGCAGCTGCCAATGCCGTCGCGTCCTACACACGACGTGAAGATAAGCTTACGGCCATCGGCCGATATGGTACAGGTTCCTTCGTTCAGCGGGGTAGTGATGTTCTTTGAGATTGACTCTGGCTTTGTCCAGCGGCCGCGCGCATTCTTGCGTGATATCACGAGGTCTTCGTCGTCGTTCGGGCCATCGCCCGCACGGCGGGTGAAGATCAGCTCCTGCTGGTCGGCGGTGAGTACCGGGAAGTACTGCATCACGAAGCTGTTGACTGTGTCGCTTAGCGGACGCAGGTTATACTTCGCGTTTTCGTTTTTATTCTTCAGGGCGAACTCGGCATTGCGGAACAGCATCGTTGCCTTCAGGATCTTTTGACGGTTCTGATTTTCGTTGTTGAGATACGAACTCAGGTACTTCATCGCCTTCTCATGTTCGCCGGTAGCGAGATAGGCTTCGCCGAGGTCGTACCAGAACACCTTTTGTTTACTCAATTCAGATGTCAGCGCCAGCCCCTTTTCGTATTTGTTAATGGCCTCGGGCAGGTTGTGCATCGTAAAATACACCAGGCCGAGGCGGTACCAGGCCTCTACAAACGTATCATCTTTGTCAAGGGCTTCGTTCAACATGGTGATGGCCTGTGCATACTGCCCGCGAACACGATAGTTATCGGCTTCGGTATACAGGGCGATGGCTTTCTTAGACTTCGTGCTCAGGGCAGGTTGAGCCAGGGCAGGAATCGCAAAAAGAACGAATGCTATCAGAAGTATGCTACGGCTCATGACGTTTACGGTTACCAGCCCAGGGGGCCGGGGGGTTGGGGTATGACCGCGGTAAAGCTAGAAAACAATGTTGGATACGTCAATTTCGGGCCCATCGAATTCAAGCAGGGCATTGATCAGTTTAAACGATTCGAACGATGCGATGTCTTCGGCGCGGATTTCCTCTTCGCGGATCACATTTGTATCGATAAGCTTTTGCCGCTGTGTGCCTTTGAGCAGAGCTGACCAGGGCGTGTACCAGTTTTTACCCCGTCGGAACACGATGTTAGCATGCGATGAGTCGGTTACGTAGCCCCGTTTCACAATGAGGATGTCGTCGCACCCCTTCCGCAGCTCGAACAGGCGGTTTATGTTTTTACGGTCGGCGTATTTGAATTCGTAAGCAATGCGGTCGTGCTCCACGATGCGAAGATTAAAGAGCGGTTTAGGCTCGTAGGGAATAAATTCCACTTCGCGGGTGGCATCGTCGTATACAATGCGGCATTTAAAAAGGCCTGTGGGCGGCGGCTCTACATTCGCCAGAAACTTTTCCAGGTCTATCCCATCTTCCTCCCCGCACAGGGTGCGCAACGCACGGTTCATGCGCTGCTCGTGGTAGAACAGGTTATGAAATTCTCCGTCGAGGAGTTTTATCGATTCAATAAACAGGGACATAAATTTTATCGATGGCTTCGTGATATTCTGACGTTACAACGCTCTGGGTAGTGATTCCACCGCCGCTGCGGTAGGCATAGCCCTGGTCTGTTTTTTCGATGAATCGGATCATGACTCCACTATCGAGCGCCTGACCATCAAAATAACCAAAAACTCCCGTATAATAACCACGTTCTTCATTTTCGGCGTGTGCAATGATCTCCAGCGTCTTTGCTTTGGGGGCACCGCTTACTGAACCGGCAGGCAGCAGCCGGAGCAATATATCGCCCACCGTACCGGAGTATGCGGCAGGCAGGTCGCCCTGTATTTCCGAACTTACCTGGAGCAGTGCCTTATGGGTTGTTTCCAGTCGCTCTACATACCGGAAGCGCGTTACGCGTACGTTCGAGGCTACCTGGCTAAGATCGTTGCGGATAAGGTCCACAATCGTGACGTGCTCGGCAAGCTCCTTCTCATCGGCCAGGATCGTCTGCTCGGCATCGGGTACCGCAGCATCGATCGTGCCCTTCATGGGGTGCGCGTAGAGTTTGCCATCCGCAATCCGCACAAATGTTTCGGGCGAGAAAACCAGAAGCTGATCGTCAAGCCACAGTTTGTAGCGTGCCTTGCTTTTATGAAATACAGTGTGCAGCGAGTCGCTGAGTGCTACCGGCGTTTTGATGGTGAGGTTCGTCAGGAACGTATCGCCATAACACAGCCGATCGTATACGTGGCCGAACCGGGGCCGGTATTGGTCGAGCGTAATGGGCGATGGCGTAAGCTTCACCGCGTTATCACCACCGGGCACAATGGCTTGCGGGGCATTGGTAAAGCCGTTAATGTCGAAGAGTATATGCTGCGCGTCTACGTCCGACAGCGGGATGGCAATCGGCTTTTTCAGTTCGAAGTCAATGATGAAAAGAAACGGTATACGCTGGCTGCCCCAGGCGTTGAGTGTGTTACGGAAGTCTTCCAGCGAAAGTGCGGTAGCAGCTGTAGAGAAGGTCATCCGAACAGTTAGGGGATGTTCATGTATTTGTGTACCTGTACCGATACCTGCCACCGGGGATTTGCCTTTACGTGATCGATGATCAGCGGCAGCATTTCTCTTTCTTTAGACCACTCAGGTTGTAAAAACAACATGCAGCCGGGGCTTACACGGGCAGCCAGTTCTTCGGCCCAGGCAATATCACTTTTGTGGTAGATCACGACCTTCAGTTCGTTGGCCTGTGTGAAGACGGACGGATGCGGAGCCTTGAATTTCTTGGGAGAGAAGCATACCCAATCCCACGAACCGGTGAGCGGATATGCTCCCGAGGTTTCGATGTTGGTTTTGAGTCCTTCGCGCTGCAGCGCTGTTGTAAGCGTAGTAAGGTCGTGCATGGCCGGCTCGCCACCGGTTATCACCACGATGTTGGTGCCGGAGGCTCTGGCGCTAGCCACAAGGTCTTGCACGGCTACCTGGGGATGCGCGTTAACATCCCACGATTCTTTTACGTCGCACCATACGCAGCCTACCTCGCAACCTCCAAGGCGGATGAAGTAGGCAGCGTGCCCCTGATAGTAGCCTTCGCCCTGGATGGTGTAGAATTGTTCCATCAGGGGAAGTGCAGCGACCGGTTGTTGAGTTTGCACGTGGGGCATTGTGGTACGTTGAGCGCTCATCAAACGATGAACATTATCAGGGGTTTCTAAGTTCAGTTGCGCGCAGTGTATTGAGCAGCAGCGATGCGATAGTCATCGGTCCCACTCCACCCGGTACGGGTGTGATGAACGATGCCTTGGCGGCAACAGCTTCGAAGTCTACGTCACCACGGATAGCCCATCCTTTGGCATATTCAGGTCCTTCCACACGGGTAGTACCGATATCGATTACCACAGCACCGGGTTTCACCATGTCGGCGGTAATGAGGCCCGGCTTGCCTACGGCTACGAGGAGTATATCAGCCGAACGTGTATACGACGCGAGGTCCTGTGTATAGCGGTGACAAATGGTTACGGTGGCGTGGCCTTGTTCGGTAAGCATCATACTGAGCGGAGCACCGGCAATGCGGCTGGCACCTACCACTACAGCATGTTTGCCTTCGGTAGTGATGTTGTAGCGACGCAGCAGCTCCATCACACCGAACGGTGTGGCAGGCATAAGCAGCGGCTCGCGTGAGATGATGCTGCCGAAGTTCTGGTTGGTGAAGCCGTCTACATCTTTATCCGGGCGAATCTTTTCAGTAATACGTTCTACCGAGATGTGCGCTGGCAACGGCAGCTGTACGATAAAGCCGTCCACATCGTCATCGTTGTTGACGTGGTCGATGTGCTTGAGGAGTTTTTCTTCGCTGATGGTGTCGGCAAAACGCATCATCGTGTAGTGATAGCCTACAGCCTTGCACGACTTTACTTTGTTGTCTACATACGTCTGGCTGGCCCCGTCGTCGCCTACCAATATGATCGCCAGGTGCGGAAGCTTTTTGCCTTGGGCTTTGCGTTCTGCAACGGTCTGGGTGATCTCGTTTTTGATATCGGTGGATATCTTTTTACCGTCAATAAGCGTGTACGTGGTTGTCGTGGCCATTCGTGTAGTATAAGTATAGTCGTGGTTGTATTCGTGGGAGGCAGCGCCAACGCGTTTGCCCGCGCTTACCGGTAGTTCCGGTAAGCGCGGGCATGGCGTGGATTAACAAGGTATTAGTCGATCTTCAGTACGGCCATGAAGGCCTCCTGGGGAACTTCTACTGTTCCGATCTGGCGCATGCGTTTTTTACCTTTCTTCTGTTTGTCGAGGAGCTTCCGTTTACGGGAGATATCACCACCGTAACACTTGGCCAATACGTTTTTGCGGATGGCGCTAAGGGTTTCGCGGGCTACGATCTTCTGACCGATGGCTGCCTGGATGGCCACTTCAAACATGTGGCGGGGAATGAGTTCTTTGAGTTTTTCGCAAAGCTTCCGTCCCCAGTCGTGTGCTTTGGCGCGGTGTACAATGGCGCTGAGGGCATCGACACGTTCGCCGTTAAGCATGATGTCGAGCTTCACCATGTCAGACTCGCGGAAACCAATAAGGTGGTAATCCAACGAAGCATAACCGCGTGATATGGTTTTGAGCTTATCGAAGAAGTCGAATACAATTTCAGAGAGCGGCATTTCGAACGTCATCTCCACCCGATCGGTGGTGAGATAGTTCTGGGCTTTGATAACACCGCGCTTATCCATACACAGCCCAATGATCGGCCCGATGTATTCTGACTTCGAAATGATCTGCGCCTTGATGTACGGCTCTTCGATGGATTTCATCTGCGTAGGGTCGGGCATTTCAGACGGTGCATTGATATCGACGGTATCGCCGTTCGTGAGATGAGCCTTGAACTGTACGGAAGGCACCGTGGTGATCACCGTCATGTCGAACTCACGTTCCAGACGTTCCTGAATGATCTCAAGGTGAAGCATACCCAGGAAGCCGCAACGGAAACCGAAGCCGAGGGCGGCAGAGGTTTCAAGCTCCCACACGAGGGACGCATCGTTGAGCTGAAGCTTTTCCATCGACGCGCGAAGCTCTTCAAACTCCGATGTCTCTACCGGATAGATACCGGCAAATACCATCGGTTTTACCTGTTCAAAACCCTTTACCGCTACACCGGCATTGCCTGGGTGCGTTATGGTATCTCCTACGTGCACTTCACTCGCGACTTTGATACCGGAGATGAGGTAGCCTACGTTACCTACACCGATTTCATTCGCCGGTTGCTTATCGAGCTTGAGTACGCCGATTTCGTCAGCGTTATACTCCTGGCCGGTGCTTACGAATTGAATTTTGTCTCCTTTCTTAATAGTACCGTTGAAAACACGGAAGTATACTTCGATACCGCGGAAGGAGTTGAACACCGAGTCAAAGATCATGGCCTGCAGGGGAGCTTTGGAGTCACCTTTGGGCGGTTTAATGCGGGTTACGACAGCCTCAAGAATTTCGGCGATGCCCTTACCTTCTTTCGCGCTGGCGCGTATAACGTCTTCACGCTTACAGCCGATCAGGTCGACGATTTCGTCGGTTACTTCTTCGGGCATGGCGTGCGGCAGGTCAATCTTGTTCATCACGGGGATGATTTCAAGATTGTGCTCCAGGGCAAGGTAGAGGTTGGAAATGGTTTGGGCTTCAATGCCCTGGCTGGCGTCTACGATAAGCAGGGCTCCTTCGCACGCGGCGATGGAGCGCGATACTTCATATGAGAAATCGACGTGACCGGGGGTATCGATGAGGTTCAGTACGTACTCGGTCCCCTGGAATTTGTAGGTCATCTGGATGGCGTGTGCCTTGATGGTGATGCCTTTTTCGCGTTCCAGATCCATGTTATCCAGAACCTGGGCCTGCATCTGGCGTTGGTTCAGGGTTCCTGTAAACTCCAGGAGCCTGTCGGCCAGCGTGCTTTTACCATGGTCGATGTGTGCTATTATGCAAAAATTGCGGATGTTTTCCATACCCGGTGCCCTTTTTTCGATTTTAGGACTGCAAAAGTATGAATTATTACGGAGGACTTCTAATGTGATGAACGGGTTATTCCTGGCCTCAAGTACGTACACCACAACTCTCACCGGCTCCGCATCTGCAATACACACTATCCATATTCAAACCACCCTGCCCACGTCAATCCAGCACCATAAGAACGTCACTCTGTCAGGTTTTATCATCATCCAACGCCCGCATCGTTCCCCGTCACAAACCGTCAACATTGTGCTGCATCCGTAGTAAAGCCTTTGCGAACTGCCTGCAACTCCTATGCAACTTCTTAGACAAAGCATAGTTCCTCCACGCTCCGTCCACACATCCGCCAGACTCTCTCCAGAGAAAGCCACGCGATACCCCACAAAAAATACGGTTGACCTCCGCCCGGATCATGGCCAATTCATAAAAATTATCCTCCTAGCTGGCCTGCAAATATAATCACCCCAGGCCGTCTCACTGACAACCTGGCATGATTAATTTGAATAAGAGCCCCTCCTTCAAACTTTCAGTTAAGGTTTGTAGGTGACGCCTTCTTTCATGACGAAGGAGATTGATTCGAGGGTTTGGATGTTTTTGAGGGGATTGTCGTCGGAGGCGATGATGTCGGCGAGTTTGTTGGGTTCGAGGGTTCCGAGTTTATCGGCCATTCCGAGGATGGTGGCTGGGACGATGGTGGCGGCTTTGATGGCTTCTATGGGGGGCATGCCGGCTTCGACCATGTAGCCGAATTCTTTGGCGTTTTCGCCGTGGGGGTAAACGCCGGCGTCGGTGCCGAATGCTATTTTAACGCCTCTTTTGTAGGCTTTGGCAAAGGTTGCCTGGATTTGCGGTCCGATTTCTAGGGCTTTGGGTACGACGAGTGGATGGTAGTAGCCGGGAACTTTGGCCTGTTCGGCTACGAATTTGCCGGCTGAGATGGTTGGGACAAAGTAGGTGCCACGTTCTTTCATGAGGTCCATTACTTCTTCGGTCATTTTTGTTCCATGTTCGATGGTGGTTATTCCGGCGAGTACGGCTCGTTTCATGCCTTCGGTGCCGTGGGCATGGGCGGCGGTGTGCATGTTGTAGTCTTTAGCGGTCTGGATGATGGCGTTGAGTTCTTCTTGTGTAAACTGCGGGCCGGAGCCGTCTTTGGCGATGCTGAGTACGCCGCCGGTTGCGGTTATTTTGATGAGGTCGGCTCCGTCTTTATAGCGCTGGCGTACGGCCTGACGTGCTTCTTCGGGGGAGTTGATGACGCCTTCGCGTGGGCCGGGGTCTCCCATGAGGTCTTCGCGGTAGCCGTTTGTGGGATCGGCGTGGCCGCCGGTGGTGGCGATGGATTTACCGGCGGAGAAGATGCGTGGTCCGACGATGATGCCTTGCGCGACGGCGTTTCGGAGGGCGGTGTTTACGTTGGAGCCGCCGAGGTCGCGCACGGTGGTGAAG
>Ga0065165_1002927_pt1 | contig 13036 bp, 12 predicted proteins | sample AraplaMF_Cvi_mMF_FD_63813 | JGI IMG/M metagenome (GOLD analysis project Ga0065165, IMG submission 63813) | Arabidopsis root microbial communities from the University of North Carolina, USA - plate scrape MF_Cvi_mMF (version 2) (version 3) | ecosystem: Host-associated > Plants > Roots >...
CGTTGAAGAAAGCGACCTCAGAGCAGGCTCGCGGCCTCTCCGATCTTGAACCTGCAGCAAGCAGGCAGTCAGATCTGGTTCCAGTACAGGGGATTTACGGTCGACTGGATCATGACCCAGCGAAGATCCGTATCGCGCCAGTTGCGGATCGCATTGGTCCGGTTGTCGAGAACCAGATCGCCCTTGCTCGTGCTGATCACGAGGACTGCGTGGCCATTGTTGTTCGGCGTGTAGGTGACGGCCATGCGCAGGGCGTTCGGCGACCAGCCGAGTTCAATGAGCCGGCGGCGCTTCGTCAGGGCGAAATCCTCGCAGTCTCCCGCGGCAACGTCGGCCTGCCATTCGTCGTCGCCGTCATTGTCATAGCGCGGCTCGATCGACCGGTTGACCTGCGCGTTGACCTGCCGCAGCTGCCGCATCAGATCGCCGGTCAGGCTGACGCTTGGATCGCCATGGGCATCGGCGCAATCGGCTGCATTCGCGACGCAGAATTTTACGAAAGCGAAAGGCGCCAGGGTCGGTTTCTGAACAACGATACTCTCGGGCCGCAGATGCGTAGGGCCGGCCAGACCCGTCGGGCCGACAGCGTTGGCGCCGGTTGCTGCAAGGCAAACGGAGGCTGCGGCAAGTATGGCAAAGACGGATTTCTTGATCATCGACATGCGCCTTGTTCGTTGTACTTGAGCCGTTGTTCCGGCCTCTGCACATCGTTCTACGCGACGATCCATTGCATTCGCTTACGTCGAAACCTTCAATTTTATCGAACATAAGTTTTTTCGCTAAATCCCGGAACCTCGGTAGATTGGGCGCAATACATTATTGATCAAAGACATTTAACGGTGAAAAACTATAGAGTGTATTTATGATATTCACTATGGATATGGACTGAAACGGCAATCTGTAGGAAAGGTGAAGAGCCAATTGCTGGTGTGAGCCAAGGATATAGCGTGAAATTGAAGTTTACCGCCATTTGCTGTTTCATCCTGTCGTTTGCATTGGTGCTTTTGAGCGACGGCGGTGTCTATCCGCTTTCTCTATCGCTCGCGGTTTTGCTTATGGCAGTATCGGTCGTCTGCGCAGGTTTTCGTGGCGGTCTGCATCCGGGCACCACGGGTCTCTTCGTCGCGGCGCTGTTCTTGTGGTTTGCCCTCACGGGCTGGATTGTGATCCAGGCCACGCCTTTGCCCGCTGACGGTCTCGGCAACCCAGCATGGGCGGTCGTCAGGGAGGCCGGCATTTCCGTCTCGCCCAGCATTGCCGTCGTTCCCGGTGACGCCGTCTTCGCGATCCTTCCGATCAGTCTGTCCTTCATGACCTTCCTTGCCTCGCTTCTCCTGTTTCGTACCGACCAGCAGGTGCAGAGGGCGCTGCAGATCTGGGGCACATGCGGCGCAGCATTCGCTATGTTTGCCATTCTGCAGGCGATCTTCTTCCCGACCGCGTTGATGTTTGGCGCCAAGCAATCCTATTTCGGCAGCCTTACGGCGCCCTTCGTCAACCGTAACACCGCGGCAACGTTTTATGGCCTGATGCTCGCTTCGCTGATTGTCAGCTATGCCATGGCTGCGGCCCGAAACGGTCCCGCGTCGCAAGTTCAGGTCTGGTTGGGTCTGCCGGCCAAATGGGTATTCGCCTCGATGGCGCTTATCGTCGCCATAGCCTTGGCGTTGACCCAGTCGCGCGGCGGTGCTCTCGCCGCGACCGCCGGATGCGGCGTGCTGGCCGTCGTCCTCGTCCTTCAGGCCTGGTGCCGCGCCCGCCGGCACCGATACGGGCGGGATCTCACGCGCTGGCGGGCGGTGCTGCTGGTCGTTGCCGCGGTCGCACTGGTTGTCGTGGCTGGCAGTTTTCTGTTCGGACGCGCAGCGATCCGCACGGAGCGCCAGGGCTTGGATGACACCCGTCTCTGCGTGGCGCGCAGCGTATTGCCCGCGATTGCGGACAACTGGGGTGCCGGCACCGGCCCGTCTTCGTTTCGATACTATTTTCCGGCCTACCGCAGCGCCGAGTGCGGGCTTCAGGGCACCTGGTACCGGGCTCACAATTTCTACGTAGAGACGATTCTTGCTCTCGGCAGCATCGCGGCGCTGTTTGCCTTCGTCTTCGCCTACGGCGTGATCATCATGGTCTTGTTGACCGGCCTGAGGCGGCGAAGGCGAAAGAAGCCCCTGATATGGGGCGGCATCGCTGCCCTCGTTATCGCAACGATACACTCATTTACTGATTTCTCTCTGCAAATACCCGGATTTAGTATGCAACTAGCTTTTCTGATTGCTGTTTCTTTGATAATATCCACGAACAATCGGCTAACGTGATGTAAAAAGCCGATGTGTGTTGTGCCTATGCGACATTGCCGAATAAACATCGATGCAAATTAAATTAGTAAAAGAAAAACACTAGATGAAACAAAAAATTGAATCTATATTATCGCTGTGGGGTATTAATGGCGGGGCTTGTTGTGAATTCGTCCAAAGCACTTTTTTCGGTTGCTATAATTTCAATGCTTTCTGGTTGCACCGGCCTCCCGAGGTCCGGTCCGGATCCCAGACTCGTGGAGTCTCAGGCGACCGTGAAGGTCGCCTCGGCGGATAAGAAAATCGGTATCGATTACGCACTCGTCGACATCAACAAGGCAGTCCTGGCGCATGCCAAGGAAACCACCACGCCGACGCTGAGCGGCGGCTTTGGTGGTGGGCGCGGTGGCCCGCCGAACATCGTGCTTGGCGCCGGTGACGTTGTGCAGGTTTCCGTTTTCGAGGCGCAGTCGGGTGGCCTTTTCATCCCGGCGGACGCCGGCGCGAGGCCGGGCAACTACATTACGCTCCCGAACCAGACCATCGGTCGCGACGGTACGTTGAGCGTTCCCTACGCCGGCAAGATCACGGCTGCGGGCCGGCCGGTCGATGCGGTTCAGCTTGATATCGCGCAACGCCTGGCCAACAGGGCGATCGAGCCTCAGGTGGTGATCTCGACCATCACCAACCGGTCGATGGAAGCCTCGGTGCTGGGTGACGTGAAATCGCCGAAGAAGGTGGAATTGAGCCCGGCAGGCGAGCGCGTCATCGACGTCATCTCGGAGGCCGGAGGCCTCAGCGCTCCGGGCGACGAAACCTCCGTTACCATGCAGCGTGGCGCGCGAAGCGTGACGGTCGCCTATAACAAGCTAAGCGACACGCCGCGCGAAAACATCTTCGTCCAGCCGGGCGACACGATCTTCGTCAACCGGGACCGGCGCACATTTCTGGCCTTCGGCGTGACGGGCCAGAGCGGCCGCTACGACTTCGACGACAGCAACCTGTCGCTGGGTGAGGCGCTGGCCAAGGCCGGCGGGCTGCTGGACGACAAGGCCGAGCCGCAGGCGGTTCTCCTCTATCGCGTCGTGGATCGCGACTTCCTGCGCAGCCTCAGCGTCGACACGAGCCATTTCTCAGGGGATCAGATCCCTGTGATTTTCCGCGCCAATCTGCGTGATCCGTCCTCCTTCTTCGCGGTCCAGAAGTTCCCGATGCAGAACAAGGACATCATCTACGTCTCGACGTCGGATGCGGTTGAACTCGCGAAGTTCCTGACGATCGTGAACTCTGTGACGTCGTCGACACGCGATATCGTCGATACACGCGATCGCCTTCGCGACTGATGACGAGGGCGGTCGTGAGGCCGCCCCTGAAAGACCTGGGAGCCCGCGTCTGTCGCCGAACAATGATCGGCAAGCCAAGTGTAGGTTTCTTATAAAAGCATAATTGAAAGTAAAGTTGATCAAAGTTTGGGAGCGCTGTTATGAATTTCCGTTCGACACTTTTGCAGACCGTTGCCGCTGGTGTGTTCTTGGCGACTGCCGGCATGGCTTTTGCTCAGGACGCCGGTTCGGCCGGAACGCCGACGACGACGCCCGGCCCGGCGACCCAGGTGACGGTCGCCGACATTGAGGCCTTCGTCCAGAACCCGAATGCACTTCTCGTCCAGTACCCGCAGGGCGGTCCTGCCTTGCAGGCGCGGATCAAGCAGATCCTGGAAGCGGCAGCGGCCAATGGCCAGCTCGCGAGCGTTCTGACCGCCATCCAGACGGCTGCCGCCTCGGCCGGTGTCGGCGCGGCTCAGATCGCTGCCATGACGGCTGGTGCCAACGCGGCTGCGGCCTCCCTGGCGGCTGTCGGCAACCCCCAGGCCCAGGCACAGATCCAGCTGGCTGTCGCGGCAAGCCCGCAGATGGTTGCTGCGGTGGCCCAAAGCCAGCAGCAGCAGCAGCAGGTCGCGACGTCGGAAGTGACGCCGCAGACGGCAGGTGTCGGTCCGGTTGGCACCGGCGGCAATGCAATCGGTGGGACGGGCGCAGGCGGCTCGGGTAGCTCGGGTGGTTCCAGCTCCGGTTCGGCCACGACGGCCAGCAACTCGAACTCTGGCGTATCGAGCGGCAATGGCACGTTCGGCGGCGCCACCGGCGGCGGCTCGTCGAGCAGCAACGGGAACAGCGACGGCAACAGCGGCGGCACCGTCGACACCAGCCCCGTAACGCGCGGCTGACCGCATGCGCAGATCCGATAGCTCTGGCCGTTTCAAATCTCGGGCATTACAATGAACCAGAGACCTATCTTTAATACGCGCAACGACGAACAGATTTCGGACCCCCAGGGTCCGAAATTCGATGTCGACATCGTCATCGCGGTAGCGCGTCGTCAGTGGCACGTCGTCGCTGCCTGCATCGCGCTCTGCCTGGTCGTCGGCGTCTGCTATATCCTGACGGCGGTGCCCAGATATACTGCCAAGACCAGCGTCCTTATCGACCGCAACAACGGTCAGGTGGTCGAACAGCTGTCCACGATTGGCGGCGTACCTGACGATGAGGGCTCGGTCCTCAGCCAGGTCGAACTGCTGCGGTCTGAAACCATCGGCCTGGCCGTCGTCGACAAGCTGAAGCTTTCGGACAATTCCGAATTCATGGGCAGCGGCGGCAATCTGCTCGCGGCGGCGATGGGCCCGCTTCGCACCATCATAAACCCGAAGAACTGGTTCAAGGGCGACGACGTCGAGCTTCTCGATGCGACCGAAAGCCGGCGGCGCGATGCACTGAGGCGGGTCCGCAATGCCATGGACGTGTCGCGCGTCGGCCGCTCCTACGTGCTGGACATCGGCATCACCACCACGTCGCCGCAACTGGCCGCCTCGATCGCCGCCGGCATCGCCGACTCCTATCTCGATGACAAGCTCGACGCCAAGTACGAGGCGACCCGGCGCGCCGGAACCTGGCTGCAGGAACGTATCGAGGAGCTTCGCCGGAAATCCCTTGAATCGGATCTGGCTGTCCAGAAGTTCCGCGCGGCCAATGGCCTTCTGGTTGCCAACGACAAACTTGTCTCCGACCAGCAATTGACCGAGCTCAACAGCGCCCTTCTGGTGGCGCGCGCCGACACCGCCCGGGCGCAGGCGAAGCTCGATCGCATTCGGTCGATCCTCAGCGCGGGCCAGACCGATGCGATCGTCACCGACGCGCTCGACAGCTCCGTGATCAATACCCTTCGGGAAAAGTACCTGGACTCGTCCAAGCGTGAATCCGAAATCAGCAAGCGGCTGGGCGAAGGGCACGTCCAGGCGATCCGCCTGCGCCAGGAAATGGCCGAATATACCCGCCAGATGTTCGACGAGCTTCGCCGCATCGCCGAAAGCTATGAGAGTGAACTGCAGGTGGCGCTATCGCGGGAGCGGCAGATATCCGAGGGGCTCGGCAGGGCCACCGACGTCAGTGTGACCGCAAGTGAAACGCAGGTTCAGCTGCGCGAGCTGGAGCGGGGCGCCGAAACCTACAAGAACCTCTATCAGACCTTCCTCCAGCGCTATCAGGAAGCCGTCCAGCAGCAGTCCTTCCCGGTCACCGAGGCGCGCGTCATCAGCCACGCGGTGCCGCCCCAGGAGGCGAGCGAACCGCGGGCCGGCGTCGTGCTGGGCGCTAGCCTGGTGCTCGGCTTCATGCTCGGCGGCAGCGTTGCCGGCTTCCGCGAATTCCGCGACCGCTTTTTCCGCACCGGCGATCAGGTGCGCGAGGTGCTCGGTCTGGAATATCTCGGTGCTGTTCCCCTGGTCGATGGGTCGAAGGCAAAGCCGCTCGACAACGAACCGGTCAAGGGGCTGGTATTCAAGCGCAACCAGGTCTCGAACTTCGCCATCGAGCATCCGCTCTCGTCGTTTGCCGAGACGCTGCGAAGCGCCCGGATCGCGGCGGACCTTCAGGTCAACAAGCCGCACAGGATCATCGGCGTCGTTTCCGCTCTGCCTGGCGAGGGCAAGTCGACGGTCGCCGTCAATCTCGCGCAGGTGCTCGCCAAGAGCGCAAAGACACTGCTGATCGATGCCGACCTCAGAAACCCGGGCGCCACGCGGGCGCTCGCTCAGCATGCCGACGAGGGACTGCTGGAGGTTCTGCTCGACAATCTGCCTCCCTCGTCGGTGGTTCTGACCGATCCGGACTCCGGACTGAAATTCCTGCCAGCGGTGGTCAAGCGCCGCATCCCGCATTCTTCCGAGTTGCTGGCGTCGCAGGCGATGACGCGACTTTTGGCTCAGGCAACGAGCGAGTTTGATTATATCGTCCTCGATCTCCCGCCGCTCGGCCCGGTCGTGGACGCAAGGGCGATCGCCTCCCGCATCGATGGCTTCGTCATGGTGGTCGAATGGGGCGAGACGTCGCGCAAGGTCGTGCGGGACACGCTTGCCTCGGAGCCGCAGATCATCGCACGCTGCCTTGGCGTCGTTCTCAACAAGGTCGATACGGACAAGATGAAACTGTACCGCGAATACGGGTCGTCCGATTACTATGCGTCTCGGTATACGTCCTACTACCATGACAATGCGGCATAGCCTCTGGCGGGAACTGGTCTATCCGGTTGCTGTCCTCTCCTGTATCGGCGCGGGGCTGCTGGCGGCCTGGGAGTTCGTCCTGACCGCACGCTACGGCGTCTATTCGACGCTCGCGACAATGATCGAGAAGGGCGAGGCCGTTTCCCCGGCAGCCGTCACTGCCTATGCCGCCAAGGCTGACAGGCTGCCGGCGACCTGCCGGTCGGATCTGTTGAATGCGGCCATCGCCGTTTCCATGCGCGACGTCGACCAGATGCGCACAATTGGCGACCAGGTCGCGTGGATCCAGGCGCTTCGTGCTTTGCAGCCGCGCCTCGAGCAGGGACTGGCCTGCGTGCCGACCGATGGCATGCTGTGGGAACGACTGGCCGTCGTGCGCTGGTTCCTGGGTGGCACCGCTCATGAACAGGCGCAACTTCTCACAACGTCCCAGGCTTATGCGCCGCGGGAACTCGAGGTGGTGCAGGTGCGCATCGTCCAGTGGAAGCGCGTTACGCCGGCGGTTATCGACATTGCTCGCGATGCCCTGCGCTCCGATCTCAGCGTCACGCTTCTCTACGCGCCTCCGCAGGCGGTCAAGGCGATGTTCGCCGACGCGCCGCCCTTTATCGCCGCATTGTTCAAAGACGCGGCCATCGGCATGTCGCCGGAGCGCCGGGCTGCCCTTTCCAAGGCCGATATCGCTCTGCCCTGAGGCATAGGGCTGAACTCCCGCGATGAGCGGTTCCTGCACCACACCCCTTGCAAATTTTGCGCTGCACAATATCCTGTCCAAAGCTGAGAGAGGCTCGGATATGAGCGTGCGCGTCGAGTTGAAGTCGAAGCTGATTGAGGCGGCCTCCTACGAGGAGGCTGAGTGCGTCATGCGTGTCTATCTCACCAATGGACAGATGCGTGATTACGCCGATGTGCCGCGCAGCGTGTTCGAGCAACTGGTCGGTGCCCGGTCGGCCGGCAATTATTTCATGGAGCACATCAGGGGTCGTTTTCGCCACCCGGCTTGAACGGGCCGGCCCGCTTTTGGCCGGCAGCAGAGATCCATATGCCGCTCGCGGTCCTCGCGTGAATGCATGTCACGGCTGACCCCGTCCAATCCCGGTCCACACAAGCCCGTCTGCTCCTCATTGCCTTTACTCCAGGGTCGCTCTCCGGCGCTGTCGACCACCAGGGGACAGAGGTGTTCGCACCGATACTTAGCGAGTTGGCAAACTTTCTCCTTGCACCTCCCGCGGAATCTGCAATAGTTAGCCACATGACTAAGCATGATCCTGATCTCTCGCTTCTTTTCCATGCTTTGGCCGATCCGACCCGCAGGTCGATCTTGAGCCATCTCGGAAAGCAGCCTGCGCGGGTGACGGATCTTGCCGAGCCGACCGGGCTGCGGCTTCCCACAGTCATGCGGCATTTGTCGGTGCTGGAGGAGGCGGGCCTGATCTCGACCTCCAAGGATGGCAGGATCAGGACATGCGCCATCGTGCCGGAGGCTCTGGAGCCGGTGCGCTCTTGGCTGGATGAACAGAGGGCCGTCTGGGAAGCCCGGCTTGATCGGCTGGATGCGATCGTGATGAAGGCGATGAAGGAGCGAGAGCCATGAAGCAGGACTCCGTCTCGAGCAGCATGCAGACCCCGCAACCGGATGCCGCCGCGGAGCGGTTTGCGACGCTGACCTTCGAGCGCGACTATGCGGTGCCGCCATCCGTATTGTGGCAGGTCTGGACGGCCCCGGCGGCCCGGATGAACTGGTCCGCACCCGATCCGTCGGTCACCGTCCAATTCCTGGAGGCCGATAGCCGGGTAGGGGGACGCGAGATCTCTCTTTGTCAGAGAGCCGGACAGCCGGATATCCGCTGCGAGGTCGGCTGGCTGGAGCTTCAGCCTGCGCGGCGCAGCGTCAACTACGAGGTCGTCTCGTCAGAGGGGGTGACCCAATCCGCAGCCCTGGTGACCGCGGACATCTCGGGCGCGGACGAGCAGAGCCGGTTGGTCCTGACGGTGCAGCTTTCCTCGCTGGCGATGGATATGAGGTTGGGATATCGGCAGGGATTTGACGCGGCTCTGGGCAATCTGGCTTCCGTGGCCGAGCGGACCATGCTGATCGAGCGCGTGATCAAGGCACCGAGGGCGCTTGTATGGGGCGCCTGGATGAACCCCGAGACCCTGCCGCAATGGTGGGGGCCGGACGGGTTTTCGTGCCGGACCACGCGGATCGACCTGCGCACCGGTGGCGAATGGGTCTTCGACATGATCGCGCCCGACGGCACGGTATTCCCCAACCATCACCGTTACCGGGAAGTCCGGTCTGGCGAGCAGATCGGTTACGAGCTTCTCTGGGGCGAGAACGGGCCCAAGCACGCGGATGCCTGGGCCTCGTTCGAGGATCAGGATGGCGACACCAAGGTAGCCCTCGGCATGGTTTTCGCCACCGCGGCCGAGTACCAGACCGCGAAAGGGTTTGGTGCGGTCGAATTGGGTCAGCAGACCCTCGGCAAGCTGGAAAATTACGTCCTGGCCGCCCGAATGCGGTGAGATACTTCGCTATTAAGCCTTGGGCGTTGCGCCGACGGCGATGAAATCCGGATTGGCGAACACGTCGTCGCCGGTGCTTGTCGTTGTCCCGTATCGGAGCGGCAGGCCATCGATATCGGTCGTCAGTCCGCCGGCTGCGCGCAGAATGGCGTCGCCCGCGGCCGTGTCCCACTGCATTGTGCGACCAAAGCGCGGATAGATGTCGGCCTTGCCTTCGGCAAGCAGGCAGAATTTCAGCGACGATCCGATGCTTTGCACGTCGCAGGGGCCGGTCTGCGACAGAAAGGCGTCGGTCTCGGGTGTGCGATGCGACCGGCTTGCCAGGGCAACGGGCGGGTTCCGTTGCGGGCCGGCCTTGATCGAGGACCGCGCCTTGACGGTGAAATCGTCATCGACGACGAGCTTGTAGGCTTGCCCCTCCGCGCCGCCATAGGCGACACCCAGTGCCGGCGCATAGATAAAGCCTGCAGTGGGAACGCCCGCTTCGATCAAGGCGATGTTGACGGTGAAATCGTCGTGCCCGGCGATGAACTCCTTGGTGCCGTCGAGCGGATCGACCAGGAAGAAGGCTCGCTCGCCGGTCTCGGGCATCGAGCCGGCGGCCACCGCTTCTTCCGCCACGACGGGAATGTCCGGGTAGAGACGGGAAAGGGCGCCGAGGATGATCGCCTCGGCCTGCGCGTCCGCTTCCGTCACGGGCGAACAGTCGGCCTTGTACGAGATGTGCGCACCGGCAGCCCGCACAGCAAGGATCGCCTTGCCAGCCGCAAGCGCGGCAACCTCGAAGGCGCCAAGCATAGCGTTCATCGTCAGGCCTCAGCCGTTCTTCGCCAGATGCTGCCGCGCGGCGTAGAGGGCGACGGCGGCGGCATTCGACACGTTCAGTGACTTGATTTCGCCCGGCATGTCGAGACGCGCCAGCGACGTCACCGTGTCGCGGGTCTTCTGCCGCAGTCCCTTGCCCTCCGACCCGAGCACGAGCGCGATCCGGTCGCTTGCAAAGCTGCCCTCGAGTTCTGCCGGCCCTTCCGAATCAAGACCAATGGTCTGGAACCCGAGCCGGTGGAGATCGCCCAGCGCATCCGCGAGATTGGTGATCTGGATGTAGGGAATGAGCTCCAGCGCCCCGGACGCCGATTTGGCAAGAACGCCGGACTCGGTCGGGCTGTGTCTCTGGGTGGTGACAAGCCCGCCGGCACCGAAGGCGACCGCCGAACGCAGGATCGCGCCGACATTGTGCGGGTCCGTCACCTGGTCGAGAACGAGAAGCAGCGGGCTTTCCTTCAGCGCCTCCAGTCGCCGGACCGGCAGCGCGCGGGTTTCCAGCATCACCCCCTGGTGAATGGCTTCGGGCCCGAGAATCTTGTCGATATCCTGCGGCGAGACGAACTCGACGGGGCAGGGGGCGGCCTCGGGCTCGCCGATTTCGAGCCGGGCAAAGGCATTCTGGGTGACGGAGAGCTTGATCAGCTTGCGATCCGGATTGGCGAGCGCCGCGCGGACCGTATGCAGGCCATACAGGAAGACCTGTTCCGCCTGCAGCTGGGGCGGCTTCCAGTCCTTGTTGCTCTTCTGCCGCCATTGCGGCGGTGTGGGAATTTCCCCCCGTTCGCGCTTGGTATCGCGCACGGCACGCCGCAACGTCGCATAATGCGTGTCGCGGTTCGATCTGTCTGGTTTGTCGTCCTTGGTCATCAGGCCTTATAGCCGCACAGATCCCCGCGGCAAAGCCCGCCATGCAGGGGATGCACACATCCTCAATTCATTTTCCTCATTTTTTGCGTCCCGATCGTGTTGACAGACGAAGTTCGTCCCGTCATATACCCGGCGCAGATCACGGGCTGGCAACAACCCAACGGTCTGAAGAACTTGGTCTAACGATCCGGACGAACTGGAGAGATGCCCGAGTGGTTAAAGGGGACGGACTGTAAATCCGTTGGCTCAGCCTACGTTGGTTCAAATCCAACTCTCTCCACCATTCGTCCTCTGATCGGACCAATCCCGCGGGTATAGCTCAATGGTAGAGCAGCAGCCTTCCAAGCTGAATACGCGGGTTCGATTCCCGCTACCCGCTCCATGTTCACCTTGTTCCCACATTCTCATTCAGGCCGCGTTTTTACTGCGACTCTTGATTTGTGTTCCTGTATATCGGTCCTGCCGGCAAGTTAAGCCGGGCTTTCCATCCTGACCGGAACCCCCTGATGAAGAAAATCATTGCAGCTGCCGCGCTTGCCACCATGCTTGCGCCGACCATGTCGTTTGCGGAAACTTTGAAGTTTCCGAGCGAAGCGCCTATCGCACAGATCAGCATTCCCAACTCTTGGGGTCCGGAAGAAACGGAAACCGGGATCCAGGCGACCTCCGATGACTCGGCCATCTATCTGTCGATCGACATCGCCGACGCCAAGACGTCCGACAAGGTCGTCAGCGACGCCATCGACTTTCTGCAGCAGAATGGCGTTGTCGTGGACGAGAAGACCCAGAAGGAGTCCGACGATACCGTCAACGGCATGAAGATGAGCAATCTCGACTGGGACGGAAAAGACAAGGATGGCCCGGTCAGCATCGGCATCTCCTTCGTCCAGCCGCGTCCGGACAAGCTGCTGGTCATCACCTATTGGGGCACCAAGGGCGAGCAGGAAAAGCATGCCAAGGAACTCATGGCCCTGATCGGGTCGCTGAAGGCGATCAAGTAGGCGACACGCGGGAAAAGCGAGGCCGCTCGAAGACGGGCGGCTCGCGATTTTGGCGCCGTTTGCGCGCCCACGGCGGCAGCCCGACGGCCGCTTGCCGTGACATCGAACAATGCCTTGCCAGGCCGGATTTCCGGCAATTCGTAGGCTCTGCCCTTGCGCCGGGGCTGGGCGTAATTATGTCTTGCGCATCGTGGTGGAAACCCTTAAACGGCGACACCAAACCCGCGCCCCGGGTTCACCTCTTATGTTCACAGGAAGCATTCAATGGCAAAGAGCAAGTTTGAGCGCAATAAGCCTCACGTCAACATTGGCACGATCGGTCACGTTGACCACGGCAAGACGTCTCTGACGGCAGCGATCACGAAGTACTTCGGCGAGTTCAAGGCCTACGACCAGATCGACGCCGCTCCGGAAGAAAAGGCGCGTGGCATCACCATCTCGACGGCGCACGTCGAGTACGAGACGCCGAACCGCCACTATGCGCACGTTGATTGCCCCGGCCACGCCGACTACGTCAAGAACATGATCACCGGTGCAGCGCAGATGGACGGCGCGATCCTGGTTTGCTCGGCTGCCGACGGCCCGATGCCTCAGACGCGCGAGCACATCCTGCTCGCTCGCCAGGTTGGCGTTCCGGCGATCGTCGTGTTCCTGAACAAGGTCGACCAGGTCGACGACGCTGAACTTCTCGAGCTCGTCGAGCTGGAAGTCCGCGAACTGCTGTCGTCCTACGACTTCCCCGGCGACGACATTCCGATCGTCAAGGGCTCGGCTCTGGCCGCTCTCGAAGATTCGGACAAGAAGATCGGCGAAGACGCGATCCGCGAACTGATGGCGGCAGTCGACGCCTACATCCCGACGCCTGAGCGTCCGATCAACATGCCGTTCCTGATGCCGATCGAAGACGTGTTCTCGATCTCGGGTCGTGGTACGGTCGTGACCGGCCGCGTCGAGCGTGGCATCGT
>Ga0065165_1002928_pt1 | contig 13035 bp, 13 predicted proteins | sample AraplaMF_Cvi_mMF_FD_63813 | JGI IMG/M metagenome (GOLD analysis project Ga0065165, IMG submission 63813) | Arabidopsis root microbial communities from the University of North Carolina, USA - plate scrape MF_Cvi_mMF (version 2) (version 3) | ecosystem: Host-associated > Plants > Roots >...
CCAGCCGCTGTATCCGGCTTTCCCGTACACCTCGTATACGGCGCTCAGCCGCGATGACGTGCTCGCCATCAAGGCTTATCTGTTCAGCCTGCCGCCCAAGCATGCGCCGGCGACGCCGAACGAGCTGTCGTTCCCATTCAACCAGCGCTGGGGCTTGAGCGTGTGGAACGCGCTGTTCCTGAAGAAGGAGCGCTTCCAGCCGGTGCAGGGCAAATCCGAGGCATGGAACCGCGGCGCCTACCTGGCCACGGCGCTGGGGCATTGCGACGAATGCCATACGCCGCGCAATGCCATGTACGCGCTGAAGAGCAGCCAGGCCTTGTCCGGCGAAGTGCTGCAAGGCTGGAAGGCCTACAACATCACGCCCGACAAGACCTATGGCATCGGCAACTGGAGCGAGCAGCAACTGGCCGATTATCTGTCCAAGGGCCATGCCGGCGGCCGCGGCACCGCTTCCGGCCCGATGGGCGAAGTGGTGCAGAACAGCCTGCAATACCTCAGCCAGGAAGATATCGCCGCGCTGGTCACCTATCTGCGCGAGGCAAAACCGCAACAGGGCAGTGCGGGCACGGAGGTGAACGAGCGCCCGGCCCTGGCCTTGGCGTCGACGGCCAACGCTCCGGGTGCGGAGGAGCTGGCGCAGGGCGGCCTGGGGCAGCACCTGTTCCAGGGCGCCTGCGCCGCTTGCCATGCGTGGAACGGGCAGGGGCGGCAGGTCGAGGCGGCGGCGCTGCTGGGGACACAGGCGGCCAACGATCCGGAAGCGCACAACCTCACCCAGGTGATCCTGCAGGGCTCGACCTTGCGCACCATGCATGGGGAGACCTCGATGCCGTCCTTCGGCCAGGCCTATACCGACGCGGAGGTGGCCGCGCTGGGCAACTTCGTGCTGGTGCACTTCGGCGGCAAGCCGGCGACGCTGACGGCGGACGAAGTGGCAAAGCGCCGCACGCCGTAGGTTGGGGTGAGCCAAGGGCGAACCCCAACACCACGATGATCATGCGCGCTGCGTTGGGGTTCGCCTCTCGGCTCACCCCAACCTACGCTGGCGCGTCCGGCATGGTGCGGGACATAAAACGCTTGGTGTAGCAGCCTCCCAGCGCCCATACTTCAACCTGTGCATCAGCCACCGCCGAAGCCTGCGGCTCGTGCGTCCAGACGGGATGATTGTTAATTGAACGTGATGCCTTCCATGCGCCATCCGCGAGGGAAAACGCGCGCGCTTTTGCGAGGCGCGGGAGCGGCGTCATGAACGTGCTGTCCGATCGCTATGGCCGCCACTTCCCTTATCTGCGCCTGTCGATCATCCCCGCCTGCAATTTCCGCTGCACCTACTGCCTGCCCAACGGCTACCACGCCGACCCGGCGGCCACCGCACCGCTGACCTTGGCGGAAATCGCGCGCCTGCTGCGCGGCTTCGCCGCGGTGGGCATGCACAAGCTGCGCATCACCGGCGGCGAGCCGTCGGTGCGGCACGACCTGACCGAGGTGCTGCGTACCGCCGCCGCCATTCCCGGCGTGCGCAAGCTGGCGATGACCACCAATGGCACCTTGCTGTCGCGCCGGCTGGGCGAATGGATGGACGCGGGGCTCAACGCCATCAACGTGAGCGTGGACAGCCTCGACCGCGCCAGCTTCGCGCGCATCACCGGCCACGACCGCCTGGACGACATCCTCGCCGGCATCGACCAGGCCGTGGCGGCGGGCCTGCCGTCGGTGAAGCTCAACGCCGTGCTGCTGCGCGACGTCAACGACCATGAGCTGCCCGCGTGGCTCGACTATCTGCGCGACCGCCCGGTGGGCCTGCGCTTTATCGAATTGATGCAGACCGGCGACACGCTGGCCTTCTTCCGCGAACGCCACGTGCGCGCCGAAACGCTGGAAACGCAACTGCAGGACGCCGGCTGGGAACTGCTGCCGCGCGCCGCCGATGCTGGCCCCGCGCGCGAATACCGCCACACCGGTTACGCCGGCCGCATCGGCATCATCGCGCCGTATTCCAAGGATTTCTGCGCCGGCTGCAACCGCCTGCGCGTCACCGCCACCGGCGACCTGCGCCTGTGCCTGTTCGGCGAGTTCGGCATTCCGCTGCGTCCGCTGCTGCAGCAGGACGACCAGCTCGAAGCGCTGGTGCGCGCGATCGGCGGCCAGCTGGTGCGCAAGGAAGAGACGCACCACCTGCACGAAGGCCGCACCGGCATCACACCTCATCTGGCATCCACCGGAGGCTGATCCATGCTCGAACGCGATACGCGCGTCACCCCGCTCTTATGAGTGCCCGCTCTTATGAGTAATTTCCATATGGCCGACGTGCGCCGCAAGCGCGCCACTGCGCGGCGCGCCGTGGCTGTCGGAGAGTTGTACGCAGGCAGCGCCTATGAAGATCTCGCGCATGGCCGCCTGCCCAAGGGCGACGCCATCGCCATGGCCCAGATCGCCGGCCTGCAAGGCGCGAAGAACGCATCGCAGCTGATGCCGCTATGCCATCCGCTGCCGCTGGAATACATCGACCTGCGCTGCGAGCGCGTGCCGGAACGCCAGTCCATCCGCGTGTACTGCGAAGTGGCCACCTTCGCCCGCACCGGCGTGGAGATGGAAGCGCTGGCCGGCGTCAGCGCGGCCCTGCTCACCTTGTACGACCTGACCAAGCCGGTGCAGCCGGCCTTGTCGATGGGCGGCACGCGCCTGCTGTTCAAGGAAGGCGGCAAGAAAGGCCTGTGGCTGCATCCGGACGGCATGAGCGATGCCGAGCGCGAACACTATCGTCCGCGCGCATCCGCCGGGCTTGAAGGCGTAGCCGCTGCCGTGATCACGCTCAGCGACCGCGCCAGCCGCGGCGATTACGAAGACGTCTCCGGCCCCTTGCTGGTGGAACGCCTGCGCGCGCTCGGCGCCGAGGTCGGCGCCGCCGAACTGCGTCCCGACGAGGAAGAAGGCCTGGCCGCGCGCCTGCGCGAACTCGCCGCCGATGGCACGCGCCTGGTGCTGTGCACCGGCGGCACCGGCCTGGCGCCGCGCGACCGCACGCCCGAAGCGCTGGCGCGCGTGGCCGACCGCCACGTCGCCGGCATCGGCGAACTGTTCCGCAGCGAGAGCGGCCGCCATACGCCGATGGCCTGGCTGAGCCGCGCCGACGCGGTGCTGGTAGGCGGCACCCTGGTGATCGCGCTGCCCGGCAGCGCCAAGGCGGTGGCCGAAGGTATGGACATTCTCGCGCCGATCCTCAAGCACGCACTGGACATGGCGGCCGGCGGAGGCCACGCATGAGCCACCAGCTGCTCGAGCCGGACGAGGCCGTGCGCATCGTCCTGGAACACTGCACGCAGGCGCCGGCGGAAGATTGCTGGAGCGAACTGGCGCTGGGGCGCGTGCTGCGCGAGCCGGTGGTCAGCGGCGCCGCGGTCCCGCCGTTCGACAACTCCGCGATGGACGGCTATGCGCTGGGCGGCGGCGCCGAACCCTTGCCAGCCGGCAGCGAATGGCTGGTGGAAGGCGAGCAGGCGGCCGGCGATGCCATGCGCGGCCGCGCGCGCGGCGCCTGGGAAATCATGACCGGCGCGGCGATGCCCGAGGGGCTGGACCGCGTGATCCCGGTCGAGCAGACCGAACGGCTGGAAGCGCCGCATCGCGTGCGCCTGCTGACCGACGTGGCGGTGGGGCAGAACGTGCGCCTGGCCGGTTCGGACGTCGCCATCGGCGAGACCGTGCTGGCCGCGGGTACGCTGCTGGGGCCGCAGCATCTGATGCTGCTGGCCTCGCTGGGCGTGGCGAAGCTCAGCGTCACCGCGCGTCCGCGGGTAGCGGCGCTGTGCACCGGGCGCGAACTGGTCGACGACCCCGCCGTGCCATTGGCGCCGGGGCAGATCCGCAACTCCAACGGCCCTTTCCTCGCCGCGTGCATACCCGCGGCCGGCGCCGAACTGGCGCACGCCGAAACGGTGGGCGACGACGTCGACGCCTTTCTCGATGCGGTCGACCGCGCCCGCGCGGCCGGCGCGCGCATCATCATTTCCACCGGCGCCGTGTCGATGGGGCGCTACGACTTCGTGCCGGTGGCGCTGGAACGGCTGGGCGCGCAGGTGCTGTTCCACAAGGTGGCGATCCGCCCCGGCAAGCCGCTGCTGTTCGCGCGCCTGCCGGACGGCACGCTGTTCTTCGGCCTGCCGGGCAATCCGGTCGCGGTGGCGGTGGGCCTGCGCTTCTTCGTGGAGCCGGCGCTGCGCGCGATGCTCGGCCTTGCGCGCGAGCGGCCCTGGCAGGTGCCGCTGGCCGCGCCCTTCGTCAAGAAGCCGCGCCTGCATTTCTATCTGAAGTCGCAGCTGGCGGTGGACGAGCGCGGACAGTTGTCGGCCATCGCGCTGCACGGCCAGGAGTCGTACCGCATCCGCCCGCTGGCGGATGCCAATGCCTGGGTGCATATCCCGCTCGATGCCGGCGAGCTGCCTGCTGGCACCTTGGTCGAGGTCCATGGGCTGGGCCATCTGGAAAGTCCGTCGTGGGGTCGCGCATGAAAACCCGGATCGCCCTGTACGGCGCGCTGCGCGAAGCGGACGCTCGCGGTTATCTGGAACTGGACGTGCCGCCCAGCAGCAGCATCGCCGAGCTGCGCGAGCTGCTGGCGGCGCATCTGCGCGAGCATGCGCCGCAGGTGAATGCGGGGCTGGTGCGCATCTCGGCCTTCGCCAGCGCGGAGGAGATACTGCACAACCACCGCGAGGTGCCCGAGGGTGTCGAATTGGCGGTGCTGCCGCCGGTCAGCGGAGGTTGAGCGTGGAAAGCGTGATGGACGATCTGCACCTGGCGGTGGTCGAACGCGCCGAGGCCGCGCTGGACGTGGCCGCTGCGCTGGACTTCGTGTCGGACCCGCGCTTCGGCGGTATCGCGGTCTTCGTCGGCAAGGTGCGCGACTTCAATGTCGGCCGCCACGTGGTCGGCATCAGCTACGACCTGTTCGTGCCGCTGGCCCTGCGCACCTTCCAGGCCATCGGCGAACGCGCGCGCGCCGAGGTGGGCGCGCCGCTGAAGCTGTACATCGCCCACGCCAAGGGCGACCTGGGCCTGGGCGACCTCGCCGTGGTGGTTGCCGCGGGCACGCCGCATCGTGCCGAAGCGTTCCGCGCCTGCCGGCTGGCGATCGAAGCGGTCAAGCACGAGGCGCCGATCTGGAAACAGGAGCATTACGTCGACGGCGACAGCGCCTGGAGCGAAGGCTGCTCGCTGTGCGAAGCCTCGGCGGAAGAAACGCACGACACGGCCGGGCATGGCGGTCATGGGCACGCCCACTGAGCCGCCGCGCTGCCTGGGCGTGGTGCTGGCGGGCGGGCTGTCCTCGCGGATGGGGCGGGACAAGGCGCTGCTGTCCTGGCGCGGCAGGCCGCTGATCGAGCATCAGCTCGAGGTGTTGCGCGAAGCCGGTGTGGACGAAGCGCGCGTCAGCGGCATGCGCCCGGATTACCAGGGTGTCGCCGATGCCACGCCGCAGGCGGGGCCACTGGGCGGCTTGGCTGGCATCGCGCAGGCGGTGATCGGCGATGCCGACCTGCTGGTGATTCCGGTCGACATGCCGCTGCTGCAAGCCAACCTGCTGCAGCGCTTGCGGAGCGAGCAGCCGCAGGCATCCAGTGTCTCTTTTGCCGGCCACGTGCTGCCGCTGCGCTTGCGCTTGAATACGCGCAGCCGCGAGGCTTTGGCGGAGCTGATGTCGCGCGGCGACCCGCGCCGGCGCTCGCTGCGCGCCCTGCAGTCCGCGCTCGGCCACGTGGAGCTGGCGCTGGGTGCCGGCGAAGCCGCGCAGCTGGCCGACTGCAATACCGAAACCCAATGGAACGAGGTGGCCGGATGAAGTTGCAACTGCAGGGCCAGACATTGCGCCTGCGCATCGACGAAGCGGAGCTGGCGCAACTGCTGGGCGGCGCCGCGGTGGGCAATCGCACGCGCTGGCCGGATGGCCGGCTGGAAAGCCAGCAACTGATCCTGGGCGATGCCCATGGCTGGCAGCGCCATGCCGACGGTTGGCAGGTGGCATTGAACGGCGCCGACGTGCGCGCCTTCGCCGCGCGCCTGCCCAGCCGCGACGGTCTGGAGCTTGCCTTGCCGGTACCCGGCGGCGAGCCGCTGCAACTGTTGTTCGACGTGGACGTGCGCGACAGCGTGCGGCAGCGCCGCGGCAAGAAGGAGGAGGGGGCATGAAACGCGGATATCGTCTCCTGGCGCGCTGGCTGTCGCCGCTGCTGTTGCTGTCCGCCGCGGCGGTGCTGGCAACGGACGCGCCGGTGCTGCGCGTGGCCTACGCCGGCTCGATGGGCGTGCTGATGGACCAGTCGCTCGGTCCGGCCTTCGCCAAGGCGCACGGCGCGCGCTTCGAAGGCGTGGGGCAGGGTTCGTTCGCGCTGGCGCGCCTGCTGGCCGGCAAGCAGATGCAGGCCGACGTGTTCGTCGCCATCACGCCGCCGCCGATGAAGGTGGTGCGCGATGCGGGGCTCGCCGGGCGGGCGGTGCCGGTGGCGAGTACGCGCATGGTGGTGATCTATGGCCCCAAGAGCCGTTTCGCCAAGGATTTCGAGGCGGCGGCCAAGGGCAGGAAGACCTGGTACGAAGTGCTGCGGCAATCCGGCCTGCGCATCGGGCGCACCGATCCCGCCGTCGATCCGCAGGGTGCCAACGCCTTGCTGACCTTGCAGCTGGCCGAGACCTATTACCACCAGCCCGGTCTGCTGAAGGACATCGCCGGCGAGCTGCAGAACCCGCAGCAGATCTTCGCCGAGCCTTCGCTGATGTCGCGCCTGGAGGCCGGCCAGATCGATGCCGCCGTGGGCTACGCCAGCGCGGCGTTCTCGCATCATCTGCCCACTATCGATCTGCCCGACGAGATCAACCTCGCGCAGCCGTCCCTGCAGGAAGCCTGGTACGGCAAGGCCAATCTCACCCTGGCCGACGGCAAGGTGCTGAAGGCGCAGCCGCTGGTGTTCTATGCCGCCGTGCTGACCGATGCGAAGCAGGCGCAGCTGGCCGCCGACTTCGTGCAGCTGCTGCAGTCGGCCGCGGGGCAGGCGATGCTGCGCGAACGCGGCTACGACCCGCCGCACGGCGAGGCGCTGTGAGCTCAGCGACCGGCATGGCGCGCTATCGTCCGCGGCTTTCCGCGCTGCCGGCGGCGCTGGCCTTGCTGCTGCTGGCCACGCCGTTCGTCGGCCTGCTGCTGGCCACCGACTGGCGGCATTTCGGTTTCGCGCATGGCGACGGCGGCGCGGTGCGCGTGTCGCTGGGCTACAGCCTGATCGCGCTGCTGCCGATCGTGGCGCTGGGCACGCCGCTGGCGTGGTGGCTGGCGCGGCATCGCGTGCGCGGGCAATGGCTGGTCGATGCGCTGCTGCTGGTCTCGCTGCTGACGCCGCCGCTGGCGATGGGCCTGCTGCTGGCGTCGATGTACGGGCCTTATGGCCCGGCCGGCCATCTGCTGGAACGTGCCGGCGTGCTGCTGACCAATTCGGCGCCGGCCTTCATCCTGGCGCAGTTCTACGCGGCGCTGCCGTATTACGTGATGGCCGCGCGCACCGCTTTCGAAGGCGTGCCGCGCGAGCTGGAACAGATCGCGCTCACGCTGGGCTATTCGCCCTGGCGCAGCTTCGTCCACGTCAGCCTGCCGCTGGCGCGGCTGGGGCTGGCCGCCGCGGTGGCCTTGGCGTGGGTGCGCGCGCTGGGCGAGTTCGGCGCGGTGCTGATCGTGGCGTATTACCCGCAGGGCATCCCGGTGAAGCTGTGGGTGAACCTGCAGGACATCGGCCTGGATGCGGTGTATCCGCTGCTGTGGGTGTTCTTCCTGGCGGCGCTGCCCATGCCGCTGGTGCTGGGCATGGCCGTGCGCAGGCGCCTGGCGTGATGCGCATCGACTACCGCATCGAGCAGCCGGTGGCGCTGCATGCCAGCTTCGAAGTCGCCGGCTTCACCGTGCTGCTGGGCGCGAGCGGCGAGGGCAAGACCTTGCTGCTGTCGGCGATCGCGGGGCTGATCGCGGCGCGCGGCAAACCGTTCGACGGGCTGCCGCCGCAGCAGCGTGCGGTGGGTTATCTGCCGCAGGGCCACGCGCTGTTTCCGCACCTGCGAGCGTGGGAGAACGTTGCTTTCAGCCTGCGCGGCGCGCAGCGGCGAGCGCAGGCGCTCCAGTGGCTGGAGCGCGTGGGCATGGCCGATCTGGCCGAACGCTGGCCGGCCTCGTTGTCCGGTGGGCAACAGCAGCGCGTGGCCTTGGCGCGCGCACTCGCGCGCAAGCCGAGCCTGCTGCTGCTGGACGAACCCACCTCGGCGCTGGACCCGGTCACGCGCGACGAAGTGCTGGCCGAACTGATTGCCGAAGTGCACGAGGCCGGCATTCCCGCCCTGGCGGTGAGCCACGATCCGGCGCTCGCCGCGGTGGCCGACCGCCTGGTGCTGATGCACGGCCGCCGCATCGTGCAGATCGGCACGCCCGAAGAGGTGCATGCGCAACCGGCGAGCGGCGCGGTGGCGCGGCTGCTGGGGCTGCGCAACGTGCAGCGTGGCCGCGTCGTCGGCTCACCCGGGGCGCAGCGCCTGTCCTGGCCCGAAGCCGAAGCCAGCTTGCCGCTGGAGACGCCGCTGCCCGATGGCACCTTGGTCGATTGGCATATCGCGCCGGCGGCGGTGCGGCTGCACGATCAGTCCGTCGCGCCAGCGGATGCCATTCCCGCCGCGTTCGAACTGCGCCAGACCGCGCCGCACCGCAGCTATCTGGGCATGCGCTGCGGCCAGGCGCGGTTGTGGGTGGAACCGCCGGCGGGCTACGAGTTGCCGGCGGCAAGCGCGGTGTCCTTGCCGCCACAGGCGATCCGTTGCTGGCCCGTGGAAAACGGCAGCTAGACATGCGCATCCCTGGCCCGTATCCGGCAGCGGGCCTATCATCGCCTCGATCGACGACATGCACGACGCGGTAACCCCATGAGCGCCCACCCCAAAGACACCGACCTCGACAAAAGCATCCAGCCCTACGACGGCCCCGCTGGCGGCTGGGGTGCGCTGCGCGCCGTGGCCAAGGCGATCCGCGACCAGATGGCGGTGGCGCGCTCGGTGGAGGCGCTGCAGCGCGCCAACAAGCCGCTGGGTTTCGATTGCCCCGGTTGCGCCTGGCCCGATCCGCGCCACACCTCCTCGTTCGAGTTCTGCGAGAACGGCGCCAAGGCGATCACCTGGGAAGCGACGTCCAAGCGCACCACGCCGGAGTTCTTCGCGCAGCACACGCTGTCCGAACTGTGGGAGTGGACCGACCACGCGCTGGAAGACCAGGGCCGCCTGACCCACCCGATGGCGTACGACGCGGCGCAGGACAAATACGTGCCGGTTTCCTGGGACGAAGCCGCCGCGCGCATCGGCGCCGCGTTGCGCGCGCTGCCCGATCCGACCATGGCGGAGTTCTACGCCTCCGGCCGCGCCTCCAACGAGGCGGCCTTCCTGTACCAGCTGTTCGCGCGCGAATACGGCTGCAACAACTTCCCCGATTGCTCGAACATGTGCCACGAGGCCTCCAGCGTCGGCCTGCCCGAAGCGATCGGCGTGGGCAAGGGCACGGTGCAGCTGGAAGACTTCGAGCATGCGGATGCGGTGTTCTGCATCGGCCACAATCCCGGCACCAACCATCCGCGCATGCTCGGCACCTTGCGCGAGGTATCGCTGCGCGGCGTGCCGATCGTGGTGCTGAATCCGATGCCCGAGCGCGGCCTGGAACGCTTCACCTCGCCGCAGGACCCGACCGAGATGCTGACCGGCCGTTCGGTGCCGATCGCCACCACCTATTTCAAGCCGAAGATCGGCGGCGACATCGCCACCATGAAGGGCATCATGAAGTGGCTGTTCGAAGCCGACGCGGCGGATCTGGCCGGCGGCGGCAAGGGCGTGCTGGATCGCGGCTTCATCGCCGAACACACCACCGGCTTCGAAGCGCTGCGCGACGACGTGCTCGCCACCCCGTGGGAAAGCATCGAACGCGCCTCGGGCCTGAGCCACGCGGAGATCGAAGTGGCGGCCGGCATCTACGCCGCCGCCGAGAAGGTGATCTTCTGCTACGGCATGGGCATCACCCAGCATCGCCACGGCGTGCAGAACGTGCAGCAGCTGCTCAACGTGCTGCTGCTGCGCGGCAACCTGGGCAAGCCCGGCGCCGGCATCTGCCCGCTGCGCGGCCATTCCAACGTGCAGGGCGACCGCACGGTGGGCATCACCGAAAAACCCAACGCCGCCTTGCTCGACGGCATCCGCCGCGTCTACGGCTTCGAGCCGCCGACCGCGCATGGCCACGATGCGGTGGCCGCGGTGCAGGCGATCGGCGAAGGCCGCTCCAAGGCGCTGCTGTGCCTGGGCGGCAACCTGGCGGTGGCGATGTCGGACCCGCAGGCAACCTTCCCGGCGATGCGCAAGCTCGACCTGGTGGTGCACGTCGCCACCAAGCTCAATCGCTCGCATCTGATCCCGGCGCGCGAGGCCTTCCTGCTGCCTTGCCTGGGCCGCACCGAGATCGACCTGCAGGCCGCCGGCCCGCAGTCGGTGACGGTGGAAGATTCCATGTCGATGGTGCATGCCTCGCAGGGCCGGCTGCGGCCGGCGTCGGAGCATCTGCGTTCGGAGCCGGCGATCGTCGCGCTGCTCGCGCGCGCCACGCTGCCGCAGTCGAAGGTGGACTGGGAAGGCATGGTGGCCGACTACGACCACATCCGCGACGGTATCGAGGCGGTATTCCCGATCTTCGCCAACTACAACGAGCGCGTGCGCCAGCCGGGCGGCTTCCACCTGGAGAACGCCGCCGCGCTGCGGCGCTGGAACACGCCTTCCGGCAAGGCGCGCTTCCTGCTGGCCAAGGGGCTGGACGAGGATGCCCCGGCGCCCGCCGACCTGCTGCGGCTGGCCACCATCCGCTCGCACGACCAGTACAACACCACCATCTACGGCTACAACGACCGCTACCGCGGCATCACCGGCCGGCGCGACGTGGTCTTCGTCAATCCGGACGACCTGGCCGAGCGCGGCCTGCGCGAAGGCGACCGCATCGACGTGGAAGCCAGCACCGCGGACGGCACGCCGAACGGGCGCGCGGTGCGCGGTTTCGTGGCGGTGCCGTTCGGCATCGCGCGCGGCTCGGTGGCGATGTACTTCCCCGAAGGCAACGGCCTGCTGGCGCTGGACGAACACGATGCGCGTTCCGGCACGCCGGGCTACAAGTCGATCCCGGTGCGGTTGTCCGCATCGCGCGAACCGGCGGAGGCCTGACCGCCATGCCGCGCTCCGGACTCGCGCGCCGCCATGTCACCGTCCGCCAGGGCAACGACCTGCGCCAGGGCGAGGACTGGCTGGCCGAGGAAGCGCCGGTGGAGCTGCGCTACAACGGCGAATCCTTCGCGGTGATGATGGCCACGCCGGCGGACCTGGAAGACTTTGCCTATGGTTTCTCGCTGACCGAAGGGCGTGTGGCGCGTGCGCACGATATCCGCGGCGTCGCCATCCACGAGCAGCTCGAAGGCTATGTGGTGGACGTCGACGCGGGCGAAGTGGAAGGCGTGGATGAGGACTCCGCCCGCCTGCTGCCGGGACGCAGCGGTTGCGGCCTGTGCGGCAGCCGCCATCTGGAAGACGTGCTGCGTCCACTGGCACGCGTGCCGGACGGCCCGCTGCTGGAGCCGCATGCGCTGGAGCGCGCGCTGGAAGGTCTCGCGCCGCACCAGCAGCTCAACAGCCAGACCGGCGCGGTGCACGCCGCGGCATGGGCATCGCCGGCCGGCGAGATCCTGCTGGTGCGCGAGGACGTCGGCCGCCACAACGCGCTGGACAAGCTGCTCGGCGCCCTGACGCGCGCCGGCACCGATCTGCGCGGCGGCTTCGTGCTGGTCACCAGCCGCGCCAGCTACGAGATGGTCACCAAGGCGGCCAGTCTGGGCGTCGGCGTGCTCGCTGCGATTTCCGCGCCGACGGCGCTGGCGGTGACGCTGGCGCAGTCCTGCCATCTCACCCTCACCGGCTTCGTGCGACCCGGGCGCCACGTGGTCTACAGCCATCCGCAACGCCTCAGCGACATGGCGCAAGCGCCATGATCATCCGCCCCACCCACAGCCATTCGGTGCGCACGCTGCTGTTTGCGCTGAAGGGTTCGATCATCCCCATCATCTGGCCGCGCGTGCTCTATACCGTGCTGCTGTCGCTGGCGGTGGTGCTGGCCGACTGGAAAGGCGTGGCGTTGCATTTCCGGCTGGACGCGGCGCCGCTTACCTTGCTGGGGCTGACGCTGGCGATCTTCCTGGGTTTTCGCAACACGGTGGCCTACCAGCGCTGGTGGGAAGGCCGCTCGCTGTGGGGCGAGCTGGTGATCGCCACGCGCAACCTGACGCGGCAGACGCTGTCCTTCCTGGCGGATGCGCCGCTGCAAAAGCGCCGGCAGCTGGTGCACGCGCTGATCGGCTATACGCATGCATTGCGCCATCACCTGCGCGGCACCGATCCGGAGGCGGACCTGCGCCGCTGGCTTCCGGCCGATATCTGCGCCGTCGCCATCGCCGCGCCCAACCGGCCCAATGCGATTCTCGGCATGCTTGGCGAGGCTTATGCCAAAGAGGCGCGCGCAGCGGGCGTCGACGGCATGCTGCTCGCGTCGATGGACAAGGAACTCAACACGCTTTCGCACGTGCTCGGCGGTTGCGAACGGATCAAGGGCACACCGATTCCGTTTGCCTACATCCTGCTGCTGCATCGCACGGTGCACGTGTACTGCTTCATGCTGCCGTTCTGCCTGATCCATCCCTTCGGCTGGCTCACGCCGGTGGCGGTGGGCGTGCTGGCGTATACCTTCTTCGGCCTGGATGCCATCGGCGAGCAGATCGAGGACCCGTTCGACCTGCTGCCGAACGACCTGCCGCTGGATGCGCTCAGCCGCACGGTGGAGATCAACCTGCGCAGCCTGCTGGGCGAAACCGAACTGCCGCCGCCGCTGCAGCCGGAAGACTACGTGCTTACTTAGCACAGACGTACACCGATCCTTGAACG
>Ga0065165_1002929_pt1 | contig 13034 bp, 9 predicted proteins | sample AraplaMF_Cvi_mMF_FD_63813 | JGI IMG/M metagenome (GOLD analysis project Ga0065165, IMG submission 63813) | Arabidopsis root microbial communities from the University of North Carolina, USA - plate scrape MF_Cvi_mMF (version 2) (version 3) | ecosystem: Host-associated > Plants > Roots > Endosphere...
CGAGGTAGAACAGGATGCCGTCGCCGATGACATGGCCATAGGGCGTGGTCGGGACGTACTGCTTGGCCTTGTTCGGCGCGAAGCCCTTCATCGAATTGATCGCGGTATCGGAGAGCAGCCGCAGCGCGTCGCGGCCGCGGATCGAGAGCTCGACCATGTGGTGCGACTGATCGAACAGCACGGCGCTGTGCTGCCAGGCCCATTGCTCCGAGCGCCAATTGTGGAATTCGGGCGCGACGACCGGATAGACATAGGCGCCGATCTGCGAATTGCGCAGCATCTCCGCGGGGTTGCCGGCGGCTTGCAGGACGTGCTCGAGGCTCCGGGCCATCTCTCTCTCCTTTTTGCAGCACGCCGTCCGCTATCGAATCAGGTCTGCAATATTTGTATGTTATACATACGAATATTTGTATGTAGAGCAAACAAAAACAGCGGCGCCGTCACCGGCGCGCCCGGAGGAGAGGATCGTGACTGGCGAGACGCATATTCTGACGCTGCGCTGCGAGGATCGGCCGGGACTGGTCGCCGCCGTCGCGGCTTTCCTCGCGGCGAATCGCTGCAACATCCGCAGCTCGCATCAGTTCGAGGACGGCGATACCGGCCTGTTCTTCATGCGGGTGCATTACGAGCTTCTGGAGGGTGGCGGCGACCTCGCCGAACTACGCCGTCGCTTCGCGCCGATCGCGGAAGCGCACGCAATGCAATGGAGCATGCGCGACACGCGGCACCGTACCCGCGTGTTGCTGATGGTCTCGAAGTTCGATCATTGCCTCGGCGACCTGCTGTATCGGTACCGGATCGGCGAACTGCCGATGGACGTGGTGGCGATCGTATCGAACCATCCCCGGGAAGCGCTCAACCTGACGCTGCTGGGCGACATACCCTATCATCATCTGCCCGTCGCGAAGGGCGCCAGGGCGGAGCAGGAAGCGTTGGTGAAGGCGCTCGTCGTCGAGACGGGTGCGGAATTGGTGGTGCTGGCGCGCTACATGCAGATCCTGTCGGACGATCTCGCCGCGTTCCTCGCCGGCCGGTGCATCAACATACACCACAGCTTCCTGCCCGGCTTCAAGGGCGCCAAGCCCTATCATCAGGCGCACCAGCGCGGCGTGAAGATGATCGGCGCGACCGCGCACTACGTCACCGCCGATCTCGATGAGGGGCCGATCATCCACCAGGATGTCGAGCCGATCACGCATGCCGACGCGCCCGAGGAACTCGTGCGCAAGGGGCGCGACATCGAGCGGCGGGTTCTGGCCACGGCGGTGCAATATCATCTCGCCGATCGCGTATTCGTCAGCGGCGCGCGGACGATCGTCTTCCAGGGCTGAGCGGTTAGACGCGATACTCCCGCTCGATCGCGGAAAGCGTGCGGAAGCCCGCCTCGACATGCGCGCGCATCGCGGCCTCGGCGGCAGGTGCGTCGCGCGCGACGATCGCCGCGAGGATGCGGCGATGATCCTCGTTGGCGGTGCGCAGCCGATCGGCGTCGTAGAAGCTCTCGAACAACAGCCGGTGGATCGGCACGCTCAGCCGCTGGAGCAGCTCGCCGATCGTGGTGTTGCCCGATCCCTCGACCAGCAGTTCGTGCCATTCGGCGTTGAGCCGCCCGAAGCGCTCGGGCGAACGCTCGGTGACGCAGCGTTCGAGCTCGTCCTGGATCTGCTGGAGCCGCGCGCGTTGGGCTTCGTCGGCGGTCAGCGCGAAATCGGCGGCGGTGATCCCCTCGAGCGCGGCGCGGGCGCGATAGATGTGGCGCAGTTCCTCGAGACTGGCGCTGCGGACCGAAGCGCCGCGAAACGGCTCGATCGTGACCAGCCCTTCGGCCTCGAGCCGCTGCAGCGCCTCGCGCACCCGCACCCGGCTGCCGCCGGTGGCGCGGATGATGTCGACTTCGATCAGCCGCTGTTCCGGTACGAACTGGCCGCGCCGGATGCGCTCGCGAATCCAGCCGGCGATCTCGTGGCTCGTAGGCGCCGGACCGATCGGCCCGCCGGCAAACTGGATCATTCAGGTCTCTCCCGCCCAAGCATCAGGAACTTCGTCAGAAAAATTGTCAACAATTTCGTTAGTGATTATTCCTTTGCGTTACCGCTCACTCTCCCGGAAACCTCGACCAAAGAACAAATGGAGGGGAGTGATGCTGGATCGGCTCGCTGGCGCATGCGCCGCGACGTTGCTCCTCGTCGGCTCGCATGCGGTCGCACAGGAAGCACGGGCACCGGACCATGTCCGGCAATCGCTATACGTACCGGTTCGCGACGGGACCCGGCTGGCGGTCAACATCTATCGTCCGGCGGCGGGCGGCAAGGCCGTCGCCGGACGGCGACCGACGATCTTCGTGTTCACCCCGTATCGCGCGCGGTTTCGCGGCGAAAAGGGGCAGGTGGTCGAAGCGGCGCTGAGCGACGGACTCGCGCTGCGTTCGCTGCTGCGCGCCGGCTATGTCGTCGCGGTCGCCGACATCCGCGGCAAGGGGGCTTCGTTCGGTCATCGCCGCGGCTTCCAGGACCGCACCGAGGCGCGCGACGGTTATGACCTGATCGAGTGGCTGGCGCGGCGGCCCTATTCGACCGGCGCGGTGGGGATGATCGGCTGCTCGTATCTCGGTGGCACGACCTTCCACACCGCGAGCACCGCGCCGCCCGCGCTCAAAGCAGTGTTCATCGGTGCCTCGGATCTCGACAAATACGCCTTCGTTCGCAACGGCGGCATCACCGCGCAGTTCAACACCCGGCCCGACGAGCCTGCCTCGGTCGATCTCGCCAGCCTGCCGGTCGATGCCGACCCTTCGGGTGCGGTGTTGCGCAAGGCAGTTGCCGAACATGCCGGCAATACCCCGATGGGGCCGCTGTGGTACGGCATGCCGTATCGCGACAGTGTCTCGTCGTTGACCGGCAATGCGTTCTGGGACGAAGTCGGAGTCTACAAATATCTTCCGACGATCCGAAATGCCGGGATCGCCACCTATTTCTGGGGCAATTGGCACGACGAGCCGACCGCGCAGGTGATCCTGGGCGCGGCCAATCTCGGCTCCAAATTCCTCGCAGGGCCCGGCGATCACTGCGTGCCACCGCCGGGCTTCGACTTCACCGGCGAAGTGACGCGCTATTTCGATCATTATTTGAAAGGCGCCGACAACGGCATCGAGAAGGAGCCGCGCGCGACCTATTGGGTGGCCGGGTTGAATGGCACCGGCGGCTATGTCCGTTCGGACCAATTGCCCGGCGTGGCGGCACGCCCGTTGCCCTGGTTCCTCGGCGACGGGCGCGCGGCATTGGACGCGGCGCCGGGCCGGGCGGGCAGCGACGCCTTCACGGTCGACTACGATCTGCCACCGGCGGACTACTTCGCCTTCTGGCCCAAGCCGATGGGCGAGCACGGGCTGAGCTACACCAGCGGTGCGATCGACAAGCCGATGACTCTGATCGGCTTCCCGGTCGCGCGGCTGACGGTGACGTCGAGCGATCCCGAGGCGGATCTGTTCGTCTATCTCGATCAGGTCGATGCCGACGGCAAGGCCGAGGTGATTTCGTTCGGACGGCTCAAGCTCGCCCAGCGCAAGCCGGCGCTGCCGCCCTATGCCAATTTCGGACTGCCCTGGCAGTCCGGGCGGTCGACCGACGCGCAGAGCTTGGCGCCGGGGCAGGAAGCGCCGGTTTCGATCGCGCTGACGCCGGTGTCGCGCATCGTGCCGGTGGGATCGCGGCTGCGCTTCGTCGTCGCCGGTGCCGATCCGCGGCAGCGCAATCTCAAGCAAATCCAGCGCGATCCGGCGCCGAAGATCACGGTGCTTCGTGGCGGGGACGATCCGTCCCGCATCGAGCTGCCGCTGGTCCGCTGAACGCATTCACGCCGGCCGAAACGAGCCGGGACTTTGGGAGAATTGCCATGAGGAAGCAGGCACGAAAGCTAGAAAGATTGCTGTGGCTCGGCGTTTCGGTGACGGCGCTCACCGCATCGGCCGTGGCCCATGCGCAAGACGTTCCCGGGCAGGAGTCGAAACCCGAGGCGGCAGCCGCCGAAAGCGGCAACCCCGACATCGTCGTCACCGGCAGCCGGGTGCGGGGCGCGGCGCCGGTGGGTTCGACGGTTACTTCGCTCGGCCGCGATTCGATCGAGTCCTCGGGGGCGGTGACGGTCGACCGGCTGATCAAGGAAATCCCGCAGAATTTCGAGCTTGGCGTGTCCGAGAATTCGCGCGGCCAATCGGGCGGATCGGGCAACATCACCTATGGCAACTCGGTCAATCTGCGCGGTATCGGGCCGTATGCCACGCTCGTCCTGATCGACGGCCACCGCGTGGTGAACAACAGCCGCTCGACCGATCCCTCGGTGCTGCCGACGCTGGGCGTCGAGCGCGTCGAGGTCGTCGCCGACGGCGCATCGGCGATCTACGGATCGGATGCCGTCGCCGGCGTGGTGAACCTCGTCCCGCGGCGCTCGCTGAACGGCGTCGAGGCCTTCGCCCGGGCGGGCATCGACCAGGAGGGTGGCTTCCACGAATATTCGCTGGGCGCCGCGCTCGGCAAGACCTTCTCCCGCGGCCAGGTCATGCTCGCTTATGAGCATGTCGAACGCTCGAACCTGAGCGGCGACGAGCGCGACTTCTTCACCGGCGACCAGCGCCCGTTCGGCGGCAACGACTATCGCACCACACGCTGCGCGCCGGGCACGATCCGCGCCGGCGGCGTCACCTACGCCATCCCCGCCAGCGGGGTGACCCAGGGCAGTGCGGGAAGCCTGGTCGCCGGCACCGCAAATCGCTGCGACGAGCTCGACGGGCAGGACCTGTTCCCCGAGCAGAAATACGATTCTTTCAACGGCACCGCGACGTTCGAGCTGACCAACTGGCTGTCGGTGTTCGCCGACGGCTTCTATTCGAAGCGTGATTTCTATCGCCGCGGCGCGTTCCCCGCGACTTCGCTCACCGTGCCGTCGACCAACGCGTTCTTCGTGCGTCCCGCGGGCTTCGCCGGCACGAGCTACACGCTCGACTACAGCTTCCGCAACGACGTGCCGCCCGGAGACACGTATGGCAAGGCCGAGAGCTGGCAGATCACGCCGGGCGTGCGCGTGAAGCTGCCTCATGGCTGGGAAGTGGAAGGCCTGGTCGGCTTCGGCGAGACGCACGATTATTCGGCGGGGTATAACGGCATCAACAACGCCGCACTCAATGCCGCACTGGCGAGCAGCAACCCGGCGACCGCGTTCGATCCCTATGGCCTGGGCCGGACCAGCCGCGCCGTGCTGAACAACATCGCCGACCAGATATTCCTGGCGCCGACCGACGGCAAGCTCACCGCCTATGAAGCGCGCGCCAATGGCGGGCTGTTCATGCTGCCGGGCGGCGAGGCGAAGCTGGCGCTCGGCTATGAGCGCCAGGAGTTCGACGTGGGACTGGGCGTCGCGCGCGGCGGCCCGACCACGCCGATCACCTTCCGCAATTTCGGGCGCAGCGTCGACTCGGCCTATGCCGAGCTGTTCCTTCCGATCTTCGGCCCGGCGAATGCGATTCCAGCGCTCGAGCGGTTAGAGCTCAACATGGCGGTGCGCCAGGATCGCTACAGCGACGTCGGCAAGACGACCAATCCCAAGTTCGGCCTGAACTGGTCGCCGGTGAAAGGCATCAAGCTGCGCGGCAGCTATGGCACCAGCTTCCGCGCGCCGACGATCCCCGAAATCTACGGCAACTCGAACAATCTCTATGTCCAGAGCTACCAGAATCCGGCGGGCGGGCCGACGATCCAGGGCCTGGCGCTGTCGGGCCAGAATCTCGATCTCAAGCCCGAGACCGCTACCACCTGGTCGGTCGGCGCGGACTTCGAACTGCTCGACCGGCTGCGCTTCGGTGTCACCTATTGGGATGTGAACTACGAGAATCAGGTGCTCGCCAACCTCTCCAACCTCGCGATCCTCAACCAAGAAGCGCAATATGCCGGCACCGGCATCATCCTGCGCGGGACCGCGGCGGCGACGCGGGTGCAGGAGGCGATCAGCGCGGGCGTCGTCGTGCTCGGTGCGCCGGCCCAGCCGATCCAGCTGTTCGTCGACGGCCGCAGCCAGAATCTCGGCGTGTCGATCACCCGCGGTATCGATTTCACTGCCGATTACGACCTGCCGATCGGCGCGGACATGCTGCGCTTCAACGCCAGCGGCACCTATCTGACGACCTATCGCGTGGCAGTGACGCCAGCCGCGCCGCTGGTCGACCAGCGCAACCTGATCTTCCGCCCGCTGACGTTCAAGGCGCGCGGCAGCGTGAGCTGGGAGCATGGTCCCTTCTCGGCGCGGGCGCAGGTGATCCATGTCGGCGGCTACACGAACAACGCCATCCAGCCGAACCAGAAAGTCGACAGCTACACGCCTGTGGACCTGGCGCTCAACTGGCGGATCGACCGCGCCAACCCGCTGGGCGGCGAGCTTTCCTTCGGCCTCGAAGTGCGTAACCTGCTCAACGAGCGGCCGCCTTATGTGAACCTCGCGCCGAGCGGCAACGGCAGCGGCGGCTATGACGCCACTGCGGCGAGCCCGGTCGGACGCCTGTTCGCGGCCAGCGTGCGTACCAAGTTCTAGGTCGGAGCAGATGGCGAGTAGCGGCGTGCTTGAAATCATCGTGGGGGGGGATCTGGTGCTCGACGAGCCTGATGCGGGCTATTGGCTCGCGGGCATCGCGCCTGCGGTCCTGGCCGCCGATCTCGCCATCGCGCATCTGGAAGTGCCGCACACCGCGCGCGGCACCGAGCTCGCCGGCGACGTTCCCGCGCCGGGGGCGCCGCCCGAGAACCTCGCGGCGATCGCCGCCGCGGGGTTCGGGATGCTGAGCCTGGCGGGCAACCACATCGCCGATTGCGGGCCGGAAGGGATCGAGGACACGCTCGCCGGGCTCGACGCGCTCGGCATCGGCCATGCCGGGGCAGGGGCAACGCTCGACGCGGCGCGCCGCCCGGCGGTGCGCGTCGTCGACGGACGCCGCGTCGCGCTGCTCAGCTATAATTGCGTCGGGCCCGAGATCGGCTGGGCCGGGGAGGACCGGGCAGGCGCCGCCTATCTGCGCATCGAGACGGCGGACGGCTCGCCCATCGCGCCCGCCGCGCCGCTGGAGACGGCGAGCGCCCAAGCGTTCGAGATACTCGCCGCGGATATCGCCGCGGCGCGCGGCGAGGCCGACCTGGTGCTGGTCGCGCTGCACAAGGGGATCGTTCACGTGCCCGCGCGGCTGGCACCCTATGAACGCCCGCTCGCGCACGCGGCGATCGATGCCGGTGCCGACGCCGTGCTCGGCCATCATGCGCACATCGTCCGCGGCGTGGAGTTCCATCGCGGACGCCCGATCTTCCACGGGCTCGGCAACGCCTGCGTCGTCACGTCCGCGCTGAGCCCGGCGCAGGACCATCCCGCGCGGCGCGAATGGGCGGAGCGGCGCAAGCGACTGTTCGGGTTCGAGCCCGATCCGGCCTATACGCTGGCGCCCTTCCATCCCGAGGCGGTGCACGCCTTTCTCGGCCGCCTGCGTATCCATGCGGACGGCAGCATCGATGCGGGGATCATCCCCGTGCATGTCGAGGCGCCGGGGCGCCCCGTCCTTGCCAACGCGGTGCAGGCGGACGCGATCCGGCGCTATGTCGAGCGCATCACGGTCGATGCCGGACTGGCGGCGATCCGGATTTCGGACGACGGCATCGTGGCGGAGGCCGCATGAGCCCGCTGCGTAGCGCGATGGTCTGGATCGGCGGCGCGGCGCTGATCGCCGCGACCGCAGTCGATACCTTCGCGGTGATCGGCCGGCAGATCGGCTGGCCGCTCCGCGGCTCGATCGAACTGGTCCAGGCCGCGGTGCTGGTCGCCGGCAGCATCGCGCTGATCGCCGCGACGCTGGCCGACCGGCATGCCAAGGTCCAGCTGATCGTCGACCGGCTCAGCCCCGGCATGCGGCATCATGTCGGGCGGTTCTGCGAGCTGATGACCGCATTGTTCCTGCTCTGCGTGCTTGCGGGCTCGGCCTGGCTCGCGATCGAACTGTGGTCGAGCAGCGAATTGAGCGAGATCATCGGCGTGCCGTGGCGCTGGATGCGGCTGTTCGCCAATCTGAGCCTCGCTATCGCCCTGGTGGTCGTGCTGCGCCACGCGCTGCGCGGGAGGCCAGCGTGATGGCTTCGCCCGAGATCGGGCTGCTCGGCGTCGTCATCCTGCTGGCGCTGCTGCTGCTCGGGCTGCGCATCGGCGCGGCGCTGGGCCTGGTCGGGCTGGTCGGGCTGATGGTGACGCTCGGCGTCGAACCGGCGCTGATCAAGGCCGGCGTCGTCGTGATCGACGTGCTCACCAAATACGAGCTCGGCACGCTGCCGCTGTTCCTGCTGATGGCCCAGCTGTTCTTCGCCGCGAACGCCAGCCGGGACCTGTTCGACGCCGCGGCCAAGTTCCTCGGCCACAGACGCGGCGGGCTGGCCTATGCCGCGGTCGCCGGGTGCGCCGGGTTCGGCACGATCAACGGCTCCAGCCTCGCCACCGCGGCGACGGTGGGGATGGTTGCGCTGCCCGAGATGCGCAAGCGCGGCTATGCGGACACGCTGGCGACCGGTTCGGTGGCGGCGGGCGGCACGCTCGGCCAGATGATCCCGCCCTCGGGCGCGCTCATCGTGTTCGGGATCATCGCCGAACAGTCGATCGGCACCTTGTTCACTGCAGCGATCATCCCGGGCATCACCCAGATGCTGCTCTACATGGCGGTGATCTGGATCGTCGTCCGGCTGCGCCCCGAGCTGGGGCCGACCAGCGAGCGGGCGAGCTGGGCCGAGCGCGGCAAGGCGCTGGCCCGGATCTGGGACATGATCCTGATGATCGCGCTGGTGATCGGTGGAATCGCCGTCGGCTGGGTCAGCCCTTCAGAAGCCGCGGCGATCGGCGCGACCGGCGCCTTCCTCGTCGCCGCGATCCGTCGGCGGCTCAGCCTGGCAATGCTCAGGAGCGCGTTCGCCAGCACGCTCGAGACGAGCGGCCTGATCCTGCTCGTGATCATCGGCGCGCTGATCTTCTCGGTCTTCGTCAGCGTCACCGGGCTACCGGACGCGTTGGGCGCCGCGGTGCGCGCGCTCAACCTGGGGTCGTTCGGCACGCTGCTGCTGATCGCGGCGTTCCTGCTGCTGCTCGGCTCGGTGCTCGACGGGCTGGCGCTGATGCTGCTCACCACGCCGATCCTGCTGCCGATCGTCGGCGCGGCGGGGATGACGCCGATCTGGTTCGGCATCTTCCTCACCCGCGCGATGGAGATCGGCTTCGTCCATCCGCCGCTCGGCATGAACCTCTACGTCATCCAGGGCGTGGCGAAGGACGTGCCGATCAACCGCATCTTCAAGGGCGTGCTGCCGTTCCTGGCGAGCGACTTCGTGCACCTGCTGCTGCTCATCCTCTTCCCGGCGCTGACCCTGTGGCTGCCGGGCTGGATCGGAAACTGACCATGATCGCCAGTATCGGGCCCGGCCTGCCCCAAGACCTGTTCGCCGCTACCGGCCGTTATCGGGGGCCGATCGGCTGGGATGCCGATCGTGCGACCCCGGCCGCCGATCGGTGGCTGGAGAGCAAGTTCTCCGCCTGGGCGCGCGCGGTGCTCCAGGCCTGGTCCGAGGGAGCGTTCGACGATATCGACCTCGTCGTGTTCAGCCGCGCCGACGATACGACGCAGCGGCTTTATTATTACCTCTGCGAGTTGCAGCGGATGGGGGCGCTGGCAGGCCCCACACCCTATCTGCTCGACATCGCCAAGGTGCCACGTGCGAGCAGCGTCGATCACACGATCGCCGCGGTGCGGGCGCTCGCGGAGTTTATCGACGTAGGCGCCTATGCGCTCGAAGGCGCGATCCTCGCCACCAATGCGCAGCGCCGCGCGGCGATCGACACCGGCGGCGAACGCAACTGCCTGTTGTCCGGCTCGCCGCCGCCCGACCGCCGCCTGCACGCCGCGATCGAGTCTGCCGGCTTCACGGCGTCCGGACCGACGCTCGCCGAGCTATGGGCCGAACCGGGGCCGGTCGTCGACGAGACGTCCGACGATCCCGTCGCCGCGGTCGCGCGCCAGCTGCATGCCTGGCCGGACGATCAGCGCGGCTTCGGCGACAAGTCGGCGGCGGTGGCCGCGCGCGCGAAGGCGATCTCGGCCGAGGCGGCGGTGCTCTGGTACACCGAAGAGGACGAAGCCCGGGTCTGGCACGTTCCGGCGATCCGCGATGCGCTGCGGCAGGCCGGCATCCCGGCATGCATCCTCACGCGCCGCGACTGGGCGGCCCGCGACGGAGCGCCGGGCGAAATCACCCGATTTCTCGAGGAGTTGACCGCGTGAAGCCGCTGGCAGGACATCGCGTTGCCATGCTGGGCAACATGGCGGAGCGGCCGCTGGCCCGGATGCTGGCATCGCTCGGTGCCGAACTTGGCGGCAGCGTCGAGGGCGCCAGTTTCGTCATCGACGATGTCGGCCGGAACGCGCTGGGCGACGTCGTCGTGCCGGAAAGCGCGGTCCATGTGTCGGTGACTCCGTTCGGATCGGACGGACCGCGTAGCGGCTGGCGTGGCGGCGAGCTCGTCGCTTCGGCGATGGGGGGCGCGCTGCGTGTCACCGGCGAGCGGGGCCGACCCCCGGTGAAGGAAGCCGGCGACGCCTGTACCTTCCACGCCGACATGGTGGCGGCGGCCGGCGCGATGGCGGCGCATTATGCGCGCGGGGGGCATGGCAAGGGGCAGCATGTCGACGTGTCGATCCAGCAGGTCGCGTTCAGCCGCAACGTCAACGGCATCCTCGTCTGGCAGTTCGACAAGCGGAAGCTCGGGCGGGTCGGCGGCGCGCTCGCTTACGGCAAGGCGACGGTGCGCGCGATCTGGCGGCTCGCCGACGGCTGGTGCTTCCACTCGCTGATGACCGGCCGGCTGGGCGCCCCCGCGAACCAGGGCCTGTCCGACTGGATGGACGAAGTCGGCGTCGACAACCCGCTGAACGGCACCGACTGGCTGGCCTATAATCGCTCGACGCTGCCGGCCGAGACGCGCGCGCTGTGGGAGACCGCGATCGCCGCGTTCTTCGCGACCCGCACCAAGGCCGAGATCGCCGGCGAGGGACGTCGTCGCGGGATCAACGCCTGCGTGGTCAACGAGCCCGCGGACGTGCTCGCCGATCCGCATCTGGCGGCACGGGGTTTCTTCGATACGGCCTCGGGTTTGCCCGAGCGCTTTGCGGTGCTGCGCGAAGGTGCCGCTCTGTCGGCGCCCGCGGTACATGCCGGCGAGCGTCCCGGCCCGCTCGCGGGCGTGCGCGTGCTCGACTTCGCCTGGGCGCTGGTCGGATCGATCACCACCAAGACGCTGGGCGATCTCGGCGCCGACATAGTCAAGATCGAGAGCCGCACGCGGCCGGACCTGTCGCGGCTCGACGTGCAGGTCTCCGCCTCGCGCGCCGGCGAACTCGACGACAAGCCATGGTTCGCGCATCTCAACAGCTCGAAGCGCAGCCTGTCGCTCAACATGAAGGCACCGGGCGCGCGCGAGATCCTCGATCCGCTGATCGAGTGGGCCGACGTCGTGGTCGAGAATTTCTCGCCCGGCACGATGGCCAAGCTCGGGCTCGATTACGACAGCCTCGCGGCACGCAATCCGGGCATCGTGATGGTCTCGGGCAGCGTCTATGGCCAGACCGGCCCGCTGGCGCAGGAATGGGGCGTCGACGGCACCGGCGGCGCGCTCTCCGGGCGGACCTATCTGACCGGCTATGCCGATAGCGATCCGGTGATCCCGGGGGCGGTGCCCTATGGGGACGTAATCGTCCCTTATGTGATGGCGGCGAACGTCGCGGCGCTGCTCCAGCACCGCCGCGAGACCGGGCGCGGCGGCCATATCGACGCGGCGATGTACGAAATTTGTGCGCAGCAGATGCGGCCGTTCCTCGCGGCGGCCAAGGCCGGTCAGCGCCCCCGCCGCGCCGGCAATGCCGATGCCGACGTGCCGTTCCAGGACGTGTTCGCCGCGGCAGGCGAGGATCGCTGGGTGGCGATCAGCCTGTTCGAAGCGGCGGATCGCGCCACGCTGGAGGCGATCGCCGGCGGCGACGTCGCCGGCTGGTGCGCCGCCCGTGAGGACCGCGTGATCGTCGAGGCGCTGCAGCGGGCCGGAATCGCCGCGGGCGTGGTGCAGGACGCCGAGGACATGATCGAGCGTGATCCGCAGCTTGCGCATCGCGCCGCGCTGGTGTCGCTCGATCATCCGCTGCTCGGCGCCTTCGGTCATGTCGCCACGCCGGTGCACTTCTCGCACGACCGCTTCGCGCCGTACCGAGCTCCTCGGATGGGTGAGCATGGGGAAATCGTGGCGCGCACGCTTTGCGCGCTTTCGCCGGAGCGCATCGCGGCGCTGCGCGAAGCAGGAGTATTCGAGTGAGCCAGCCCACCGGACAGCGCAGCCGCAAGACGCTGGCGTGCACCGCCGAGGCGACTGCATATCAGAAGGCGTTCGGCGCCGATCTGCGCCGCCAGGTCGTCGACGAAGGCGAGCCCTTCGCGATCGTCCAGGCCGATACGCCGCACGAGATCTTCCACGTCATGGATATACCGATCATCACCAATCAATGGTGGTCGGCCTATATCGCCGCGAAGCAGCTCTCACCGCGCTATTTCCAGGTGCTCGCCGACCACGGCTATCCCGAGAACAGCTGCAAATATTGCTCGCTGGGCTTTGCCTGCACGCTGGCGAACGATCCGAAGACCGCGCCCTGGGGCGGGCTGCCCAAGCCGACGGTGCTCGTCGCGCGGCTGACCTGCGACTGCATCCAGCACGTGTTCGGCCAATGGGCCGACGCGCTCGACACCGAATTCTTTCCGCTGGAGGCACCGGGCTGGCCGCACAAGGACCCCGAATGGTTCCGGCATTCGAAGACCGAGTGGCGCAGCGTCTACGATCCAGACCGGATCGCGTTGCTGGTGCGCGAGATGCGCGACCTGATCGCGATGCTGGAGAACCGCACCGGGCGGCGCTTCGAGGAAGCCAAGCTCCACCAT
>Ga0065165_1002930_pt1 | contig 13027 bp, 6 predicted proteins | sample AraplaMF_Cvi_mMF_FD_63813 | JGI IMG/M metagenome (GOLD analysis project Ga0065165, IMG submission 63813) | Arabidopsis root microbial communities from the University of North Carolina, USA - plate scrape MF_Cvi_mMF (version 2) (version 3) | ecosystem: Host-associated > Plants > Roots > Endosphere...
CCAGGAAAACGCAGACCTGCGCTTAGGTTTGAATATCGTGCAGGGCGCTGTGGTTTACAAAGCCGTAGCAGAAGCATTCAATCTGTCGTATACTGATTTGAAGGAGTTTATTTAAGAACCCGACTTACACCATTATACTGTGAAAAGGTCCTCTGATTGTATCGGAGGACCTTTTTATTTGAGGGTATTCAGCGCTTCCCGGAGATTAATTTATCTTCTCGTTGAAATTTGATTTGAAAACGCTTCGCCTGTAATCGTTGTTCGTTAGTTACTTTCGACTCTGCCAATTTTCCGAATTCGGCGAATTCCTCGTCGGCTGCATGCCTTTCGTAATCACTGAGCTTCGAGCTATCAAGCAATCGAAGTCATCCGCCTGGTCATCATAATGTGCTGCGCTTTTATTCTTCGTCGTCATACCTTTACTTACATCTTCCACTGGTTTCTGTTCTGTCCCGACAGCCTTTTTTCGAAGAAAATCGTATACACCCGGAAAGATGTAATTTTGCCTGAGGCAGATTCTTAAAGAGGCAGTGGCGCTATTCCTGCGTTTCGTCGCCACCAAATACGGGCATGCCTGGAAGTCGTTTTGTTACACCTGCGGCCCAGTCCACTTCGCTGCAGATGTGAATGAGTCCATTGGTCACGACAAGGTATCGTGCCTGTAGGGTTTTGTTGTAGACGGCTGCCTGGAAGAGGATTGCGTCGGTCATGGGGATATCAGGGGACTTGCACTCGATGATCATCCAGGGTTTCCCTTCGCGGTTGAAGACGACGATGTCGGAGCGCTTGCTGAGCTGGTTGTACGAAAGGCCTCCTTCTACTTTTACGAGTGTACGGGGGTAGCTGAGGCTGCTTACCAGGTAGTGGATAAAGTGCTGCCGTACCCACTCTTCGGGCAGTAAGACGACGTACTTTTTTCGAATAACGTCAAAAATCCATAGTTTGCCCGCCTCTTTCTTTAGTTTGTACTCAAATGCGGGTAAATTAAGATTGACCATGATGTGCCAAAATAATTGAAACTATGAAGACAAAACAAGAAATCGTTGAGAACTGGTTGCCCCGCTACACAGGACAACCGCTGAATCAGTTCGGGGAGTATATTTTGCTCACGAACTTCGACAATTATGTGAAGATGTTTGCAGACTGGCACAGTGTACCGATTAACGGCCTGGACAAGGCTATGCGCAGCGCGACAGCGGAAGGTATCACCATTATCAACTTCGGCATGGGTAGCCCCAACGCCGCTACGGTTATGGATTGCCTCAGCGCGATTCACCCCAAAGCGGCCCTGTTCCTTGGCAAGTGCGGCGGCCTGAAAGTAAAGAACCACCTGGGCGACCTGTTGCTGCCCATAGCGGCCATACGCGGCGAAGGGACGTCGAACGACTACTTCCCCCCGGAAGTACCCGCCCTCCCCTCTTTCGCGCTCCAGAAGGCTATATCAACCACGATACGCGACTACGGCCAGGACTACTGGACCGGCACGGTATACACCACCAACCGCCGTGTATGGGAATGGGACGAAGACTTCAAGGAATACCTGCGTAAGATCCGCGCACAGGCAATCGATATGGAAACGGCTACGATCTTCTCCACGGCGTTTCACAACAAGATTCCGGCGGGAGCCCTATTGCTTGTGTCGGATCAGCCGATGACACCCGAAGGTGTGAAAACGGAGGTGAGTGATATATCGGTGACGAAGCAGTTTGTGGAAAGGCATTTACGGGTGGGAATCGATTCGTTGAAGCAGCTGATCAATAATGGAATGACGGTGAAGCATCTTAAATATTGAACGGGATGGGGAGATTGAGATGATGAACAGGATAAAATCTATTGCGCATAACGCTATTGCGGCGTGGGATTGAGTTCGTTTGCAGATTAGTACGACTAGGTTGCCAGGATGTAGTGTTCTGGCAATTTGTGTTTAAAGAGTATGTGTTACCGGGTAATCATATTTAATTGGCTTTTAGCCAACGTGGATTACGACACCGGCAGCTTTGGAGATAGCTAGCTTGTAGAAGGATAGCCAGTGGTTGGTGACGCTACGGAAATCGAACGCTACATCGTGAAACATGGGATCTTGCGGTATGCGACCAAAGATGCCATACTCTATGTCATTTTCGAGGGCTACTACCTTTTTTAACGATTCATTGCTTATCGTTATCATGTAATCTTCTTGTGGCGTTTGCCAATCATTGCTGTAGTATGTGGTGGAATCGTTTTTGAATTTTTCGTCTGGTGTCCAGAACATGTTTCCGAAAAACGTTTTGTACAAATGAGTTTGCGACTCGTTCAGAAGTCCGGAGACCATTAGGCGACCGACTTTAACGGCAGCCAGGTAGTTCGGGATAGTAGGTTCGATTTCAGGAATGGATACTTTTTCCGATGAGGGGTGCGTGTGATACCTATAGGAACCGTATTCATCCAGTGGTTGGGCTTTTAATTCATCGAAAGCCGGTATAATGTAAAAATGATAGTATGTGGACATTGTACGATCAGCTTACTTCAGCAGTCCGGGTCTGCGAATAATCTTTGCTTTTACGGTAAACAGCAGGCAGAAGCCTATGATGAAAAACACTGCCAGGGCAAGGGCGCTGTAGCGCATGCTGCCGGTGATGTGATCGATGAAGCCGTAGGTGAATGTGCCGAGTACGATGGATAGGTTGAACGTTACGTCATAGAAGCTGAAGTAGGACGTGTGGTCGGTGGTGTCGTGAGGGATGAGTTTTGAGAATGTGGAGCGCGAGAGTGACTGGATGCCGCCCATGATGAGGCCTACGACGAATGCCAGTGCAAAGAACTGATATTTGGTTTGGATGTAGTATGCGGCAATGCATACGCCAACCCATACACCAATCATGATCATCAATGTAAATCGGTTGCCGCGCATGCGTGAGATTCGTGCGAAGAGTACTGCACCGAGTGCACCGACGATCTGAATGATTACAACGATCAAAATCAAATCGTCTGTGGCGAGGTGGAGGACGTCGGTACCGAAGAGTGTGGCGAGGTACATTACGGATTGTACGCCCATGTTATAGAAGAAGAACGCGGTAAGGTAGCGGCGCATATCGGGAAAGGACGGGAGGGTGTTCCATACGCTACGAATTTCGTGGTAGCCTTTTGTCCAGATGTTGCCGGAGGGTTTGCGGTTGTAGGGGTTATCGGGCAGGATGCTGAAGGGAATCATTGAGAATCCGATCCACCACAGGCCGGTGAGGATGAAAGAGAAACGTGTAGCCATGGCATCGGAGGCAAATCCGAATGTCTGGTAGTTCAGAATAAGTACCATACATATAACCATAAGTATTACGCTACCGTAGAAACCCATGGAGTAACCGCGGGCACTGGTAATGTCGTAGCGGTCTGGCGTGACGATCTCGGGAAGGAATGCGTCGTAGAACACGAGGCTGCCCGAATAACCTATACTGGCTGTTATGGAACAGAATATGGCCCAGCCGAGTGTATCGACACCGTCGAACAAATACAGGCCCATGCAAGAGAGGGCGCCCAGCCAGACAAAGACTTTCATGAAGTTTTTCTTCTTGCCGGTATAGTCTGCCGCGCCCGAAAGCAAGGGCAACAACGATGCTACAACAAGAAATGAGAATGACAGTGCATAGGTGTATAAGACCGAGTTCTGGATAGTTGCGCCCAAAAAGTTCACCTGGTCTGAACCTCCGGGCATAACGGCTTTCGCTTTATAGTATATTGGAAAAACCGCCGTGGTGATTACCAAGGTGTAGACAGAGTTGGCCCAATCGTACATGTACCAGGCGCGAATGGTACGTGGATTATTGAGTTTCGCAGCCGTAGCAGCGGTTTCGGGGTTCATAGCAGTAGTTTGCATTGCGGCGCAAGGTATACAAACAACGGCGAAAAGCCTCGCAAACCCTTTTTTGGGGATTTATATCACCGTATTGAGTGATACTGCCGGGTGTATGTTTAAACGTGTTATCCAAAACGATCGTAGATTGACTCGAACCTATATGGCATTTGTATCCCGGGATGACGAGTTCTTGAACATATTGATATGCGCTGTTCTACACGTATGTCGTGGCAGCGATCGGTAGATTTAACTAAACCGCTCGTTCGGTGTCGGGAACGTTATAAATGAGGCCAACGGAGCCGGCAAAGCATTTACAGATTAGCGTTCCATAGAAGAAAAATTTTCTGCATATTCGTATAGCGGCAGCGGGTGATACGATCTATACCTGCCCCCACGGTGGATGTGGTATAAACTACACAAGTCACCCGTTTACCGGTATGTGATACATTGAGAAATAGCCGTTATATGATCGTATGGATTTCCCTTAAGTAGTTTTACGTATACGATGTAACTTTTCTTCGGTAAATCCTGTTTCCAATAGCAACTGCTGCGTCATAAGCTTTCCGACCTGGAAAGCAATCTTTTCATTTTCAGCTAAATACGCTTCGGAAGGTAAAGATGTAAGAGGAGGAGAATCCATAACGTTCTGAACGTTATGCGCTTGGTAAACCGCATAGGTATTTGCCTGCAATGCTTTAGCGATTCTTTATTCTCCGCTCCACCATTAAAAACTCGTTTGCACTGATTCTTATTACATTTTCTGCAAAAAGAGAATGGCGTTAAGGATATATGTATGCTGCGTTATGACTACGTAGTACAGATTATACTGTAATATATCCTAAAAGATAGAACAGCATGTTTTACGATCATTATATATACTTGATACTTCATAAATCCAATACAAACCATGAAAGAGGAAGTAAACAACCGTTCAACTCCGATGCATGAGCCCATCGCGATCGTTGGTATGTCATGCCGTTTTCCTGAAGCTCACAATCTCGACGAGTTCTGGCAGTTGCTACACGACGGCCAGGATACTGTAACCGAGATTCCCAAAGAACGTTGGGACAACGATGCGTATTATGATCCCGATCCGGCTGCAAGCCGTAAATCGCATCAGCGTCACGCATCTATGCTAAAGAACATTGACGACTTCGACACGTTCTTTTTTAACATTTCTCCTGCCGAAGCCGCCGAGATGAATCCGTCACAAAAACTCATGTTAGAACTGGTATGGGAAGCTATCGAAAATTCGACGCTCTCCTATAAAAAGGTGCAGGGCACCAAGACCGGTGTATATGTGGGAAACATTTGGGCTGACTTCGAACATTTGCGCAAACATAAATACGCACCGGTTACGTCGCATTCTGCGGTTGGGCAATCGTCGAACATCATTGCGAATCGTGTTTCATTTGCGTTTGGGCTTTCGGGTCCGAGCCTGGTGGTTGACACGGGGTGCTCTTCCTCGCTTGTTGCGTTGCACATTGCCTGCCAGGCATTGTGGGACGGCAGCACGGAGATGGCCATTGCAGCCGGTGTGAACCACATACTCGATCCGGATCAGAATGTGTTGCTCTCCAAATTCGGAGGTCTTTCTAAAAAGGGCAAATGCAGTACATTCGATATTGAAGCGGATGGCTTTGTACGTGGTGAAGGAGCCGGTGTCCTGTTACTAAAGCGCCTTTCTGACGCTGAGCGCGACGGTGATAAGATCTATGCGCTCGTTGCGGGTTCAGCCATGAATAACAATGGCTATAATGTGAACCTGCCGGCCACGAGTGTAAATGGACAAAAGCAGGTTTTGGCCGACGCATACCGCAGTGCCGGTATAGAACCGCACAATGTGCATTATGTAGAGGCTCACGGCACGGGAACACGCCTGGGCGACCCTACGGAGTCGCGCGCGTTGGGTGAGTTTTTCAGTGCCGGGCGTTTACGTAAGCTGCGTGTAGGCTCTGTTAAAACAAACATCGGTCACCTGGAGGCCGCTGCCGGTATTGCCGGACTTATAAAGGTTGTCTTGGCAATGCGGCATCGCATGCTGCCGCCCAGCCTGAACTTTAAAACTCCGAATCCGGATATTCCTTTTGAGGAGTTAAAGCTGCAAGTAAACAATACATTGTCGGCATGGCCTGCCACGCCAGACGAGCCGTTGCTGGCGGGTATTAACTCTTTTGGCTGGGGTGGTACGAATGCGCATACGGTTATACAGGAGTATCGCCCACGCGTTGCGTCGCCGGCTGAAGCCGACGTGGCAGCACCGGTACGGTTATGCTTGCCGCTGTCTGCTAAATCGCCTGCAGCGCTTAAGGCTTATGCCCGAGCGTATGCCGAGAAGATTACGATGCTGGACGAGCAGGGTTTTCTGGACTTGTGTGTAGCCACGGCTTTATTAAAGCCGGAATTCGACTATCGTATTACGTTTGCCGGTACGACACGCGATGAGGTGCTCAAGAATATCGAAGATTTTCTGCACGATGAAAATGAGCTCACCCCTACCCGCGCGCTTACGCCAAACGATAAGGTGGTGTTTATTTTTCCGGGACAGGGTTCGCAATGGCTCGGCATGGGCCGTGAGCTTTATGCCACCGAGCCTGTGTTTCGCGATACAATAGACGCACTGGATAAGGCATTCAGACCGTTTACAGATTGGTCTCTGTTAGAGCAGCTTCACGCTACTCCGGAAAATAGCAGGCTTCAGGAGATTAACGTTATACAACCTGCGCTTAGTGCTGTACAGATGGCACTGGCCAGCGTATGGATGGCGTGGGGCATTAAACCACACGCTGTTGCGGGACACAGCATGGGTGAAGTAGCCGCAGCGTATTGCGCCGGTATACTTACTCTGAATGATGCAGCCCGCATTATCTGCACCCGCAGTACATTAATGAAGCGCGTAAGCGGCACCGGTGGTGCTATGGCGGTAACTGAGCTTACGGTTCAGGATGCCGAGCATGTGGTGAAGCGCTACCCACAACTGTCGGTAGCGGTAAGCAACAGCCCGAAGTCTACCGTACTGGCCGGCGACAAGCAGGCTATTGACGCAGTGATTGCCGAGCTTGAAAACCAGCAACTGTTTGCGCGGCTCGTGAAGGTAGACGTAGCGTCGCACAGCCAGCAAATGGATCCGCTTAAAGCCGAACTGCGCGAAGCGCTCGTCAACGTACAGCCACAGCCCGCGGCTATTCCGCTGATCTCTACGGTGCGCAAGGAATATATGGACGGTGCTGCAATGAACGCCGACTACTGGGTGGATAACCTACGCGGTACGGTACAGTTCTCGGCCGTGATGGATCGTTTGATGGAGGACAGGCATACGGTGTTTATTGAGGTAAGCCCGCACCCGGTGCTTATTAATGCTATGAACGAATGTGCTGAAGCGTACAAACACCGTGCGATAACCGTACCCTCTACGTTTCGTGACAAGCCTGAGCTGGAGTCATTGTTCCGCAATATCGGTGATCTGTATGCCAAGGGGTTTTCTATGCCCTGGAGCGCGTATTATAAAACTACAAACGCTCCTTTCGTGTCGTTGCCATCGTATCCTTTCCAGCGCGAACATTATGCGCTTGAAGACAAAACATCGGAACGAAGTGGTGCCGAGAAAGCGGGTAGCCGTTTCCCATTGCTGGGTACATCGGTATCGCTGGCCGGTTTGGAGCACATTCACTACTGGGAGTCGCAGATCAGTCTGGCCAAGTTCCCCTACCTTAAAGACCATCAGGTAAACGAGATCCCGGTATTTCCGGGAGCGGGCTATATCGAGATCATTCTCGAAGCGGCATCACAACTGTATACTGCCGGTGTGCCGATTATCAAGTCGCTGGCGTTTATACGCTCGGTAGAGCTTGCCGAAAGTGAAGCCACTACGGTACAGCTGCGCATTACAGAGCACGACAAGCGCCAGGCATCGTTTGGTTTCTATAGTCGCACGGCGGGCGAGAAAGGCGAATGGGTAAAACTGGCGGAAGGTGAACTGCTGATTGCCAGCAGCACGATGACGCACGCCGTAGCCTCGCTGAATGGCTTTACTCCCGATGGCCACGTAACGACCGGTTCTGATTATTACCCCGCGCTGCGTACGCTCGGTCTTCAATATGGTAAGTACTTCCAGGGGCTGAACGAGATACGGCGCGGCAACCACAACCGTGTATATTTCACGCTCAACCCGGACGATCTGATCCGCAACTCGGCCAACAAGTATCTGTTACACCCGGCGCTGCTGGACGCTTGTCTACAGCCGTTATTCTTCGATGTGTTACAATTGAACCCCAGCACAAGCGAACGCACTACGTTCCTGACGGCAGTGGATGATATTCAGTTACTCGGCACGCTGGACTATGCATCGGCCATTCATGGCGAGGCCAAGCTTTATGCTGTAGAGGAAGACCGCAGCCGTGGTACGTTGTCGCTTCAGGCAGATATTATTATCCGCAACGGCGATCATACACCTGTTGTAAAGATTCTCGGTCTGAAAGGCAAGGTGTTCGATACCCACCTGCTTGAACAGGAGAAAGAGAATCTGAAGAACTGGCTGTATGAGGTGCATTGGCAGAAGGATACACGGCCTGCCGCGGTGTCGGCAACTGCCACGGAAACGTGGCTGCTGTTTGGCGATGTGTATGGCCTGAGTGGTGTGTTGACGGAACGTATGGATAGGGTAAACATTAACTTTATACACGTCACGCCCGGTGTGAGTTTCGAAAAACGGAAACTCAACAGCTACGATGCGAACAGCACGGAGTATACCATTAACTACGCCAACTCGCAGGACTACCGCAACCTGCTGAATGAGCTCTTTAAACCGAGCGCGCCAAAGATCTCCGGCATTATTCACATGGGTGGCATTTACTATCCATCGAGCGAGCTGGAGTTGAAAGCTTCGGAGTTGGAGCGCGAGCAGGCTTATGGCAGCGTGAGTATTCTGTATTTGTTACAGCATCTGGAGTACTTCAAGCTATCAGAATACCCGAAACTGACTGTGGTAACTAACGGTATGCAGTCTGTGCGTACGGACCACCACGCCGCGCAGATTGTACATGCGCCGCTGTCGGGCCTGATGCGTGTTCTCACAAACGAGTTACCGCAGTATCAGCCCCGCCGGTATGACCTGAGCTTTAACCCTATGATGGAGGAACTTGACCAGTTGCTTGAGGCGCTTCGTCTTCCGGATGTTCCGCATCAGGAGGTTGCATTGCGCGGCAACGAGCAGTATACTCCGCGCCTGGTTACCGCATCGATGACGCTCGACGAGTCGCTGCCTACACACTTTACCGATCAGGGTACTTACCTGGTTACCGGTTTCCGTGGTTTGGGCTTCAAGTTTATGGAGTGGATGATACGCCAGGGTGCACGACACTTTGCTTTGGTAAGCCGTACCGGCCAGGTACCGGCCGACGTTACGACACAGATGCACAAGTTTCAGGCCCTCGGTTGTACGTTCAACGTCTACCCTGCCGACGCGGCTAACTATGAGGCTATGCAAAGCGTGTTTGCCACGATAGCCGACGAGATGCCGCCCTTGCGCGGCGTGGTTCATGCAGCAGGGGTTATTGAAGCCAAACCTTTTACCGCTGTAAGCGAAGTAGAGTTTTTGCGTACGCTGAGTCCGAAGATGAAGGGCGGCTGGAACCTGCACCTGCTTACGCGTAACATGGAGCTCGATTGTTTTGTGCTGTTCTCTTCAGCCTCTACCTTGTTCGGCTTAAGCGGACAAGCCGGTTATGTATCGGCCAACAGCTTCCTCGATGTACTGGCGCACTACCGCCGCAAGATGAACCTGCCGGCACAGAGTATAAACTGGGGCGTTATGAACGACGTGGGTATGGTAGCCAACGAGGCAGAACTCGAACGCTACGCACGCGCCGAAGGCTTTGTACCGGTGCCGATGACTGAAGCGATGGATGTATACCACACGATATCGGGAAGCAACCTGGCACAGACGGGTATTGTGAAGATACAACCGCCGCAAATGGCGCAGTACTATTCCGCCCTTGCCCGCACGGAGTACTTTAAAACGCTGCTGGTAACTGAAACAACGGAGCGCACAGCGCAGAAGGCTGTGAACTTCCTGATAGGCTACCGTGCACTGGACTCTGAACAACAGCAAGTGGAGGTATTGGAGCAGCTTATTATCCAGCACGTAGCCAAGATCATTAAGCTATCCACGGCTCGTGTTACGGTAAGCATGACATTCAAAGGCGTGGGTATAGACTCGCTTATGGCTATACAGCTTCGCAACCTGCTGGAGAAAGACCTTCATGTAAAGCTTGCGGTGTCTATGTTCTGGGCGCACCCCAGTATACGCGAATACGCGTTGTTCCTGATGGGTGTGCTGGGCCACAGCGAAGCCGAGCAGGCGCAGAAGGAGGAACATGTGAAGGCGCTCACAATACCGTCTGACAAAGGCGGGTGGTTTGTTAAACCACGGCCGAATCCGCAGGCGCGTTACCGCGTGTTCTGTTTCCACGATGCCGGCGGCAGCGCATCGCTATATCACGGTTGGGAGGAAGCGCTGGATGGGCTTGAGCTTGTTATGGTGGAGCTACCCGGCCGCGGCCGACGGCTTACCGAGCAGCCTTACAGCACGATGCAGGCGTTGCTACACGATCTGATTCCGGCCATGGAAGACCAGCTGGACAAGCCGTTCTTCTTCCTGGGTCACAGCATGGGTGGCGTTGTTGCGTTCGAGCTTACCCGCGCATTGCGTGCCCACGGTAAGAACATGCCGCAGAAGCTGTTTATATCGTCTACACCCGGGCTAACCACATACGACAAACGGCAGGTAGACCATACGCTGCCAGAGGCGGAACTTGTGGAAATGTTCCCTCACCTGGATGTTGCCCGCATTGGTGATACGGAGCTGCAACAGCTCTTTATCGGAATTCTTCGTGCTGACCTGCACCTGCTTAACAACTACCGTTATGCCGAGCAGGCGCCGTTGAACATTCCGATCATTACGCTTCACGGTAACGACGACCCCCGTGTAACCCGCCTCCAGATGGAACAGTGGGTATTGGAAACCACGGGCGCGTTCCGGTTCATATCACGTCCGGGCGGTCACCGTTACATTGAATCAGACGGTTCGTTCGTAACGGCACTGATACGCGAGGAGGCCGTTGCCGAGCCTACCCCTACTACAACCGTTAGCCCGGTTACCGTAGGGCGGTAAGTCTGCCTTTGCCCGGTTTACGTTTAAGCCTTCCCAGCATCTGTTGGGAAGGCTTTTTTTTCGATCAATGGATGTGCGTAAGGTATGCCCCAACCGCGCAATGCCCCTGCCCCATCCAGTATTATATTTTTTTACGAATACAGTTTACGGTTCATTAATTTTCATTTAACCGTTCCTATATTGAAGGCGGTAATGTAGGTATTGGAATAGTATACACGTCTGTATCGCTTATGACAGCTATAAAAAATGTATTGATCGTGGATGATGATCCAGACGATGTTGATTTTCTGTGTAAGGCCATTCACCAGGTTGACGACACTATTCGCTGCACGGATACCTGGAACGGCGAGGAAGCATTGAAGCTGCTGAGCAGCGATCCTTCGTTCCTGCCGGATCTGATCTTTGCAGATCTCAACATGCCCCGTGTAAACGGCAAGGAGTTTTTGCAGCGCATCCGAAAGGAAGAGCGCTTTAAAAATGTGCCCGTTATCATTTACTCCACCTCGGCCTACCGTGCCGACTCGCAGGAGCTTCAGAGTATGGGTGCGAAACGTTTCTTTATCAAGCCATCGTACCTGAAAGAATGGAACTCGATTGTGCGCGATATATTAACGCAGGGCTAACCCAACGGACATACGACACCCTTTGTCCTATCGTCTGATACCAGGGCTAACATCCCGGGCGATGTGAATACCGGGATCGCATATTCCCTGGCATAAGATTTTACAAACGCACCCCCTCATTCCCTGAGGATTTTTTTCGCCAGCTTTTTTATGGTGGGATTTTTTTTAATGGCGGTTCCGCCTCCCAATGTATGGGCTTGTTGTGATTCTTTTTACATTTAACCGCTTATTTCCAGCTCACATTATGGCTAAAAAAAATACTCCTGTTTCTGCCCCGGCAATTCAGGACGATGTACAAACACTACCGAAGTCGAAGAACACGAAACAGAAGACTACATCGCGACGTCCCCCAGCCCAACCCGCGGCTGTTTTGGAGGACACTGATCCCGCTGCCGCCGTAGACTACCGTGACCTTCTGCGCGTGCTTACCGAGGTAAAAAACGGAAACTTCTCCGCACGTATGCCCTTTGACCAAATTGGGCTGAGCGGTAAAATCTGTGATACATTAAATGAAATTATAACGCTCAACGAAAAGATGATGCAGGCCTTTACCCAGGCCGGTAACATTATCGGTAAGCAGGGTAAACTCACCCAGCGCATCGAGATTCCGCACGCCAAAGGTTCGTGGAATACCGGCGTGGATTCGTTGAACGATCTGATATCCGATCTTGTACACCCCACCATCGAGATTGCACACGTAATCAGCTCGGTGGCCAAGGGTAACCTCTCGCAACAGATGCCCCAGGAAATTGGCGGCCGCCCGCTACAGGGCGAGTTTTCGCGTATTGCCAAAGAGGTAAACGACATGGTGCGCCAGCTTAACCTCTTCTCGATGGAAGTAACGCGGGTGGCCCGCGAGGTAGGCTCTGAAGGAAAGCTCGGTGGCCAGGCCAAGGTAAAAGGTGTAGGCGGTGTGTGGAAAGACCTTACCGACAGTGTGAACCAAATGGGTAGTAACCTAACTGCCCAGGTGCGGAACATTGCCGAAGTAACGACGGCCGTGGCGAAGGGTGACCTTTCGAAAAAGATTACGGTGGACGTGAAGGGCGAGATTCTTGAGCTTAAGAACACGATCAACACGATGGTGGATCAGCTCAACTCCTTCTCGTCAGAAGTAACGCGTGTGGCCCTCGAAGTAGGTACGGAAGGTAAGCTGGGCGGTCAGGCACAGGTACGGGGTGTAGCGGGTACGTGGAAAGACCTTACCGACAGTGTGAACCAGATGGCCTCGAACCTTACCGGACAGGTGCGGAACATTGCCGAGGTAACCACGGCGGTGGCGAAGGGTGACCTCTCCCGTAAGATTACGGTGGACGTGAAGGGCGAGATTCTTGAGCTTAAGAACACGATCAACACGATGGTGGATCAGCTCAACTCCTTCTCGTCAGAAGTAACGCGTGTGGC
>Ga0065165_1002933_pt1 | contig 13012 bp, 10 predicted proteins | sample AraplaMF_Cvi_mMF_FD_63813 | JGI IMG/M metagenome (GOLD analysis project Ga0065165, IMG submission 63813) | Arabidopsis root microbial communities from the University of North Carolina, USA - plate scrape MF_Cvi_mMF (version 2) (version 3) | ecosystem: Host-associated > Plants > Roots >...
GCGACTGGCGACCTTGGATGGAGCACCATCGGGAAGCGCGACACATATCCGCCGCGCGCCTGGGCATAGACACTCCTTAAGACAGAGGATCTTGCTCATGACTGACCATCCCCGCCGCGTCACCCGTGCCCTTCTCTCCGTTTCCGACAAGACCGGACTGATCGAGTTCGCAAAAGCGCTTGCCGCGCATGATGTCGAGCTGATCTCGACCGGCGGCACCGCGAAAGCGATCGCCGCGGCCGGCCTCAAGGTGAAGGACGTGTCCGAACTCACCGGCTTCCCCGAGATGATGGACGGCCGCGTCAAGACGCTGCATCCGAAGGTGCATGGCGGCCTGCTCGCGATCCGCGACAACAAGGAGCATGCCGAGGCGATGAAAGCGCACGGCATCGCGCCGATCGACCTGCTCGTCGTCAACCTCTATCCGTTCGAAGCCACCGTCGACAAAGGTGCGGGCTTCGAGGATTGCATCGAAAACATCGACATCGGCGGTCCCGCGATGATCCGCGCCGCCGCGAAGAACCATGACGACGTCGCCGTCGTGGTCGAGGCCGACGACTACAAGGCCGTGCTCGACGAGCTCGCCGCCAACAAGGGCGCGACCACGCTGAAGCTGCGCCGGCGGCTGGCCGCCAAGGCCTATGCGCGCACTGCGGCTTACGACGCCGCCATCTCGAACTGGCTCAACCGCCAGCTCGAAATCGACGCGCCCGACTTCCGCGCCTTCGGCGGCAAGTTGATCCAGTCGCTGCGCTACGGCGAGAACCCGCACCAGACCGCGGCATTCTATGCGACGCCGGACAAGCGTCCGGGCGTCTCGACCGCGCGGCAGCTCCAGGGCAAGGAGCTCTCCTACAACAACATCAACGACACCGATGCCGCCTATGAGTGCATCGGCGAGTTCGATGCCAAGCGCACCGCGGCCTGCGTCATCGTCAAGCACGCCAACCCTTGCGGCGTCGCTGAAGGCGCGAGCCTCGTCGATGCCTATCGCAAGGCGCTGGCCTGCGATTCCACATCGGCCTTCGGTGGCATCATCGCGATGAATCGCGCGCTCGACGCCGACACCGCGCGCGAGATCACGAAGATCTTCACCGAGGTGATCATCGCGCCCGATGCCAGCGAAGAAGCGATCGCCATCATTGGCGGAAAGAAAAATCTGCGCCTGCTGCTTGCCGGCAGCCTGCCCGATCCGCGCGCGCCGGGCCTCACCGCCAAGACGGTGGCCGGCGGCTTGCTCGTGCAGAGCCGCGACAATGCGGTGGTCGACGACATGATTTTCAAGGTCGTGACCAAGCGCGCGCCCAGCGATGCCGAAATGCGCGATCTCAAGTTCGCGTTCCGGGTCGCAAAGCACGTCAAGTCCAATACCATCATCTACGCCAGGGATCTCGCCACCGTCGGCATCGGCGCCGGCCAGATGAGCCGCGTGGACTCAGCGCGGATCGCGGCGCGCAAGGCGCAGGATGCGGCGAACGAGCTGAAGCTCGCCGAGCCGCTGACCAAGGGTTCTGTCGTGGCATCGGACGCGTTCTTCCCGTTCGCCGACGGCATGCTCGCCTGCATCGAAGCCGGCGCCACCGCCGTGGTGCAGCCCGGCGGATCGATGCGCGACGACGAGGTGATCAAGGCCGCCGACGAGCACGGCATCGCCATGGTGTTCACGGGCACGCGGCATTTCAGGCACTGATTGATTGGCGGTAGCCAGCGTCGTCATTGCGAGCGTAGCGAAGCAATCCAGAATCTTTCCGCAGAGACAGCCTGGATTGCTTCGTCGCTTCGCTCCTCGCAATGACGAAGGTGAGAGCGCGGGTGCGGCTACTCCCGCACCCGCATCAGAAGCCCCAGTCCCGCGACGAAGAACACCACCAGCACGGCCATGCCCGCCTTCTGGCTCGCCGTCGCCGCGGTGATCACGCCGATCAGCAGCGGGCCGATGAAGGACGTCACCTTCCCGGTCAGCGCGAACAGGCCGAAATACTGCGCGATGCGGTCCTTCGGCGCGAGGCGGATCAGCAGCGTGCGCGAGGCGGCCTGGAGCGGCCCGCCGGCAGCGCCAATGAGACAACCCAGCACGAGATAGGCTCGCTCGGCCGCACTCGAGAACATCGGAGCGCCCGGCTGGGGGGCTGCGACCTTGACGAACAACACGCTGTCCTTGTCGACCAGCAGGATCGCCGCGACCGCCAACAGCAGGACCAGCATGCTGCCGGCGATGACGCGCTTCGGCCCCAGATGATCGTCCAGCTTTCCGCCGAGCCAGGCGCCGAAGGTGCCGGCGATCGCGAGCATGATGCCGAAGGTGCCTATCTGGATCGTGTGCCAGCCGAAGGTGCCGGCCGCATAGATGCCGCCGAACGCGAACAGCGATACCAGCCCGTCGGTGTAGATCATGTTGGCGAGAAGGAATGCAGCGAGCGACTTTTGTTGCGGCAAGCTCCTGATCGACTGCTTCAGTTCGGCAAGGCCTGCGCGCAGCGCCTCGCGCACCGGTCGCTTCGCCGGGTAATCCGGCGTGAACAGGAATAGCGGCGTCACGAAGACGATGAACCACAGCCCGGTCAGCGGCCCGGCGGCGCGGTCGCCCTGATGGGTTGCGGGATCGAGCCCGAACAGCGGCGTGAAGCCGAGCAGCGTGCGGCCGGTCTCCGGATTCGCCGCGAGGAAGCCGAGCACGATGATCAGGCTGACGATGCCGCCGATATAGCCGGTGGCCCAGCCGGTGCCCGACAGCCGGCCGATCCGCTCCGGCGGCACAAGGGTCGGCATCATCGCGTTGTTGAAGACGGTGGCGAACTCCGCGCCGACGCTGGCGAGTGCGACCGCGGTGAGCAGCGGCGGAATGATGCTGGGATCGCCGGGCTTGCCGATCCACAGCGTGCAGGACGCCAGCACCAGCAGCGCGCCGAAGCCCGCGATCCACGGCTTCCTGCGGCCCGAGGCGTCGGCAATGGCGCCCAGCACCGGCGACATCAGTGCGATGGCAAGGCCCGCAGCCGCCATCGCAAAGCCCCACAATGATTGCCCTGTCGCAGCATTTGGCGCAACGCTGGTGGCAAAATAGGGCGCGAATACGAAGGTCGTGATCAGCGTGAAATAAGGCTGCGCGGCCCAGTCGAAGAAGATCCAGCTGACGACGGCTGAGCGCGGCGGATAGGTCCGCTGCGCGCCGGCCAGGCGCGCATCCGGGGCGATCGTCGTCATTCCAAAGTCCTCATCACGAACAGTTTTGCCTGTCTCGGCGCAAACCGTATAGCATTGCCGTGACGCGTGTGAACTGGCCCAAAGAAAGACGGAAGGCCACGGCGGAAGATTGATGATGGCGTCATTTTCGACACGGCGGGCATTTTTCGCCCTCGTTGCCACTCTGGCGTTTGGTCTTGCATCGGCCTCCGCACAGGATGCGCGGCGGGCCTATGTTCCGCCCGCGCTCGACACGGTGCATGCCGTTGTCGCCGAGCACGGCATGGTGGTGGCCCAGGAAAAGATATCGGCGCAGATCGGCGCCGACATCTTGCGACGCGGCGGCAACGCGATCGATGCCGCAATCGCCACCGGCTTCGCAATGGCAGTGACCTATCCGCGCGCCGGCAATATCGGCGGCGGCGGCTTCATGGTGATCCATTCGGCCGAGCGCAACGAAGACATCACGATCGACTATCGCGAAACCGCACCGGCCGCGACCACGCCGCAGATTTTCCTCGGCTCCGACGGCAAGCCCGATCCGGCGAAGTCGCGCGATTCCGCGCTCGGTGTCGGCGTGCCCGGCACCGTTGCAGGCCTTGCGCTGGCGCTGGAGAAATACGGTTCGGGCCAGTTCACGCTGGCGCAATTGCTCGCCCCCGCGATCACGCTCGCCCGTGACGGCTTTGTCATCAGCGACGACATGGCCGATACGCTGCCGGGCTGGCACCGCCGGCTCGCGCGCTGGCCCTCCTCGGCCAGGATATTCTCGCGTCCTGACGGCACGCCGCTCGGCGAAGGCGATCGTCTGGTGCAGACGGATCTCGCCGAGACGTTGTCGGCTGTCGCTGCGCAAGGGCCGCGCGGCTTCTACGAGGGGCCGGTCGCGGAAAAACTGGCCAAGGCCGTCTCCGATGCCGGCGGCATCATGACGCCGGACGATTTGAAATCCTATTCCGCGGTGATCCGCGCACCGGTGCGCGGCACCTATCGCGGTTACGACATCGTCTCGATGCCGCTGCCGTCCTCCGGCGGCGTCGTGCTGGTGGAGACGCTCAACATCCTCGAGGGCTTTCAGCTCGCCGATCTGAAGCAGGGCTCAGCGGCATCGCTGCATCTCTTGATCGAAGCCATGAAGCGCGCCTATGCCGATCGCGCGCGCTATCTCGGCGACCCCGCCTTCGTCAATGCACCGATCGAGACGCTCATCGCCAAGGACTACGCGGCCAAGCTGCGCAAGGGCATTTCGACCGATCGCGCGACACCGGCCAAGGACATCGTTTCGGCGCCTCCAGCTCCGCGCGAGGGCAGCAACACGACGCATTATTCCGTCGTCGATGCCCGCGGCAACGCGGTCAGCAACACCTACACGCTGAACTTCAGCTATGGCGTCGGTCTCGTTGCCGAGGGCACCGGCGTGCTGCTCAACAACGAGCTCGACGATTTCACGGCGGCGGTCGGTGCTTCCAACGCCTACGGTCTCGTCGGCTACGAGGCCAATTTGCCCGGTCCCGGCAAGCGGCCGCTCTCGTCGATGTCGCCGACCATCGTGCTGAGGGACGGCAAGCCGGTGCTGGTGACGGGATCGCCCGGCGGCAGCCGCATCATCTCGACCGTGCTCCAGGTCATCGTCAACGTTCTCGATTACAAGATGGACGTTGCCGCCGCCGTCGCCGCGCCGCGGCTGCATCATCAATGGCTGCCGGACGAGGTACGCATCGAGGGCGGCTTTCCCCAGGATGTCCTGTTCGAGCTGAAAGCGATGGATCACCTCGTCGTCGAGCCGATGGGGCAGACCTCGGCTAACTCGATTCTCGTCACGCCGAACGGGCCGCTCGGCGCGCCGGATCCGCGCACGCGTGGGGCGGAAGCCGCGGGGCAGTAGCCCTGCCCTTTGCATGGCATGGCAGCGCGCGCCCGCTTGCGCTTGTTCCCGCGCGTGCTACCACCGCCCGGCCAAAAAGAAACTGCCGGGGAAACGCACATGACCGCAGCCGATCCGAACCAGCGCATCGAACGCGCCGAGATCGAGGACACCAGCCTTCTCGCCTTCTACCGCGACATGAACGTAGCCGAACGGCGGACGTTCTGGGCCTGCGCCGCAGGCTGGGCGCTCGACGGCATGGACTTCATGATCTATCCGCTGGTGATCGGCACCATCATCGCGCTGTGGAAGGTCGATGCGGCGTCCGCAGGCCTCGCCGGCACGGTGACGCTGCTGGCCTCCGCGATCGGCGGCTGGCTCGGCGGCTATCTCTCCGACCACATCGGCCGGGTCAGGACACTCCAGATCACCATCATCTGGTTCTCGTTCTTCTCGCTGGTCTGCGCCGTCGTGCAGAATTTCGACCAGCTCCTGATCGCGCGCGCCGTGCTCGGCCTCGGCTTCGGCGGCGAATGGGCGGCCGGCGCCGTGCTGATGGGCGAGGCGATCCGGCCGCAATATCGGGGCCGCGCGGTCGGCTCGGTGCAGTCGGGCTGGGCCGTCGGCTGGGGCCTCGCGGTGCTGTCGCAGGCGATCCTGTTTTCGGCCTTGCCGGCGGAGACGGCATGGCGCTGGATGTTCGTGATCGGCGCGCTACCGGCGCTGCTGGTGTTCTACATCCGCCGCTCCGTCACCGAGCCGGAGATCGCGGCTGAAGCCCGCGCCAAGCAGGCCGCGAGCGGCGATCGCCCCGCGCTCTGGGAAATCTTCTCGGGTCCGATCCTGAAGACCACGATTCTGGCGTCGCTGATGGCCACCGGCTGCCAGGGCGGCTATTACGCCGTCACCTTCTGGGTGCCGCAATTCCTGACCAAGGAGCGGCATCTGTCGATCGTCGGCTCGACCGGATATCTCTCGACGCTGATCATCGGCTCCTTCATCGGCTATCTCACCGGCGCCTGGCTCGCCGACCGGATCGGCCGGCGCAATCTGTTCCTGATCTTCTCGATCGGCGCCATGGCCGTGGTGCTGCTCTACACGCAGCTGCCGCTCACCAACGAGATCCTGTGGGTGCTCGGCTTCCCGCTCGGCTTCTTCGCCTCGGGCTATTTTTCGGGGATCGGCGCGTTCCTGACAGAACTCTATCCGACGCGGCTGCGCGGCTCCGGCCAGGGCTTTTGCTACAATTTCGGCCGCGGCATCGGCGCGCTGTTTCCGTTCCTCGTTGGCGCGCTGTCGGCGTCGACGTCGCTGGCGAACGCGATCGCGATGTTTGCCGTCGTGGCCTACGCGCTGTTCTTCATCGCTGCGTTCGCGCTGCCGGAGACGCGCGGCCGCGTGCTGCACGCGGACCAGTGAGCGCGATGCCGGGGCGGTGAGGAAGCTTACCGCCCCACCTGATACGGCCCGCCTTTTTCCAGCGCGCGCGCATAGGCCGGCCGCGCATGGATGCGCTCCAGGAACGCCATCGCCTTGGGGTGGCCCTGCTCCAGCCCGCCGCGCGCCTGGGCGGCTTCGAGCGGAAAGCTCATCTGGATATCGGCAGCGGTGAACGCGTTGCCGGCGAACCACTCGCTCTTGCCAAGCTCGCCCTCCCAATAATCCATGTGCTGCTTGAGCTGCGGATTGACCAGCGCGGTGAGTGCCTGGTTCGAGACTTTTCGCACCAGCGGGCGCAGCAAGGCCGGCGCGCGCTTCGGCATCAGCGTGAACAAGAGCTTCAGCAGCAGCGGCGACATCGCGGATCCCTCCGCATAGTGCAGCCAATAGGTGAAGCGCAGCCGCTCCGGCGTATCAGGCGGCGGGATCAGCCGGCCGTTGCCGTAGGTAGCGATGAGATATTCGATGATCGCGCCGGACTCGGCGATGGTGTTGCCGTTGTCGGTGATGACGGGCGACTTGCCGAGCGGATGGATCGCACGCAGCTCCTTCGGCGCGCGCATGTCGGGCTGGCGCTGATAGCGCACGATCTCGTAGGGCGCGCCCAGTTCCTCGAGCAGCCACAGCACGCGCTGCGAGCGGGAATTGTTGAGGTGGTGAACGGTCAGCATCGTGCGGGTCCCCGAGGTAGCGTGGTCGGTCGGCCGCGTACCTGCCAGCCCGGGGACGCAATGTCGAGCCATCCAGAAGAGTATTTTTACCCGGGTGTATTGACGTCTATAATCTACCCGGATATTAAAGTGACCACGGTCATCAATATGGCAATGATTTCAATGCAGAAGATCTTCACGGCTTTCCAGGGGCAGCGCCGCCTGGTGTCCGGGCCGGCCGGAGAGGTCGCGCTGGTCGTCAAGCGCATGGCACCGCGGCCGGATGAGCCCATCATCATCTTCGAGGACGACACGGGCCGATCGATCGACTTCGATCTGCGCGGCGGGGATCGCGAGGTCCTGGCGCGGTTGGCGAAGCTGATCCCGCCGGCGGTCGAGGAGATCGCGCCGCCGAGCGAGCCGCGCGGCCGCGGCCGGCCGAAACTCGGCGTGGTCGCGCGCGAGGTGACACTGCTGCCGCGGCACTGGGAGTGGCTCGGCGCCCAGCCCGGTGGCGCCTCGGTCGCGCTGCGAAAGCTCGTCGATGAGGCACGGCGCGTCAGCGGCGACAAGGACCGCGAGCGGCAGGCGCGCGATGCGGCCTATCACTTCATGTCGACCATGGCCGGCAATCTGCCGCAGTTCGAGGAAGCCTCGCGCGCGTTGTTCGCAGATAACCGGCGCCGCTTCACCGGGCTGATCGCAGACTGGCCGGCGGACATCCGCGACCACATCGTCAAGCTCGCCTATAGCGACCACGCCTAAAGCGCGCTCATTCAACAACCCCATCGACGGCCGGGCCGCGCATTGCGCGGCAACGGTTCTGCACGTCCTGACGAAAGGCAAAGCCATGTCGACGCCTACACCGCTCTGGAAGACCTTCCTCCGCTTCCTCGCTCCGCTGATGCTCAGCAATGCGCTGCAATCGCTGTTCGGCACCGTCAGCAACGTCTATCTCGGCCAGATGATCGGCGTCGACGCGCTCGCGGCGGTCTCGACGTTCTTCCCGGTGATGTTCTTCCTCTTTGCCTTCGTCATGGGTCTCAGCACCGGCGCCACCGTGCTGATCGGCCAGGCGTTTGGGGCCGGCGAATATGGCAGGCTCAAAAGCATCGTGGGCACGACGCTCGCGGTCGGCCTGCTGCTGTCGATCTCGGTCGCGCTGCTCGGCGGGCTCTTCAGCCGGCAACTCATGATGATGCTCGCGACCCCCGCGGACATTCTCTCTCCCGCCAGCGCCTACGCCCGCATCATGCTGCTGACCATGCCGCTCGGTTTCGTCTTCCTGCTGATGACGGCGATGATCCGCGGTGTCGGCGACGCGCTCACGCCATTGTTGGCGCTGGCCTTGTCGACAACGATCGGCCTGATCCTGACGCCCATCCTGATCCACGGTGCGTTTGGATTGCCCGCCGCGGGCATCACCAGCCCGGCCTGGGCGGCCGCGGTTGCCAACGCGCTGACGCTGATCGCGCTGGCTGGCTATCTGCGGCGGAAGAAACATGCGCTCGCGCCGGACGCCGCGCTGCTGCGTCACCTGCGGCTCGACCGCGCGATGTTCGGAAAGATCCTCGGCATAGGGTTGCCGAGCGCGATCGGCATGGTGGTGATGGCGATCGCGGAGCTGGTGCTGCTTGGCCTCGTCAATGGCTATGGGTCAGAGGCCACCGCCGCCTATGGCGCCGTCAACCAGGTGATGGGCTACACGCAGTTCACGGCGATATCGATTTCGATCGCAGTCTCGATCCTCGGTGCGCAGGCCATCGGTAGCGGCGACCGGGCGCGGCTCGACGGCATCGTCCGCACCGGCCTCGCGTTCAATCTCATCCTGACCGGCGGACTGGTCGCGCTGATTTACCTGGCGCCACGCGCGGTGCTCGGCATCTTCATCACCGACGGCACCGTGCTCGATCTGGCGAAGGGGCTGCTCTTCATTGCCCTGTGGAGCTCGGTGCCGTTCGGCCTCGCGACGACGTTTTCCGGCGCGATGCGCGCGGCGGGTGTGGCGCTGACGCCGATGCTGCTGTCGATCTCCGCCATTGTCGCGATCGAGCTGCCGTCCGCGATGATCCTCAGTCGCACGATCGGGCTCGAGGGCGTGTGGGCGGCTTATCCGATCGTTTTCTGCGCCATGTTCGTTTTGCAGATGGGCTATTACTTGCTGGTGTGGCGCAAGCAGGCGATCCGGCGTCTGGTCTAACCACCAAGATATTATGACCGTCATTAAACGGTGGACCCGTGGCGCGCCCTGCGCCACAATACCGGAAAAGCCAGATCAGAAAGCCCGGTCAGGGAGACACGAATTTGACCCGCACAGCTCCGCAATTCCTGTTCGATTTCGGCAGCCCGAACGCCTATCTCAGCCATCTCGCGATCCCCCCGATCGAAAGCCGCATCGGCGTCAAGTTCGAATATGTGCCGATCCTGCTCGGCGGCATCTTCAAGTCGACCAACAACAAGTCGCCGGCCGAGACGCTCGCCGGTATCAAGAACAAGCGTGAATTCCACGCTGTCGAGACCGAGCGCTTCATCAAGCGCTTCAAGGTGCAGCCCTATGTCATGAATCCATTTTTCCCCGTCAACACGCTGAACCTGATGCGCACCGCGATCGCGGCGCAGCTCGAGGGCGTGTTCGAAAAATACGTCGACGCCGCCTTCCACCACATGTGGCGCGAGCCGAAGAAGATGGACGATCCTGAGGTGGCGGCGAAAGCGTTGGCGTCCTCCGGGCTCGATGCCCGGAAACTGTTCGCCCGCGCCCAGGAGCCCGAGGTCAAGGGCAGACTGATCAAGAACACCGAGGAGGCCGTCGCCCGCGGCGCGTTCGGTTCACCGACCTTCTTCGTCGGCAACGAGATGTTCTTTGGCAAGGAGCAGCTGCGCGAAGTCGAGGAAATGGTACTGGGGAAGTGATCGAGCATCCTCCAGAAAGCGGGTGGTCTCCTTGAGGTCGTTCTGGCATGCTCCAGGACGACGGAAAAAACAACAACAGGGACAATCCCATGCGTATCCTCGTGGTCGGCGCCGGCGCCATTGGCGGCTATTTTGGTGGCAGGCTGTTGCAGGCAGGCCGCGACGTCACCTTCCTGGTCCGGCCGCGACGCGTCGGCGAGCTGGCGAGCGCCGGTCTCGTCATCAAGAGCCCGAATGGCGATGTGACGCTGAAGAATCCGCCGACCGTGCAGGCCGACGCGATCAAGGACAAGTTCGACGTCGTGCTCCTGAGCTGCAAGGCGTTCGACCTCGACGACGCCATCAAATCGTTTGCGCCGGCGGTCGGGCCTGATACGGCGATCATCCCGATGCTCAACGGCATGAAGCACCTCGACATCCTGGATGCCAAATTCGGCAGGGAACGGGTGCTTGGGGGCCTCTGCGCCATCGCCGCCACCCTGAACGAGAAGCGCGAGGTGGTGCAGCTCCAGCCGATGCAGTCGCTCAATTACGGCGAGCGCGACGGCAAGCTGTCGGATCGCGTCAAGGCGATCGACGAAGCCTTCAAGAGCGGCATCAATGGCGCCACTGCCAGCCAGAACATCATGCAGGACATGTGGGAGAAGTGGGTGTTCCTGTCGTCGCTTGCCGCGAGCACCAGCCTGATGCGCACCTCCGTCGGCAACATCCTCGCCGCCCCCGGCGGCCGCGACTTCCTGCTCGGCATGCTGGATGAAACCAGTGCGATCGCGACCGCATCGGGCTACACGCCGGGCGGCCCGTTCTTCGAGCGGGTGAAGGGCAACCTCACCACAGAGGGCTCACCGATGACGGCTTCGATGTTCCGCGACATCAAGGCGGGCCTGCCGGTCGAGGCCGACCACGTCATCGGCGACCTCATCGCGCGCGCCGATGCGGCGAAGGTGCCGGTGCCGAAGCTGCGCATCGCCTATACGCATCTGAAGGCGTATGAGAAGCAGCGGGCGGGGTAGGTCGTCATCTCACCCACCGCTGTCGTCCCGGACAAGCGAAGCGCAGATCCGGGACCCATAACCACAGCGAGCGGTTATGGAGCAAGCTGGTCATCACGAGTTTTCGCCAAACGCGATCCCGTGGTTATGGGTCCCGGGTTCGCGCTTTGCGCGCCCCGGGACGACGAACTGTGTTGGCGGGCTACACCGCGCGCTACTTGAAATACGCCAGATAGTGCGAGACCGCGGTAATCTCCTCATCACTCATGTGATAGGCGACATCGGCCATCGCCGCGACGCCGCCGCCGACGCGGGCCCCGGCCTTATAATCATGCAGCGCCTTCACGAGATATTCCTCGCGCTGGCCCGCGAGCCGCGCGACGCCCTTGGTGCCGGCAAAGCTATCCGTATGGCATGAGGCGCAGCGGCGGCCGGCCGCGACTTGCGCGCCCTTTCTCGACAGATCCGGATCCCCGTCCTCCGCGGCCTTCGGCGGCGTCATTTGCGAGAAATAGGCGCCGAAATTGCGGATGTCCTCGTTGGTGATCTCCTCGACGATCGGCTGCATTTGGTCGTTCTTGCGCGACCCGGCGCGGAAGAACACCAGCTGCCACTGGATGAACTGGTCGGGCTGGCCGGCCAGCGAGGGGATGTTCTCCGTCTGCGAAATGCCGTTCTCGCCGTGACAGCCGGAGCAGACCGCGGCCTTGTCCTTGATCGCGGCATTGTCGGCGGCCAGGGCCGGAACGAATGCCGCGAGCGATAGCGCACCGACGATATATGAAGAAAACTGGCGGCGCATGATTCCATCCTGAACTGACAAGCACGTCACGCGCCCCGGGCGAGGCCCGCAGTCCATAACCACCAGTCGGAGTTATGGGTTCCGGATGCGCGCAATCGGGAACGACATCGTGGAAGCTTCAAAACGAAAGAGGCTGCGACCATCGCGCGGTCGCAGCCTCCACGTCGTGTCGCGCTACTTCTTGCTGTAGCTGATGCGATAGATCGCGCCGGCCCAGTCGTCGGCGACGAGGATCGAACCGTCCTTGGCGAGGATGATGTCGTCGGGGCGGCCGAGATAGCCCTGGTCACCCTCGATCCAGCCGGAGGCGAACACTTCCTTCTTGGCATTCTTGCCGTCGGGCCCGACGATCACGCGCGTGATATTGCCGCCCTGGTACTTGTGACGATTCCAGGAGCCGTGTTCGGCGATCAGGATGTTGTTCTTGTACTCGGGCGGAAATTGGTCGCCGGTATAGAACTTCATGCCGAGCGGAGCGACGTGGGCGCCGAGGTTCAGCACGGGCGGCGTGAACTCGGAGCATTTGTGGCCCATCGCGAACTTCGGATCGGGCAGGTCGCCCTGGTGGCAGTAGGGATAGCCGAAATGCTCGCCGATCTTCGAGATCATGTTCAGCTTGTCGCTGGGCAGATCGTCGCTGACCCAGTCGCGGGCATTCTCCGTGAACCAGTATTTGCCGGTGCGCGGATCGACATCGCCGCCCACCGAGTTGCGGACGCCGAGTGCGTAGATTTCGGCGTTGCCGGTCTTGGGATCGACGCGGCGGATCTGCGACACGCTGGTCGGGGGCACCCCGACGTTGAAGGGCGGTCCGAACGGAATGTAGAACCAGCCCTCCTTGTCGACCGCGATGTACTTCCAGCCATGTGCGGCATAGGAGGGCATGTCGTCATAGACGACCTTGCCCTCGCCGGGATTGTCGAGCTTGTTCTCGATGTCGTCGTAGCGGATCAGCTTGTCGACCGCGATGACGTAGAGCGCACCGTCCTTGACGGCCAGACCCGTGGGCATGTTCAGCCCTTTCAGGATGGTCTTGACCTCTTTCTTGCCGTTGTTGTCCTTGATGGCATAGACGTTGCCGAGGCCGAACGAGCCGACGAACAGCGTGCCCTTGTCACCCCAGGCCATCTGCCGCGCGGCCAGCACGCCCGAGGCATAGACCTCGATC
>Ga0065165_1002934_pt1 | contig 13005 bp, 10 predicted proteins | sample AraplaMF_Cvi_mMF_FD_63813 | JGI IMG/M metagenome (GOLD analysis project Ga0065165, IMG submission 63813) | Arabidopsis root microbial communities from the University of North Carolina, USA - plate scrape MF_Cvi_mMF (version 2) (version 3) | ecosystem: Host-associated > Plants > Roots >...
TCTATGGCGGCGGCATCGGCTTCAACCAGCTGGGCGATTATGCGGCCCTCGCCAAGGAGATGGGCTGGCATCTGCAGTTCCTGATCGATGCCAGGGACCTGCCGCCGCTAGCGCCAAAGCTCGCCAAGCTGCCCGTGCCGTTCGTCGTCGATCATTGGGGGCACTTCCCGGTCACGCGTGGAATCGCCGATCCCGGCTTCCAGACGCTTCTCTCGCTCGTGAGTGATGGGGGCTGGGTCAAGCTCTCGGGCGCCTACCGCAACACGATCGACGGCCCGCCCTATACCGACACGATCCCGTTTGCCCGGCTGCTTCACGAGGCAGCGCCGGAGCGCTGCGTCTGGGGCTCCGACTGGCCGCATGTCGCTCACTGGCAGCACATGATGAATGTCGGCGACCTCCTCGACCTGCTCGCCGACTGGGTACCCGATCCGGCCGCTCGCGATCGAGTGCTGACGGCCAATGCGCACAATCTCTACGGCTTCAGGCAGCAAGGCTCATGAAGACCTCTCGCGACACGGACGACGCGTTCCTGGCGGCGCTGCATTCGATCCTCGGTGACGCGGGTTTGGTCCTGGGCGACGAGGCGATGTCGCCCTATTGCGTGGACTGGCGCGGCGAGTTCGGCGCGCCAGCGCTCTGCGTGACCCGGCCGAAGAGTGTCGATCAGGTCTCTGCCGTAGTGCGGCTCTGCGCCGAACGAAACATCGCGATCGTGCCGCAAGGCGGCAATACCAGCCTCGCTGGCGGCGCGGTGCCGATCGCCGGGCGGGCCCAGATCGTGCTGAGCCTGTCGCGGATGAACGCGATCCGCTCGATCGACCCGGTCGGCATGACCATGACGGCCGAGGCCGGAGCCGTGCTCGAGACCGTGCAGGGAGCGGCCCGAGAGTATGAACTGCTCTTCCCGGTCAGCTTCGCAGCCCAGGGCTCAAGCCAGATCGGCGGTGTCGTCTCGACGAATGCCGGGGGGATCAACGTCCTGCGCTATGGCATGACGCGCCCGCGCGTGCTCGGGCTGGAAGCGGTCCTTCCCAACGGCTCGATCGTCGATGGCCTGCGCCATCTGCACAAGGACAATGCCGGTTACGACTGGAAGCAGCTGCTGATCGGGGCCGAAGGGACGCTCGGCATCGTTACGGCGGCGAGCCTGCGCCTCGCACCGCGGCCGAAGCACAAGGTCACCGCACTCCTCGCCGTTCCCGATCCCGCCTCCGCACTAGCCTTGCTCAGACACAGTATCGCCGAACTCGGCGACGCGATCGCCGCCTTCGAACTGATCTCGCCATCCGCGCTGGCTCTGGTGAAACAGCATTTCGGGTTGAAGCCGCCGATGGAGATGCCGTCCTGGGCTGTGTTGGTCGAGGCCGCGGCGAGCCTCTCCGGCCTGCGCGATGCGATGGAGGCGGCACTGACCACAGCGCTGGAGGCCGGCGCTGCCAGCGACGGCGTGATCGCCGAGACAGAAGCGCAGGCGGCCGCACTCTGGGCTCTGCGGGAGCATGTGACCGAGGCAGAACTGAAATCCGGGCGCAGCGTCAAGCACGACGTGTCCGTGCCGATCAATCGCATTCCGGACTTCATTCGCGATGCCTCACATGCTCTGCACAAGGCATTCGATGGGCTGCAGCTCATTGTGTTCGGCCATGCGGGGGATGGGAATGTCCACTTCAATGTGCTTGGCGCTACAGCCGAAGCGAAGACAGCGATCAACCGTGTCGTTCATGACGTCGTAGCCGGATATCAAGGAAGCATTTCCGCCGAGCACGGCATCGGCAGCTACCGGGTCGCCGAACTCGCCCACTACAAGCAGCCTGCGCAGCTCGAGCTCATGCGGACGCTCAAGCGCGCGCTGGACCCGCAGGGTATCCTCAACCCGGGTAAAATTCTGGTTGCGCCCCAGAACCAACCGATGTTCGGCACCTGAGGCAGGGCGTCCGCTTCTGGGCAGAGCGTCAACGTCAGCTACTGGCGCGCCGGCGACTTTCGATGAAACACTGTGAGCGGGCAAGGGAGCCATGCGTCACACAAAGGCCAGCGGCTTGCCGCTTTTGGGATGTGGCATCACGCCGACATCGAGGCCGTAGATCGCGCGCAAGACATCGGGCGTAACGACTTGGTCAGGCGTTCCGCGGGCGATCAGCCGGCCGGAATGCAGCGCAATGATCTCATCGCAGAAACGTGCAGCCATGTTGACGTCGTGCAGGACGACGACGACACCGACTCCGGCCTCGTGCGAGAGCTGGTGAACCAGCGTCAGAATCTCGATCTGATGCGCCAGATCGAGTGCAGCGGTCGGTTCGTCCAACAGCAGGTACTGCGCGTCTTGCGAAACCAGCATGGCGAGCCAGACGCGCTGACGTTCGCCGCCCGACAGGCTATCGACATGACGACCGGCGAAAGAGGCGAGCCCGGTGAGGTCCATCGCTTTTGCCACGGCTGCCCGATCATGCTCGCCGAAGCGGCCGAGCGCGCCGTGCCAAGGGTAGCGACCGAGTGCGACCAGCTCCCGGACGAGCATTCCCGGTGCTTGCGGCGTGGTCTGGGGCAGATAGCCGACCTTGCGGGCGAACGCCCGGCTGCTCCAGCTCTCGATCGGCCTCCCGCCGAACCGCAAGGCCCCGCCGGATGCCGGCAATTGGCACGCGAGCAATTTCAGCAGCGTCGATTTCCCCGATCCGTTGTGGCCGACCAGGCCTACGACCTTGCCGGCCGGCAGGATGAGACTCGTCGACTTGAGCAGATCGATCCCGGCAAGGGAAAAGCGCACATCCTCCAGCACGAAGTCCGGCGCTTCGCCCGCCGCTGCAGCGTCCATGGACAGCGTCGTGGCGAGGAATTCTGATGATGTCATGCCGGCTCTCCTGCCCGCCAATAGGGCACGCAGATAGTGCGGGGCTTGGCGATCATCTTGAGAGAGCGGCGCAGGACCTCGTAGGCGCCGAACTCCGTGGCGATCCAGACGAAATGATCTGCCGGGCCAGCAGCGGTCATCGCGATCGCCTGCTCGACCTCTGCGACAAGGCCCGCATCGGCCGAGGCGGCCCTGTCCCGCCGGCAGATCCACCGGCACGACATGCCGGGCGGCACTGTGAACGGCAGCCTGTCCTCGGGAGTATCGATCTCGATGAAGATCGTACCTAGTGCATTCGCCGGCAGGCTCTCGACGATACGTGCGATCGCCGGCAAGGCGGTTTCGTCGCCGGCGAGCAGGTAATGCCCGGCCGGCTTGATCCCGAGCCCGCAGGGGCCGGACATGCCGCAGATGTCGCCTGGCCTGGCAAAACGGGCGAAATCGCCGGCCGGCCCCGGCGCCTCATGCAGCACGAAGTCGATCTCGACCCATCCTGCTTCTGCGTCGATCCGGCGGATGGTGTAGTAGCGCGTTGCCACAGTCGCGATGTCGGGAGAGGTGATCGGGCGACCGTCCGGGCCGGGTTGTGCAAGCCCTTCGCCCGGACCGGCGGGAACATGCAGCCGGACATGGAGGTTGCTCTTCGTATCGAAGCGCCCGAGCGCTTCGCCCTCCAACCGCAGCCGCTGCATGCGCGGGGCAATGCGGGTCGAGGCCGCGACCCGCATCCAGCGGAAGCTGCCATCCATGGCCATCATCGTCTCCCAGCAATCAGCACGAGCAGGAACGGACCGCCGACGACCGTCGCGAACAGGCCGGCCGGCACTTGAAACGGGAAGATGAGATTGCGCCCGAGCCAGTCGGCGACGAGCAGTATGAGGCCGCCGCAAAGCGCCGAAGCGGCGAGATGCGTAGCCGCCCTCTGGAAGCCGGCGAGACGGGCGAGATGTGGCCCCATCAGGCCGGCGAAGCTGAGCGGACCGACCAGAATGGTCGCGCCTGCGGTCAGCACGGCCGAGACGGCAAAGAGCACGCCGCGCGACAATGACGGCGAGACCCCGGCCGCGGTCGCGACTTCCGGCCCCAGCGGCATGAGGTCGAGCCAGCGCCGCAATGCCGGCACGAGCAGCAGCGTTGCTCCGGTGAGGATGGCGGCGCCGGCTGCTTCCGCCGGACGCACCGCATAGGTCGAGCCGGACATCCAGGCCAGGACCTGTCCGAGTCTCGGATCCTGCGCCGCCATCAGCACCGCCATGACGAAGCCGGAGACGGAGCCCAGCGTGATGCCGATCAACAGCAGCCTCTCGCCGGCGAATCTCGGGCGGCGCGAGAGCAGGAGCATCAGCAGCAGCACCGCCATGGCCCCGCCGGAGCCGGCCAGGATCTGATCAGTCCGGGTCGGAGCCGGCGCCGCGAGAAGCAGCGCAACGATGGCAAGCACCGCGCCGGAGGAGACACCGAGGACCTCGGGCGAGGCCAACGGGTTGCCGGTCATGCGCTGCATGATCGCGCCGGACAGGGCCAGCATCGCCCCGCCGGAGAAGGCTGCCAGCGCCCGCGCCCAGCGCCAGGCGAGAAGATGCGTGTAGTCCGCGCCGGTGGCGAGGGACCAGCCACCCGGGCCTTGCCCGAGCGCGGTCGCCAGCCAGAGAGCCGCCGGCACGAGCAGCGCCAGGACAGCGATGGCAGAGACTGGATGGGACAGGCGAAAGGCCGGCGCCGCCTCGGCGAGTTGCGGCGGCGCGAGCAGCTTGAGCCGGCGGATCAATACGAAGAGCAAGGGCGCCCCGATTAGCGCCGTCACGGCGCCGGTCGGGAACAGGCGATAGGTCGTCGGCAGGCCGAGCACGAGTTGGTCCGTCGCGAGCAGCAACAGCGCACTGAGCACGCTCGACCAGAAAAAGAGCGGGCCGGTGCGGGTGATCCCGCAGGCGCGCGCCAGGACGGGAGCAGCGAGGCCGATGAAGCCGATGACACCGACGGCGGCGGTCACGATCGCGGTGAGCGCGGCAGCGACCGCCAAGGCGGCCAGCCGCCAGGCCACGAGGGACAATCCGAGGCTGCGCGCATTCGCATCGTCCAGCGCGAGCACCGTCAGAGGGCGCACGAGCAGGGCGGCCATCCCACCGAAGACGATCAGGCGCGGCGCGAGGAAGAGCGCGTCGCGCCAGTCCTGCTGATCGAGATGGCCTGCGCCCCAGAGGAACAGGCCGACGAGGAAATCGTGATTGAACAGGGTCAGCACGGCGCTGACGGCACCGCAATACAGGCTGACGATCATTCCGGCGAGCGTCACGGTCACCGGTGAAAGCCCGCGCCGCCAGGAGAGAGCGAGGATCGCAGCCAGTGCCGCGCCGGCTCCGGCGAAGGCGATCCAGTCGCGCTGGGGGAGCGCAGCCGGGAAGAACAGAGTGGCGATCGCCATGGCGAGATAGGCGCCCGAGGAGATGCCGAGCGTGGCCGGTTCTGCCAGGGGGTTGCGCAGGATGCGCTGCAGGATCGTGCCGGACAGGCCGAGTGCCGCGCCTGCCATCAGCGCCACCGCGATGCGTGGCAGCACGGTGTAGTGCAGCAGCATCTGCGCCGGAGCGGCGGGATCGGGCGCGAACAGCGCGACGATGCCTGCCCCCTCCGGCAGCAGCACCGCGATGTTGCGGGCAGCGGCGGCGAATGCGACCAACCCCAGCACAAGCGCCGGCCAGAATGGCGAGGACAGCCGCATCAGCCGGCGCTCTGCGCCAGCGCGAGGGAGACGAGCCGGGCGAAGCGGCGCGCGGGCGGCAGTCCGCCATAGAACAGCACGTCCGGAATCTGCGCGATCCTTCCGGCGCGGATGAAGGGCAGGCTCGCCACCACGGGCGAGGCGAGCAGGCTCGCGATCGACGAGCGGCTGCTATCGCCGATGCAAAGCAACCGTGCTTCGGGGCGCTGCGAGAGCTTGTCGACCGTCAGCGTCACATGGCCGAAGCGCGTCACCGGTTCCGACCAGGCATTCTCGATGCCGAAACGGTCGAGCACCGCCTGGAACAGGCTGCCCCGCCCGAAGACGAGCATGCGCCGGCCGTCGATGACGGTCGCGAGATAGAGCGGGCGCCCGTCATAGCCGCTCAGCCGCAGCTTGGCTGCGACCAATTCGAGCTCGACCTCGCGGGCGAATGTCTCGAAGGCCGCAAGCCTGCCCAGCCGCGTGGCCAGCGCACGCAATGCCTGCTCGGCATGGTCGAGCAGGTCGGCCCTGCCGAAACCGTTCGGATCGAAGGCGAGCGTGGGTGCGATCTGCTCGACGCGTTCGCGGATGGGCTCCAGCTCCGGTGCGAGGAGGACGAGCCCGGGCTTCAGCCGATCGACGAGTTCGAGATTGGGTTCGGAGCGCAGGCCGAGTTCGCGCACGGCCGGCGGCGCTGCGGGCTCGACGACGAGCCGCGCATAGCGTTCCAGCTCCGGCATCGCGACGGGCGGGATGCCGAGCGCAAGCAGGTTCTGCCCGCTCACCCAGTCGAGCGCGGCGACGGCCGGACGTGCGCCCGCCGGAGCGGCACATAGGGAAGATGCCGGCAGTGCCGCCGCGCCGAGCAGGGCCCGGCGCGTCAGCGTCGGACCGAAGCCCGCCATCAGAAGGTCATTTGCGCCGAGACCGCCACCGTTCTCGGCGCGCCGAGATAGTAGCTGTTCTGCCAGTAGCTCTTGTCGGTGACGTTGCTGACGTTGACACGCAAGGTCAGCGGGTTGCCGAAGGCTTTCGTGGTGTAGCGGGCACCGAGATCGAGCGTCGTGTACGACTTCAGCCGGTCGGTATTGACGTCGTTCGCCCATTGCCGGCCGGTGTGATAGACGCCGCCGGTCAGAAACAGGCCGCGCATCCCGGGCAGTTCATATTCGACGTAGAGCTTGGCGAGCGTCCGGGCGACGTTCATCGGCACCTTGCCGTCATTGGCGCCGCCTTTGACCTCGGCGTCGAGCAACGTCAGCCCGCCGATGACGGTCAGATCCTCGGTGACCTTGCCGGTTGCGGTGAATTCGACGCCGCGATGCCGCTGGCGACCATCCTGCCTGTAGAGGAAATTGGCATCCTCGAATTCATAGGCCTTCTCGATGTCGAACAGCGCGGCGGTGACAAGCACGCCGCCGAGCTGGGCCTTTGCGCCGACCTCGTATTGGCGGCTGACCATCGGCGCCATGACAGTGCCGAAGTTGACCGAGGTGTCCGGTGCGGTGCCGCCCTGTTCGAGGCCTTCAATGTAGCTGCCGTAAAGCGTCAGCCATGGCAGCGGCTTGAACAGCAATGAAGCCGAGGGAGACCAGCGCCCCTGATTGTAGTCCGGCTGCGTCTGGAGGCCGTCCTGGCCGAGCGAGCGGGTACTGATCCGGCTATAGGTCGCGCCGAGCAAGGCCGACCACTGGTCGTTGAACTCGATCTGGTCGCCGATGACGAAGTTGTGGTTCCGGACATAACCGGATTTGTAGGGCGAGCTGGGATTGAGCGGGAACGTCGGCTCCGGCACATGGAGCGGCCGCGCCAGCGAATAAGGGCCGTTCCAGCCGGTGTTCGGATTATAGGGCGTGCCCCAGCCCCTGTCCGAATACATGTGGTAGCCGACCGTCAGCTTGTGCCGGATCGAGAAGGTGTCGAACTTCACGTCCGCGAAGGCCTGCGCAGCGTCGAATTCGTTCTTCGTCTCGCCGGAACGGATCGCAACCTGGTGATACTGCCCCGGCGCCCTGATCGAATTCATCGTATGGTCCTGCACCGGGCGGTTCAGCCACTCATGCGCATAGCCGCCGCGCAGGGTGATGTTGTCGTTGAGCTCGTAGGTCAGTCGGGCTGCGAGCCGTGTCTTCTCGATCTCGTCCCGGATCCAGGACTGGCTCCAGTTCCTGCTCGCATCGGGTGCGCGGCCGCGCAGCACGCCGGGATTGGCGAACCAGTATGAGGAGGGAACGTCGGTCTCGTACCGGCTATGCGAGGCGTTGACCTCCAGCTTCAGCCGGTCGGTGATCTTCCAGTCGAAGGCGCCGCTGACGAGGAGCCGGTCGATCTTCTGGTCGTCGATCGCCGTCTCGCCGGCCTGCTTGACGATGTTGAGGCGATAGCCCGCCGTGCCCGCCTCGTCGATGCGCCCGCCGAAATCGCCGTGGACATAGGCTTGGCCGCCGCCATAGGTGCCGAGCGTGACGCTGTTCAGGCGCTCAAAGGTCGGCCGCTTGTAGACATAGTTGACCATGCCGCCCGGTGCGGCCGCGCCGTAGAGAAAGCCCGACAGCCCGGTGAAGACCTCGACGCGCTCCTTGTCCTCGAGGCTCGTCGCATGGCTGTAGGAGCGGCGCAGGCCGTCTTCGGCGGTATCATAGCTGGTGAAGCCGCGCATGCTCACCATCGGCGCCCAGCCGGAGACCTGCGGCGTCTGCGTGCGCGTATAGGGATTGATCTTGAAGACGTCGTCCGGCGACTGCGCCTGGATGTTCTGGATCAGCTCGCGCGGCGTCACGCTGACCGAAAACGGCGTGTCCTGCAATTTCGTCGTGCCGAGCGGCCCGAGCGACGAGAGGACGCTCGAACGATAGCCGTCCCTGGCGAGGCCGTCCTGCTGCAGGGCCGTGGCGCCGCCTTGCACCTCGATCGTATCGAGCGCGATCGCGCCGGCCGGCACGGCACCGGTCGTTCCTACCGCCGCCGGCGCCAGGATCGTGACGGTCGTCGCGCCGGTGAACCGATAGCTCAGGCCCGAGCCGGCAAGGAGCCGGCCGAGCGCCTCGCTCGGAGTGTACGATCCCCGCAGGGCGGGCGCCGAGCGTCCCTGTGACAGCGCAGCGCTATAGACCAGCTTCAGGCCGCTCTGCTGCGCGACCGCAGCGACCGCGGAAGCCAGCGGCTGGGCGGCGATGTCGTAGGCGACGGTGTTCGTGCGCGGCGTCGGGACCGGTTGCTGTGCGATCGCGGGGACGATGCTGGCGATCATGGCGATCGCCGTCGACGCCAGCAGCGCGCGCCCGGCCAGGTTGATCCGCTTCTTCGTCGCCATTGAACGCCCCAGTCTCCAGATGTCGGTGAGGGCGCTCGGGCGTGCCGCCTGCTTCGTCCCTCATCGTGTTGGACGGACGGCGGCGAAAAATCCTCAATTCGAGGTCGGAAAATTTTCGTGGCAGTGCCTAGACGCCGGAAATGATCACGAGAAAGCGTGAGAGCCGGCGCACCGAGATCGGCAGCCCGCTGGCGAGTGCACCGAGGGATTCGTCGGGGGTCTTCAGGTCGAGCACGGCGTTGACGCGCAGCCTGCCAGCCTCGCCGCGCAGGACGAGCCAGCCCTCATGATAGGATTGCAGGGCCGCGACGACATCGGCCAGAGTGCGGTTCTCCGCGACGTACTGCCCCTTTCGCCACGCTACCGCATTTGCCGGCGAGCCCGTCGTGACGGGGCCGATCCTGCCATCCGCCGCGACCGTCACGCTCTGCCCCTCGCGTAGGTCGATGCTCCGGCGCGGGAGCGATGCAGCTGCGGTGCCATCGACGTGAACCCGGACCGCGTGCTGTGTCACCGAGACCGTGGCGCCGCCCTCGGCGAGGTTCAGGTTGACGTCGAAAGCGGTTCCCAGCGCCGCCGTCACGATATCAACCGCGGCAACCTCGAACGGCCGGGCCGCATCGGGAGCGACTTCGAAGAAGGCCTGGCCGCCGAGCAGTTCCACCCTGCGGGCTGCGGCGGAGAACCGCAGCTTGAGGGCGGAACGGGCGTTGAGGGTAACCTTCGAGCCATCCGGCAGCGTGACGTCGCGGGTCTCGCCCAGCCCGGTGGCAAAATCGGCTGCGGGCTTTCGCAACATCCCGGCCGCCAGCAGGCCACCGCCCGTCGCGGCGACGAGCCCGCCGATGATGGTGGTTCGCCTGGATGGCTTGCTTCTGAGCGGCCGCCCGAGTCGGATTGCGCCGGTGTGATTATCCTGATGCAGCTCGGACGCATCGCTCCAGAGTGTCTCGGCCTCCCGGGCCGCCATCTCGTTCTCGAGGCTTTTCGCACGCCAGAGCTGGAATTCCTGCCTGTCGGCGGCGGTGGCGCTGCCGGAGTGAAGCCGCACGATCCAGAGCAGCGCCTCTTCTGAGCTGTTCGTGGTAGGTGAAGATCGGGAATCGTCCTGCTGCACGTGCGCCATCGAGGGTCATTGGACAGGTCGTCGTTCCTATAGACGGAACCGGCCTGGAAAACCTCAACCCCGTCAGGATCGGCTGGTCTCGCGCAGCACGTCGCGGCAATGCAGCAGCGCCCGCATCATGTGCTTTTCGACCATGCTGACGGAGATGCCCAGCGCGGCAGCGATCTCCAGGTGGCTATGCCCCTCGATCTTGTTCATCACGAAGGTCTGACGGCAGGCGCGTGGCAGCTCGTTCAGCGCCACCGCGAGCCGGGCCAGGCGAAGTCTGGCCTCTATTCTATCAAAAGGATCGTCCTGCGCCGCTACTTCAGTCAGATCCTCGACATCGACGCGATGCGACCATTCTGTCCGTTGCCGCGCGGTGAAATCGATGGCCGCGTTCCGCGCTGCGGTAAAAAGATAGGTCTTCGGATAATCGATCGTGCCGGCCCGGACGCCGAGCCGGGCGATCCTCATATAGGTGTCCTGCGCGATCTCCTCGCCATCATCGCGATCGCCGACCAGCCGGGCGGCAAAGCGCACGAGGTCGCGATGATGGAGGCGGAACAGTTCGGTCAGGAGGTCATTGAGTGCTCTCACGCCGATCGCCCCGTAGCTTGGGGCGCGATCGCACCGGAATGGTGGGGGCAATAAAGCGAGCCGCGGCCGGAAAGCCGAAGCGCTTCCGGTAAACCGCCGCTCATGGCTCCAGAGGCAGCCATCGTGTCGCTCGACATCCCGTCATCCGAAGGCACTCCCGACCAGCCGCGGTCGGAGCCCGGACAACGCAGATATCGCAATCAAAATTCTCTTGCAAATCCAATAATTTACATGAATTCTAAGGAGGCACGCGATGTTGATCAGCAGCGGCGCCCTGATCAGTTGCGGTGGGCGTTCAAGCTCGTCGATGCTTTCGGGAGCTTCCACGAAGATGACATCCGCGCCCGCCTGCTCGTAGAGGTGAGCGCGCTCAACCGCGCGATCGAAGCCTTCGACCGCGCGCGCATCGGTGCGCGCCATGATCAGGGTTTCCGGACAACGGCGGGCATCCACCGCAGCTTGAATTTTCCCTGCCATCTCAACGGCGGGAACGATCTCTGGGCGAAGACAGTTGCTCGTGACCAGGCCGTAGAACAACCGATGATCCGCCCCGCATCGTCCATCTTGCGCGCCGGACCGCACGCCTCTCAGCCGATCCGGCATCCCCAAGGCCTCGCCGGGGTGCTGAAAGTCGAACCCTACGCCGGTCACAAGGCGCTGCGGAGAGGGATGCCTTGAGTCCAGCCTCCTGCTGGCGCCATGTCCGACGCCGGCCTATGAACTAGCCGCCCGCGTGGTCGTTGCCTCCGTGCGCGGCGATGAACATGGCGACGGCCGCCCGGCAATAGGATTCGATTTCGTTGTCGTCCTCTGCTCTCGCCTGATCGAAGCGTACGATCATCAGGAGATCGGATCCTTTGAAAAGCGCGGCAAACAAGCGGGCGGACCGGAGAGGATCGGGCACGTTCAATACCGCCTTCGCGTGCATCTGACGCAACAGGGCCTCGATTTGGCCGATAACATGGGCGGCGCCGGCCTCGTAAAAGAGCTTGCTTAGCGACTTTTGGTTCGTCTTGTCGGCCATGATCATGGCCTCGACACTGCGGACGTCCGGGCTCAGCAGCGTGCGAAGCAGGGATGCTCCCACCGCCATGAGCTGATCTTCGGCCGATCCCTCGACCCCTTCAACAAGGGCCAGAGGTGCAAACTGATGGCAGTGGGCCGCGATGGCCGCGCCGAACAGTGCCTCCTTGTTCTCGAAGTGCCGATAGATGCTGAGCTTCGAGATTCTCGCTCGCTGGGCGACCTTGTCCAGGGTCGTCGCTTGAAAACCCAATTCCACAAAGAGTTCGCTCGCGACGCCGACGATCGTTTGGCCAAGCGCTTGGTTTGGGGGCCGACCGCGTCGGCCTTGGCGATTTTCGGTCACGACAATTATGGTCCTTGACAGTATCGTAATTCTTGAATTACGATACCACGCAGTTTCTGAAATATGCAAGTGCGTTCGTCGGACGATCGCCGGCCTGAAACACGAGAGAGCCATGCAACGACGAACCCTGCTGAAGCTGGCCGCGGCGCTTTCCGCCATCGGTATCGCCCGCGCCCCGGCCACCGCCAAGTCCGGCCCATCCTCTTCCATCTCCAACAAGGAGCCCATCACCATGGATGACGTCATCATCATCGGCGGCAGCTTTGCCGGTCTCGCCGCCGCGCTGCAGCTCGGCCGTGCCCGCCGCAAAGTCACCGTTCTCGATACCGGCCTGCCGCGCAATCGCTTCGCCGGCCGCTCGCACGGTATGCTCGGCCACGATGACAAGCCACCATCGGCCATCCTGGCCGAGGCGCGGCAGCAACTCGCGCGCTATCCTGCGATCAAAATGGTCAATGCCCGCGCCGACACCGTCTCCGGTGCCATCGACGATTTCTCCGTCCGCACGAGCGATAGCGAGAGCCTTAAGGCGCGCCGCGTGATCCTGAGCTACGGCATCGTCGACCAGATGCCTGATGTTCCGGGCTATGCTGAAAACTGGGGCACATCCGTCATCCCGTGCCCCTATTGCGACGGCTTTGAAGTGGCCGACCAGCATTGGGGCCTTGTCTGGTCGGGTCCGCAGTCGATGAATCAGGTCAGGCTGTTTCACGATTGGACCGACAATTTGACGGTCTTCGCTGATGTCCACGACATCGCACCCGACATCCGGGCCGATCTGGCAGGCCGAAAGGTACCTGTCATTGATGGACGGATCACCGGGATCGCCCGTCACGGGAGCCATGGTGCCACCATCAAGATCGATACCGGCCCCGATGTCGCGGTCGACATTCTGTTCGCGCATCCGCGCAACAAGCCGTCCGCCAGCCTGCATGAAACACTAGGCCTCACCACCGTCGCTACGCCAACCGGCATCGCTATCAAGACCGACGAGCGCCGCGAAACCAGCACGCCCGGCATCTACGCCGCCGGCGACCTCGCCAACCCCGGGATCCCC